>Ga0302314_10000007_pt1 | contig 334690 bp, 330 predicted proteins | sample III_Palsa_N2_3_FD_200533 | JGI IMG/M metagenome (GOLD analysis project Ga0302314, IMG submission 200533) | Peat permafrost microbial communities from Stordalen Mire near Abisko, Sweden - III_Palsa_N2_3 | ecosystem: Environmental > Terrestrial > Soil > Palsa > Peat permafrost | place: Sweden... | reverse complement strand
CGCCTTCATAGTGCTGGTGGCCGCGACGGCCGCGAGGTTCGGGATAGAGGGCCTGCTCCTCACGGTGCTGCTCTCCGGCGCGATGCTGGCGCTCATCGGTGTGCTGCGCCTGGGCTCGCTCATTCGGCACATCCCCCACGCCGTCACGGTCGGCTTCACCTGCGGCATCGCGGTCACCATCCTGGCCAGCCAGCTCAAGGATCTCGGCGGCTTGCGGCTGGCCCATGCCGAACCCGGCCCGCTGATCCCCAAGCTCGCGGCCCTCGCCCACGCCTGGCCCACGCTCAGCCCGGCGACGCTCGCGGTCGGAGCGGGATCGGCGACGCTGATCTTCGTCCTCCGCCGCTACCGTCCGTCATGGCCGGGGATGTTGATCGCCATCGTGGCTGCGGCGCTCGCAGCGATCCTGCTGCGCTTGCCGGTCGAAACCGTCGGCGCCCGCTTCGGGAGTATATCGGGCGGCCTGCCGATGCCCCAGATTCCGCCGATCTCGCCTCAGCTCATCTTGCAGGTGCTGCCGGCGGCCCTGTCCTTCACCTTGCTCGGCGGCGTGGAAAGCCTGTTGTCAGCCAAGGTCGCCGACGGCATGACCGGCCGGAAACACCGGTCCAACATGGAGCTGGTCGCCCAAGGCGCCGCCAACATCGCCTCGGCCCTGTTCGGCGGCATCTGCGTGACCGGGACGATCGCGCGCACCGCCACCAACATACGCGCCGGCGCGCGCAGCCCCCTAGCCGGCATGATGCATTCCGCGTTCGTCCTGGTCTTCATGCTCGTCGCTGCGCCCCTGGCGAGGTTCGTTCCGCTTGCGGCCCTGGCGGGGGTGCTGGTCGTGGTGTGTTGGAACATGGCGGAGAAGGCGGAGTTCGTCCGCCTCCTGCGCGACTGGCGCGCCGGCGCGGTGCTCATGGCCACCTTCGGCCTGACCCTGGTCAAGGACCTCACCTTCGGGATCGTCGCCGGCTGCGTGCTGGCGGCGCTGTTCGCCGCTGTACACCGCGCGATTCCTGAGGAGGGCGTCTGAGTTAGGTGGCCGCGCCCGCCGGCCTCCGAAATCACCGCCCGCGCCCTTCACCCGCTCCCTTGTCGCCCCCATCTAGCGCAGAGCCCTCGGGCCCCAACGCAAGACAGATCGAGGCGATTCATGGAATATCGACGTCTGGGCGCATCGGGTTTCACCGTGCCCGCCCTGAGCTTCGGCGCTGGCACCTTCGGGGGTGAGGGCGAGTTCTTCAAAGCCTGGGGCGGATCCGACGCCGCCGAGGCCAGCCGTCTGGTGGCCATCTGCGTCGAAGCCGGCGTCACCATGTTCGACACCGCTGACATCTATTCCGGCGGCGCTTCGGAAACCGTTCTGGGCGAGGCGCTCAAGCCGCACCCGCGTGACGGGGTCATCATCTCCACCAAGGCGACGTTCCGCGCCGGGGCCGCGCCCAACAATGTTGGCTCCTCGCGCCAGCACCTGATCGAGGCGGTGGAGAAGGCCCTCAAGCGGCTTCAGACCGATTACATCGATCTCTTCCAACTCCACGGCTTCGACGCCCGAACCCCGGCGGAGGAGGTGCTCTCGACTCTCGACACGCTCGTGCGGGCCGGCAAGATTCGCTACGTCGGCGTCTCCAACTTCTCAGGCTGGCATCTGATGAAGTCTTTGGCCGTGGCGGAGAAGTATGGCTATCCGCGCTACGTCGCCAACCAGACCTACTATTCTCTGGTTGGCCGCGACTATGAGTGGGAGCTGATGCCCCTGGGCCTGGACCAGGGCGTCGGCGCGGTGGTCTGGAGCCCCCTGGGCTGGGGTCGTCTGACCGGCAAGCTGCGCCGCGGCCAGCCCCTGCCCGAGGTTAGCCGCCTGCCCATGACCGCCGCCTTCGGTCCGCCGGTGGACGACGAGCACCTGTTCAAGGTCGTCGACGCCCTGGACGAGGTGGCCAAGGAGACCGGCAAGAGCGTCCCCCAGATCGCCCTGAACTGGCTGCTCCAGCGTCCGACCGTATCCACCGTCATCGTTGGCGCGCGCAATGAGGAACAGCTCCGCGCCAACCTCGGCGCCGTCGGCTGGAACCTGACGGCCCAGCAGGTCGCCGCCCTGGACGCTGCCAGCGCCGTCACCCTCGCCTACCCCTATTGGCACCAGCGCCAGTTCCAGGAACGCAATCCGCTCCCGGTCTGAAACGTGACGGCGGTCTCGCCTAAAGGGTGAGCGTGCCGGCCCCTACCGCCCCGTCGGGATGTCCTTGAAGGCGACGTTCTTGTCCAGGCGGACATCCTGGGGCATGCCCAGCACCCGTTCGGCAATAATGTTGCGCAGGATCTCGTCGGTGCCGCCGGCGATCCGGAGGCCCGGCGCGCCCATCAGCATGGTCTGGAAGGCGGCGTTGAGCGGCGCCAGCTTTGGATCGGTGATGATCCCGTACTGGTCCTCGAGGTCCATGGCCGTGTGGGCCATGTCCTGCATCACCCCGGCGCTGACCACCTTGGCGATGGAGTTTTCCGGCCCCGGCGTCTGACCGCGGGAAAGCGCGGTCATGGTGCGGTAGGTGGTGTATTTCAGCCCCTCGGCCTGGACGAACCAGTCGGCGATCTTCTCGCGCAGGCCGGCGTCCTTGGACGCCGAGCCGGCCAGGGTGGCGATGTCGCTGGCCAGCTTCATCACCCGGCCGTGGCCCGATCCGCCGCCGCCGCCGCCCACCGACAGGCGCTCGTTCATCAGGGTGACGAGGCTCACCTTCCAGCCGTCGCCCACGGCCCCGACGCGCTGTGAATCCTTCACTCTCAGGTCGGTGAAATAGACTTCGTTGAAGTTGGAGGCCCCGGACATCTGGTGGATCGGTCGCACCTCCACGCCGGGCGCATGCATGTCGATCCAGAACATGGTCATGCCCTTGTGCTTGGGCTGGTCCACGTCGGTGCGCGTCAGCAGAAGTCCGAAGTCAGAGAAATGGGCGCCGCTGGTCCACACCTTCTGGCCGTTGATCACCCAGTCGTCGCCGTCGCGCACCGCGCGCGTGCGCGCCGCGGCCACGTCGGAGCCGCCCGCCGGCTCGCTGAACAGCTGGCACCAGATCTCGTCGCCCAGGACCGCGGGGCGCACGAAGCGTTCCTTGTCGGCCTCTTTGCCGGCGGTCATCACCGTCGGCACGCACATGCCCAGGCCAATGGCGAAGGGGTTGCCCGGCGTCGACACCTTGGACTCTTCCTGGCCGAAGATCACCGACTGCCAGGACTTGCCGCCGCCGCCGCCCCAAGCCTTGGGCCAGGTGATGCAGGCGTAGCCGGCCTCGGCCTTCTTGCGCTGCCAAGCCTTGGCCGCATCCATGCTGACCGGGTCCTCCAGGCCGAGGTCGTTTTCCCCAGATCGCTTGGGCGCATTGGCTTCCAGCCAGGCCCGCACTTCGGTGCGGTAGGCGGCTTCTTCGGGTGTGTCGTTGAAATCCATGATCGCTCTCCCTCAGGCCGCGTTTCGCTGTTCGAGCGCGCAGACCAGGCGCTCTTTCCACGCCTTGGCGCCGCCGGCGACGAGGCCCAGTTGCTGGGCGCGGCGATAGAACAGGTGGCAGTCGACCTCCCAGGTGTAGCCCATGCCGCCGTGGGTCTGCAGGTTCTCCTTGGCCGCGAACCAGAAGGCTTCGCAGGCCGCCACGCGCGAGGCCGCCGCCGCCACCGGCAGTTCGGCCGCGCCGGTTTCCAGCGCCCAGGCGCCGAAATAGGCGTTGGAGCGGGCCAGCTCGTTCTTGATGTAGATATCGGCCAGCTTGTGCTTGATCGCCTGATAGCTGCCGATCGGCCGGCCGAAGGCGTAGCGCTCCAGGGCGTAGCTCTTGGCCATCTCCAGCGCCCGGTCGGCCCCGCCCACCTGTTCGAAAGCCAGCAACACGGCCGCCCGGTTAAGCACCTGCTCGGCAAGGGCGAGGCCCTCGCCAGCTTCGCCGAGGCGCTCGGCCGGCGCGCCTTCAAAGGTGAGCTTCGCCACGCCCCGCGTCGGATCGAGCGTCTGAATGGTCTCGCGCGTCACGCCGGGCCCGTCCAGTTCGACCAGGAAAAGGCCCACGCGCCCGCCCTCCTTGGCCAGGACCACGGCCAGGTTGGCCGCGTCGCCGTCGGTCACGGGGATCTTGGCGCCGGTGAGCTTGCCGTTCTCCACCCGCGCCTGGGCCTGGGCCTCGGTCAGCGCGCCGGGCCGCTCGCTGGTGGCGAAGCAGCCGATGACCTCGCCGGCGGCGATCTTCGGCAGCCACTTGGCTTTCTGGGCGTCGGAGCCGGCCAGCATGAGCGCCTCGGCCAGGAAGTAGACGGTCGAGGAGAAGGGGATCGGGGCCAGCGCCCGGCCAAGCTCCTCGGCGATGGCGGCCAGTTCGATGTGGCCGAGACCGAGGCCGCCGTGGGCCTCGGGGATCGCCGCGCCCATCCAGCCCTGTTCGGCCACGGCCTTCCACAGGCCCGCGTCATAGGACCGCGCCGGATCGTTCAGCACACCCCGCACCACCGAGACGTCGCAACGGCTTTCCAGGAACCGGCGCGCCTCGCCTTTGAGAAATTTCTGATCGTCCGTGAAGTCGAAATCCATGGGCTTCCATCCGCGGGTCTTGTTTGAAACTTACGATAGCCAGCTTTCCGCAAACGGAAAGCCTGACGGCGCGTCAAGGCGCGCGGAAATTCGCCCAAGGTGAAGGCCGTTGTCGCGCAAGGTCTTTCCACATATGGCTTTGCGTGGGCAGTTGGGGGCGGGCGCGATGGCGGTGATGGTGGTGTTTCCCATCGCCGCGGCAGCAGAGCCTGTCTTCAATGCAAGTTCGTTGCCCCCGGTCGCGCCGTTTTTGACCGCCGACACCATCCTGCTATCCCCGTCTCCACAGGAGCCCGTGCTATGAAGTCGCGCGCCTTTTGTCTGTTCGCCGCTACAGGCGCCCTTCTCGCTGGCCCCGCAGCCGCCCAACTGTACAGTCCCACCGATCCATCCAGCCTCAGGCGGTTGCCGCGCGCCTCCAAGCCATCCGCGCCCGCCCAATCGCCGGGTAGCTCCGACCACAGCGTCCCCTCCGCTAAGCCGGGGGTCTCAGAGACGTCGCGGCCGAACACCTCCGCCGCGCCGGCTGAACAGGCCGGGGTCTCCGGCGCCCCGATGCATCTGAACTATTCCGATGAGCGGCCGCTCAAGGAACGGAAGACCCGCACCTATCTGACCCTCTGGCGGTTTTCCTGCTCATTCGGCGTCGAGGACATCGGCGACGAGTTCGTCGACCGTGTCGGTCAGTTGCGGCACGATCTCGCCTCGGCCTACGGCGACCGCCTTATCGGCAAGACAATTATTGTCGACCACTATCACCTCTACCTGAATGAAAGGGCCATGGAGGGGAGCCACAACTTGGGCACGGCCGCGTTCGGCATCTTCGCTATCGGGCTGGGAGCGGGGGCCAAGACCAGAGAGCCAGCCTGTTCGCGCGCCAACATGCCGGAAGGGTGGTTCGATCCGGCGGAGCTGACCACGCCCTGGTCGCCCTTCATCGCGGAGATGGATATCCGCATCGACGGGGAAGAGTATAGCGTCCACAGCGTCTATTCACCGCCGAAGAACATGCCAGCTCCCGGCATATTGAGTGACTTCGACGTCGCGGCGGAGCACGCGGCGGTCCATGCGGCCGTCGACAAAGCCAATGCCGCGATGATCGCCGAGGTCGGAAAACGACTCGGCCCGCCTACAGGCGACCAACCGTCGTCGGTAAGCCCGTCTGTCGCCGGCGTCACGCCCGCCCCCGCGACGGCGACGACCGACTCTTCGGCGCCCAGCCACTAGGGGGCGGTGAGAATGTCCCCTCGATTACGGCGTCTGGCCTGGCTTGGCGGGGCGGCCATGGTCTTCGCTGCCGCAATCGCTTCCGCACGCCCGAAACCACCCAATCCAATTGATCTGGAGACGCGCGACGGTCTCTACGTCAAGGAGATCGTGGTCGACTGGCAGGTCGACGATGTGAAAAAGGCTGCCGAACCGGGATACGCCGACAACAAGGCCGAGATGATCCGGCAGCTGACCGATTCGGTCCGCGATCAATTTCAGTACTCGCCCGCGGGCGCCGACGCGGTCGCCCTGCACATCGCTGTAAGGTCGTTCCGGCGCTACGAGGTAGTCGGCGACGTCTCGGTCGTCCGGCTGGCCGATCAGCGCGCGCTGGGGACCTACGAGAAGATCGACGGTTACTATATCGGTCAGGTCTATGGCGGCGGCCTGCTAGGGGCTGTCGTTGGTCTCAGTTCGGTGCCCGATCCGGAACCCGGCGCCGCCAATTGCTTCGCCGCGATCTTGCGCGCCCGCTTCAACGACCTGGACGCCCCACACTGCAACCAACTCTAAGGGCGCCGCCAGCGATCAAGGATGTAGCAAATTTCCCGGTGGCTCCATGGCACGCCAACCGACCACGCGCTAAACACCCTCGCCATGCGCACAGACACGCCTCAGCCGATCCGGCTGGAAGACTACACGCCGCCCGACTTCCTGATCGACGAGGTCGCGCTCGATTTCAGCCTCGAACCCTCGGCGACGCGGGTGAAGGCGCGCCTCACCATCCGCCGCAACGGCGAACACGATCGGCCTCTGCGCCTGAACGGCGAGCGGCTGAAGCCGATCTCCGTGGCTGTGGACGGGCGCGCGCTCGCCGCCGACGAACACATCATCGACGACGAGTGGCTGACCCTGCCGGGGGCGCCGGACGCCTTCGCCCTGGAGACCGAGGTCGAGATCGACCCGGCGGGCAATACGGCTTTGGAAGGACTCTATGTCTCGGCCGGCCGCTTCTGCACCCAATGCGAGGCCGAGGGTTTCCGCAAGATCACCTGGTTCGCCGATCGGCCGGACGTGCTGGCGCGCTACACCGTGCGCGTCGAGGCTTCAAAGGACTACCCACGCCTGCTCTCCAACGGCAATCTGATCGAGGCCGGCGAGGCGCCGGGCGGGCGTCACTTCGCGGTCTGGGAAGATCCGTTTCCCAAGCCCTGCTACCTGTTCGCCCTGGTGGCGGGCGAGCTCGACGTGCTCGAAGACTCCTTCACCACCATGAGCGGGCGCGAGGTCGCGCTCAGGATCTACGTCGATCCCGGGCTGGCGCCGCGCGCCGCCTACGCCATGGATAGCTTGAAGCGCGCCATGCGCTGGGACGAGACGGCGTTCGGGCGCGAATACGACCTCGACCTGTTCATGATCGTCGCGGTGCGCGACTTCAACTACGGGGCCATGGAGAACAAGGGCCTCAATGTCTTCAACTCTGCCCTGCTGCTGGCCGATCCGGCCACGGCCACCGACCTCGACCACGAACGCATCGAGAGCGTGGTGGCGCACGAGTATTTCCACAACTGGACCGGCGATCGCATCACCTGCCGCGACTGGTTCCAGCTGTGCCTCAAGGAAGGCTTGACCGTCTTCCGCGACCAGTCGTTCTCGGCCGACCAGCGCGGCCACGCCGTTGGCCGCATCAAGCAGGTGAGGGACCTGCGCGCGCGCCAGTTCAGCGAGGACGCCGGTCCGCTCGCTCACCCCGTCCGGCCGTCGAGTTTCGTCAAGATCGACAACTTCTACACCGCCACCATATATGAGAAGGGCGCCGAGGTCATCCGTATGCTGAGCATCCTGCTCGGCGAGGAGGCCTTCCGCGCCGGCATGGATCTCTATTTCGAGCGCTGGGACGGCCACGCCACGACCGTCGAGGCCTTCATCGCCTGCTTCGCCGAAGCCTCTGGCCGCAACCTCGACGATTTCTTCCACTGGTACGAACAGGCCGGCACGCCCTTGGTGGAGGTGAAGGCGGTCTATGACCTGGGGGCCCACGCGCTCGATCTGACGATCAGCCAGGCGACCCAGCCCACGCCGGGTCAGCCGGTGAAGCGCCCGCTGCCGATCCCCTTCGCCTTCGGCCTGCTGGACGAAGATGGCCGGGTCCTGCGCGAGACCGAGGTCATCGTCCTGGACGGCGCCGAGCGGCGTCTGCGCCTCGAGGGCGTGGAGCGCACGCCCGTCGTCTCGGCCCTGCGCGGCTTCTCCGCGCCGGTGAAGCTGGTCAGCGATGCGCCGGCCAAGGACGCCTATGTGCTGCTGGCCTCGGACCCGGACCTCTTCAACCGTTGGGAGTCTGGCCAGACCCTGGCGCGCGATCTGATCCTGAAGCGCGCCGCCGGCGCCGGTGACGAGGTCGGCGAAGAACGCTTCGCCGAGGCCATGGGCCGTGCGCTCGCCGACCAGTCGGCCGAACCGGCCTTCAAGGCCCTGCTGCTCGGCCTGCCTTCCGAACCGGATCTGGCTCAGGCCGTGACCGACGCCGATCCGGCGGCCCTGCACGAAGCCCGCGAGGCGCTGCGCCATCGCATGGCCAGCCACCTTTCCGTGGCCTTGGGCCGGCTGCACGACGGCTTGAAGGACGGCGGGGCCTTTTCCACCGACGCCGAGGCCGCCGGCCGGCGCGCCCTGCGCAACGCCGCCCTGGAACTGCTGGCGGCCGATCCCAACGGCCGCAATCGCGCTCTGGCGCGCGAGCATTTCACCACGGCGACCAATATGACCGAAGCCATGGGCGGACTCGTCGCCCTGATGCTGATGGGCGGTCCGGACTTCGACCACGCCCTGGAGGCCTTCTACGATCGTTGGAAGGACGAGGCGCTGGTCATAGACAAATGGTTCGCCATTCAGGCCCGCGACCCGCACGAGGGCGCGCTTGGACGCGTGCTCGGCCTGACCGCCCATCCCGCCTTCGACGCCCGCACGCCGACGCGCCTGCGCGCCGTGGTCCAGACCTTCGCGGCCTATAATCCGGCAAGGTTCCACGACCCCAGCGGCGCCGGCTATCGCTTCCTGGCCGATCAGATACTCGCCACCGACGCCATCAACCCCATGACGGCGGCCCGCCTCGTCGAGCCGCTGGGGCAATGGGCGCGCTATCGCGCCGACCTCGGCGCCTTGATGAGGTCCGAACTGGCGCGCATCGCGGCGGCGCCCGGTCTGTCGAAGAATCTCGCCGAACTGGTGAACAAGGCGCTGGGCGAGGAGTCCTGAGGCAGGACGGCGGCTCAGTCCCCGAAAACGCCGACGCCTGGACGCTTGCTTTCCGCGAGGGCGGGCGGCTAAGCCCGATGGGTGGGGCGCATCGTACTATTTGCCAAGGGAAACGTGGACGTTCACGATTCCCTTCACTCCTGCCGCGTCGGCGGCGAGGTGCGGTGGAACGGCGTCAATGAGGTGATGCGGGCGCGCTGCCCCGACGCCTCCATCCGCCTGCGTCACGAAACCTCGACCGGATCGGCGGCCCTGCTGGAGGCCAAAGGGCGTCCGCCCGAAGAGATCGTGACACGCGACAGCCTGCTGGGGCCCCATCCCGCGCAAAGTCAGTTCAGCACCGCCCTCTTCGATTCGGCGGCTGACGCCGTGGTGCTCTCTATCCTGCCGGATGTGTTCACCGAACTGGTGCGGCACAGGGAAGAGGGGTTCCTGTTTTTCCCCTACGGCCGGGACGCCTGGCCGCAGGCGGAACGCGATTGGCTGGCGCGCGAATTCGCGCCCGTCGGCAAGCTCGACGCCGCCGCAGCCATGGCCAATCTCGAGCGCATCGTGGCGCGGGTCCGACAAACCTCCCAGGCGCCGGTGCTCATCTACAATCTGTCGCCGCATATTCCCGGCGAATGGATCCACTGTTTCGAGGGGCTGGCCGACAGTCTGTCGGTGCGTATTCGCCGGTTCAATCTGGCGCTCGTCGAGCTGTCGGCGCGGACGGGGGCGTCCATCGTCGATGTCGAAGGGATTGTCGCGGGGGCCGGCGCCGCGCGTATGAAGCTTGACGCCTTGCACCTCACGCCGGACGGTCACGCTTTGGTGGCCGAAGAGGTCGTCCGTATCCTGGACGATCTGGGGGTCGTGAACATGAGACGCGAGATCTGATGCGCGCTAGTGTCGTCATTCGGACCAAGGATGAAGGGCCGAGACTTCGGCTCACACTGGCGTCCCTCGCAGCCCAGTCGACGCCGGCCGAGGTCGTGGTCGTCAATGACGGCTCGTCCGACGAGACCGCCGATGTTCTGCGTGAGACGACCCTGCCGATCGTGAGGATCGACAACGCCTCAGCGGAGGGCAGGGCGGCGGCCAGCAATGCCGGAGCTGAAGCGGCCGGCGGCGACGTCCTCATCTTTCTGGATGGCGACACCCTGGCCGGGCCCCATTTCGTCGAGCGCCATCTGGCGTTTCACCGCGAGCACGCCGACGTGGTGGGTCGGGGGGAGACGTCGCACCTGCGATGCACCCGTCTGTTCAACGACCCCGAAACGGGGACGCCCATGGTCGGCGAAGAAGCGCGCGTCGCCGCGCTTAGCGCGCGGGAGCTTTCGTCGCTTCTCGTTACGCGCGAGCAGATCGCCCGGGATTTTGCCGGCATTGAGCGCCGCGCCCAGCCGGGCATCTATCCGGGAGTTGGACCAAGACGCCTCTACGAGGCCGAGATGGACGCCCTGAGGTCTCATCCAGACAGCTCGGTGCTCTGGGCCGCGGCGTCCGGAGCCAATCAATCCGTCCCGCGACCGGCCTTCCTCTCGGTGGGCGGGTTCGACGCCACGGTGCCGATAAGCAGCCACCGCGAGCTCGCTTATCGCCTTGTGCGGGCCGGGCTACGCATGGCCCCGGTTCCGGACGCCCGCACCTATCACATGATCCATCGAAGGGGCTGGCGTGATCCCCTCAGCGAAACCGACTGGGAAACGCGTTTCTACGCGCGCCACCCGATCCCCGAGGTTCCCCTGCTGTCCATGTTGTGGTCGTCCTTCTCCGACAGCCCGCCGTATCCGCCCGAAGCGCTGTTGCGCTCCTTGCCGGAGCTGGAGGTCGCGGCCCGCCGCCTTGACGGCGTCACGGGGGTCGAAGCGGTGCGGCGCGCCCATCTGGCCGCCTGCCGTGTGCGCGAGGGTGCGGTGACGCCATGACCGGCAGGATCCCGCTCACGGCGCTTGTCGGCCCAGACATAGGCGAAGCGGTTCAGGCGGCGTCCGCGCGCCTTTCGGCCAGCTTGAGCGGGACGGCGGGGGCGCCGTGGCAGGTGGATTGCGAACCTTACGCCGAGGCCCAGACCCATCCCGTCACGCCCTCGTTGATGTTGGTCGACCTGCGATCGGAAGCCGATAACCTCGAGACGCCGTGGCCCGATGTCGAGGCGGGCTTGAGAGCCCGGTGCCGGGAATGGACGGCGACGCCGGATCGGACCGTGTTCCTGATGACGGTGTTTCGCGCCTCCGCGCTGGACGAAGCGGCCGGCGACACGGCGCTCCGGCGCGAAAGAATCCGACGACTGAATCTTCTCGCCGCCCGGCTGTCTCGGGAAATGGGCGCCTTGATCATCGACGTAGACAGGACCTTTGCCGACTTGGGCGCGCGCGCGATGGGCTGTGACTATCGCCTTGCCGGTGAGCGGGCGAAGGAAGCGTTGGCGGGGCTGATCGCCTCCACCATCGCCGCCTACGGCCTCGACGCCTGGGTGGCGCCTGAGGCCCAGGAGGCCGCTATCGCCCGACTGGCCGCTCAGAGCCCGGCGGCGTGGGCGCCGGAGCGCCTCTCCGTCTTCGCGGCCGGCCTGATCCCGGTTCGCTCGGGGGGGCGGGTTCAGACCGCCGAGGTCGTCCGTCGCGACCCCTCCCAGTTGGGTCACTACATCCGTCACATCATGCGCGGCCAGATGTCTCTGGGCGAGGCCGTCTCGCAGGTCCGAGACGCGATCGCCAAGCGCGGACTGCGCTATTGCCTGGAGATGATCGTCAAGGGCCTCGGCCAAATGGCGGGCCGTAAGGCTCGATCGGCGTCCTAGGGCCCGGACGCGCGTGGACGACTTTCAACGCCTGCGGGCCATGATATTGATCCGGGCCTTCGAGCAGGCGCTCGCGGCGCTGCCGAACCATGGCTTCCAGTTGCTGTCCGCCGGCGAGGAGGCGGTCGCCGTCGGCCTGTGCTCCGCTCTCCAGCCCGGAGATCAGTTGCTCACCGGCGGCCGATCCATAGGGCCGGCCCTCGCCCGGGGCGTCGAACCTCGCCTGCTCATGGCCGAATTGCTCGGCAGGGCGGCGGGCGTCAATCGCGGCAAGGCTGGGCGTGGACACCTGGCCGACCCCGAGAGCGGCTTCTTCGGCGCCCACGCCGTCGTCGCGGGCAATATCTCGATCGCGGCCGGGGTGGCCCTGGCGATGAAGCTCTCCCGGCGGCCCAACCTCGTGTGCATCCTGTTTGGCGACGGCGCGGCGGGCGCGGGGGCGCTTCATGAGACTCTGAACATCGCCGCGCTGTGGAAGCTGCCCTTGCTGTTCGTGTGCGGCAACAATCAGTTCTCGGTGTCGACGCCGCGCCGTGCGGCGCTTGCGCCTCACAGGCTGTCGGATCTCGCCGCGCCATTCCGGATTCCGGCCAGCACCGTCGACGGCATGGACGTGAATGTGGTCGCCCAGGCGATCGAGCTGGCGGCGCGCGGTGTTCGGGCGGGCGGGGGTCCCGCGTTTGTCGAATGCGAATCCGAACGCTTCGCCGCCCACTCCACCACCGCGCGCGAGACACGCAGCCGGGAAGACCTCCAGCACATTCGCGCGCGCTGCCCCATCCTGCGCCTGACCGCCGACCTGCAAGCAGCGGGTCGGCTCGACGGCGCCTCACTCAAGACCCTCGAGTTGGAGGTGGAGGCGGAGGTCGCCGAAGCGGTCGCCTTCGCCGAGGCCGCGCCTTTTCCCGACCCGCGAGAGGCGCTCGCCGATGTCGACTGAAGCTCCCCGCATGTTCTTCCGCGAGGCGATCGCGCGCGCCATCGCCGAGGCCATGCGCGCGGACCCGCGTGTCATCGTGCTCGGCCAGGATGTCGGTTCGTTCGGCGGCGCCTACCGCGAGTTCGACGGCCTCTATGCCGAGTTCGGGGCCGAGCGTGTGCGCGACACGCCGGTTGCGGAGGCCGCGATCATGGGCGTCGGCGTGGGCGCCGCCGCCGCGGGCTGGCGGCCCGTGGTCAGCATCACCTACATGGACTTCGTGATGCTGGCGCTGGATCCGCTGGTCAATTACGGCGCCAAGCTCCGATACAAGACCGCGGGCCGCTTGACCGCGCCGGTCGTGGTCAAGACCACCGCCGGCGCGCGCGGTCAGGGCGTCGCCCATTCGCAATGCCTGGAATCCTGGCTGATGGGCGTGCCGGGCCTCAAGGTCGTCTCGCCGTCCAATCCCGCCGACGCCTACGGCCTGATGCGCTCGGCCCTGAAGGCGGACGGGCCGGTCGTATTCGTCGACCACAAGCGGCTCTATCCGATCCCAGGCGAGGGGCCGGACCCCGACGCCGAGACGCCGATCGGCAAGGGCAGGATCGCGCGCCACGGCGCCGACCTCACCATCGCCGCCCATTCATTCATGGTCCATGTCTCGCTCCAGGCGGCCGAAATCCTGGCCGGGGAGGGCATTTCGATCGAGGTCATCGACTTGCGGTCCCTGGCGCCGCTCGATGTCGACCTGATCCACGCTTCGGTGTCGCGCACCGGGGCGTTGCTGACAGTTGAGGAGGGGCAGGTCACCTGTGGCGTGGGGGTCGAGGTGGCCGCGCGCGTTCGCGAGCGCGGCGCTGCATTTGCAGTCGCCCGCGTGGGGGCGATCGCCGCGCCGGTCTCGTCCAATCCCGTGCTCGAGGCGGCGTCGATTCCAAACGCCGAGACAGTGGCGCGGGCGGCTCGCCTGTTGCTTGGCGCCCGCGATTCGGGCCACTCCGGCGCAGGTGGGGGAGAATTGAGTGCTCTATAGACTTGCGACGCCCGGCGTTGGCGATGAGGTGGTCGAGATCAGGGTGTTGCAGTGGCACGGGGACGTCGGCGCGGCGTTCGCCGCCGGCGAGCTGATTGTCGAGCTCGAGACCCACAAGGCCCTCATCGAGGTGCGCGCCGGCCAGGCCGGAATCCTCCGCCGCATATTCGCCGCCGACGGCGCCTGGATCCAGGTGGGCCAGTCGTTTGCAGTCTTCAGCGATGCGCCCGATGAGCCCGTGGGCGATGATCCGGCCGCCGAGGCGGCCTTTCTCGCCAACTTCGTGGTCGACTAGCCGACTAGCCTTTGGTCGCCGGCAGGCCCGACCCCGGCCAAGAGATCGAGGATTTGGCCGCGCACCAGGTCCTGAAGTTCGCCGCTCTGGTGGATTCCGTCTGGCAGATGAGCCGCGCCCCCGATTTCCGCCGCCATGGCATCGACGTCGACGATCGCGACATTCTTCTCCCGTGCGAGATCGTGCAGCATGAGATTGGTTTCCTTGGCGGCGATGTTGGCCAGGATCGCGCCCATCGGCTCGTCGAACGCGACATAGCTTGCGATGTCTTCACGGCCCGAGGTGGACATTCGATTGAGGATCAGGAAGCGGGCCCGGAATTGCGCTCCGACGGTGTCGATCAGGCGGCGATAGTCCGAGGCGACGTCATCCAACGAGCGGGGAACAGCGTCGAACGCGGAGGCGAGCCAGGCCCGGATAGCGGGGCCGGTGGCGTCCAGGTCGTGTCGCATGATGTGGAGCCGGTAGCCGAGCTTCTTGTGCCTGCGGATGGACCGGGGCTCGGCGCAGGAGGACAGGAGAATGGCTCGGGGCGGTTCGCTTCTTTCGAGTCCATTGCGGGTTAGGACGTCGAAGGTGCGGTTCAGAGGTGACTCGGCAAGTTGCGCGAGAAGCGCGCCGGCGAACACCCAGTCGGCCGCTGTTGGCGTCTCGGGGGAGTCGGCCAGAGCGCGTTGCAGGTCGAGAGTCAGGGCCTCCAACGCTGTCCGCGAGCGCGAATGCCCGTCGAGGAGGACCGCCGCGCAGGGCGCCAGGGGGTGATCCGTCACATCGGTGACGTGCGCCGGAAAGTCCGCGCTTTCGAAGAGTTCGATAAATCCAGAGCGATCCCCGCGGATCGCGCCAACGGCGTCGCACACACCGAGATTGAGGAGCGTTCGACGACCGCCGCCGCCGTGATCCCACCAGGCACGGGTGGCGAGGTGCCAGCCTGGCAGCAAGCCCGTATCGACATCGACCGCCCAACTCATTCTCTGCCCGGCCAGCATCAGGAGCGGCATGTCGCCGCCGGCGTCATCGGCGCCGGAATCGGCCTCGATCTCGCCGATGGTTTCGTCGTCGCGCCAGTCGGCCGCCCCGATCACGTCGAGAAAGCCGCCGCCGGAGATGTCCGACCGCTTCCGCAGCCGTCCCGCGACGGGAGAGGCGAGGGCGACTTGCAGGACGCTCTCCTTGGCGAAAGCTCCGCGCACGTCGCCCTGAACGGCGAGGTTGCAGTAGGCGATCACTTCGCCGGCCCGGCACGCGCGACCATCCTCGCACAGCCAGTTCACGCCCGATCGACGAACGGAGACCTTTTCGCCCCCCAAGGGGCCCAGACGCAGCGGAACCCTCACGCGCGCACGCGCGCCGACCACATGCCTGGGTGGCTGACGATCCCGGCGGTCGCGAAACGGAGCGGGCGCGCGATTTCATCCGGGTCCGCATCGTCGCCGAACACCGCCATGAGGACTCCCGGGGCGCAGGCCTCGCCGGGGGAGATATGGATCGACCGCAGACGGACGGCTTCGCGCGCCACCAGCCGATAGTGCGAGATCGGCGGGCAGTCCTGGCGAAATCCAGAGCCCAGATCGACGCTCAGATCGAGGATCTTGTCGCCTGCCGGCAGGGTGTCGCCAACCGCCGGATAGATGGCCTCGACAACGGCGACCGTCATGTCGGGCAGCAGCTTCGGCAGATACAGTCCTAGCAGCATGATCCGCCGGTGGTTTCAGATGGGAGCCGAGGTGCGCGGACATCGCCCAACACGCGCGGCGACGCCGCAAGCGGCCTCCTTCCGAATAGAGCCCGGCATGGGCGCCATGTCAAAGCCCTCGGCGGAACACCACCTCGCCACATTTGTCCGCCCGAGGCGTGGCCGAAGCGCCCGGCTCAGTAGAAGCTGTCTCCCGGGAGCAGCGCATCCTGCTTGCGCGCGTCGCACAGGGCGTAGGTGAAGCCTTTCTGGATCGACCAGGCGCCGACCTGGCCGGTCTTGCCGAGGGCGAGGAAACCGACCTGGATGGTCTTGGCGTCGGGCTTGCGGGCCAGGATGCGCGCCACCGCTTGCTTGCAGGCCACCTGCGGCGAGGCGCCCTGGCGCATGAACTCCACCACCAGGAAGCTGCCGGCGTTGCGGATGACCTCCTCGCCGACCCCGGTCGAAGTGGCTGCTCCAACCTCGTTGTCCACATAAAGCCCCGCGCCGATGATCGGGCTGTCGCCCACCCGGCCGCGCATCTTCCACGCCATGCCGCTGGTGGTGCAGGCCCCGGAGAGATCGCCCGCCGCGTCGATCGCCAGCATGCCGATGGTGTCGTGGTTGCCTTTGCCGCCGGGGACGCCCAGGGTCTTGCCGTAGTCGCCCACCGCACCGTTGGCGACGGGATGGTAGTCGGACGTCTTCAGCCAGTCCCGCCAGGCCGCGCGCGACTCCGGTGTCAGTAGTTCTTCGCGCGGGAACCCCTGTTCGAGGGCGAACTGCAGCGCGCCCTCGCCGACCAGCAGCACATGTGGCGTGCGCTCCATCACCCGCCGGGCCACGGAGATGGGATGGGCGATGTGCTCCAGGCCCGCCACGGCGCCGCAGCCGCCATGCTCGTCCATGATGCTGGCGTCCAGGGTCACGTGGCCGTCGCGGTCAGGATAGCCGGCGCGGCCGACGAAGTGGTTCTTGAGGTCCGCTTCGGGAACGCGCGCCCCCGCCTCCACCGCGTCGAGGGCGCGCCCGCCTTTGGACAGCACCGCCCACGCCGCCTGGTTGGCCGCGACGCCAAAGTCCCAGGTGGAGATCACGCACGGCCGGCCCAGCACGATGTCCGAACCTGTCTGGGCGGTCGCCGCGCCGGCCGCGCCGATCGCCGGCGCGCCAATGAGGGAGGCCTTGATTATGTCCCTACGGTTGATCATCCCGTGCTCCAGCGTCCGTATCGAGCCCGTCTGTATGCCCGGAGATCGCAATGAGCGAGCCGCACCTGCTGGAAGTCTGCGTCGATAGCCCCGCCGGCCTTTTGGCGGCTGTCGGCTCCGGCGCCGGCCGCATCGAGCTCTGCGCTGCGCTGGCGCTCTCGGGCCTGACGCCGTCGCCCGGCCTGATGGCCCTGGCCGCGCGCCAAGCCTGCCCGTCATTCGCCATGATCCGTCCGCGTCCAGGCGATTTCGTCTACAGCCCCGCCGACGTCGACGTCATGCGCGGCGACATCGACGCGGCGCGCGGCGCGGGCCTGGCCGGCGTGGTGCTGGGCGCCAGCCGCCCGTTGGGCGACCTGGATGAGGAGGTGTTGTCGCGCCTCGTCGAACACGCCGCCGGCCTCGGCCTCACCCTGCACCGGGCTTTCGATCTCGTCCCCGACTTCGAGATCGCCTTGGAACGCGCTGTCGCCCTCGGTTTCCAGCGCGTGCTGACCTCGGGCGGCAAACCCACGGCCGTCCTCGGCGCGGCCCAGATCGCCGACCTCGTCATTCAGGCGCGCGGACGAATCGCGATCATGGCCGGTTCGGGTCTCGACGCCGGCAATGTCGCCGCCTTCGTCCGGCGGACGGGCGTGCGTGAGGTCCATGCCTCCTGCGGTGGGCCGACGCCCGCTTCGGGGGGCGAGCGCGCCCAGGCATTGGGCTTCGTCTCTTCCCATCTGAGGGACACCAGAGCCGAGTCGGTGGCGGCCATGATCCGGGCGCTCGAGGCGCTTTAGCCGGCGATCAGCGCCCGTGAGGCCGCCAGCGCGGCGCGGCGCGCGGCCGCGAGCTTGGTCTTGAGCGATCTGAGATCGCGCGCGCCGCCAGCCTTGGCCAGCAGGGTGCGCAGGGCCTTGGGCTCCTGCTCCGGATCACCGTCGTCCTCCAGCGCGATCTTCAGCAGTTGGGACAGCGCCTGCTGCAATCGCCAGGCGTCGGCGAGGCTCCCCAGGGCCGCGGCCGGCGCCACGTCGCGCAGAGCCGCCAGCGCCTCGCCGGTGTTGGCCACCAGCGGTCCGCCTTCCGCCGCGTGGATCAGTTGGAGGTGCTGGGCGGCGAACTCGATGTCCACAAGACCGCCGTCCGAGAGCTTCATGTCCCAGAACCCGTGTGGCGGACGTTCGGCGGCCATGAGCTTTCGCATCTCCCGCACGTTCTTCGCCGTGGCCCGGACCGATCGCGGGCGGCGCAGCGCGGCCTCGATCGCGTCGCGGGTCGTCCGCGCGAACGCCTCGCTGGTGGCCCAGACCGGCCGGGCGCGGGTGAGCGCCAGCAGTTCCCAGGTTTCGGCGTCGGCGGCGTAGTAGCTTTCGAAGGCCGCCAGGCTCACGGCCACGGGTCCCTTGGTGCCGGAGGGGCGCAGCTTGAGGTCGACCTCATAGAGGCCGCCCTCGGCGGTGTGGGCCGAGAGCGCCGCCAGAAGCCTCTGGGTGAAGCGGGCGTAGAAGGTGTCGGCGGACAGGTCGGCGCTGGCCGACGCCGCGTCCGGCGCGGCGGGCAGATAGAGCGTCATCAGGTCGAGGTCGGACTGGGCCGACATCTCGCGCGAGCCGCATTTGCCGAGCGCGATCACGGCCACCTCGCCCGGGAAGGCGCCGAAGGCCCTCTCGACCTCGCCGAGCGCCGTGGCCGCCAGGCCGGCGATCAGGGCGTCGGCCAGGTCGGCGAACGCGGCTCCGGCGGTCTCGGGGCTGGCGGCGCCTTCCAGAACCTGCACCGCGATGCGGAAGGCGCGCTCGCGCCGCGCGCGGCGAGCGACATCCATGGCGGCTTCGAAGCCGTCGATCGTGGCGATCTGGTCGGCCAGACCCGCGGGGGCCTCGATGGGTCCAAAGAATCCGGGATCGAGCAACGCGTCGAGGGCGGCGGGATGGCGCGCGAGCGTCGTCGCGAACCGGGGCGCGAAGGCGGCGATCCGGACCACCAGGGCCAGCAGCGCCGGCTGGGCCAGGAACAGCGACTGCACTTGCACCCCGCTCGTCAGCCGCTGGAAGAAGTCGGAGAATCGCCGAAAGGCCGCTTCGGGCGCGCCGGTGGCCGCCGCCGCCTCCAGCAACCTGGGGGCGAGTCGGGTCAGAAGCTCCCGCCCGCGCTCGGTCCGGGTGGGGCCGATCCGGCCATGGTGCCAGGCCCTGATGGTTCCGGAGACCTCGGCCGGATTGCCAAAGCCCATGCGCGCCAGGGTGGCCAGGGTCTCGGGGTCGTCGTCGACGCCGGTGAAGATCAGGCTGCCGTGCCGCGAAGACAGCTGTTCCTCGCCGGCGAAGAGGGCTCCGTAATGCTTGTTGACGGTGCGCAGGGTGCGGGCGGCGGCGGCGTCGAAGGCCCGCAGGTCCGCGAAGCCGCTAAGGGCCGCGACCGGGCGGCGTTCGGCGTCGGCTTGCGGCAGACGATGGGTCTGCTCGTCGGCGATCATCTGCACGCGGTGCTCCCAGCCGCGGAGCCGATCGTAGGCGGCGGCCAGATCGCCCGCGGCCGCCTCGCTGACCTGGCCGGCAGCGGCGAGCGCGGCCAGCGTGTCCAGCGTGCGCGGCGAGCGCAGGGCCGGGTGCCGGCCACCGAGGATCAGCTGCTGCGTCTGAACGTAGAACTCGATCTCGCGAATGCCGCCCCGGCCGAGCTTGAGGTCCGCGCCGGCGGCGGTCAGGCGATCGTCGACCTTGTGGGCGTGGATCTGGCGTTTGATGGAGTGGATGTCGGCGATGGCCGCGAAGTCGAGGTTGCGCCGCCAGATGAACGGCGCGAGGTCGGCCAGGAACGCCTGCCCGCGGGGGATATCGCCGGCCACGGCGCGGGCCTTGATCATGGCCGCGCGTTCCCAGTTCTGACCGACGCTCTCGTAGTAGGCGAAGGCCGCCGGGACGGGTACGGCGGACGGCGTCGAGGCCGGATCGGGGCGCAGGCGCAGGTCGACGCGGAAGACATAGCCGTCCGGCGTGCGCGCCTGCAGCAGCGTGGCCATCCGCTCGGTGATGCGGACGGCGACCGCGTCCGGCTCCTGGCCGGCCGCCACGGGCAGGACGGAGGGTTCGTGGAAGACGGTGATGTCGATGTCGCTGGAATAGTTGAGCTCGAAGGCGCCGTGCTTGCCCATGGCGATCACGAACAGGCCGGGAACCGGACCTTCGGGACCCTCGCCGACGTGAGTCAGGCGGTCGCGCGAGACCGCCTCGCGGGCGGCGAGGACCAGGGCGGCGCGCACCGCCGCGTCGGCGAAGGCGCTGAGCGCGCCGGTGACCTCGTCCAGTCCCCAGACCCCGCCGAGGTCGGCCAGGGCCGCCAGGAGATGGAGGTCGCCCTTGAGTACGCGCAGCAGCGCCGCGGCCGCGTCGTCGATCTCTGGTTCGGCGGCGCTGGCGCGCGTCGCCTCCAGGATGGTCGCCAGGGCCTTGGCGGGCGGCGCTGACAGCAGGCGGCGCAGGCGATCGGGCTCGCGCACGCTCAGGCCGGCGAGATAGGGGGCGGCGCCGAACACCGGCGCCAGCGCTGGCCAGGCGGCGTCCAGCGTGACGGTCCAGCGATCGTGCGCCGCGGCCTCGGACAGCGCTTCCTTCGCGCGCTCGGCGGCGGCGGCGTCGATCACCGGCCCGCACGGCCGGATGAGCTCGCCCAGGGGCCGCGCCGGCATCTTCACCCCACCTTGGGCAGGACGAGCGCGACCCGCAGGCCCGGCCCGTCCGCGCCGCCCGGACCCTCGTCCAGCTCCAGGTGGCCGCGATGCGAGCGGGCCACGGCCGCCACCAGAGACAGGCCCAGGCCCGCGCCCGGCAGGCTGCGGCTGTGTTCCAGGCGCACGAAGCGTTCGATCACCCGCTCGCGGTCGTCGGCGGCGATCCCGGGGCCGGTATCGGTGACCGACATCTCGATGTCGCCGGACGAGCGCCGGCGCACGCGCAGCATCAAGGCGCCGCCGGCAGGCGTGTATTTGATGGCGTTGTCCAGGATGTTGGACAGCGCCTGGGCGACGAATTCGCGATTGCCCTTCACGCTCAGGCTGGGCGTCAGCTCGGCCTTGAAATCCAGGCCCTTCTCCTCGGCGAGGGGCTCATAGAGCTCGATCACATCCGCGGCCAGGACCCCAGGATCGAACGGAGCCTGGCCCGGCGCGACGCCGGCCGCTTCCAGGCGGGCTATGGCCAGGACGGCCGAGAAGGTGCGCAGGACGCCGTCGGCGTCTTCCAAAGCCTGGTGGAGCGCGGCCTTGGGGTCGGCCCGGCCGGCGTCGGCCTCGATCATCGCCGCTTCCAGCCGGGCGCGGAGGCGGGTCAGCGGCGAGCGCAGGTCGTGGGCGATGGCGTCGCCGGCGTGCCTCAGGCCGCCGATGGAGCGTTCCAGGCGCTCCAGCATGTCGTTGAGGCCGCTGGCCAGCTCATCATATTCGTCGCCCGCCCCCCGCACCTTGGCGCGGGCGCCGAGGTCGCCGCCCCGGGCTGCGTCGATAACGTCGATCAGGCTGGCCATGGAGCGATTGACGTCGCGGCTGACCAGAATCCCGCCGGCCAATCCCAGAACGATGATCAGCGCGCCGGCGCCCCAGATCGCCCGGAGGATGCGCACCACGAAGCTCTCGGCCTCGCCGACATCGGCGCCGACGAACATGAATTCGCCGCCCGGCATCTTCTCCTGCAAGCCGCGCGCCGGCAGGCGCACGACCGCGCCGTCGGGGTTGGTCTCGGTGAGGGTGAAGCTGGCCCAGACCTCGTCGCGGTCGCGATGCTTGACCGGCGAGACGCCGATCGAGCCGGAGACGGGACGCCCGGAGGCGTCCATCAGCAGATAGACCAGGACATGGTCGCTGGACGACCGCTCGATCACGGCCTGGTTGAGCGCGGCGAAGCCGCCGCGGGCGTAGACCGCCTCCAGCGAGCGCATCTCCGCGCTGACCTGGGAATCGGCTCGGCGCGTCACCTCGCCGGCGGTGGCCAGATAGATGTAGGCCAGGAAGGCGCAGGCCGCCCCCGCGAACAACGCCAGGAACAGGAGCGTCAGCCGGAACGGGGTGGTCCTGAGGACCCGGGGCAGGCGCATCCGGCCTAGTGCCTCGTCACGCTTCCAGGCGGTATCCCGCGCCCCGCACGGTTTGCAGCATCGCGCGGTCGAAACCCTTGTCGATCTTGGCCCGCAGGCGCGAGATGTGCACGTCGATCACATTGGTCTGGGGGTCGAAATGATACTCCCACACCTTCTCAAGCAGCATGGTGCGCGTGACCGACTGACCGGCGTTGCGCATCAGGAACTCCAGCAACTGGAACTCGCGCGGCTGCAGGTCGATCTCCTGGCCGGCGCGCCGCACCTCGCGGCCCAGCAGGTCCATCTCCAGGTCGCCGACCTTGAGCACCGTCTGGACCGAGCCGGTTTCGCGGCGCCGGGCCAGGGCTTCGACGCGGGCGATCAGTTCGGCGAAGGCGTAGGGCTTGACCAGATAGTCGTCGCCCCCCGCCTTCAGGCCCGAGACCCGATCGTTGATCTCGCCCAGAGCCGAGAGGAACAGCACCGGCGTCTGATCGCCGCTGGCGCGCAGGCGCTCGACCATGGAGACGCCGTCGAGCCGGGGCATCATGCGATCGACGATGAGCACATCAAAGGGCTCGCTCGCCGTCGCCGCCAGTCCGAGCTCGCCATCGGCGGCCGTCCGGCAATCGTGACCGGCTTCCGCCAGACCCCTGGTCATGGCCGCCGCCGCTTCGAGGTCGTCCTCGACAATCAGAACCCGCATCGCGCCCCCCGCAAAATCGCGCCGTGCGCGAACTAGCCTTCGATCTTCAGCGGCACGAAGATGGTGCGGCCGGCGCGGCTGACGGCCAGGGGGATCTCCTTGCGACCCTCCTTGCGCCAGGCGTCCACCGCCGCCGCCACATCGCCTGTCGAAGCGACCTCGCGGTCGCCCGCGCGGATGATCACGTCACCACGCTGAAGGCCCTTGTCGCTGGCGTCGGTCGATTCCTTCACGCCCTCGATCACCACGCCGTGCGCGGTCGGGCTCAGGTTGAACTGCTGCCGCTCGCTGGGGCTCATCGGGACGAGGTTCATGCCGAGAATCGGCGCGCCCGGCGCCGCGTGGGCGCCGCCCGCGGCGTCGCCGCCCTCTTCATCGCCCTGGCCGTTCTGGGCCAGTTGCGATTCCGATGGCCGCAGCGCCGTATGCACGTCGATCGACCGCTCCTTGCCTTCCCGGAAGATGTCGAGGCGGGCGACATCGCCTGCCGGCACCTTGGCCACTTCGCGGGTCATTTCGGTGTAGCTGGCGATCGGGTGGCCGTTGACCCCCACGACCACGTCGCCCGACTCCACGCCGGCCTTCTGGGCCGGACCGCCCGGCACGACATCGGCCACCACCGCGCCTGTGCGCCCGGACAGGCCGAAGGAATCGGCCATTTCGGTGCTTAGCGGCTGGATGGTCGCGCCGATGTAGCCGCGCTGGATCTTGCCGGTGCTGATCAGTTGTTTGGCCACCTGCGAGGCGACGTCGGCGGGAATGTCGAAGCCGATGCCCACCGATCCGCCCGAGGGCGAGAAGATGGCGGTGTTGACGCCAATCACCCGGCCGAAGGTGTCGAAGGTCGGGCCGCCCGAATTGCCGCGATTGATCGGCGCGTCGATCTGAATGTAGTCGACGAAGTTCTCGCCGAGGTCGCGGTTATAGGCCGACACGATCCCGGCCGTGGCGGTGTTGCCCAGGCTGAACGGATTGCCCACCGCCAGAACCCAGTCGCCGACCCGCGGCTTGGACGAGTTCTCGAAGTCGACATAGGGGTAGTCGTGGCCTTCGACCTTGATCACCGCCAGATCGGTGGCTTCGTCGCGGCCGACCACCGTTCCCTTCAGCTCCTTGCCGTCCTTCAGGACGACCTTGATGTCGTCGGCGTGTTCGACGACGTGGTTATTGGTGACGATGTAGCCGTCGGCCGAGATGAAGAACCCCGACCCGGCCGACATCTGCTTGGGACCTTGCACAGGCCCGCCATCGCCGCCCTGGCCGCCGGGGACCTGGCCGCCCTGGCCCTTGGGCACGATGTCGAAGGGGAAGTTCTCGAAGCCGGGGATGCCGTGAACGCTCGCCGCCGGCGCGTGCGAGGTGACATCGATGGACACCACCGCCGGCGACACCTTTTCAAAGATGTCGGCGAACGACATGGGTGCGCCCGGTGTCGAAGGCAGGTCGGGCATCGACGCCTTGATCAGCTGGCCCTGGCCGTTCAGCGCGAATGATGGCGGGCGCATGCCGGCCCCCGCCATGGCGGCGGCGGCCATTCCGGCCCCGGCCAAGGCGCCGATGACAACGTGAGTTCTGGTGACGGCCATAGTCGAATCCTTTGGGGCCCCATGCTCGGGCCGGGTGTTAATCTAATATCGGATGCCAAGGAGCGCGAGGGCTCACAAGTTACCTTTCCGTTAGTCCGGAGGCGTTCTTGAAGCTTAATTCTGTCGTCAAGGTGTCTGACGCCCCGTTCAAGACCTCAAGGCGGGCTTCCTCTTCCGGCGAGAGGTCGGGCGCCGGCGTAGGCGGCCGCCGCTCGCGAAAGACCAAAAGCCCGAGCCCGGCCAGGGCGACGATGAACGGACCGCCCCAGAGCAGGGCGTTGGTCCAGGTGATTCTCGGCCGGAACAGGACGAAGTCGCCGTAGCGCGCGGCCAGGAAGGCGCGCACCTGGCCGTCGCTGGCGCCCGCGGCGATGTGCTGGCGGATGACGCGCCGCAGGTCCGCCGCCAGGGTCGCATCCGATTCGTCGATCGACTCGCCCTGGCAGACCAGGCACCGGGTTTCGCGGAACAGCGTTCGCGCCCGCGTCTCCTGGGCCGCGTTGGGCAGACGCTCGGCGGGGTCGGCCGCCGCCGCCAGGCACAGCAAGGCGCCCAGGATGACCGGCCAGCGGGTCATTCGGCGGGCGCCAGCACGGGCGCGGCGAGGGGGCGGCGGCGCCCGGCGGCGATGCGCAGCCGGCGGTCCGACAGGGAAATCGCCCCGCCCAGCGCCATCAGCAGCGGTCCCAGGAACACCAGCCGGATCCACGGATTGACGAAGCCGCGCACCAGCCACGCCGAGTTCGGCCCAGCCGCCCGGCGTTCGCCGATGACGATGTAGAGGTCGTCCAGGCCATGCAGGCACAGCGCCACCCTGGAGGTGGTCACGCCGCCGACGTCATAGGTCCGGCGCGCCGGCCGGGCGTCGCAGGCGAGGGCGCCGTTGCGGTCGGTGACGGTGATCGCCGCCTGCTCGGCGTCGTAGTTGGGCCCGGGCGCGACGGTCACGGAATCCAGCCGGACATGATAGGGGCCGAGGCTGGTGGCGCCGCCCTGGGTCAGCACAGCCGCGGTCTCCACCCGCCAGCCGGTCTCGACGGCCGCGCCCATGATGAAGAGCCCGAGGCCGATGTGGGCCAGGGTCATGCCCCAGGCGCCACGTGGCAAGGCGGTGAAGCGCCGGGCGCTCTCGGCCAGGGGCGCGCGGGCCAGGCGCAGGCGACCGGCCGCCTCTTCCAGCGCGCCGGCGACCAGCCACACGCCGAAGCCGATCCCGACGCAGGACATCGCCCGCTTCGGATCGACCAGGGCGTAGGTCGCCACGCCGGCCGCCGCGGCGATCGCCGCCGCCCAGGTCAGGCGCTGAATGGCGCCGCGCGCGTCGCCGCGTTTCCAGGCCAGCAGCGGCCCGGCCGGCAGGACGACAAAGGCCACCGCCATCAGCGGCCCCACCACGGTGTTGTAATAGGGCGCGCCGACGCCGCCCTGCCGGCCGAAGGCCTCCAGCACCAGCGGCCAGAGGGTGCCGGTGAGCACCGTGACTGTCACGGCCGCCAGGATGATGTTGTTGACCACCAGGGCGCTCTCGCGGCTGATCGGAGCGAAGACCTGACTATCTTTGAGCCGGGGGGCGCGCCAGGCGAACAGCGCGAAGCCCGATCCTGAGGCGACCCCGAGCACACCGAGCAGGAGGATGCCGCGCCGGGGGTCGACCGCGAAGGCGTGCACCGAGGTGAGGACGCCCGACCGCACCAGGAAGGCGCCCAGCATCGACAGGGTGAAGGCGCCGATGGCCAGGAACGCCGTCCAGGCCGCCAGCGCGCCGCGCTTTTCGGTGACGATGGCCGAGTGGAGGAGGGCGGTGGCCATCAGCCATGGCATCAGGCTGGCGTTCTCCACCGGGTCCCAGAACCACCAGCCGCCCCAGCCGAGCTCGTAATAGGCCCAGAACGAACCGAGGGTGATGCCGATGGTGAGGAAGCTCCAGGCGGCTAGCGCCCACGGCCGCACCCAGCGCGCCCAGGCGGCGTCCACGCGGCCTTCGACAAGCGCGGCCAGCGCCAGGGAGAAGACCACCGACATGCCGACATAGCCGGCGTAGAGGAACGGCGGATGAGCGGCCAGAGCCGGGTCCTGCAGCAGAGGATTGAGCGAGTGGCCCTCCACCGCCGGGTCGGCGATCCGCAGCAGCGGATTGGAGGCGAAGACCATATAGCCGATGAAGAGCGCGCCCAGGCAGCCCTGCACGCCCACGGCCAGGGCCTTCAGCCCCCACGGCAGGGCGCGCGCCAGGGCGATCGCCGCGCCATAGCCGGTGAGCATGAAGCACCACAGGAGGATGGACCCCTCGTGGCTGCCCCAGGCGCCGGCGATCTTGTAGATCAGCGGCTTTTCGGTGTGCGAGTTCTGGGCCACGTTGGCCACCGAGAAGTCCGAGGTCACGAAGGCCCAGATCAGGACTCCATAGCCGATGGCGATGGCGGCGAAAGCGGCCAGCGCCGCGCCTTCTCCGCCGCCGGTCAGGGTCGCATCCCGCCGCGCCCGGCCGGCGAAGGACAGGCCCGCCTGAGCGAGCGAGGCGCAAAAGGCCAGGACGAGGGCGAAGGAGCCGACTTCGGCGATCATGTCGGGCCGCCCGGTTGGCCGTAGGCGGGCGCCTGGCCATCGCCGCGCCACTCGCCGCGCGCCTTGAGGGCCTTGGCCAGTTCGCGCGGCATGTAGCGCTCGTCATGCTTGGCGAGGATGTTGGTGGCCACGAAGACGCCGGCCTTGTCGAAGGCGCCGGTGGCGACCACGCCCTGGCCCTCGCGGAACAGGTCCGGCAGGTCGCCGCGATAGACGACAGGTGCGCTGGCCGTGCGGTCGGCCACCACGAATCGGACGTCGCCGTCGCCCGACTTGGCGACCGATCCCGTCTTAACCAGCCCGCCGAGCTGAATCGATTGCCCAGGCGCCACCCGGGCGGTTTGCGCCTGGGCGGGGGTGTAGAAATAGGAGATCGAATGGCGCAGGCCGAACAGGGCCAAGCCCACGGCCAGCGCCAGCACCGGCGCCACCGCGGCCACCACCGTCAGCCGCCGGCGGGCGGTGCGCGACTTGGGCAGCCAGGCCATCAGCCGCCGCCTCCGGCCATCGGCGTCGCCTTGGCCGCGGCGGCCAGCGCCGCCAGCTCGTCCGGTCGATTGGCGTAGCGGGCGCGGGCCGCGGCCAGGGCCACGTCGCGCTCGGGACCATCGCCCAGCACCGCATAGGCCCGCACCAGGCGCACCCAGCCGTCAGGATCGTCCGGCTGGACGCGCAGGCGCGCGGCGAGGCCGTCGACCATGCCGTGGATGGCGGATGTCATCTCGGCGGCGGGCGGACCGGCTTGCTGCGTCGACGGGGCCGGCAGGCGGCCGTCGCGCTCCACCGAGGCGATTTCGCCGGCGAGGGCCCCGCGGCGCGGGTCGGTAGGCGGCAGCGCGACCAGAAGCGCGCGCCAATCGGTCAGGCCGCCGGCCACGTCGCCATCGGAGATCTTGGCCTTGGCGAGATAGTAGCGCGCGGCGGGCTGGCCCGGATCGGCGGCGAGCGCCCGGCCGAACAGGGCGCGGGCGTCGGGGGTCAGGGCGCCGTTGTTCTGCAGCACCTTCACCTCGCCCAGCATGGCCGCGAGGCTGGCGTCCCCCGGCGCGATCATCATGGCGCGGCGCAGGGCGTGCGCAGCGCCGTCGGCGTCGCCCAGTCCCAGATCGAGGGCGGCCAGCTTGCGCAGGGGCGTGACGTCGCCGGGATGATCGGCGGCGGCGGCGTTGAGCAGCACGGCCAGGGCTTGTGGCGGCGCGCCCTCGGGGTTGGCCTTCCAGGCGGCGAGACGGGCGGCGAAGGGCTGGTCGGGCAGGCCGGGCGAGCCGACCTGCAGATAGATGGCGAAAGAGGCGCAGGCCGCGGCGACGGCGACGGCCAGAGGGACGATCGGCTGGCGGCTCGCCCCCACCGGCGGCGGGGCGCGGTCGGCGGAGGATATTAGTCGCCGCGCCGCCTCGGCGCGTACGCCGCGGCGTTCGTCCTCGGCCAGAAGGTCGCGGTCGGCGAGGTCGTCGATCTCGGCCAGCGCCCGGCGATAGACGTCGATCTGCGGGTCCGACGCGCCCGCTGTCGCAGCCCCGCGCGCGGCTCGTTGCAGCATCAGCGCGCCGGCCCCCGCCGCGAGAACCGCCGCCGCGACCCAGATACCGATCATGGCGCCTTGTTACAGACTTCGCGTCGCCACCGCGAGGGGAGGAGGAACAGGTTTCAACTCTCCGCCCGCGGCAGGGTGATTTCCACGCGCAGGCCGCCGAGGCGGGATTCGCCGAGGGTGATGGAGCCGTCGTAGGCGCGCACCAGTTCGTCGACGATGGACAGCCCCAGGCCCGAGCCAGGGGCGCTCTCGTCCAGGCGCTCGCCGCGGCGCAACACCGTCTCGCGCTGGTGGGCGGGCAGGCCGTCGCCGTCGTCCTCGACCACCAGGGTGAACTGGCGCGCGCCCGGGGTCGGCGCGGCGGTCGCGCGCACCCGCCCACGCGACCATTTGCAGGCGTTCTCCATCATATTGCCGGCGATCTCCAGGATGTCCTGCCGCTCGCCGACGAACATCAGGCCGTCGGGGCAGTCGAGGTCGATATGGGCGATCTTATCCTGGAAGATGCGCTCAAGGGCGCGGGCCAACTCCTCCAACACCGGGGCGACTTCGGTGCGCTCGCCCAGGCCCTGGGTGCGGGCGGCCGCGCGGGCGCGGCGCAGGTGGTGGTCCACCTGCTGGCTCATGATGCGCGCCTGGCGCTCGACCACGTCGGCCAGATCTCCGCCGCGCTGGCGGGCCTCGGTGAGGATCACCGACAGCGGCGTCTTCAGGGCGTGGGCGAGGTTGCCGACGTGGGTGCGCTGGCGCTCCACGATCTGCTGATTGTGCGCCACCAGGGCGTTGAGCTCATTGGCCAGGGGCTCGAGCTCGCTCGGATAGACGCCCTCCACCCGCTCGCGCTTGCCGGTGCGCACGTCGGCCATCTCGCGGCGCAGGGCGAACAGGGGCTGCAGGCCGACGCGCACCTGGATGATCACCGCGGCGACCAGCCCCACGCCCAGGATGCCGAGGGCGACGGCGATGGTGGTGATGAAGGTGCGCACGTCGCGGTCCACCGGCGCGCGGTCCTCGGCGGCCATGAACACCACCGGCGCGGGGTAGCCCCCGACCCGCGCCTCGGCGGCGCCGACTCGAAGTCGCTGATCGAGCGGTCCGGGGCTGTCATAGAAGATCGACTTGCCTTCGGCGGCGGCCAAGGCCGCCAGGCCCTGGGGCGGCGGAGTCAGAGCCCGGTCCCAGAGAGAGCGGGACCTGGCCAGCGCCCTGAGTCCGCCGGCCCCGTCAGGCGTGGCGATCTCCCAATATTCCCCGGAATAGACGCGCTGGTCCTGCGGATCGATTGCCGGCAGCGGCGGGGTGACGACGCCCGCCTCCACCGAGGTTCCCGCCAGCAGGCTGTCGACGGTCTCGCTGAGTTCGTCGTCGAGGCGGACGGTCGAGGTGTGGGTGAAGAAGAGGGAGAGCGAGATCCCCGCCACCGCCAGCACGACCAGGCTCCAGGCCGCGGCCAGCAAAACGAGGCGCCGAACCAACGACGCCCCGCCGGCGGGGCGTCGAGCTTTCACGCTGCCGAGCGCGCTCAGGTCGCCTCGCCCTCGAGCGCCACCAGACGGTAGCCGAGACCGCGCACCGTCTCGACCCGATCGGGCCCGATCTTCTTGCGCAGGCGGCCGACGAACACCTCTATGGTGTTGGAATCGCGGTCGAAATCCTGATCGTAGAGATGTTCGACCAGCTCGGTGCGGCTGATCACCCGTTCCCGGTGCATGATCAGATAGTGCAGCATCCGATATTCGAGCGATGTGAGACGGACGGGCTCGCCGCCCACCGAGGCGCGCGCCGCCCGCGGATCGAGGCGCAGGGCGCCGCAGGAGAGATTCGGCGCGGCGTGCCCGGCCGACCGGCGGAGCAGAGCGCGGAGCCGGGCCAACAGCTCCTCGGTGTGAAAGGGCTTGGTCAGATAGTCGTCGGCCCCGGCGTCGAAGCCGGCCACCTTGTCGCTCCACGCACCGCGCGCGGTGAGGATGAGCACCGGCGTCGCCACCTTGGCCCGCCGCCAGCCCTCCAGCACCGAGGCGCCGTCGATCTTTGGCAATCCCAGGTCGAGCACGATGGCGTCATAGGGTTCGGTCTCGCCCAGGAACGCGGCCTCCTCGCCGTCGGCGGCGTGGTCCACGGCGTAGTCGGCGTCGGTCAGGGCCAGCTTGAGCTGGCGCGACAGATCCGGATCGTCCTCGGCAAGCAAGATGCGCACGGTGCGTTTGGTCCCCTATCGTCCGGATATAATGGCGCCCGTGGCGGCGTCGACGAAATAGTCCAGCCGCCGGCCGCGCGCCGTCATCCACCGCACCCGATAGACCAACCTGGGGCCCATGTATTCAAGTCCGGCGTCGAGTTGCCGGCCGGGGGTCATGCGGCGGATGTTCTGGATCACCCCGCCCAGCGGCGCGAGCTGGCCGCCCCTGACGCCCTGGCGCAGGAATTCCTGCTGCTCGCGCCATTCGCCGCCCACGGGCGGGCGGGCGTAGGGCGATCCGTAGGGCGGCTGACCGGGCGCATAGCCCGGCGGGTATTCCCTCGGCGCGTATCCGGGCGGCGCGAAGGCTGGCTGACGCGGGGCGAAACGTTGGCCACCGTAGCCCGGATTGCCGCGACCGAATCCCTGCGGCGCGCGGGCGAACGGGCGGGCGGCATAGAAGCCGCGCCCCATCCCGCCCCCTGGATGGGGACGTTGCTGGGCATGGCCAGCGAGGGCGGCGGCCGCGACGACCGTTCCCAGGATGACGCGCAGAGTCTTCACGGGTGGGGACTTAGGTGGGTGGGCCTGAACGGGGTCTGAACGCCTCCTAGCACACTCGCGCGGCGTAGGCGGAATTCGTGCGCGCTTCACTCCAGGGTGTGGACGACCTGACGGGGGCCGGTGGAGCGCGGCGATGGGACGGAGACATAGCCCGCGTCCCACCCCTCGCCATCCCATTGGCTCCAGTCGGGGGCCAGTTTCAGATCCTTGCACAGGCGCTCGACCGTCTCGCGCAGCGGGCGTTCGGGGCAATCCCTGTAGGCCTCATCCCCCGACAGACGCGCCTTGAGGTCTCTGTAGATACGGTCGATGGCCTCGATGTCTCCGCACTCGGCCATTGCGACGTCGACGACAAGGTCGAAGACCCGTTCCTTGCGGGCGTTCGCCTGATCGGGGGAGAGGCGGGGGCGTGGCGCGGCGTCGACGGACGCTTCGGGGTTCTCGGTGGGGAGGCGCCTGGCGGCGTGGACGGGCTCTTCCTTGCGGGTGCGAACGACGCCGGCTTTCAGGTCGCGCAGCTCCTGGCAGGTCTTGGCCTCCAAGGCGAGCGTCAGGCGGATGGCGCGCGACAGTGGCGCGAAGGCGGCGGCCGGGTCTTTCGCGGGAGTGATCTCGTCCGCCCCAGCGCCAGGCTTCAGCGCCCGGGCCAGCTCCATGCCGATCTCGCTCAGCTCCTCGAGCAGCCGCAGCCGCCGCTCGGCGCGCGCGATCGAGGGATCGGGCGCCTCTTCGACTGGCGCGGACTCGTTGGGAGCGGGGTTCGACATGTGCGATATAGTTGCATAATGCGATCTACTTGTCAAGCGCTGCGCGCAACGTCATCCCGGATCGGCCGTCACTTGCCGTGGAATCATGACGCAATTTGAAACTGACAGGACGGGCGGCGCGACCCCCGACTGGGCTCGCATTGCGGTGTTCTAGCGAAGCGCTGGGAACGGTGCTCCTGTCACCCTATTCCCTCTATTCCCTTGTGAGCCTTCCGACATAGCAAGGCGATCAAGCCGAACACGACAAAGCCGAAGAACCCAACGGCGACGCCGACCCAATCTCTCTCGAAAAGCGGCACCGCAGCGCCCAGAGCGGCCACGCTGGCCGTGACCGCCCAAAGCCAGAAGTCGACGCGCCTATTCATGCCCAGGACGATAAGCGCTCGCCGGTTATGGAGCTATGCTTGTCAACGGCGACATTTGCGAAACTGAGACACAACCAACCGCCAGCGCCATGGCCATGATTGAAGCCAAGTGCGCTTGACGCTCGCTGGGGAAGGGGCGCTCGTTAGTCTCCAAACCGAGGGAGACGCGCCATGACGCCTGAAGACCTGATGTTCCGTGCTGGCCTGATGGATGGCCAGCGCATCCTCGTCACCGGCGGCGGCACCGGGCTCGGCAAGGTCATGGCCGAGGCGCTGCTGATGCTGGGCTCCGAGGTCTATATCTGCGGTCGGCGCGGGGCGGTGCTGGAGGAGACCGCCCGTGAGCTCACGGGTGCGCACGGCGGCAAGGTGGTTCCCCTGGCCTGCGATATCCGCGTGCCCGAGGCCATCCACGACATGCTGGACGAGGTGTGGGCCGACGGCGGCGCCCTGACCGGCCTGATCAACAACGCCGCCGGCAATTTCATCAGCCGCACCGAGGATCTGTCGCCGCGCGGCTTCGACGCCATCGCCAACATCGTCTTCCGCGGCTCGTTCTTCGTCACCCTCGACTGCGGCAAGCGCTGGATCGCCGAGGGCCGCAAGGCGTCGGTGATCTCCATCCTGACCACCTGGGTGTGGAGCGGCGGGCCGTTCACCGTGCCTTCGGCCATGTCCAAGGCCGGCCTCAATGTGATGACCCAGTCCCTGGCCGTGGAATGGGGTCACAAGGGCGTCCGCTTCAACGCCATCGCACCCGGCCCCTTCCCCACCGAAGGGGCCAGCGCCCGCCTCAACCCGGGCGCCGGCGGCGGTTTCGGCGTTCAGAGCGCCAATCCGATGGGACGCGTGGGGGATATGCGCGAACTGGCCAACCTGGCCGTCTATCTGCTCCATCCGCTGTCGGAATATGTGAATGGCCAGACCATCGCCATCGACGGCGGGGCCTGGAACGCCGGCGGCGGCGGCTTTTCGCGCCTCCACGAGTGGGGCGACGATGAGTGGGCGCAGGCGCGGGCGGCGATCCGCGGAACCAACGACGCCGACCGGGCAAAGCGCACGGTGTGAGCGCGGGTTCAACTTGGCCGCGCGATGATCTACAGGTGAGGGCGATGAGCCAAGTCGCCTATATCCATCCCGGCAAGCGCGAACTGACCAAGGCGGCCAACCGCCAGACCATTCTCGACGCAGCCCGGGAGGTGTTCAGCGAGCTGGGCTTCGACGCCGCCACCGTGCGCGACATCATCCGCCGCACCAATCTGTCGGTCGGCGCCTTCTACAACTACTACCGCTCCAAAGAGGAGGTGTTCGACGCCCTGGCCGACGACGGCGCCCGCCGTTTCCGGCCGATCCTGCACGCCCAGGCGGCCAAGGCCACGGACTTCGAATCCTATCTGCGCGCGGCGGTGAGCGCCTATTTCAACTTCATGGCCGAGGAGCACGTCCGCTGGCCGGGCCTCAGCGTCGCCCAGGAGGAGTTGCCGCACGCCCGCAATACGCCCGAGATGCTGGCCGTGTTTGAAGAGGTGCGCCAGGTGTTCGCCGACGTCATGGACCGCGGCCTCGCGCCCAAGGTCGACCTCGACTACCTGGCCGCCAGCTGCATCGCCGTGGCGCGCGAGATCGGCGACCTGATGCTGGCGCGCGATCCGGTCAGGGTCGAAGAGGCCAGCGAATTCGTCGTCCGCCTGATCCTGGGCGGACTGCCCGCCCTGCCGCGCACCGACAGCTGACGCGCCTCGGATGGCCGACCCCGCCTTCCAGCGCTTTCAGCTCCGCCTGCTGCTCTCCCTACCCGCGCCGATCCTGCGCGCCCTGGCCGGGGGTGGCGTGGTCTACAAGGGCGGCCGCACCCTCGACCCGCGCCTGCAGTTCCTGGCCAGCCAGAGCCGGGGCGCGCCGCCGCTGTCGTCCCTGACGCCGGAACAGGCGCGCGGCGGCGTCACCGCCATGGTCGCCGTCCTGGGCGGCAAGGTCGAGGCGGGGGTGAAGGTCGAGGCCCTCTCCGTCGCCGGCGGCGAGGGGCCGATCGAGGCCCGGGCCTATCGCCCCGATGACCAGGATCCGGCCGCGCCCGTGATGGTGTTCGCTCATTTCGGCGGCGGCGTGGTCGGCGATCTCGACACCTGCGAGGCCTTCTGTTCGATCCTGGCCAAGGTCGCCCGCTGCGTCGTGCTGTCGATCGCCTATCGCCTGGCGCCGGAGGTACGCTTTCCAGGCGGCCTGGAGGATATGCTGGCCGCCTGCCGCTGGGCGCGCCAGAACGGCGCCCGCTTCGGCGCCCCGGCCGGCCTGATCGCCGTCGGCGGCGATTCCATGGGCGGCAACTTCGCCGCCGTGGTCTGCCAGGAGATGAAGCGCCTGGGCGAGCCTCAGCCGACGATGCAGCTTCTCATCTATCCGGCCCTGGATGTGGCCGGCGACGGCGGCTCCATGGACACCTACGGCGACGCGTGGCCGCTGTCGCGCGACACCATGGAGTGGTTCATGGGCAACTACATGGGCCCGGGCGACGCCCCCGGCGATCCAAGGCTCTCGCCCGTGCGCGCGGAGAATCTGGCCGGGCTGGCCCCGGCGGTCATCGCCGCCGCCGGCTTCGATCCCCTGCTCGACCAGGGCGAGGCCTATGCCCGCCGCCTGACCGAGGCCGGGGTTTCGGCGCGCTACCGCCGCTATGACGCCCTGGCTCACGCCTTCACCGCCATGACCGGGGTCGTGCCCCCGGCGGACGCCGCCTGCCGCGAGATCGCCGCGCTGACGCGTGAGGCGATGACCGGCGCCGAGGCCTGATGCGCGCTCTGGTCGTGGAGCGTCTGGCGCCCGACTACGCCGGCTGCGCTGTGATGGACATCGAGACACCGGCGCCCGGAGCCGGCGAGGCGCGGGTGCGCGTGCGGGCCGCGGCGGTCAACTTCCCTGACCTGCTGATGACCCGCGGAGACTATCAGCACAAGCCGCCGCTTCCCTTCGTTCCGGGCCTCGAATGGGCCGGCGAGATCGACGCCGTCGGGCCAGGCGTCACCGGCTGGAAGGTGGGCGACGCGGTGGTGGGCGGCGGCCGGGCCTTCGCCGAATACGCAGTCGCTCCGGCGGCGAGCCTGAGGGCCAAGCCCGAGCGGCTGTCGTTCGCCGAGGCGGCGGCCTTCGGCGCGGCCTATCTCACCGCCTATGTCGCCCTGGTCCGCCGGGCGCGGGCGGAACCCGGCGAATGGCTGCTGGTCCACGGGGCGGCCGGCGGCGTGGGCCTGGCCTGCGTCGACCTCGGCAAGGCGCTGGGCCTCAAGGTCATTGCCGCCTCCGCCTCACGGGACAAGTTGGACGTGGTCGCCCGCGACTGTGCGCCGGACGCGGTGCTGCACACCGCTGGCGGTTTTCGCGAGAAGGTCAAGGCGCTCACTGGCGGGCGGGGCGCCGACATCGTCTTCGATCCGGTAGGTGGTGATGTCTTCGACGACAGCGTGCGCTGCATCGCCTTCGACGGCCGCCTGCTGGTGATCGGTTTCACCTCGGGGCGCATTCCGTCGATCGCGGTCAACATGCCGCTGATCAAGGGCTTCTCGGTCATGGGCGTGCGCGCCGGCGAATACGGCCGCCGGTTTCCGGAGCGCGGGGCGGAGAATCAGGCCGCCATCTGGCGCCTGGCCGAGGAGGGGCGGGTGCGCCCGCGTGTCCATGCCGAACTGCCGCTGGCGCGCTGGCGCGAGGCCTTCGACCTGCTGGCCGGCCGCGAGGTCATTGGCAAGGCGGTGATCCGGCCGGATCTCTAGGGCGCGGAGCGCCCGGGAGGCCTCAGGCGGCGGCGAAGCGGCGGCGGCGCAACACGCCGCCCAGGCCCGCGAGGCCCACCAGCATGAGGGCCCAGGCGGCGGGCTCGGGCACCTCGGCTACGCTCCAGTTCGTCGGAACGAGATCGCCGTTGTAGTAGCCGATGTTGTGGCCTCCGGGGCCGTTGTTGCCGCTCGTGTAGACGGCGTTCACATTATAGAATTGCGTGGCCTCGGGATTTCCGCCGCCGTTCGGCCAGGGGATTATGTAAAAGTAGTTGTTGTAGCTTCCACTGTTCAGTGTGGTGGCGTTGGTCGTGTCCACAAACAGGAAATTGTTGTCCAGCGCATTCGCCGTCACGACGGCGCCGCCCAGCGCCCAGCAGGTCGAACAGTTCCCACCCGCGTCCGTATAGGAAAAGGCGTTCAGAGTTCCGGTCAGCGGGGTTCCGTTGAGGTTCGCCGAGATGTTGGTGATGTCAGTGACGCCGGTGGAAAGGGATCCGACGCCGTCGAACGAACCGGTGATCGTCTCGCCGGTGTTGAAGGTGTAGCTGAAGTCGAACACGCCCGCGGCCGCTTGTGTCGCGGCGAGCAACGCCATTGCGCCGGCCGCGGCCAGGATCGTCGTATTCGCGCGTTTCATAGCTTCGCCTCGGGTCAGAATATGACGAGATTACGGCAAAGCTGCGCCGTTGCCAATCTCTAAGCGAAGACGTTCCCCCGCCACTCATACAATACGTCCGGCTCGCGCTCCTGGTTCCGGGCGCCGTCGGTTTCCTCGAGGGCGATGAAGCCGCGGCGCTCGTAGAAGGCCCGCGCCCGCGCATTGCGCTGGAAGGTCCATAGGCGCACGGCGGTCTGATCCCGGCGGGCGACATCCAGCAGGACGCTTCCGGCGCCCTGGGACTGGCGTAGGGGCGTCACATAGAGATGGTCGATCCAGCCGTCGCGGAAGGCGATGAAGCCGACGAGCTCGCCGTCCTCCCAGGCGCCCCACGCCGCGCATTCGGCGAATACGACGTCGCGAAAATAGGCCAGATCCTCGGCCGGGGTGTGCAGGCCGGCCAGCCAGGGCAGGCGCTCGTCGAAGGCGGCGCGGTGTACGCGGGCGGCGGCCGCCATCTCCTCACGGATGAGGCGGCGGACGATCAATCCGTCAGCTTCCTGGCCAGGTAGGAGAAGGTCAGGGCCGTGGTGTGGGCCGCCTGCTTGAGGTCGGCGCCGGCGGCGTGCCCGCCCTCGGTGTTCTCCCAGTAGTAGAACGGCAGGCCCATCTCCTCCAGACGCGCGGCGAACTTGCGCGCGTGCTGCGGCCCGACGCGGTCGTCCTTGGTGGTGGTGAAGATGAACGGCTCTGGATAGGCGACGCCCTTTTTCAGGTTCTGATAGGGCGAGGTCTTGAGCCAAAAGGCCATGACCGCCGGGTCGGCGTTGACGTCGCCATATTCGCCCTCCCAGGAGGCGCCGGCGGCGATCTTGGAGATGCGGATCATGTCCAGCAGCGGCACCTGGATGACCACGGCGTTGTAGAGCTCGGGGTGCTGGGTGAATTCGACGCCCATGAGGAGGCCGCCGTTGGACCCGCCCTCGATGCCGAGGCGCCTGGGACTGGTGATCTTGCGGGCGATCAGGTCGGAGGCCACGGCCGCGAAGTCGTCATAGACGATCTGGCGCTTCACCCCGAGGCCGGCCTCGTGCCAGGCCGGGCCGAACTCGCCGCCGCCGCGGATATTGGCCAGGACGAAGGCCCCGCCGTGCTCCAGCCACAGCTTGCCGACGGCCGCGGAATAGTAGGGCGTGTTGCTCACCTGGAAGCCGCCGTAGGCGGTCATCAGCGTCGGCGTCGAACCGTCATAGGCGATGTCGCGGCGGTGGACGACGAAGTAGGGGACCTTGGTTCCGTCGCTGGAGGTCGCCTCGAACTGCTCGACCACGTCCTTGGAGGCGTCGAACTTGGCCGGCAGCGACTTGGCCAGCTTCAGCGAACCGGCAGCTGCGTCGGCCAACCACAGGCCGTTCGGATCGAGGAAGCCGCTGGCGCTGATGAAGGCGAGGTTGGAGCGGTGGTCGACGTCGGCGACGCCGATGGAGAGGTTGTCGGCCAGGGGCAGCCGCGTGTGCGTCCAGGCCCCGTCCTTCACGGGCGTGTAGACGAACGCGCGCCCGCGCACATTGTCGAGGGTGGTGACGATCAGCCGGTCGCGGGTGGCGGCGACCTCACCCAGGGATTCGCGCGTCGTCGGCGCCCAGATCAGTTTGGGGTGCAAATGGGCCGGATCGGCCTTGACCGCCGCGAGGGCCAACTCGACCAGCGAACCGGCCGCGAAATCGCCGCCGTCGACGCTCCAGGCCTCGTCCAGCCGCACGATCACCCGGCCGTCGATCAGGTCCTCGATGTCGGCCTTGGCGGGGATGGCCAGGCGCTCTGCGCCCTTGGCGGTCAGCACCCAGGTCTCGTGCTTGAAGGTGTCCAGCGGCCGCTCGATGAATTCCAGCGTGCGGCCGGCGCTGTCCATGACCACCGACGGGCTGACGCCATAGCCGCCGTCGGACTTGTCGCCGCGATAGACCTCCACGGCGGCGCTCAGCGGCTGGCCGCGGGTCACGCGCTTGACGATATAGGGATAGCCGGAGGGAGTGAGGTCGCCCGGCGTCCATTCGCTGGCGACCAGCAGATGATCGGCGTCCTCCCAGGCCACGCGGTGCTTGCCGCGCGGCAGGTGAAAGCCGCCGGCGACGAAGGCGTCCTTGTCCAGGTCGAACTCGCGTACCTCGATGGCGTCCTCGCCGCCGTCCGAGAGCGAGACCAGGCACAGGCGCTCGTCCGGGCGCAGGCAGTCCATGCCTTTGAACACCCAGCTCTTGCCCTCGGCCTTGCCGAGGGCGTCGATGTCGAGGACCGTGGTCCAGGCGGGGGCGGCGGTGCGGTAGTCGGCCAGAGTCGTCCTGCGCCAGTAGCCGCGCAGATGGTCGCCATCCTGCCAGAAGTTGTAGACCGCCCCGTGGACGAAGTGCGGCGCCGGGATGCGGTCCTTGGCGGCGGCCAGCTTGAACGCCTCGTCGTAGAGGCCCTGATAGCGCGGATCGGCCTCCAGCTTCTTGGCGCTCTCATTATGCGCCTCCACCCAGGCCATGGCGCGGGGCGAAGAGACCTCCTCCAGCCAGACGTAGGGATCGTTGGGCGGAGACTGGGCGGCGGCGAGGGCGGGTGAGGTCAAGGCGGCGATCAGGGCTAAGCTGGCGAGGCGCATGACGCTGTTTGATCCAGCCAGGCCGGTGTTGGCAATGGGGTTGGTTGGGCGGGGGCGCGGCGGCCTTCAATTGCGTCATCCCGGACGGAGCGCCGCAGGCGCGCCGATCCGGGACCTAGGGGATGCCGGCCAAGGCTGGTGACGCCGTGCGACAGGCGAAGCTCGCGCCGGCGCTTGATCGCCTGGGTCCCGGCTCTCCGGGTCGCTGGCGCGCCCCCGCAGCCGGGATGACGTATTTTGGGGTGGTGCGTGGCGTCGCGTTTCGAGCGCCGCCAACACCGACTCCGCGACCCAACATCTGCTAGGGTCGTCGGATGAGCATCGTCACGATCTACATGCCGCTCCTGAACGAAGGGACGGACGTGTGGGCGCCTGTCAAGGCGTTCCGGCTGAACAATGGGCGTTATCGCGTGCTCGGCCCGGCGCCCAAGGATCAGGAATGGACATTCGCGCCCGGGGCGATCGTCCGCAGCCAACGACACACGTTCGGCGACGATTTTCAGGGCGTCGTGGCGGTCGCCGCCGACTCCTAGCCGCCTCCCTAGATTGACAGCCGGGGTCTCTTCCCCTATCCCCGCGCGCTCAATTCGCGCTGGCTCGTTCCGCCGCGCACACGCCTGGAGCCTATTAAAGTGAAGCGGACCTTCCAACCGTCACGCCTCGTGCGCAAGCGCCGTCACGGCTTCCGCTCGCGCATGGCCACCAAGAACGGCCAGAAGATCGTCGCCCGTCGCCGCTCGCGCGGCCGCAAGCGGCTGACGGCCTAGCGGCGACAACGGCGTCCTCGCCAACCATCGAACGGCTGAAGAAGCGGCGCGACTTCCTGGCGGCGGCCAAGGGCAAGACGTGCGCGAACGGCGCCGTCTCCACCCAGGCGCGCCATCGCGCCGACGAAGCGCCGCTGATCCGCCTGGGGTTCACCGCCACGCGGCGGATCGGCGGGGCGGTGGTGCGCAATCGGGCCAAGCGGCGACTGCGCGAGGCGGCCAGATTGCTGGCGCCCCTTCATGCGCGGCCCGGCTGCGACTATGTGTTCATCGCGCGCGCGGGGACGGCCACCCGGCCCTGGGCGCGTTTGCTTGACGATATGAAAGCCACATTGATAAGGCTCGCCGCCGACCTGTGAGCCCGGGGCGGGCCGCCGCCACGAACGCCTCCACGCACCCCGCATCGCACGCACTTTGGGCCGAACCCCGTCACATGCCGACCGACAACCGTAACTTCATCATCTTCGTCGTCGTGGCCGGGATCATCCTCCTCGGCTATCAGGTGTTCATCGTCGGACCGCAGGCCAAGCGCCTCGCCGCCGAGCACGCCCAGGCGGCGGCGACCGCGCCCGCCGCGGCCGTTCAGCCGGCGGTCACGACCATCAGCCTGCCCCAGGCCTTGGCCCAGAGCCCGCGCGTCGCCATCGATACGCCGTCGCTGTCGGGCTCGATCTCGCTGAAGGGCGCCCGGCTCGATGACCTTCTGCTCAAGGGCTACCACGAGGACGTCTCCAAGACCTCGCCGCTGGTCCGGCTGCTGACGCCCGAAGGCGCGGCCAACGCCTATTTCGCCGCCCAGGGCTGGGTCGGGGCCAATCTGCCGGGCGTGCCCGACCAGAATACGGTGTGGACGGTGGCGACGCCGGGCCCGCTGACGCCCTCCCATCCGATCGCGCTCACCTATGCCAGCCCCGCGGGCCTCACCTTCACGCGCGTCATCGCCGTGGACGACAAGGCCATGTTCACCTTCACCGACACCGTGACCAACGGCGGCGCCGCGCCCGCCACCGTCGCGCCGTTCGCCTCGGTGGAACGCGACGGCCTGCCGGTGGCGTCCTCGAAGAGCAACATCGTGCACGAAGGCGCCATTGGGGTGCTGGGCGCCGATCACCCCGCGCTCGTGCAGCCCAGCTACAAGGACTGGAAGAACAAGAAGGGGCAGCAGGAATTTCCCTCGGTCGGCGGCTGGTTCGGCGTCACCGACAAATACTGGATGACGACCTTCATCCCGCCGCAGGACGAGCACATCAACGCCAGCCTGCGTACGAAAACCGACGCCTCGGGCGGCGACATCTATGACGCGGCCTATCTCGGCGCGCCCAGGACGATCGCGCCCGGCGCCAAGGCGACCGAGACCACCCACGTCTTCGCCGGCGCCAAGATCGTTCAGGTGCTGAACGGCTATAAAAAGAGCCTGGGCGTGCCGCGCTTCGACGATGCGGTCGACTGGGGCTGGGTGTGGTTCCTGACCAAGCCGATCTTCTCCCTGCTCGAGTTCTTCTTCCAGCACGTCGGCAATCTCGGTCTCGCCATCCTGATGGTCACGGTGGTGATCCGCATCGTCACCTTCCCGCTGGCCAACCGCGGCTTCGAGATGGGCGTGAAGATGAAGAAGATTCAGCCCGAGCTGCAGGCCCTGCAGAAGCGTCTCAAGGAAGACCCGGCCGCGCAGCAGAAGGAGATGATGGCCCTCTATGCGCGCGAGAAGGTCAATCCGGTCACCGGCTGCCTGCCGCTGCTGTTCCAGATCCCTGTGTTCTACGCCCTGACCAAGCTGTTCACCGTGACCATCGAGATGCGCCACGCGCCGTTCTTCGGCTGGATCCACGACCTGTCGGCGCGCGATCCGACCACGATCATGAACCTGTTCGGCCTCATCCCGTGGGATCCGGCGACCACGCCGCTGATTGGCGCCCTGTTGGGCGGCATGCTGCACCTGGGCGCCTGGCCGATCTTCTACGGCCTCGCCATCTGGCTCAGCCAGGCCATGACCCCGATGCAGGGTGTCGATCCGACCCAGCAGATGATGTTCAAGTTCATGCCGATCATCTTCACCTTCATCATGGCCCAGTACGCCGTGGGCCTCCTGATCTATTGGACCTGGTCCAGCCTGATCACGATCCTGCAGCAGTATGTGCTGATGCGCCGGTTCAAGGTGTCCAATCCGATCGACGACTTCTTCGGCCGCTTCCACGCCCCCGTGCAGGGATCCGGGTGAGCGCGCCCGAAAGCGAGTTCGACGAGGCGGAGGCTGAGGCCGCCCGCGTGCTCTTCGCCCGCCAGGTGGAGTTCATGATGGGCGCGGTGAGCATGGAAGGCCTGCCGCCGACCGACATGCCGGAGATCGCCTTCGCCGGACGCTCCAACGTCGGCAAGTCGTCATTGATCAATGGCCTGGTCAATCGCCACCGCCTGGCCCGGACCTCGACCGCGCCGGGGCGCACGCGTGAGATCAACTTCTTCCTGCTCGACGAACGGCTGCGGCTGGTGGACCTGCCCGGCTATGGCTTCGCCCGCGTCTCGCGCGGCGCGGCGCGCAAGTTCCAGGATCTCGGCCGGGCCTATCTGCGCGGAAGGGTCAATCTCAAGCGGGTCTATCTCTTGATCGACGCCCGCCACGGCCTGAAGTCGACCGACACCGAGGCCCTGGACGCGCTGGATACGGCCGCCGTCTCCTATCAGATCGTGCTCACCAAGGCCGACAAGATCAGGCCGGCCGAGCTTGCCGCGGTGACGGCGGCGACGCTGGCCGGCGTCTCCAGGCGCGCGGCGGCTTTCCCCCGCGTCGTCGCCACCTCGTCGGAAACCGGCCTGGGCCTCGCTGACCTGCGCGCCGAGATCGCCGCCGCCGCTTTCACATGACAAGGCCTTAGGCGCCCGCTATTGGCGGCGCCATGAGCATCCCAGAGGCGTCCGACGAGCCCGGCTGGGCCACGGCCAGGACCCTGGCCGAGGCGCTGCCCTATATCCAGATCTATGACCGCGCGACGGTGGTGATCAAATACGGCGGCCACGCCATGGGCGAGGAGTCGATAGCCAAGCTGTTCGCCGCCGACGCCGTCCTGCTCAAGCTGCTCGGCCTGCATCCGGTGGTGGTGCACGGCGGCGGGCCACAGATCTCGGCCATGCTGGCGCGGGCCGGGGTGCGCTCGACCTTTGTCGATGGCCTGCGGGTCACCGACGCCCCGACCATGGAGGTGGCCGAGATGGTCCTCTCCGGGGCGATCAACAAGGAGATCGCCAGCTGGATCACCCAGGCCGGCGCCACCGCAAACGTGCGCGGCGTGGGGCTCTCGGGCAAGGACGGCCGCCTGATCACCGCGGTCAAGGCGACGCGCACCCGCAGGGACGCCCAGTCGCAGGAAGAAGAGGTGGTCGACCTCGGCTTCGTCGGCGAGCCGTCCCACATCGATCCCAAGCTGATCGAAGATCTGATCAACTCCGCCGACGACTATGTGCCGGTGGTGGCCCCGATCGGCGCGGGCGAGGACGGCGAGACCTACAACATCAACGCCGACACCGTCGCCGGGGCCCTGGCCATAGCCCTCAAGGCCAAGCGCATGCTGCTGCTGACCGACGTCGCCGGCGTGCTCGATCCGGCCGGCGAACTGATCAAGGAGATGAGCCTCGCCGAAGCCCGCGCCGCCATCGCCGACGGCGTGGTCAAGGGCGGCATGATCCCCAAGCTGGAGACGGCGATCGCCGCGGTGGAAGGCGGGGTCGAGGCGGTGGTGATCCTGGACGGACGCCGGCCTCACTCCATGCTGGTGGAGCTGTTCACCGAGCACGGCGCCGGGACCCTGGTCAGCGCATGAGCGCCGCGCCGGCGATGACCGAGACCGCAGCGGACCTCAGCCACGTCGACACCTGGCTGTTCGACCTCGACAACACGCTCTACCCCCTCGAAACGGGCCTGGCCGAGATGGTCTCGGCCAGGATCACCGACTTCGTCGCTGAACTCACCGGTCTGCCGCATGACGAGGCCTATGCGCTGCAGAAGCACTATCTGGCCGACTACGGCCTGACCCTGAGCGGCCTGCTCGCCCACCACGGCGTCGATCCCGACGTCTATCACGCCATGTTCCACGAACTGCCGCTGGACGTTCTCAAGCCGGACGAAGCGTTGATCGCCGGTCTGAAGCGCCTGCCCGGGCGGCGGCTGATCTTCACCAACGCCGACGATGTCCACGCCGCGCGGGTGCTGAAGCAACTCGGGCTGACGGGCCTGTTCGAGGACGTGTTCCACATAGCCTCGTCGGATTTCACCCCCAAGCCCAAGCCTGAAGCCTTTGCGCGCATCATCGCCGCCCACGCCATCACGCCGGCGGCTACGGCCTTCTTCGAGGATTCCGAGCGCAACCTGGCCCCGGCGGCGGCGCTGGGCATGACCACGATCCTGGTGGGTCCCGCGGCGCTGGGCGAGGTCCAACCCTTTGTCGACCATCGCGCCGCCGACCTGGCCGACTTCCTCGCCCACGCCCGCCTGAAGGGAGAGCCATGACCGACATCGCCATCAGCGACCTAGGCGCCGAGATCGAGGCCGGCTGGGCCCGCCGCGAGACCCTCACGCCCCAGACCGGCGGGCCTCTTCGGGCGGCCGTGGACGAGGCCCTGCGGCGGCTGGACGCCGGCGATCTGCGCGTCGCCGAAAAGGTCGACGGGGCCTGGGTCACACACCAGTGGCTCAAACAGGCGATCCTGCTGTCGTTCCGGCTGTGGCCCACCGAGGTCATGCGGGCCAGCGCCCTGGGCGGCCAGTTCGGCCCTTGGTGGGACAAGGTGCCCGGCAAGTTCGACGGCTGGGAGGGGCCGCAGTTCGAGGCCGCCGGCTTCCGCGCCGTGCCGGGGGCGATTGTCCGCCGGGGGGCCTATATCGCGCCGGGCGTGGTGCTGATGCCGTCGTTCGTCAATATCGGCGCCTATGTCGGCGAGGGGACCATGGTCGACACCTGGGCCACGGTCGGCTCCTGCGCCCAGGTCGGCAGGGGTGTACACATCTCCGGCGGGGCGGGGATCGGCGGCGTACTGGAGCCGCTGCAGGCCGCGCCGACCATCATCGAGGACGGCTGCTTCATCGGCGCCCGCTCGGAGGTGGCCGAGGGCGTGGTCGTGGGCGAGGGCGCGGTCCTGTCCATGGGCGTGTTCCTCACCGCCACCACCCGCATCGTCGACCGCAAGACCGGCGAGGTCCATCGCGGCCGCGTGCCGCCCTATTCGGTGGTGGTGCCGGGGGCCCTGCCCGATCCGCATGGCCTCGGGCCGTCCCTGAGTTGCGCGGTGATCGTCAAGACCGTCGACGCCCAGACGAGGTCCAAGACCAGCATCAACGACCTGCTGCGGGACTAGGGCGTGCGCTCATAACTTGAGGGGTCGGTTTCCCGGCCCCGAGGCGACGACCGCTGTCGGCGCAAAGCAGACATCAGGACACGCGCCTGCGTTGCCGGCCTCTGTTGTCGCCTAGTTGATCGAAAAGGCGCCGGCAGCCGCTTCCACGCGCGGCCTGGCTGCGCCGCCCAAGGACTCGATCACATTCAGGAAATTGGCGTTGCGCATGGTCGTGCCGAGGAATGTCCAGCGAAGCGCCTGATGCTGTTGGCGCAGGAACTCTTCCTGCTCAGCCGCGGACAACTTGCGCCCGGCGGCGTGCTGCAGCGCCTCCAGGTCCAGCCCCGCCTGCTGCCCGAGGCCCCGGTCAAGGAAGCCGCCGATGTCGAAGAATTCGTCGACGGCATGGTCGATCTCAGACGGCGTGCTGGCGGCGGCCATGGACTTCAGCAAGAGTTCGTCGAGCCTCGCGTGCTGCAACTCTTCCTCCCAATGGTGTTTCAGGAGGCTCTTGAATTGCGGATCGAGCGTCCGGTCATCCTTGACGCCCTCCACATAGTGGTCCTGCGACATCCATTCGAGTGCGAGCACGGCGATGGTGACCCCCATGGCGCTGTGCGCGAGGACGGCGGCGACGATGTCCGGCGCCGGGCCTATAAACCCGCATTCCAGGCCGAAGGATTCGTCGAATTCGGCGAGGATGCGCCTGAAGAGCTCGCGATGCTTGTTCTCTTCCCGAACCAGATTGCGTAGGGCGGGCGCCTGGTGGGGCTCTTCGTCCCGCTCTTCGCGCGCCTTGTCGGACATGAACGGCACAATCACCTGCTCCAGCAGTTCGAACATCGCCAGGTATCCACGCGAGCGAATGTGATTGAGCAGCAAGCGCTCTTCAGAATTGAGGAACTCAAGCGCCTCGGTTCGGGCGAAGGTTTCCGGCAGGAAGCGTTTGGTGAAATCCAGCTTCTTATCACCACCGATGATGTCGTCGATGCGCCAGTTCGCGCGCCGCGATGCCTCCAGAAGGCCTTGGTATGTAAGCTGCTCCGACATGGCGAGCCTCCCTGAAGTGGGTCGGTCAGATGGGCGTCTCACGGCGCGCCCGAGCAATCGACGGGGTCCGGAATTTCGGCAGCAGCATGCCGGCGGTTTCACGATAGCGAAGATAGCGTTCGCCGAACTGGGCGACGAGATCCCGCTCTTCAAACCATACCCCGATCAGGATGTAGCCGGTCGTCGCCAGGGCGAAGAACAGATGGCCCAGGCTCATCCGGGGCGCGGCCCAGAAGGCCACGATGAAGCCCAGATACAGGGGATGGCGAATCCAACGGTAGAAAAGCGGCGTGACAAAAGCGAGGTCCGGCTGGCCGCGCTTGAGAATCCGCGAGAACCCCTGGCTCAGGCCAAACAGGTGGAAATGGCTGATGAGAAATGTGCTGGCCAGCAGGAGCGCCCATCCTGACCACGATACGACCCGGATGACACCCGCCCACACAGGGTCATCGACCGACCAGACGATCTGAGGCGCCGGACGCCATTGCCAGAGGAGCAGGGCCAGCGCGGCCGTCGCGAAGAGCACGAAGGTGCTGCGTTCCGCCTCTTCGGGGACGATGCGCGTCCAGGCGCGCTTGAACGCCGGCCTGGCCATCACCGAGTGCTGGACGGCGAAGAGGCCGAGCAGCCCGGCGTCGATGGCGAAGGACGTCAACAGATCGCCGGGAACGCCAGTGTCGATCGCCTTGGGGACGAACACGCCCTCAACGAATCCGATGGCGTACAGAAACGTCCCCAGGAAGAGGACGTATGCGCAGGCGCTGTAGAGCGCCATGAGCATGGCTCTCATGGTCTCCTCCTTGTCTTACAATTGCCTTGGCGAACGTGGTTCGACGGGGCGCTTCAGGTCAGTTGTTGGCCGTCAGCGGATCGATGATCTGCGGCACCTCGGTGACCCGGGTCACCGGGATGCCGCTGAGTTCCGCGTGTTGGTGAATGGCCTCCTCATTCACGGCCAGATAGATGCAGAACGCCTTGTCGCCCGCGACATAGCTGTGCATCCACTGGATGCCGCCGCCGACCTGCTCGATGGCCCGGTTTGACGCCCGAGCGGCGCCGCAAAGTTCGACGATCGACATGCCGCCGATGCCGGGAATGTCACGCTCAATAAGATATCGCTTCATGGAGGGCATAAGCGGCCTCGCCTCAAAGTCACGGCCGGCATATTCCGCCTGTCGAACGGATAGGCCAAGCTAAATGATCTTGTTGTGACTAAAGTTTAGCTTTAGCTTCGGTTCATGCCCGCGACGCCGCACCTCCGTTCGCTGCAGGCGGTCGAGCTGGCGCTCCGCACAGGATCGCTGCAGGCGGCGGCCGCCATTTTGGGGATCACGCCCGCCGCGGTGGGTCAGCGCGTGAAAGCGCTCGAGGACTATCTCGGGGTCGATCTCCTGGTGCGAGGCCGCTCCGGTCTCAAAGCCACGGCTTCCCTGGCTCCCGCCGTCGCCCATTTGAACGCGGCCTTCCGCGAGCTGGAAGCGACGGCGGCGCTGCTCGACCTGCAACGCGGATCCGAGATTCACATCGCCGCCGCATCCGATTTCGCTGACCTGTGGCTCAAGCCCAGGATCGCTGATTTCCGGGCCGGCCATCCCAACACGCTGTTTTGCATCAATGGCGAAGGCGACGCGCCGCTACGGCTGGGTCTCGTCGATTGCGAGATCACCTTTGGCCCGGTCACCAGCGGCGACCTTCTCTTCCGCGACTATGTGGCCCCCATCTCGTCGCCGGAAAACACGACCCGGATCGCCGGGCTGACGCCGCTTGACCAGCTCGAAGGATTCCCCCTGCTTCATCTCGACTTCTACAAGGAAGACCCGGCGGTTCCGGACTGGTCTGAGTGGATCCGCGGTCACAAGCTTCGGCGGACCGCGCCGGAGCGCGGCATCCGCTTCCAGCGCATTACTCCGGTCCTGGAGGCGGTTCTGGCCAACGCGGGCCTGGCCATCTGCGGCCTCGGCCTAGCGAGTGAAATGCTGGAGGAGAAGCGCCTGTCGCTACCGTTTTCGCCCGCGTCGGGCGTGTGGACGGCGCACGCGTTCCAGGCGCGGTTCCGCGGCGATGCGCTTGGCCGACCACAGGTGCGGCGGTTCCGCGAATGGATCCTGGCCGAGAGCCGGCTGACCGCCGACTGGCTTCATAGGCGTTTTGGGCGGCCGCCTATCCAGGCGGATATCATCCAAGGTCCGCTTCCCACTCTTTCCGGAAGTTCGAGACGGTCGCTTTAGGCCCCGGACGCGCCCGCACTGTGAATTGGCGCCGTCTCCTTGTTTCTGGGGCCACGGCCTACGCCGCCCAGAGCGCCCGCACGGGGCAGAGGGTCTGGCGCAGGAAGGTCGCCGCCGGCGGGGCGTAGGTCGGGTCGGCGGCGATTCGCTCGATCAGGGCACGCTTCTCCTCGCCGGTGATCATCAGGACGATCAGGCCGGTTTGCAGCAGCGCATACCGGGTCAGGGTGATCCGTGGCGTGAAGGGCGGCTGGCCCGACATGGCCACGGGGATGGCCAACCGCCCTCCCGCCAGGCCCTCCGCCAACTCTGGCGATCCCGGAAACAGCGATGCGACGTGGCCGTCCGGGCCCATGCCCATCAGCGTGACGGCGGCGGGCAGGTAAGGCGCCAGCCTCTCCTCGGCCTTGGCGGCGTCCTCCGCGATCGATTCGCCGGCTCCCATCAGCGGCAGGAAGCGGGCGGATTTCGCTGCGCCGGTCAGAAGCCGGCCGCGGATCAGCCCCTCGTTGCTGTCAGCCGAAGTGGGATCGACCCAACGGTCGTCCGAGAGGGTGACGCTGATTCCGTCCCAGGGCAGATCGCGCGTCGCCAGCCGATCATAGACCGGGCCGGGCGTCGATCCGCCGGTGGCCACGAGGAGGCCGCGCGCCGCCAGACCCCCGGCCAGGATGTCGGTGACCGCCTCGGCCAGAGCCTCGCGGTTCGCAAAGGCCTCGATCATTTGGCCGTCCAGGCGTCGGGCATGCGGGCTCTCCCCGTGAGGAATTGCGGAATGTCAGGTTGAAAAAGCCTGTGACGCATTCTATGCGAACCCCAGCGTCGGGCCGAACCGAAAAAGGCGCGGGCGATAAGGGGCATCGGCTTGGTCCCCAGCCGATAGAATTCGAAGGTGAGCTTCACGGTGGCCGACACCCTGACCCATACCGATGCGCCGGAACCCAGCCGGCGGGATTTCATCAACATATTGGCCGTCAGCGCCTCAGTTGGGGCCGCCGCCGCCGTGGCCTGGCCTCTGGTCGACCAGCTCAATCCCGCCGCCGACACCCTGGCCCTGGCGTCGATCGAGTTCGACCTGACCAAGGTCGCGCTCGGCCAGGAAGTCACCATCTCCTGGCGCAAGCAGCCGGTGTTCGTGCGTCACCGCACCCCGGCCGAGATCGCCAGGGCCAAGGCCGACGACCACGCGCCGATGAAGGATCCGGCCACCGACGCCAGCCGCGTCAAGCCGGGTCATGAGCAGTGGCTGATCGTCCTGGCCAGCTGCACCCACCTGGGCTGCATTCCCACCTTCGGCGGCGGCGAGTACGGCGGGTGGCTGTGCCCCTGCCATGGCTCGCTGTACGACACCTCGGCGCGCATCCGCAAAGGCCCGGCGCCGAAGAACCTGTATCTGCCCGACTACGCCTTCCTCTCCGACACCAAGGTCAAGATCGGCTAAACCGGCATGAGCGGACCCTCGATCTACGAACCGAAGACGGCCATCGAGCGCTGGCTCGATTCGCGCCTGCCGATCATCCGATTTGGCGTCGACTTCATGGACTTCCCGACGCCGCGCAACCTCAACTACTGGTGGACCTTCGGCGCCATCCTGGCGTTCTGCCTGGTGGCCCAGATCGTCACCGGCATCGTCCTGGCGATGCACTACGATCCCAGCGGTGCCGGCGCCTTCATCTCCGTCGAACAGCACATCATGCGCGACGTGAACTACGGCTGGCTGATCCGCGGCATCCACGCCAACGGCGCGTCGATGTTCTTCCTGGCCGTCTATCTGCACATGCTGCGCGGCATCTACTACGGCTCCTACAAGGCCCCGCGCGAGGTTCTCTGGCTGCTCGGCTGCGTGATCTATGTGCTGATGATGGCCACGGCCTTCATGGGCTATGTGCTGCCCTGGGGTCAGATGAGCTTCTGGGGCGCCAAGGTGATCACCAACCTCTTGGGGGCCATTCCGGTGATCGGTCCGACGATCACCACCCTCCTGTGGGGCGGCTTCGCGGTCGACGATCCCACGCTCAACCGCTTCTTTTCGCTGCACTATCTGCTGCCGTTCGTGATCGCCGCCGTGGTCGTGCTGCACGTCTGGGCGCTGCACGTGCCGGGCAACAGCAACCCCACGGGCGTGGCGGTGAAGAGCAAGTCCGACACCCTGCCGTTCCACCCCTACTACACGGTCAAGGACGGCTTCGCGGTCTCCCTGTTCATCATCCTGTTCGCGACCATCGTCTTCTTCCTGCCCGACGCCTTCGCGAAGGTCGACAATGAGGTCATGGCCAATCCGCTGGTGACGCCGGCCCACATCGTGCCGGAATGGTACCTGCTGCCGTTCTACGCCATCCTGCGCGCCATTCCCGACAAGCTCGGCGGCGTGATCGGGCTGGGCGGCGCCATCGCCCTCGTCTTCGCCCTGCCGTGGATCGACCGCTCCAAGGTCCGGTCCATGCGCTATCGGCCGACGGCGCGGATCTTCTTCGCTTTCTGGGTGCTGTCGGCCCTGGTTCTGGGCTGGTGCGGTTCGCAGGAGCCGGATGGCCAGCTCTTCCCGGGCGTCACCATGTTCAATCTGATCGACTACGACATCAACAGCGTCACCTGGGTCAGCCGGATCGCCGCCCTCTACTATTTCGCGTTCTTCGTGATCCTCGGTCTCCTGCCGATGTGGGAAAAGACCCGGCCCGTTCCGGACTCGTTGTTCACCCCGGTGCTGTCGCATGGCGCCGCGGTCCCGGCCGGCGCGGCCCTGGCCCCCGAAAAGAAGGGCTGATCCCCATGGCGCTTCGATTGACCCTCGCCGCGGCCCTGGCTTGCGGTCTGGCCCTGCCGGTCATGGCGGCGACCACCCAGGACACGCCCATGGAGGTCCACTGGTCGTTCCAGAGCCCGCTCGGCATGTACGACCAGGCCCAGCTGCAGCGCGGCTACAAGGTCTACCGCGAGGTCTGCTCGTCCTGCCACTCGATGAACATGGTCGCCTTCCGCAACCTGGGCGACAAGGGCGGCCCGTTCTGGAACCCGAAGTACCCTAACCCGAATGAAAATCCGGTGGTGAAGGCGATCGCCGCCGACTACCAGATCCCCGACATCGATTCCGACACCGGCGAGGCCATCAAGCGTCCGGGGACCAGCGCCGACTACTTCCCAAACCCCTACGCCAACCCCACCGCGGGCAAGGCGGCCAACGGCGGCGCCCTGCCGCCCGACATGTCGCTGCTGGCCAAGGCGCGCGAGGGCGGACCGGCCTATATCTACTCCATCGTGATGGGCGACGACGCCCACATCCCGGCCGGCCTGGTCGTGCCGCCGGGCAAGCACTACGACCCCTATATCGCCGGCGATATGACGGCCTATTGGAAGGGCGATCCCAACAAGGTGCCGCGCGGCGGGGTGATCGCCATGCCGCCGCCGCTCTCGCCGGGCAAGGTGCAGTTCGACGACGGCACAGCCTCGTCGATGGATCAGGAAGCCCGGGATGTGGCCGCCTTCCTGGAATGGGCCGCCGATCCCAAGATGGAAGAGCGCAAGCAGGTCGGCGTCGCCGCCATGATCTTCCTGGTTCTGTTCTCCGGTCTGCTGTGGTTCTCCTACCGCGGCGTCTGGCGCGACGTGGAGCACTGACGCCCGCTTAGGTCGTGCGCCCATAAGCGAGGGGACGGGGCCAGTTCACGGTGTGGGCGCGTCCGGGTCCTTAGAGCGGACGTTCCGAACCTCCGGACGGGGTGGATTGCTGCGGTTGCGTTCCTACCGCCGCAACGCGGTCGGAAGGTCGGCTGCACCAGCTTCCTGACTTAGGCATGTGTGGGCGAGACCCTCGACCAGTTCCGGGAAGTTGAAATCCAATTCGGCGCGCCGGAACCGCTTTTGGACAGCGGATATCGGAGCGGCGAACGCAGCCTTCTTGGCTCGGCACACGACCGGTTCAGTCCCGTAAGCGTCCATTACAGAGAGCCATTGGAAGCCTCCGCGCGCGACCATGCAATCACCAACCAGGACACCGATTGCTTCTGCGTCCGACTCCGAGTCACCTGACACGATGTGATGATCCAGGATGGCTTGCCCGAACGTGGCCATGGCGGCAGCACGTCCAATCAGTCCCGCAGCGATCATCTGGCTGCGCAGATCAGCTAAATTCTTGCGATGTGCGTCGAACGCTTCTTCCTGACGGCTCGTGAGAGTAGTGAACGTGACGCTGGCGGTGGATCGCCCCATCGCCGGGAAAGCCGATGACAGGCAGCCGAGGGCGACCAAAATCGACCTCCGATGTACTCGCATACGTCCGCCCGTTCAGCTGCCGCTGATCTTGAGCTTAGCAAGCGAACTGCCAGGACCGCCATGGGTCGAGAACGGTGACCACTTCGGCGTCGGGAAACGGACTCCACAAGTCATGAGCACACGCCCTAAGCGAGCGCGTCTGTCGCTCGGATGAGGGCGTCCAATATGCCCGGTTCGTCGAAGGCGTGGCCGGCGTCGGCGATCAGTTCGAACCGGGCCCGGGGCCAAGCCTTGGCCAGCCGCCAGGCCGCCCGCGCCGGCGTCGCCACATCGTAGCGTCCCTGCACGATCACCCCCGGAATATGGGCCAGGCGGCCGGCGTCGCGGATCAGCTGGTCGTCTTCGAGCCAGCTGTCGTGGGTGAAGTAGTGGTTTTCGATGCGGGCGAAGGCCAGGGCGTAGCGGTCCTCGCCGAACTGGGCGGCCAGGCTGTTGGGCAGCAGGGTGATGGTGCCGGCCTCCCACAGGCTCCAGGCCCGGGCGGCCTCCGCCCGCGCCGCTGGATCACCGCCCGTCAGGCGGCGGCGGTAGGCGCCGACGAGGTCATGCCGCTCGGCCTCGGGGATGGGAGCCAGGAACTGCTCCCACAGATCGGGAAATAGCCAGGCCGCGCCGCCCTGATAGTACCAGTCGATCTCGGGCCGGGTGGCGGTGAAGACGCCGCGCACAACGAGGGCGCTGACCCGCTCCGGGTGAGTCTCGGCATAGGCCAGGGCGAGGGTCGAGCCCCACGATCCGCCGAAGACTTGCCATTGATCATAGCCGAACCGCGCGCGCAGCCGCTCGATGTCGGCGACCAGGTCCCAGGTAGTGTTGGCGTCCAGGCTGGCGTGCGGCGTGGAGCGGCCGCAGCCGCGCTGGTCGAACAGGGTAACGCAATAGCGCTCGGGATCGAACAGCCGTCGCTGGGCGGGCGAGCAGCCGGCGCCCGGTCCGCCATGCAGGAAGACCGCCGGCGCGCCGCGCGGATCGCCGCAGCGCTCGAAATAGACCCGATGGCCATCGCCGACATCGAGAACGCCGGTCTCGAACGGCTCGATCGGCGGATAGAGTCCGCGTCGCTGGAATTGTCCGGCGTCCATGCCACAGGTCTCCTTGCGCGGATTCGCGACGGTGATAATTCCATCAAAGCCGGCTTTGCTCTAGGCCGCATGGCGATGACGTCGCCTCAAGACAAAGTATTGGCGGTGGTGGTGACCTACCATCCGGACGCGGGCCTCGCGCAGCGGCTGCGCGCCCTGCGGGCCGAGGTCGGCGCCGTGCTGGTGGTCGACAACGCCTCGCCGGATTTCGCGGCGATCGAGGCGGCGGCGCGCGAAGCCGACTGCCAAGTGATTGGCAACCGGACCAACCTGGGCGTCGCCGCGGCGCTCAACCAGGGCGCGGACGCCGCGCTGGCCGGAAGATTCGCCTGGCTGGCTCTGTTCGATCAAGACAGCCTGATTTCCCAAGGCGCCATCGCCGCGCTTCTGGGCCTCTACGACCGCCATCCGGCGCGCGAGGCGATCGCCGTCCTGGCCATGAGCCATCGCGACCGCGCCACCGGCGCCGACTATCACCGCCGCGGCGATATTCTGGAGGAGACGGGCGGCTGGCGGTCGGTGCGCACCACCATCACCTCGGGCAGCCTGGTGCGCCGCGAGGCGCTGGAGAGCCTGGGCGCCTTCGACGACCGCCTGTTCATCGATGGCGTCGACCACGACTTCTGCCTCCGCTGTCGGGGCGCGGGGCGCCTGGTAATCGAGGCGCGCGGGCAGGTTCTGGAGCATTCGCTGGGCGCGATCGCCCGGCGGAGGGTCCTGGGTCGCGGCGTGCCGCTCTCCAACCACTCGGCCGCGCGCCGCTATTACATCACCCGCAACAGCCTGGAGCTAAGCGTCCGGCATTTCGGCCGCGATCCCCTGTGGTCGGTTCGCGAGCTGGCTCATCTGGCGACGTCCAACGCGGCCGTGGCCCTGCTGGAGGCCGATCGGCGCGCCAAGGTCGGGGCCATGCTCCAAGGGGCCTGGCATTTCGCCACCCGCCGCTTCGGACCGCGCTTGCCAGAATCCCGGCCGATGGGCAGTGGTGAGGCCGCATGATCGAATCCGCCGGCATCCTTCCCTCGCAACTCATCGAAGCGCTGATCGCCGACGGCGGCCTGGAGGCGGCGGGCGGCATCGCGCCCGATCAGGTCCAGCCGGCGAGCCTCGACCTGCGGCTCGGCGCGCGCGCCTGGCGCGTGCGCGCGTCCTTCCTGCCGAGGCCCGCTGGGACCGTGGCCGAGCGGGTGGCCGAGCTGGCCATGCATGAGCTCGACCTCGACGGGGGCGCGGTGCTGGAGCGCGGCTGCGTCTACATCGCCGAGCTTCAGGAGCGCGCGCGGCTGCCGCGCGGCGTCTCGGCCAGGGCCAATCCAAAGAGCTCCACCGGCCGGCTGGACGTCTTCGTGCGCCTGCTCACCGACGGCCAGCCGGCTTTCGACGACGTCGCCGCCGGCTACCAGGGGCCGATGTACCTCGAGATCGCGCCGCAGACCTTTTCGGTGTTGGCGAGGACCGGAACGCGACTGAACCAACTGCGTCTGAGGCGCGGCGCCTCGGCGTCGCTCGGCGTGCGCGCGGTCGGTGTCGACCTGTCAGGCGAGATCGCCGGGTTTCGCGCCCGCCGGCACGCCGGGGTGATCGATCTGGACCTGGAGGATGGCCATGACCCGGCCGACTTCTGGGAGCCGCTCACCACCCGCCACGGCGGCCTGCTGCTCGATCCCGGCGAGTTCTACATCCTGGCCTCGCGTGAGGAGATCGAGATCCCGGTGCTGCAGGCGGCCGAGATGACGCCGATCGACCCGTCGGTCGGCGAGTTCCGCGTCCACTACGCCGGCTTCTTCGATCCCGGCTTCGGCACGGCGGAGGCGGGCGGGGAAGGCTCGCGGGCCGTGCTGGAGGTGCGCAGCCACGAGACGCCGTTCCTGCTCGAACACGGCCAGACGGTGGCCCGCCTGACCTTCGAAGCCCTCGCCGAGCGGCCGGCGCGGCTGTACGGCTGGGGTGGATCGCACTACCAGCGGCAGGGCCTGCGCCTGGCCAAGCACTTCCGAGCCTGGTGAGCCTCCTTTAGGCCAGAGCATCAGAGAGCAAGGCGGCAAATGCGGGGCATCGTGTTCTCGGCGACCGGCGAGGGTTACGTCACCACCGCAATCAAGGCGGCCTTGCGATCCGCCAGCCTCAACCCATTGCCGCACGCGGTCTTCTGTTCACCCGCGCGCCAGGCCTCCGGCCTGCAGATGATTCCCTTCGAGGCTTCGGAAAATCCGCACATCGACAAAATCTCCAACATGCTCGCCTCACCGTTCGAGGAAACGATCTATCTCGACGTGGATTGCCAGGTGATCGAACCGCTCGGGGAGCTGTTCGATTTGCTGGAGCACTACGACATCGCCGCCGCGCATGCGCCCGGCTATCGGGGGGCGGCGGACCAGGAGGTTCCCGCCTCATTTTATGAGATCAATACCGGCGTCGTCGCCTATCGCGGCTCCGACCAGGTTCTCGCGCTCATGCGAGATTGGCGAGCAACCTACCGGGCATGGCTAGCCGACCCCCCGTTCGAGGGCGCCGATGGCCAGCGGTTCGGCCAGGATCAACCCGCCTTTCGCCGTTGCCTCTGGCGTTCCGGCATCGCGATCTATGTGCTGGGCCCAGAATACAACTGGCGATTCCTGGCCCCGAGCTTTTTGTGCGGCAAAGCCAAAGTCATCCACGGATTCGTCTCCGACCCCGATCCACTGGCGGCGGCGGTCAACCGGGCGCCCTTGCGCGCCCGCGTTTATCCGCAACTCTCCGCGGGTTACGGATTGGACAACGAGGGCCAAGCCGACGCGATCGTGAAAAAGCTCAACCAGCAACCGTGACTCGCGCGAACAGCGTCCGCGCGAGGGCGAAGGAGAGGCTCGGTCGCGGGCCTTAGGCTGCCGCTTTCGCGTCCTCCTGCGGGTCGCGCAGCACATAGCCCCGACCCCAGACCGTCTCGATGTGGTGGTGGTCGGTGGCGGCCTTCAGCTTCTTGCGCAGCTTGCAGATGAAGACGTCGATGATCTTCAGCTCCGGCTCGTCCATGCCGCCGTAGAGGTGATTGAGGAACATCTCCTTGGTGAGCGTCACGCCCTTCCGCAGGGAGAGCAGCTCCAGCATCTGATATTCCTTGCCGGTGAGATGGACGCGCACGCCGCGCACCTCCACGGTCTTGCCCTCCAGGTCGACGGCGATCTCGCCGGTGCGAATCACCGAGTGGGCGTGGCCCTTGGACCGACGGACGATGGCGTGGATGCGCGCCACCAGCTCCTGGCGGTCGAACGGCTTGGTCATGTAGTCGTCGGCGCCGCCACCCAAGGTCTTGACCTTGGAATCGATCTCCTGGCTGCCCGAGAGGATCATGATCGGCGTGCCGATGCGGGCCACGCGCAGGGTGCGCAGCACGTCCATGCCGTTCATGTCGGGCAGATTGAGGTCGAGCAGGATGAGGTCGTAGTCGTAGATCTTGCCCAGATCGACGCCTTCCTCACCCAGGTCGGTCACATAGACGTTGAAACCCTCGGCCTTGAGCATCATCTCGATGCCCCTGGCGACCACCTTGTCGTCCTCGATCAAAAGTACGCGCACAACTTCCCTCCAAATAGCGCGGCGAAACCCGCCCCCTTGCCGTCGGACCACCCCGAGGCCACTGTTGATTCTGTGGCCGCGCCGATTGATGAGGCGTTAATGGTTAACGGCGAGACCGAATCGGTAGGCTGATTTGTGCGCCTGCGCGAGCGCCCGGCCTCTCTGACCGCCCGCTCAAGCTTCCGCATTCGCCGCGCACTGTGGCGCGCGCGCAACGACGCGGGGGGGCTCGCGCCGAGGTGGAGCTATTTCTTGGCGGGCGGCTGCGCGGCCTCGAAGGCTTCCTGCGAGCGCCGCAACGCGGCCAGATCGTCGCCGATACGAAAGATGGCCACGTAGAACTCGCACATGGCGCGCCAGAGCAGGCCGAAGGCGGCCACGGCCAGCAGGCCCGCCACGAGCACCGGAAGGGCCAGCAGGATGGCCGCCGCGCTGCCCTCGCGCAGGAAGACGCCGATCGAGGCGCCGACGACCGAGAAGGCGGCGATGATGATCACGCCGAGCCCCGCCCAATAGACCAGATGAATGACGGGCCCAGTGATCAGGCGCTCGAAGGTCAAGATCGACCACACCCGCCCGGCGCGCCTGGGGGCGATCGGGCTTTCCGAATCCATCACCGTCATATGTCCAGCTTACGGCCTCTCGCGCAGGGGGCCATGGCTAGCAGCGCGCGGGCTCGGCGGCAATGGCGCGCCGCAGGGCGGCCGCTCTCGGGCCCGTGGTGCGCAGGCCCACCATGCCATGGCGATCAAAAGCCCAGCGCCACGACTCGAATTCCTCCGGCGTCAGTCCGTAGCGGGCGAGCGCCTCCTCGACGCTGAGCAGTCCGCCCCGGACGGCCGAAACGACTTCCGCCTTGCGCCGCATCACCCACCGACGGGTGTCCGGCGGCGGCAGATCGCCCAATTCCAATACGCTTCCATTGGGGCCGACGACCGCGATGGCCTCGACCGTCTTCCGATACGCATTCACTGGCATGTTGGTCCCTGTTTTCCCTCGTACCCGCGGCGGGCGACAATGCCGCGCGATTGATAACAGGGTGCTAATGCCCACTTTCGGGGGGCAAGCTCGCCTCCGGGGCCGCGCCGCGCTAGAACCCGGCCGCTTTTGTTAAGGAACCGACGACCCTCCATGCTGGCCACAGCCGACATCGCCGGCGACGCCGAGATCCGCGCGGCCGTGGGCCTGCCGGCCGGCGCGCGCGTGGTCGCGGCCATGTCGGGGGGCGTCGACTCGACGGTCACGGCCGCGTTGCTGGCCCGCGCCGGCTATGACGTGGTCGGCGTGACGCTGCAGCTCTACGACCACGGCGCGGCCGTGCGCCAGAAGGGCGCCTGCTGCGCCGGGCAGGATATCCTGGACGCCCGCGCCGCCGCCGACGCCCTGAAGATCCCCCACTATGTGCTCGACTACGAAAGCCGCTTCCGCGCCGCCGTGATCGACGACTTCGCCGACGCCTATGCGCGGGGCGAGACGCCCATCCCCTGCGTGCGCTGCAACCAGACGGTGAAGTTTCGCGACCTGCTCGACGTGGCGCGCGACCTCGGCGCCGCGGCGCTGGCCACCGGCCACTACGCGCGCCGCCTGATGGCGGGCGATTCGGCGCGCCTGCACCGGGCGGCCGACCCTTCGCGCGATCAGAGCTATTTCCTGTTCGCCACCACGGCGGCCCAGCTGGACTATCTGCGCTTTCCCCTGGGCGGGCTGGAAAAGTCCGAGGTGCGCCGCGTGGCCGCCTCCCTCGATCTCGCCGTGGCCGACAAGCCCGACAGCCAGGACATCTGCTTCGTACCCGAGGGCCGCTACACCACGGTCATCGACCGCCTGCGGCCGGATGCGGCGCGCGCGGGCGACGTCGTTCATCTTGATGGCAGAGTGCTCGGCCGCCACGAGGGCGTGACGCGCTACACCGTCGGCCAAAGGCGCGGCCTCGCCATCGCCGTCGGCGAGCCGCTGTTCGTGGTTCGTCTCGACGCGGACAGCCGCGAAGTGATCGTCGGGCCGCGCGAGGCCCTCGCCGCGCCGTCGCTCCGACTCAAGGAGATCAACTGGCTGGGCGACCAGCCGTCCATCGAGGCGGCCGCCTCCGAGAGGCTGCCCGTGCTCGCTCGCGTGCGCTCGACCCGTCCGCCGGCGCCCGCCCGCCTGGCGCTGGGCGGCGATGCGGTCACGGTGGTCTTCGACGCGCCGGAGGAGGCGGTCTCGCCCGGCCAGGCCTGCGTGCTCTATGGCGCGGACGATCCGAGCCGCGTCCTCGGTGGGGGGTTTATCGCCGGCGCCTGACGTCCGGCGCGGGCTCTTGCCCGGGCCGGTCTCGCGGGCCACATGAGGCGTCCGCGCTTTCGGAGAGCCTTCGTCATGTCCGCCGACCCCATCGTCATCGTCTCCTACGCCCGCACGCCCATGGGCGGCTTCCAGGGCGCGCTGGCCGGCGCCAGCGCCACGGCGCTCGGCGCGACGGCGGTGAAGGGCGCGATGGCGCGGGCCAAGGTCGCGCCCGAGACGGTGGACCAGATCTTCATGGGCTGCGTCCTGCCCGCAGGCCTCGGCCAGGCGCCGGCGCGCCAGGCGGCGCTGGGCGCGGGCCTTCCTACCGGCGTGGCGGCGACCACGGTCAATAAGATGTGCGGCTCGGGCCTGCAGGCGGCGATCCTGGCCCACGACGCCCTGGCGGCCGGGTCAGCCGACATCGTCGTCGCCGGCGGCATGGAGAGCATGACCAACGCCCCCTATCTGCTGGCCAAGCACCGCGGCGGCGCGCGCATCGGCCACGACCGGGTGATGGATTCCATGTACCTCGACGGCCTGGAGGACGCCTATGAGCCCGGCCGGTTGATGGGCTCCTTCGCCGAGGAGACGGCCGCGGCCTATCAGTTCACCCGCGCCGATATGGACGCCTATGCGGTCGAGAGCCTCAGGCGAGCGCGCGCGGCGGTGGAAGGCGGCGCCTTCGCCCGCGAGATCGTTCCGGTGGAGATCGCCGGCCGCAAGGGCGTGGAGACGGTGAAGGACGACGAGCAGCCGCTGAAGGCCGATCCGGCCAAGATTCCGACGCTCAAGCCCGCCTTCGCCAAGGACGGGGCGATCACCGCCGCCAACGCCTCATCGATCTCGGACGGCGCCGCCGCTCTGGTGCTCATGCGCGCCTCCACGGCCGAGAAGCTGGGCCTGGAGCCGGTGGCGCGCATCGCCGGTCATGGCGTCCACGCCCAGACCCCGGCTCTCTTCACCACCGCGCCGGTCCCGGCCATGCGCCAAGCCCTGTCGCGCGCCGGCTGGGCGCTCGACGAGGTGGATCTCTTCGAGGTCAATGAGGCCTTCGCCGTGGTGGCCATGATCGCCATGCGCGACCTGGGCATCGCGCATGAGCGGCTGAATGTGAACGGCGGCGCCTGCGCCCTCGGTCACCCCATCGGCGCGTCAGGCGCGCGCATCCTGGCGACGCTGCTGTCAGCGCTGGAAGCCAGGGGCGAGAAGCGCGGCCTGGCGTCGCTGTGCATCGGCGGCGGCGAGGCCGTCGCCATGGCCGTGGAGCGGGTCTGAGGGCCTACTGGCCCGGCGACCCGCCGCCCGTCGCGCCACGTAGCATGGCCGCGGCCCCAGCGAGCTTGCCGCCGCTGAACTTCATGCCGTTGCCGAACTCGATGTCACCGCCGGCCATGCCCGTCGGGCAGGGCCCCAGCCATTTGCCGTCGATATCCATGACGTGGTGGCCGTTCATGGCCGCATAGGACGCGCCGGTCGTGTCGTTCTGAATTTCTATATGATAGCTGTTCGACCAGTCGCCGCTGGCCACCCCCTTGGTGACCGTCTGGCCGCCGCCCGAGAGCGGGCAGGTGGCTGTGAAGCTGAAGGAGCCGTCCAGGCCACGGGTCGGGGCGGGATAGGCGCAATGGGTGTCGCCGGCGCTCTGCGGGCCATTGGGCTTGAACACCGACGCCTTGGCTTCCATGGCCTCATCGACGCACATCTTCATCCCGCCCATGGCGAAGGTCTTGCCGTCCTTGCTGAAGGTCTGTTGCCACAGGCCCGATCTGCGATGCGGCGTACCGCTCGTCGTGACGTCCGTGGCGGCAGGGGCGCCGGCGGTCGCGGTCGCCGTGTCGGGGGTCGCTGTGGCGCTCGAAGCGCCGGGCGATTTCTGGCACGCGGTCAGCGCCAAGGCCGCCGACCCGATCACAAGGACTGCACGCATTCTTCGCTCCCCTGAAAGGCGCGCGAGGCGGCGCGCTTCCCTTGAGCCTAGCTGCAATCTGACGGAAACAAAATGGAGGAAGGCGATCATGCGGGACAACGAAGCCACGCAAAGGTTTGAGATCGGCGAGGGCGATGACATCGTCTTCGCCGACTATCGCCGGAGCGCCGACCGGCTCTACATCGATCACGTGGAGGCGCCGATGCATCTGCGCGGGACCGGCGCCGCGGGGCGGCTGATGGAGGCGATCGTGGCCCAGGCGAAGGCCGAGGCTCGGACCATCGTTCCGATATGCGGCTACGCGGCGGCGTGGCTGAAGCGGCAAGGCTGACGCATGAGCCAGTCGACGGAAGTTCGGACAGGCGGCTGCCTCTGCGGTCAGATCCGCTACGAGGCGCGGGGTGAGCCGCTCAATCAGGGTCATTGCTACCGCGAGGATTGCCGGAAATCCTCGGGTTCGGGGTTCATCCCGTTCATGGGCTATGCGGCCAGCGCGGTGACCTTCAGCGGCGAGACGCGCCGCCACGCCTGCAAGGCGGCGAACGGCAATGACGCGGTGCGCAACTTCTGCCCGGCGTGCGGCGGCCTCGTCTTCGGCGGGATCGTCGGCGTGCATGAGCAAGACACGATCTATGCCGGCTCCCTGGACGATCCGTCGACGTTCCAGCCCGCGATGGCCATTTTCACCCGCTGCGCGCCGGCGTGGGCGGCTATTCCGCCTTAGCTGACGGTTTTCGAGCGCGCGCCGGCCTAAACAATCGGTAACTCGCCCCGCCGGCGCGCGGGCGCTACTTCCGCCCAAACCAATTCGGGAGGCGGAAGGCGATGAATCGACGGGAATTGCTGGCGGGCGCGGCGGCGGGCGCCGCCGTGGCGGGCGCGGGGCGCGTGCTGGCCGCGCCGGGAACACCAGCCGAGCTCAACAAGCTGTTCGACGCCTTCGTCCAGGAAGGATTGGACCTCAATCCCGAAGGCGTCACCTCGCTCGGCATGGACGTCGGCGCCCGCGCCTATCAGAAATCGCAGCTGACCGACCGTTCGCTCGCGGCGGTGCGGCGCATCCAGGACATCGAGGCGCGTCAGCTGGCCCAGCTCGAGGCCTTCGACGCCCGGTCGCTGATGGGCATGGACGCCCTCAATCGCGACGTGGTGCTCTATGGCGCCCGCCAGCAAGTCGAGGACGCCAGGCGGTTCAAATATGCCGGCGGCGGCGCGGGCGCGCCCTATGTGCTCAACCAGTTCCAGGGCTCCGCCTACCACGACCTTCCCGACTTCCTGGATTCGCAGCACAGCATCGGCGACAAAGCCGACGCCGAGGCCTATCTCGCCCGCCTCGAAGCCTTTCCCACGGCCATGGACCAGGACGCGGAACAGGTCCGTCACGACCAGGGGCTGGGGGTCGTGGCGCCGGACTTCGTGCTCGACAATGTGCTCGTGCAACTAAGCGCCCTGCGGGCGACGCCGGCGGACAAATCCGTTCTGGTCGATTCCATCGTCCGGCGGACGAAGGCGAAGAGCATCGACGGCGACTGGGATGCGCGGGCGACCAAGATCTACACCGACAAGGTGGTTCCGGCGCTCGACCGCCAGATCGCCCTGGCTAAATCCCTGCGCGCGGTCGCCTCGCACGACGCCGGCGTCTGGCGGCTGCCCGACGGCGAGGCCTACTACCGCGCCTCGGTCAATTTCTGGACCACCACCGACCTTTCCGGCGACGAGATCCATCGCACGGGTCTCGATCTAGTGGCGCAACTCAGCGCCAAGGCCGACGAACTGATGAAGGCCCAAGGCCTCACCCAGGGGACGGTCGGCCAGCGTTACCGGGCGATGTACGACGACCCGCGCTACCGCTATCCGAACACCGACGAGGGCAAGGCCAAGCTGATCGCCGACCTGAACGTCAAGGTCGAGGCGGTGCAGGCGCGGCTGCCGCAATGGTTCGGGGTGCTGCCCAAGGCCAAGGTGGTGATCAAACGCATTCCTCCGTACACGGAGGCTGGCGCGCCGGGCGGGTACTACGAGCCGCCGTCTTTGGACGGGAGCCGGCCCGGCTCCTACTACATCAATCTGCGCGACACGGCGGAGGTCCCGAGCTGGACCCTACCCACCCTGACCTACCACGAATCGATTCCGGGCCATCACCTGCAGGGCTCGATCGCGCAGGAATCGCCCCTGCCACTGATCCGCAAACTGTCGTTCTTCTCGGCCTATCTCGAGGGTTGGGCGCTCTACGCCGAGCAGCTTTCTGGTGAAATGGGCATGTACGACGACGACCCGCTGGGGCGCATCGGCTACATCCACGACGCCATCTTTCGCGCCGTGCGCCTGGTGGTCGATTCCGGCCTGCACGCCAAGCGCTGGAGCCGCGAACAGGCCATCGCCTACTACGTCGGCGCCATCGGCGACAAGGACGCCTCGGCGGCCACCGAGGTCGAACGCTATTGCGTCGCGCCGGGCCAGGCCTGCGGCTACATGCTGGGCAAGCTCACCTGGCTGCGCGAGCGTGAACGCGCCAGGACGACGCTCGGCGAGCGCTTCGATATCCACAAGTTCCATGACGCGGGCCTCACCTGCGGCGCCGTGCCGCTTGAGGTGCTGCCCAAGGTGATCGACCGCTACATCGCCGAGGCCAAGGCCTGACGGTGTCAGGCCGCCCCATGGGATCGGGGGCGGGATTGCTCTAGGACCGGGGCGTGAGTCCGACGACCTCCGATCGTTTGTACTGGCGGCGGGAGATCGCGCCCCGCGCGGCCGTCCTCGTCGACGTCGCCGACTACTACGCCGCCGCCCGCGCGGCGATGATGAAGGCGCGCCGCTCGATCCACTTCCTCAACTGGGAATTCGAGTCGCCGACGCAGCTGGTTCCGGCCGAGGGGGGCCGCATCGGCGACCTCCTCAAGTCGCTGGCCGACCAGGGGATCGACGTGCGCATCCTGTGCTGGAAGACCGCCCTGCCGGTCGCGGCTACCCAGGACTGGTTCCCGCTACAGGACCGCCGGAGTTTCGCCGGGACGGCGGTGAAGTTCGTGCTCGACGGCGGCCATCCCTACGGCGCCTGCCACCACCAGAAGGCGATCGTCATCGACGACGCCATGGCCTTCTGCGGCGGAACGGACATTGGCCAGGACCGCTGGGATACGACCCGGCACCTCGACGACGATCCCGGGCGCGCGCGACCGAAGGACCACGGCTATTTCGACGCCCGCCACGAGGTCATGGCTCTGGTCGACGGGCCGGCGGCGGCCGCTCTGGGTGGGCTGTTCCGCCAGCGCTGGCGGCGGGCTACAGGCGAGGATCTTCCGACTCCGGCGCCCGGCGCGCCCGACGCATGGCCAGAAGCCGTCGACGCCGATTTCACCGACGTCACCGTGGGGATCTCCCGGACGTCGGCGGCGTGGCGGCGGTGGCCGGAGGAGCGCGAGAACGAGGCGCTGACTCTGGCCTCGATCGCCGACGCCCGGCGCTGCATCTATATGGAAAACCAGTACTTCACCTCACCGGTCGTGGCCGAAGCCCTAGCCGGGCGCCTGGCCGAGGCCGACGGTCCGGAGGTTGTGCTGATCGGCACCCGGCGGGCGCCGCATTGGTTCGACCACATGACCATGGATCGGGCGCGGGGGGCCTTCATCCACCGCCTGCGCCGCGCCGACCGATGGGACCGATTCCGTGTCTTCAGCCCCGCCACCGCGGCGGGTCGAATCATCATCGTTCACGCCAAGCTGACGATCATCGACGACGACTTCGTCCGGGTCGGCTCGACCAACATGAACAACCGCTCCACCGGCTTCGACACCGAGTGCGACCTGTCATTTCGGCTTGAAAGCGACGCCAACCGCACCGCCGCCGTGCGTTTGCGCGCCCGTCTGCTGGCTCACTGGCTTGGATGCGCTCCGGCGACCATTGAGGAGGCGGTCGCGCGGGAAGGCAGTGTGGGGGCGGCGATCGAAACCCTGAGCGATGCGAGGCGCTTGCTGCCGATCGAGCCTCGTCCGCTTGGACCCCTGGCGAGCCTCGTCGCCGCCTTCCACATCGGCGACCCGCTCGGCCCCGCCGATTCCTTCAGGCTCGGCCTGCGCCGCCGCCGTCTCGCCGACGAAGTCGCCGCCGTGGCGGGCGGGAGGTCGCCGAGCTAGCGTTCGGCTATCGGGCCCCTCAGAAGACGTGGCGCAGGATGAAGTAGATCGTCCCGGCGAGCAGGATGGCCGCTGGCAGGGTCAGCACCCAGGCCATGGCGATCGAGCGCACCGTGCTCCACTGCAGGCCCGAGCCGTTGGCGACCATGGTGCCGGCGATGCCGCTGGAAAGGACGTGGGTGGTGGACAGCGGCAGGTGATAGTTGTCTGCCGCCAGGATGGTGATCGCCGCGACGATTTCGGCCGTCGCCCCCTGGGCATAGGTCAGGTGGGTCTTGCCGATCCGCTCGCCGACAGTAACCACGATCCGCTTCCAACCGACCATGGTGCCGAGGCCGAGCGCGAAAGCCACGGCCACCTTGACCCAGATCGGGATGAAACGCGTGCCGCTCTCCAGCTTGCCCTGCAGACCCTTGAGCGCGGACTTATCGCCATCGGAGAGGCTGGTGGCCTTACCCTTAAGCAGGATGCGGGTCGCGTCGCCGGCCAGGTACATGTCGTTCCGCATGTTGGGCGTGGCCGCGGCCGGAACGTGGCTGAGTTGGCCGTAGGTGGTGACTTGAGACTCGATTTCGGTCGAGAGCGTCGCCAGGGCGCCGTAGACGGCGGGATCGTCGATCTTCTTGGTGCGCAGAGCCGCGCCGACGATCTGGCGGGCGGCGGCCGGCGTCGCCGGCGGCGGCGTGGTCGCAGCGTGCGCCGTAAACACGGCCTCGGCCTTGTGCACGACCTGGACAAAGGCCGCCGTGCTTGAGGCCGGCATGGTGCGGTTGAGGGCATAGGCCGTGGGGGCGGCGCCGATCAGGATCAACATGATCAGGCCCATGCCCTTCTGACCGTCATTGCTGCCGTGGCCGAACGAGACCGAGGTGCAGGTGAGGATCAAGAGGCCGCGGATCCAAAGCGGCGGCGGCGCGTCGCCCTCGGGAGACTTGAAGAGCCTGGGATCCTTGATCACGAATTTCAGGAGGACCAGCAATATGGCGGCGGAGGTGAAGGCCACCAGGGGGCTGAACAGCAGGGCCTGGAACACAGTGGCCGCCTGATTCCAGTCCACCCCCGAGGTGGCCTGGCCGGCCGGGGCCATGAGCTGGTTGGCGAGGCCGACGCCCATGATCGAACCGATCAGGGCGTGCGAAGAGGAATTGGGGATGCCGAAGGCCCAGGTGCCGAGGTTCCACACGATGGCCGCGATCAGCAGGGAGAAGATCATGTCGTAGCCGGCGGTGCCGCCCACCTGCAGGATCAATTCGACCGGCAGCAGGGTGATGATCGCGAAGGCCACCCCGCCGCTCGAGGTGAGCACGCCGATGAAGTTCCAGCAGCCCGACCATACGACCGCCACCAGCGGCGGCAGGCTGTGGGTGTAGATCACCGTGGCCACGGCGTTGGCCGTGTCGTGGAAGCCGTTCACGAACTCGAAGCCCAGGGCGATCACCAGGGCCAGGCCGAGAAGCGCAAAGACGCCGAAGGCCAGCGGCTCGCCGGCGTTACCGATGTCGCTGGTCACCTGCCAGGCGGTGAAGGCGAGGCCACCCGCCAGCGCCAGGGCGAAAAGGATGGCGCCGCCTATGTGGGGCTTTCTATCGAGCGCTGGTACAGCGACGGCGTTGGCGGTCATGGCGCGGTGGTTCCCCCAGGTTGTCCGCGCGAACCCTAGAAGCCCCCCTAGACAGTTTCGTGACAGTCAGCGACGCCAAGCGTCGCTATTCGGCGCAGGTAAGGACCTCGAGCGCCTCATGCAGCATATTTTCGTCGCCGGCGATGATGACGCTCCCGCCCTCGCGACCCACCGGTGCGCCGGTCCAGTCGCGCACGACGCCGCCGGCGCCTTCGATCACCGGGATGGCGGACTCGATGTCCCAGCACTTCAGGCCCGCCTCGACCACCAGGTCGAGGGATCCGGCCGCGACCATGGCGTAGGCGTAGGCGTCGCAGCCGAACCGCGCCAGACGCGTCGCCCGGCGCAGCGCCCGCCACGCCACGGTCTCGGCCGGGTTGAAGCAGGCGTCCGGATCGGTGGTGGCGATGAGGGCGGCCGACAGGGCGACACCCTTGCGGGTGACGAGCGGCCGCTCACCAGCACGGTCGACGAGCCGCGATCCGACGGCCGAGCCAATGAACACTTCGCCGATGAACGGCTGGCCGATCGAGCCCAGCACCGGGGCTCCCTGATGTCGCAAGCCGATCAGGGTGGTCCACACAGGCAGGCCGGAGATGAAGGCGCGCGTGCCGTCGATGGGGTCGAGCACCCAGACGAACTCGGCGTCGGGCCGGTCCTGGCCATATTCCTCGCCGATGACCCCGTGGCCGGGATGGTGTTTCGCAATCAGCGCCCGGATCGCCGCCTCGGCGCCGCGATCGGCGGCGGTGACCGGGTCGAAGGCGCCGGCCTTGCCCTTGTCCTCCAGGCCATGCTCGGCGCGAAAGAGCGGCAAGATGACCTCGGCGGAAGCCCGGTTGAGCTCCAGCAGGAAGGCGTCGAGTTCGGCGAGGGTGGCGGGCGACAGCATCGCGCCTCTCTAGTGCGGGTGCGAAGCGGCGGCAAACCGGGCGGCCATTGCCTGGCCCGGCCCGCCGGGACTAATGACGCCATGGCCAGGACCCGCGCGCCGTTCCTCAAGGATCTCGGATGGCGCCTGGAGGCGGCGGCCTACGATGTCTTCTCGGCTCTATTGCGACTGCCGCCGACCGATCTGGTCTCGGCGGCGGGCGGCGCGCTCTTCCGGGCGTTGGGGCCGCTGTCCGGCGCGCACAAGACCGCGGGAATGAGCCTCATTCTCGCGTTTCCGGACATGAGCCCCGCGGATCGAAAGCGCATCCTCACCGATCAATGGGACAACTTCGGCCGCTATGTGTTCGAATTCCCACTGACCCATCGTCTGACCCCCGCCAGTGGACGGGTGGAGATCGTCGGCGGCGAGTGGCTTCAGGCCATCGCCGCCTCGGACCGGCCGGTGGTGCTGATCTCCGGCCACTTCTCGCAGTTCGAGGTGATGGCGGCGGTGATCGTCGCCGCCGGGATCAAGTGCAATGTCACCTACCGCGCCGCCAACAATCCCTACATCGACAAACGGATCATCCAGTCCCGCCGGCGCTATGGCGTCACCCTCTTCGCGCCAAAGGGCGGCGAAGGCGCGCGCGAGCTGATCGAGGCCCTGACCGACGGCCGCTCGATCGCGATGCTCAATGACCAGCGCTACGATATGGGCGTGGCCGCGCCGTTCTTCGGCCGGCCGGTGATGACCAATCCCGCCGCCGCCCGGCTATCGGCGAAGTTCGGCGTCCGAATCCAGCCCATGTCGATCGAGCGGCTCGCGGGCGCGCGCTTTCGCTGCGTTGTCCACCCGCCGCTCGAACTGCCCCGCACGGGCCACAGGCGCAGCGATTTGGAAGCGGGTGTGGCGGCCATCAACGCCTTCATCGAGGCCCGCGTGCGCGAGCGACCCGGCGAATGGTGGTGGCTGCACCGCCGCTGGTCGAAGGCGGACTACGCGGAGGTGACGATTTCAAAAGGCGGAGGGGCCGTCTAGTGGCCGATCGCGGAGCCCAGGCCAATCTGCGGAAGCCGCTGCGGTGGCGGCGCTGTTCCCGATCCTGGTCGCATTCACCTGCGTGGCGGCGATTCTCGAGCTCGGGCTGGCGTATCTCCTCGCCGGCGGGGACTGTGTTGACCCTGCCCAGTGCGGGACTGCCCACAAAATCCTGGCGTTTATCGCCGTCGGCTCAATACCGATTGCGCTGATGCTCTACCTTTGGGGCGTGGTGGCGATCAGCCGGACATGGCTGCGCCGATCTCAGACCCGGTATCGTTTCGGGAGTTCCCGCTAGCGCCGTGCGCTTAGTGCGCGCTGACCTTGAAGCGCGTGAGGCCGGCCAGGCCGGCGTCGATCGAGGGGTCGCTCTTGGCGCCGGCGATGCGGGCGGCGAGTACGGTCTCGGCGGCCTGGGCGGCCAGTTCGGCCGCGGCGGCGCGAACGTCGGTCGCCGCCTGAGCTTCGGCCGTGGCGATCTTGCGCTCGGCCAGGGCTTCGCGGCGGGTGATGTCTTCCTCGAGCTTCTCGGCCGCCTCGGCGCGCAGCTTGTCGGCGTCTTCCTGGGCAGTCTTCAGGAGCGCAACCGCGGCGCGCTCGGTCTCCTCGCGCTTCGCTTTGATCTGCTCGAGCAGCTGGGCGGCTTCCTCGCGCAGGCGGTGAGCCTCGTCGAGCTGGGCCTGGACCTTGGCCCCGGCGCCGTCGAGGGTCTTGGCCACCATGCCGTGGACCCCGAACCGCCAGGCGATCACCGCCAGCAGCGCCAGGGCGATGAACACCCAGAAGTGGGCGTCCTGGGGATTGGTGAAGACGGAGACGAGTTCGTTCATGGCTTCAAGCTTCCGCCGGCAGGGCTTGGGCGAGTTCGGCCGGGCTCGCGGCCTGACCGGTCAGATGTTGGACCATGGCCTCGGCCGTCTCGGCGGCGATCGCTCGCACGTGAGTCATTGCTTCGGCGCGCGTGACAGCGATGCGGCCCTCCGCCTCGGCGAGGCGGGCGGCCAGCTTGACGTCCTCGTCGGCCTGGCGGGCGGCGGTGGACGCCTTGGCGGCGTTGCGCGCTTCGGTGGCGACGCGGTGAGCGCGCGCGCGCGCCTCATCCATCTCGGCGGCGGCGGCGTCGGCCTGGGCCTGGGCCTCGTCACGCAGACGGCGCGCGTCGCCGAAGGCGCCACTGATCGTATCCTCGCGCGCATCTATGGTCCCGGCCACCCTCGGCACGAAGACGAAGGTGAACAGGAGATAGAGGACCAGGAAGATGACCAGGGCCCAGACGATCTCGCCCGGCCATTGGGCGAGGTCGAATTGAGGCAGGCCGCCGGACGACATCAGGAGAACAGGATCAGGAAGCCCATGACCAGGCCGAAGATGCCCATGGACTCGGCCAGCGCCATGCCCAGGAACAGATAGACGCGTTCACTGGCGGCGGCGGCGGGGTTGCGCATCGCGGCTTGCAGATAGTTGCCGAACAGAATGCCGAGGCCGGCGCCGGCGCCGATGAGGCCGGTCATGGCGAGGCCAGCGCCAATGTGTCGAGCTGAAGCGAGATCCATGGTGGGAAAGTCCTTTGTTGGAAGGTTGAGGGTCAGTGTCCGTGATCGAGGTTCACGACCTCGTTGAGGTAGACGCAGGCCAGCGCCGCGAACACGAAGGCCTGGAGAAAGGCGACGACGAACTCCAGGGTCATCAGGGCGACGATCATCAGGAACGACACACCCGAGCCCACAAAGCCCAGACGCGCCAGGCCCGGGGTCTGGATCGCCCACAGGCCCAGGGCGACGACGAAACTGCCGAACATGTAGGTGACGACGTGCCCGCCCAGCATGTTGCCGAACAGTCGCATGGCCAGGGTCAGCGGCCGGACCAGGAAGGAGATGAGCTCGATCGGCAACAAAACCAAGGCCATCACCGGATGCATGGAGGAGGGCCAGAACAGCTTGAAGAAGCCGAAGCCGTTGCGCAGGAAGCCGACGACGAGAACGGTGGTGAAGGTCATCACCGCCAGGGCCCCGGTCACAGCCAGCTGCGAAGTCACCGAAAAGCCGCCGGGGGCCAGGCTGATGACATTGAGCGTCGCGATCAGCAGGAACAGGGTGAAGATGAAGGGCAGGAACGGTCGACCGCGGTCGCCGATGATGCCGCCCGTCAATACGCCGTCGACCATGCCGTAGAGCATCTCCGCGGCGGCCTGCATGCGGCCGGGCACCACCTGCCGCCTGGCGGCCAACAGGAAGAACAGGCTGATCAGGCCGGCGGCGATGAACATGAACAGCACGGAATTGGTGATCGACAGGTCAATGGCGCCCAAGCCTGGAACGTGCACGGGCTCGATCGGCACGACCTTGCGCACCAGGAACTGTTCCATCGGCTGTATGGCGGCCATTGCGGTCCTTCACGCCTCTTCGTCGTCATCACTTTCGACGACCGCCGCCGCCGGAGGCCCCATGGCCGCCGACTTCGCGCTCGTCGCCATGGCCGAACGGACCGCCGCATAGATCGACAAACCCGTGCCGATCAGCAACCCGACCACCATACCCAGGGGACTCGTGCCGGCGAAGCGATCGACGAGCCACCCCAGACCCAATCCCCCGAGGACGCCCCCAATCAGCTGGCCCAGCAAGCGAAATCCATCGCTCGCCGAATCACCCATTCCCATCAAAGCGGGTTTGGAAGGCTTGCTCGCGCGCGAGGCCTCAAACGCGTCCAGCTGGTGATCGAGGCTTTTGAGCGCCCCGTGGCTGGTCTCGTCCGGCTTTGGCATGAACGTCGGCGTCTTTGTTGGCGACCTGACGTCCAGACCTTGGCCCGGCCAGGTCGGCGCGGAAACTATAGGCGGGACCCTCGCCCGTCAAGACTTCGCGATCAGTTATTAAGTTACGGAAAAATAAAAGAAATATTCAACGCGCAGCCATCACCTCGGCCTGACGCAAGTCCACCGAGACCAGTTGCGAGACGCCGGGCTCGCGCATGGTGACGCCGTAGAGCCGATCCATGCGGCTCATGGTCAAGGCGTTGTGGCTGATGACGATGAAGCGGGTGGAGGCTCTGGCGCGCATGGCGGCCAGCAGGTCGCAGAAGCGCTCGACGTTGGCGTCGTCCAGCGGCGCGTCGGCCTCGTCGAGCACGCAGACCGGGGCCGGATTGGCCAGGAAGACGGCGAAGATCAGCGACATGGCGGTCAGGGCCTGCTCGCCGCCGCTCATCAGGCTCATCACCGCCATCCGCTTGCCGGGCGGACAGGCCAGGATCTCGAGACCGGCCTCGAGCGGGTCTTCCGATTCGACCAGGCGGAGCTCGGCCTCGCCGCCCTGAAACAGGGTCACGAACAGATCGCGGAAGTGGCCGTGGATGATTTCGAAGGCGGCCAACAGGCGGGCGCGGCCCTCTTCGTTGAGCTCGCCGATGCCCTGGCGCAGCTTGCCGAGCGCGCCGGCAAGATCGGCCCGCTCGGCGGCCAGTTCGGCCACCCGCGCGGCCTGCTCCTCGGCCTCTTCCTCGGCGCGCAGATTGACCGGCCCCATGGCGTCGCGCTCGCGTTCGAGCATCCCCAGTCGCGCCTCCGCGGCGCCGGGCTCGGCGGGCGCCTCCGCCGTGTCGGCGCCGAAACGGGCGACGAGCTCTTCGACGGCGAGGCCGCTGCCTTCGGCGAGCGCGCGGGCGTGCTCGTCCAGCCGCTCGCGGGCGGCTTCCAGGCGCGCCTCGCACGAAGCGCGCGCCTCGCGGGCGTCCGAGGCGCGGCTCTCGGCGGCGCGCGCCGCCCGATCGGCGTCCGCCCGGGCGGTCTCGGCCAGGGCCAGGGCGTCGGCGGCCTTGACCTTGCGCGCCTCGGCTGTGGCCAGGTCGTCGAGAAGGCGCAGACGCTTGTCTTCGCTGGCCTGGGGCGCGGCGCGGGCGGCCTCCAATTGGCGCAGGGTCTCTTCACGGGTCTTTTCGAGTTCGCCCCGGCGGCGCGTCGTGCTGTCGGCGCGGGCGGCCCAGTCGGCGCGTTCGGCGGTGAGATTGGCCAGGCGCCGCGCCCGCGAGTCCCGTTCGCGCGTCTCGGCGTCGAGGGCCAGGCGGGCTTTGGAGGCGTCCTCCCGCGCCGCCGTCGCCGCCTCGCGCGCGGCCCGAAGCTGATCGGCGAGGCCGGCGTCCAGCTGATGTCCAGCCGCTTCAGCCGCCCGCGCCTCATGCGCCGCCTCAGCCTCCCCAGCCTCGCGCTCCAGCCGCTCGACCGCCTCGGTCAGGCGGGCGGCGCGCGCCTCGCGGGCCGCGGCGTCGCGGCGGGCGATCTCGAGGGCCTGAGCGGCGCGGGCCAGGGCCTGCTCCGCCGCGCCCTGGGCGGCGCGGGAGGCGCGCAGACGCGTCTCGGCGGCTTCGACCGCGGTGGTGGCCTCGGCATGCGCTGTCTTGGCCTCGGCTTCGGCCGGCGTCAGGTCAGCCATGGCCGCTTCCAGGGCGGCCAGGCGGCTCTTCTGTTCCAGCCGGGCCTGGGCGGGACGGGGGGCGGCGGCGCGCACGGTGAAGCCGTCCCAGCGCCACAGGTCGCCCTCGCGGGAGACCAGGCGCGCGCCGGGCGGCAGGCCGGCCTGAAGCTTGGGCCCGTCGGCGGCGTCGACCAGGGCGGTGAAAGCCAGGCGGGCGGCCAGTTGCGGCGGCGCCTCGACCGCCTCGGCCAGCGGGCGGGCGCCCTTTGGCCAGGTCGGCGGCGCGGCGTCGGCGCCGGCCCAGAACGCCGGGGCCTGCCGGTCCAGGGCGGCGTCGAGGTCGTCGCCGAGAGCCGCGGCCAGAGCCGCTTCATAGCCCGCGCCGGCGGTGACCCGCTCCAGGGCCGGCGGAAAGGCGCGGCCGGGCGTCGTCGCCGTCAGCCGGGCCAGGGCCTGGGCTTCGGTCCGGGCGCCGGCCAGCGCGTCTTCGGCGGCGCGGCGCTTCATGCGCGCCAGGGCCTCGGCCGCGTGAGCCTGGGCCCGGGCGGTTTCGGCCTCGGTCAGCTCGGCGCGCGCGGCGGCCACCGCCGCCTCGGCGCGGGCGTGAACCTCGGCGGCGGCCTCCAGGCCCGGGTCGGGGGCCGCGCCCAGCGCCTGCATCTGCGTCCGCGCCAGGGTAAGTTCGGACCTCACGCGGCCCAGCAGGCGTTCGGCTTCGGCGAGACGACCTTTCGCGGCGCGGGCGTCCGCCTCGGCGGCGGCCAAGCCCGTGGCCAGGCCCTCCACGGCGCGGTCGGCTTCGGCGCGGGCGGCCTCGGCGGTCTTGGCGGCCTCTTCCAGGGCGGGAATACGTTCGGGCGCCGTCTCGATCTCGGCCTTCAGCTCGCCGATGTCGGCCTCGAGGCGGGCGATGGCCTGGACCGCGTCCTCCAGCCAGGTGGCTTCGCGGGCGTCGTCCTCGGCCAGGCGGGTGAGGTCCGCCTGCAGTCGTTCAGCTTCGCGCCGCGCCTGTTCGAGGTCGCGGTCGAGGCGGTCCTTCTCGATGGCCAGGCGCCCGAGCACGGCGGAGGCGACCATCTCCTCTTCGCGCAGGGGCTTGATCGCCGCCTCGGCGGAAAGCGCGGTCGTGGCGGCCACAGCGGCGGCGCGCACGGCGGTCTCCAGGACGGCGCGAGCCTCGCCGGCCAGGGCGGCGGCCTGGGCGGCGGCCGAGCGCGCCTCATGCCAGCGGCGCTGCAACAGCGAGGCTTGCAGGGCGCGGATCTCGGCCGCCAGGGCCTTGTATTTCGCCGCTTGGCGGGCCTCGCGGCGCAGGCGGCCCAGGCCCGACTCCAGCTCGCGCGCCAGATCGTCCAGCCGTTCCAGGTTAGAGGCCGTGGCGCCCACGCGCAGCTCGGCCTCGTGCCGGCGACCATAGAGGCCGGTGATCCCAGCCGCCTCTTCCAGGATGCGGCGGCGGTTCTGCGGCCGGGCGGCGATCAGCTCGGAAATCTGGCCCTGGCGGACCAGAGCCGGCGAATTGGCCCCGGTGGAGGCGTCGGCGAACAGCAGCTGCACGTCCCTGGCCCGCACCTCGCGACCGTTGACGCGGTAGGTCGAGCCCTCGCCCCGGTCGATCCGCCGGGAAATCTCCAGCACCGGGTCGGAGCGGAAAGGCGCCGGCGCCTCGCCGCTGGAATTGTCGATGGTGAGGGTCACCTCGGCGTGGTTGCGCGAGGGCCGGGCGGTCGAGCCGGCGAAGATCACATCGTCCATGCCCTCGCCGCGCATGGCCTTGGCCGAGGCCGCGCCCATCACCCAGCGCATGGCCTCCAGCAGGTTCGACTTGCCGCAACCGTTGGGCCCGACGATGCCGGTGAGGCCCGGCTCGATGCGGAATTCGGCCGGATCGACGAAGGACTTGAAGCCCGAAAGCCGCAGGCGAGTGAAGTCCACGGAACTAGCGGGGACGGTGGCGGGCGGCGGCGATGGCCGTCGTCAGATCGGCGAGGCTCTGTTCGCCGGTGAGGCGCTTGTCGGCGATATCGAAGGTCGGGGTCGCCTCGACGTGGTCGTCGCGGACATAGCCGTCGGAGCGGGCCTCGAGCGCGGTGAGCGCGTCGTGATCGGCGAGGCACGCCGACACCTGAGCCTTGGAAAGTCCGGCTGCGGCGGCGACATCAAGCAGGGCCGGCAGGTCGTCGCCGTCGGCGGCCATGCGCGGCTGGGCGGCGAACAGGCCCTCGACCACCTGGAAATATTTGGCGTCGCCGGCGCAGCGGGCGGTGAGGAACCCGGCCGCGGCGACATCCGGATCGCCGAACAGCACTTCACGCAAGACGAAGCGCACCCGGCCGGTGTCGATGAAGCGGCGCTTGAACTCGGGGAATACGTCCCTCGCCCAGGCGCCGCAGTGGGGACAGCCGATCGAGGCGTATTCGATCACCGTCACCGGCGCCCTGAAGTTGCCGAGACTCATGTCGGCGGGGGCGGCCGCGTGGGCGCCGGCGGCCAGCGCCAGAGCGACCGCGAGGGGGCCGAGGCGGGAAACGAGCCTCGTCACGTCGCCGGCTTGCCTCCCTGGGCCTGGGCGATGGCGGCTTCGAGCTGAGGCATGCCCATCTCGCCCTGGTTATAGAGCTTGCCGTTGATGACGAAGGTAGGCGTGCCCTCGATCTTGTCGTCGGTAACGTACCGGTTCCAGCGGTCCTCCAGCGCCTTGCGCGCGTTCGGATCGCGCACACAGGTCTCGAACTGGGCGTCGGTGAGGCCAACGCCGCGGGCGATGGTCAACAGCGTGGCGTGCGGTTCGAAGGCGTTCGTGTCGCCCTCTTCGTGATAGGCTGGAACATGGTAGATCGCGTCGGTCACCTGGAAATATTTGTCCTTGCCAGCGCAGCGAGCGGTCAGGAACCCAGCCGCGGCCAGGGCGGGATCGGCGGTCAGCGCCTCGCGCGCCACCCAAAACACTTTGCCGGTGTCGATGTACTTGGCCTTGAAAGCCGGGAAAACGTCGTTGTTGAACGCCGCGCAGTGCGGGCACGATAGCGAGGCGTATTCAACTACCGTCACCGGCGCCTTGGGATTGCCCAGCGTCATGTCGTCGGCGGAGACGGCGGTCGCGGATTTCTGGCAGGCGGCCAGGGCGAGGGCGGCGGTCAGGACGGCGAGGAGGCGCATCGTTGGGTTCCGGTCTGTCGGTGACATAGAGCGCGATTCCGCGCTGGGCCAAACTTGCGCGCCTTTAGCGCCAGGGCCGGGGCCGTCAAGTGCGCTCGCCGCGCAGGATTTCGCGGCCGAGGCGCGTGAGGGCGTCTTTCAACGCCCCGTCGGGCACGGCGGCGAGGCTTTCGGCGAGGGCCTGTTCCTTGGCGACGTCGAGCGGGCCGCGCGGCCGGGGCCTGGGCGCGGCCCGGAGGCGCGCCGCGTTGCGCAGTGGGCCCTGAACGATGCGCAGGCGCTCCACGGCGGTCCCGCCCAGGAACAGATTGACCCGGGCCAGGATGTCGCCGGCCTGGTGCTGGACGATGGTCGCCGCCGGGCCGTCGACGCGGATCTCCAGGCTGGCGCCGCCGCCCGTACGCGGCGTCGTGAGCTTCACCGGCTCGGTGCGACGGGCCAGGTTGGCGCCGACGATCTCACTCCAGTGCGCCTTCAGGCCATCGGCGCCGCGGCCGTATTTGGCGTCCAGCGTCTTAAGCATGGAGCTGAGCGCCCGGGCGGCCACCGGCGGCGGCCGGCGCTGCGGCTTGGTCCGCATCTCGGTCAGAATGCGCGCGGCTTCGGCGGGCGTGGGGAGCGTGCGTGCCATCCCTCCTATAATAGGACTTTCGATGCTCTCCGTCGCCAAAATCCGCCGCTCGCTGCTCGCCTGGTACGACGCCAACGCCCGCGTCCTCGCCTGGCGCGCCCGGCCGGGCGAGCGGGCCGATCCCTATCGCGTGTGGCTGTCGGAAATCATGCTGCAGCAGACCACCACACCGCACGCCACGCCCTATTTCCTGGCCTTCACGCGCCGCTGGCCGGGCGTCGCCGACCTGGCCGCCGCCGACGACGGCGAGGTCATGGCCGCCTGGGCGGGGCTCGGCTATTACGCCCGGGCGCGCAACCTGCTGGCCTGCGCGCGGCGGGTGGCGGCGGACCACGGCGGCGTCTTTCCATCCACGGTCGAGGGCCTGCAGGCCCTGCCGGGCGTCGGCCCCTATACGGCGGCGGCCATCGCCGCCATCGCCTTCGACGCGCCGGCCAATGTCGTCGACGGCAATGTCGAGCGGGTGGTTGCGCGCCTCTTCGCTGTCGAGACGCCGCTGCCGGCGGCCAAGGTCGAGCTCACACGCCTGGCTGCGACGATGGTCACGGCCGAGCGGCCGGGCGACTGGGCCCAGGCGTTGATGGACCTGGGCGCCACCATCTGCCGGCCGGGAGCCCCGCTATGCGGAGACTGTCCGTTGACGGACGAATGCGTGGCGCGGGCTGGCGGCGCGCCGGAGTCCTATCCGCGCAAGGCCCCGAAGGCCGCCCGCCCGCACCGCCACGGCGCGGTCTTCCGCCTGACCCATGCCGGCGCCGTCGCCCTGGTCCGGCGCCCGCCTAAGGGGCTGCTGGGCGGCATGCTCGGCCTGCCGACGACACCCTGGCGCGCCGCGCCCTTCACCGACGCCGAGGCCCTGGCGCTAGCCCCGCGCGCCGCCAGCTGGCGCCCCGCCGGCCATGTCGAGCACGTCTTCACGCACTTTTCTCTGACTCTGGCGCTCTATGAAGCGGAGACGACGGCGCGCGATCCGGAATTTACGTGGACGCCGCTGTCGGAAGCGCGGGCGGCGACACCGTCGGTGTTCCGAAAGGCGCTTACGTCACCCTAAACTGCGTCATCCCGCACGAAGGTCTGCGCGAGCAGGCCGCAGATGCGGGACCCAGGGGCTTCAGGCGTAGGTGCGAACCGCCTCTGGGTCCCGGCTCTCCGCGCTCGCGCGCTACGGCCGGGATGACGAAAATTGAGAGACGCGCGACCCTAAGCCGCCATGGCGGCGCGCATCTTGTCGCGCAGGACGTCGATGGGGGCGAGGCCCTGGTCGGTGCGGATGTGCCAGTAGGTCCAGCCGTTGCAGGCCGGCTGGGACTGGATCATCGCCCCCACCTTATGGATCGAGCCGGTGAGTTCGCCGGCGATCAGGCTGCCGTCAGCGCGCACCTTGGCCCAGCGCTCACCCTTGGGGCACCAGATCAGATCGCCCGGCCGCACCAGCCCAGCCTCGACGATGTGGCCGAAGGGCACGCGCGGCTCGGACCGCTTGGAGCCGGTGACCTCGACGGCGTCGGCGGGCGCGGGCGTCACCGCCGCGATCCGCGCCTTGGCGGCCTTGGCGTAGGTGGCCTCGCGCTCGATGCCGATGAAGCGGCGGTGCAGGCGCTTGGCCACGGCGCCGGTGGTGCCGACGCCGAAGAAAGGATCGAGGATGACGTCGCCTGGTTTGGTCGAGCTCAGAATGACCCGGTGGAGCAGGGCCTCGGGTTTCTGGGTGGGATGGACCTTCACCCCCGCCTCGTCGCGCACCCGCTCCTCGCCGGTGGCCAGCGGTAGGGTCCAGTCGGAGCGCATCTGCAGATCGTCGTTGGCCATCTTCAGGGCGTCGTAGTTGAAGGTGTAGCGCCGCGCGCCGCGCGACTTGGCGGCCCAGATCAGGGTCTCATGGGCATTGGCGAAGCGTGCGCCCTTGAAATTCGGCATCGGATTGGTCTTGCGCCAGACCACGTCGTTGAGGATCCAGAAGCCCAGGTCCTGCAGCACACGGCCGACGCGGAAGATGTTGTGATAGCTGCCGATGACCCACAGGGCGCCGTCGTCCTTGAGCACGCGGCGGGCCGCTTTGAGCCAGGCCTCGGTGAAGGCGTCGTAGTGGGCGAAGGAGTCGAACTGGTCCCAATCGTCGTCGACCGCGTCGACCTTGGAGTTGTCCGGGCGCAGCAGATCGCCGCCCAACTGCAGGTTGTAGGGCGGGTCGGCGAACACCAGGTCCACCGACTTCTCCGGCAGGGAAGCCATCTCGGCGATGCAGTCGCCGACGATTATGCGGCCGTCATCCATGCGCGCGTCTCCGGCGGCGGTGCAAAGACCCTAGAATCGCGGCGGGCGATGAAGGTGAAGTTAAGAGGGACGCCTGGGACGGCCTCGGTGTCCGGGTCGGTGCGGGTTAGTGGTTGAACTGATCCAGCGCGACGGCCCCAGCCCAAATGGCGGCGGTGACCACCACCACCATTATCGGCCGCCAGTCACGCGATTCAATTCCTCGGACTACGGCCTTGGCCAGCCAGGCGATATCAACAAACAAGAAGACTAGCAGCACGGGCATTGCCGACAACGTCCAGACAAAGGTCCCCCCACCCCTCGCCGCCGCATTTAGCCCGCGCAGCTCTGGTTCGATCCAAGTCTTCGATGCGAGGTGCAGAAAGGCGATCAGGCCGATCGCGTTTGCGGCCAACCACCATTTTTCTCTGCGCACAGTGACCAGGATTCCGTTCACTGCGCCCTCAAGCCTGACACGCCTCGAAACCAGCGCGCAGAGCGGCGGCGTCGAGGTCGCGGCCGATGAACACCATGCGGCTCTCGCGCACGTCCTTGTCGGACCACGGGCGCTGGAAGTCGCCCTCCAGGATCATATGCACGGCCTGGAAGACCAGCCGGCGGTCGTCGCCGGCCACGTCGAGGATGCCCTTTGCGCGCAGGATATCCGGTCCGCGCGCGGCCAGCAGATCGTTCAGCCAGCGGCTGACCTTGTCGCCGTTGAGCGGGCGGCTGGCGCGCAGGGCGACGCCCTTGATGTCGTCATCGTGGACGTGGTCGTGGTGATCATGCCCGTCGTGGTGGTCATGCTCGCAATGATCGTCGTGCACATGGCCTGGCTCGCCGTGGCCCGGATTGAGGAACTCCGGCTCCAGGGTGACGATGCGTTCGAGGTCGAAGCCGCCGCGCCCGAGGATGGCGTTCAGGGGCACGTTGGAGCGTTCGGCGCGGTGGATCTTGGCCAGGGGATTGAGGCGGCGCAGGCGGGCTTCGACCGCGGCCAGCTCCTCAGCCGAGACCAGATCGGTCTTGTTGAGCACGATCTGGTCGGCGAAGGCGATCTGTTCGCGCGCCTCGCGGCTGTCGGCCAGGGCCCCGACAATGTGCTTGGCGTCGACCACCGTGGTCACCGAGTCCAGGCGCGTCTTGGCTTTCACATCATCGTCGACGAAGAAGGTCTGGGCCACCGGGCCGGGATCGGCCAGGCCCGTGGTCTCGATGACGATGGCGTCGAAGCCGCGCGCGGCGCTGGCCTGGCGCTTCATCAGCCCCTGCAGCACGCGGATCAGGTCGCCGCGCACGGTGCAGCAGACACAGCCGTTGTTCATCTCGAACACTTCCTCGTCGGCGCCGACGACGAGGTCGTTGTCGATGCCGATCTCGCCGAACTCATTGACGATGACGGCGTAGCGCTTGCCGTGGTCCTCGCTGAGGATGCGGTTGAGGAGGGTGGTTTTGCCCGCGCCGAGGTAGCCGGTGAGAACGGTGACGGGAATCTGGTTCATGGCTCTCATTTAGGCGCGGCGCGGCCGGCGTCCAAGCTTGGCGGCCCCGGCGGGCGGGTCTAGAGTGCGGCGTCGAAGCAGCAGCGGATGGCGGCGATGCCGGGCGTGTGCGCAGCAAGGGCGAGGCGGACCGGCGGGGTCGCGCCCGGTATGGCGGCTCAGCGGCGGGCGCCGCTCAAGCGGTTGGCCGGCGCGGCGGGCAATCAGGCGGCGCTAAGGCGCTTCCCGATGTTGCAGCGCCAGAGCGCCGACGATCCGGCCCAGAAGCCCGATCCCAACCAGGAAGTGAAGCCCGACCCCAAGCCGCTGATCCCGCTCGGCTCGGACTGGAAGTTCGATCCGTCGGGCTCGCACCCGGGCGCGCCGACGCCGTGGGACAAGCCCGGACCCGGTGGGGGCGGCGCGGGCGGTTCGCTTGAGGACATCCACAAGGGCGCGGTGTCGCTGTTCGGACCCAAGGCGTCACCGGGGATGAACTACACCCCGCCGCCGTGCGCTTCATTGTTGACGACGGACAGCACGCCCAAGGCGCCCAAGTACCGGACCTTCCAGGACTGGGATAATCTGCGCAGGGTCTGGCACAGCGCGCCGCCGGCCAAGGACATCTGGCAGCCGCTGACGCCGGAGCAGTACAATGCGGCGGTGGAGGACTGCAAAGCCAAGAACCCGCCGGCGGCCGATCAGGCCCAGCCGGTCAATCTTCCCAAGCTGCCCAGGCAGCCGCTCCCGGACACGCCGGCCAGCCCTCTGAAGCCCGGCGAAGCCTACGCCTGAGGCGTACGGCGCCGGACAGTGTTCTAAGGCCACCTCGCCAGCGCCGCCCTCGGCAGCGGCACCGTGCGGCCAGGGATGAATACGATCGCCGGTTCGCCATCGGGAGCGATGTTCATCGGGACGGCCCCGGCGATCTTGATCGTCACGCCGTCCGGCCTGACCTCGATCACCTCGACGGGAACGGTCGAAAAGTGCCGCACGCCATTGGTCGTGAATTTCACGCGGACCGTGCCCGGGCCGAGGCTCGGATTCGCTCCCAGGCCGCCCGCGTAGATGAGGTGGGTCGTCATGGGGCCGCCGAGCGGACCGGTGAAGGGTTTCGGGGTCGTTTCAGACGCGGGGGTGGTGGGCGCCGGCCCCGGGCCGCCGCCGCCCGGCTCGCCTCCGCTGGGGGCGCCGCCGGGCTTGGTATAGGTGCCCTTGACTGACCAGTTGTTCCAGCTCCCCAGCCGGGTCGGGATGGCCGCGACCGACCCGCCCAGGGCGCAGGTGTCGACGGGGCCGCCCTCGAAATCGAGGTTCATGTTGAAGGTGTCGCCTGGACCAAGCAGGCTATCGAACGGTCGGACGGCCGGGATTCCGGGCTGGTCGAGACCTCGGTATTGCGGGCCGTCCCTTCGGGTCGGAAGGAATTTGTCATAGTCGTCTATGTTGGGGCGTTCGATCGTTCGTAGAGCATCGGCGAAGCGATGCCCGTATGAACCCTTGCCAACCTCGCCATCCTCTTTGAACGTCTTCGGGTCGAGCAGCGTGGTGGTGGAAAGGTGATGCTTTCTGTCCTCGACGCGTCCACCGGCCCGCACGATCTGGAAGAAGCCTTTGACGTTTTGCCGGTATTCGCCGCAGTAGGCCCGACAGACCGCGTCGCCTGTCGCCGCGCCGGCGGGCCCGTCTTCCTTGAAGTCCAGTTTCATCTCGAACCGCTTGCTGAACAGAAGTTCCGCCTGCGCCGGATCGACCTCCAGAAGACCTGACGGCAGGTCCGAATCGACGATGCAGGCCTTCTCCTTTGGAGACTGCTTCTGCTTGGGATCGGTCGGGTCGACCGTCGGATCGGTCGGAATCGGAACGATCGGAGGGATGGGAACGCAGGGGATGAGTCTCAGATAGCAGGCGATGCCGAAGGCGATCCCGCCGCCGATGATCAGACAGATGATCGGATGGCGCTGGCAGAACCAGTCCGAGCCATTGTTATCGTCGTCCTTCTTCGTGGGATCCTTCTTCGTCGGGTCCGGCTTTGTCGGATCAGGATCTGGCTTCGTCGGATCCGGGTCGGGCTTGGTGGGGTCCGGATCCGGCTTTGTGGGATCCGGGTCGGGTTTTGTCGGATCGGGGTCCTTGCCGCCGGGCGCGGGCGCGACGGTGAAGTCGATGTCGACACGGCGGTTGCGGGTGCGCCCCTCGGCGGTGTCGTTGGAGACGGCCGGATTGTCCTCGCCATGCCACTGAACGCCGACGCTTGCGCCGGCCGCCGTCTGCAGCGCGGCCTGGACGTTCTCGGCTCGCTTTTCGGAGAGGGGGGTGTTGACCTCCGGCGGGCCGCTGGAGTCGGCGTTCCCCGTCGCTTCGATCGTCAGCCAGGCGCCGGCCCCGGCCGACTTGATCAGGGCGCCCAGCTCGGCGATCAGCTGTTTGTGCAGCGGCTTGAGGTCGGCCCCGTCGATGGCGAAGTTGTACAGGCTGAAACTCGGCGGTGAGAGCGAGCCGGTCGCCAAGCCATCCGACGAGCGGGAGGCGGCAATCTCCTCCGGCCGGGTCGGCTCGGGCGTGGCGCCCGGGTCGTCCGGGGGGGAGGTGTTGGTCGCGGGCTGGCGACGCAGGATGCCCGTCTGGGTCTTGTCCTCCTGACCGCTGACGGCGGCGTCGGAGAGCGCGGCGCCGTCGGCATCGGCCGGTTGGGCGCCGGCGGGGTCAGGCGGGTTGACGTCGCGCCGCACCGCCGACTTGGCGCCGCCGCCCTGCTGGACGACGTGGGCAAGCTCATGGGCGAGTAGTTTGCGGCCGCCCTGCGTGTCCGGCGAGAAACGCCCGTCGGCGAACACCATGTCGTGGCCGACAGCGTAGGCCATGGCGCCGACGCTCTTGGCCGATTTGTCGGCCGCCAGGCCTGTGTGCACGCGCACGGCCGAGAAGTCGGCGCCGAACCTGGGCTCGAAGAAGCCGCGCGTCGCGTCGTCGAGCGGCCGACCCGGCTGCTTGAGAGCTTGATCGACGGCGACGGGCGCCTCCTCGCTGGAATCGTGGTCGTCCTCGCGCTTGGCTTGGAGCGTCGCCTCGCCTTCGCAAGTGTCGCACTTGGCCTGGACCTTCTCCTCGGCCTCACAGGCCTCGCACTTGCGGGTGATATGCGGCGGGGCGGCGGTGACCTCCGGCTCCTCCGGATCCGGCGCGCGCATGACCTGTTCGGCGGCGGCGTCCGCCTCGTGCTCGAGCGGATCGTCGACGGCGCCGATGGTCAGCTTGGCCTGCAGCTTGCGCAGCAGAGCCTGGTTGCCAAGCGGCTGAGGTTTGGGCTCGCGGGCCGGAACGCGCACGGTCGGGGACGCCGCGGGTTGCGGCGAGGCCACCATCGGTCCTGCTGTCGCGCCGGCCATCGCCGCCTCAGGCTGTCGTATTAAGGAAATCCCAGCTCGTCGTCTGAGCTGTGCTCGCCCGCGCGGGCGCGACGAGCTCATAGAAGCTAGCCACATTGGCCGAGACCATGCTGGCCGGCCCAGAGGTCATCACCGTAAGGGCCGGCAAGCCGGGGGCGCCGGTGGCTGTCAGGGCGAGCTGGGCGAAGAGATTGCCCGTCACCACAGCCGCCGTGGGGAAGGCGATGCCGCAGGCGGGGGTGGTGGCGTCGGGCACGACGACGCGGTTGCCGCTCACCATGACACTGCTGGCCTCGTCCTGCGCCAGGGCCAGACCGATGCCGATCCAGGGTGTCGCCGAGTCGCCGATCCCGATGCCGTTTGTCAGCGTGATCTCATTGTCTTCGACCCGCAGGGCCGGGGTGATGTCGGTCTCGTAGACCTCTCCGGCGATCGAGTAGGCGTCGATCTTATCGAACGCCTCCGTGTCGATGGCTGGCGCCTTGACGTCGGCGGCCGGCGCGGCTGCCGCCGCGGCGTTGGGCGCCGTGACCCCGGCCGAATAGGCTTGGAGCGCGGCGAGGCCGCTGGCCTTCATCTGATCGGCCAGCACTTTCGAGGCCGTATCGGAGATGGCCGGCTCGGACTGCGTCGACGGGGCCGCCTTGCTGACCTTGTCGACAACCGCGGTGAGGATGTCGGGGCGCAGCAGCGCGTAGCTCGCTTGGCCCAGGGCGGTCTGCTGAGGACTGCTGGCGTTGGTCAAGGCCTCACGCGTGAAGGCGCTGAGGGAGCCCTGGTTGGCGCCCAGGAGCACGATCCCCGCGGCGGCGTCGGTGATGATGTTGCGGCGGCAGCTGACGAGGCCGAGCTGTGCGTACATGAAGACGGCGGCGGCGCAACCGTCGAACTGGTTGTCGCTGACATCCCACAGATGGACCTCGGAGCCGGCATTGGTGTCGCTGACGGCGCCCATCACGCCGAAGAAATCGCCACTGCCGGGCGCGTTGACCGTATTGCCGCAAAAGGTGACGTCGACCGCGACCCCGTGGGTGATGATCGCGACGCCAAGGGGCGCCTTGGAGGTCGCGCTCAGCGTGAATGTGCAGTCTTCGACGGTAAGTCCGCGCACCCCCTCGATGGTGACGCCGCACACCATCGACGCCTCCAGAGCCGTGGCGCCGGCCGCCAGGGGCGCTTCCGGAGGGGTCAGCTCCAGACCGCGAAGGGTGATGTTCATGACCTTGGTCATCTGAATGAGGCCATTGGTGAACGGCGTCGTGTCGGCGGCCGAACTGGTGATCTCCACGCCGCCGCCGCAGCTCTCGATGGTGAGGCCGTCGTTGGCCTTGGTGAGTATGAGCGGCGCCGCCAGATCGTAGGTCCCGGGTTTCAGGGAAAGCACCGCGGGGCCGCCGGTGAGGCTGTTGACGGCCGCTTGCAAGCCTCCCGCATTGTCCGGTCCGATCGTCACGCCGCAACAGCCGCCGGAATTCCCGGTCAGAGGCGTGAAGCTCGGGCGACAGTCCTCCAGCACCGTGCAGCCCTTTTCCAAGGCCTTGGCCACCGCCAGGTCGCAGATCCACTGGCGCGGCCCCTCCGGCGGCTGAGGCGTGTCGTAGTAGCGCTGGGGATAGATGTTCTGCGGCATGCTGGGCCGCACGGCGAAATTCCAGAACGGCCGAGCGGCGATGTGCGAGGGCAGGGCGGTCATGGCTATGGCCACGGTGATCCCCGAGACGTTATCCAGCGGCGTCTGCACGCCGGCGTTGAACGGAACCTCGGCCTGCCACAGGCGGACGAACAGGGGCTTGGTGTTGTTCTGGTAGTCGGCGGGCAGGGGGCTCGAGAGCACGATCTGGCCGGTGTCGAACGAATAGGCCTGAGCCACGCTGACGACGAAACCCTGACCGTTGGCGATGTAGTTGTCGTCGCCAAGGTCGAGATCGGTGCGCAGAATCTCGACGAACTGGTTCTGCTGCGGCGCGTGCTCCTGATCCACCGGCGTGTTGGTGAGGGTCAGCGTCAGCGGGTCTGAGGCCGTCGCGCGATAGAGCAGCGAGGCGTTGTTCCAGCCCCACAACAGCGTACCGGTCTGGGCCTTGGCGTCGAAGGCGGTCACCGTGACCTGGACCATCTGGTTGTCGGCCCCGAGGTAGCCGCCGGCCGCGGCCGGCGTGCAGGCATCGGTGCTGGGGGGGCCGGGAACGAAATTCGCCTGCAGGGTGGCGCTCGACATGAGCTGGTAAGAGTACGGATCGATGGTGACGCCATCCTCGGCGAGCAAGGTCGCAATCGTGACCGCCGCCGCGGCGCAGGTGTCGCCGTCCACCGGCAGGCGCGGGAAGGTCTGCATGAGCCGCATGCGCGCCGCGCTGTCGGGACCGCCGAGGGCGACCTCGCGCAGGGCCTGGTCCTCGACCGCGCACACGCTCTGTTCGGTAAGCAGGAGAGAGACGACGAAATCACCGCCGGCGCGAGCGAGTTCGATGTCCTCCTTCGAGTTGGCGCTGCCCGGCATGTTGTAGGCCTTGTCGAGGTCAAGCCGCCAGCCGCCGAGATAGAAGATGCCCGGGCCGATGACGACGCCGGCCGGCCCCTTGCCCGAGCTGACCGCGTAGCCGTTGTCGGGCGTGCCGGCGGGGCCGATGATGTCGATGGTCTCGAGGCGCAGGGCCTCGCCTTCGATGATTTCAGCCTCGTTATTGTCGGCCTCGAGCGTCACCCGCCCCTGCTGCCAGATTAGCGACCGGTACTGCCGGGTGGGGTCGTAGGTGACCCTCGCGATGTCGGCGACCATGTCAATTTCCTCCGCATACGGAATTCACAACTTCATTCTCGTCAGTCAGCGTCGATCCACACCGGAAAGACGCCCAAGGGCGCGTATTCTTCGAACTTCAACACCAACCCGCGCCGGATCAGGGTGACCCCCACGCTCTGGAAGGCGCCCATCTCCGAACCAAGCTGAGCGCCGCCCAGGATGGAGGCGCCGGTTGCCGGATCGATGATGGCGTTGTCAGCCAGGCGCAGCAGGCGGGCGTAGCTCGCCTCGCCGAAACGGCGGCTGTAGAAGATCGGCCCGCGCGGCGGCACGGTGACGCACTGATAGGGGGCGTGCAGAGCGCTGCCCTGGGCGATGGCGCTGAAGCGCACGCAGCCGTGCTGCACGTCCTCGGCGATGGCGACGTCGTCCAGAATGCATTCGCTGGCGTCCATCTGGTGGATGGCGCACGGGCCCAGCACCGTGCATTGGGCCAGCGACACGTCGCCGAGCTCGGTCTCCAGCGCGTAGTCGGTCCCGCCGCCGCCGGTGGGGATGGCCTGGATGATGGAGTTGGTCGCCTTCAGTTGTTCGATGGCCCCCGAATCCTTGATGCGGATCGGTCCGGTGATGCAGTTCTGCAGGACGAGGCTGGTGACCGTTCCCTTGACCCACAGGTGCGAGGGCGCGAGCGGCATGCCATCGATCGCCGATCCGATCAGTGTGCTTCCCTGGCCTGCCGTGCCCGGATCGAGCGTCACGTACCGCAGGGTGACGCTCTCGAAACTGCCGGTGAGGACGAGGTCCGCGCCTTGCAGCCAGACACCCTGGAGGATCAGGTTGGCGTTGTCGCCGTGGATGGTCCAGGTCTGGCCGCCACCGGCCCAGCGGATCATCGGCCGCTGCCCATCGGCCCCGACGAGCGCCAGGGTATGGCCGCCGAGCGCGAGGGTCGCCGTCGGCCCGCCGTAGGTGAGCGAATCTTCGATCTGGACGGTGGTGTCGCCGGCGATCCCCGCCAGCGGCGGGTCCAGGCCAGGGCCGGCGTCGCCGCCGCTCACCAGGACGGTCGTCGCTGGCGTCGCCAGGGTGGGCAGCAGCGAGAGCTGGAAGCCGCCGGCGCCGATATTGGACATGAAGCCGAAGTGATACTGGGTGACGATCTGGCCCTTGGGCGGCGTGGCGTTGAAGCTGAAGAGGCCCAATTCCGGGTGGATGGTCACCTGGTCGCGCGTCAGCGGCGCGGGCGGTCCGCCGCCGCCGAGGCCGACCCAGAACGCCGAGGGCAATTCATTGCCCTGAGAATCTGTGCGCTGAGCCCAGTAAAGTTCGTCTGGATAGGTGGTCCACAACACCTCCCGCACCGGCACGGGCACCTGCCACTCATTGGGCGAGACCCAGTCGTCGCCGAAGCTCGTGGAGGTGCGCGAGGACGGGGCGAAAAGCTGAATCTGCCGCCCGCTGGGGTCGAAGGTGTAGCAGGGCGAGGCGCCGGGCGAGGCCGGCGTGCCTGCCACCGGGCTTGCGGCCAGGATCGGGAAGCTCTGCAGCCACCAGATGAACATTCCGAGGTGGGAGATGTTGTACCAGCCGAACGACTGAGCGCCGGCCCGCAGGTCGGCGGTGTGGGCGAATTCGTCGAAGGCGGTGTCGGTATTGGCGGCGGCATAGGCGTTGCGGAGATCGGCGAGGCCGCCGGCCGGAGTGCGCGAATTGGCCCCGGCCAGGCCCTCGATCACGGCCGGAACCAGCGAACCCAGGGGGTCGTAGAAACTCCACGTCACCCCGCCGTCGACGATGGCGGTCCCGCCGCCGGTGGGTCCGGCGCCGCCGCCCGATATGCCGCCGTCGACACAGACATAGGCGTTGACGCCATTGGCGACGATCGTGCCGGGCGCATAGCTCGTATTGGCCGCCCACGGCGCGGCGTCGGCGGCGAAGGCGTTGCCGATCGGCGGATCGAACTGATGCCGGGTGCGGCCGAGGCGACGAAAGAATTCCACCGCGCGGGCGTCCCGGCCGGCGATGTCGGACACCAGCTCCTCGAGGAGGCCCAGGGTGCCGGCGCGGCGGCGGTAATAGATGGTCTTGGCCACATCCAGCCGCTGGGCGCGGGCGTCCAGGCAGGCGACGAGGCGGGTGGCCAGCAGGTCGCCGATGTAGGGGATCACCCAGTCGTCGCAGGTCTCGATCGATTGGTTTTCCCACAGGCGGTCGATGCTGCGGCGGAGGACCGCGGCCTGGGCGCCCATGCGGTCCAGCAGTTCCTGCAGCGGGCCGGGCACGCCGGCGACCGTGGCGTCCTGGGCGCGGTAGACCCCCGGAAGGAGGTTCCACAGCTTGGCCTGGTACCAGGCCTGATAGCCGTCGTCAGCCATTGGGGTCGGGCTCTGTGGTCAGATTGATGTCGCTGGGATCGAGGGTGAAGAAGCCGCCCTCGCCGGGGTTGTGCAGCGGGCCGGGATCGACGGCGCCGTCGGCCTGCAAGGTCAGGCTGGTGATAGCGACCGCGCCCTGGACGGCGAGGACGGCCGCTTCGATCTGGCTGTCGAACACCACTTGGCCGACGTTCATGTTCCACGAACCGAACAGCCCCGCCTCCGTGTCAGTGAGGGCCGTGATGACGGCCGTGGTGATGAGGCCGGCGTCCATTCCCGGCGTCGTGATCAGGGTGATGGTCAGGGCCACGGCCACATCGCTCGCCTGCATGACGACGATCGGCCGATTGGGATCGCCGGCCGCCGACAGGGCGTTCTGCGCCGCGGTCGCCGCGGCGGGCGTATCGCCGACATAGACGGTGACCAGGGCGCGCTGGCGCGCATCGTTCCACGCCCACACGGCGCTGGCGCGGGTCACGCCCGGGGTCTGCGCCGCCAGGGCCTGGTAGTCGAACACCGAGACCGCGCGGCCGAAGGTCAGCACCGACCGCGGCGCATAGCGCTGGATCTGGTTGGGCGGATCCGGATCGGCGCCGCCCCCGACCGCCACCGGATTGAGGACCGAGGCGAGGCCCGGATAGGGCTGGGCGATGACACTCAGCTTGCCGACTGGCGGGGAAGCCGCGCCGGCGCCGACGCGGTAGGTGGCGACCACATTGTTGCGTCCGGTCGGCAGGCGGGCGCCGTTGACGCCGTCGCCGAACATGACGTGCGTCTTGCCGCTGTCGTCCTCGCGGGTGACGAACACCTGGGCGTCGGGGGCCTGGCCAAAGAAGTGGGCCACCTCGGTCCACGGCAGGTTGCCCACCGTCAGCTGGATCGTGCTGGCGTAGGTCGCGCCCGGTTGCAGATAGGTCACCGGCGATTGCGAGAGCTGGAAGTCCTGAGCCGGGTTCGTAGCGTCGCCGCTGCCCAGCACTTCATTGGCGACAGTTTTCCCGCAGGTGACCGGCAGCAGATTGGGCAGGATGAGGAAGGGCGGCTGCAGCGACGGGACGGGATCGGGCAAGCCGCCGATGGTCACGCTATCGTCGCCGGCCGATCCGGCGGTCGCCGGCGCGCCGAGGCCGGTCGAGTCCTGGATGATAATCCCCTGGTTGGTCCAGGCCGGGAAAGGCGTCGGTCCCGTGCCGTCGAGGATGGCGGGCGTCCCCGTCCAGGCGGTGAACGGCTGATCGATCAGGGTCCCCACCGAGATCCAGGCGAACTGGACGGTGACGCCGCTGGCGCTGTCCCAACCGCTGAACGAGACCATGGTCAGCTGGGTGTGCGGGGTGGGAATGGAGTTTGGCGAAGGGTCGGTGGAGGCGTCCCAGATCACGTCCTCGGTGGCGCTGACCTGGGCGAGTATCGGCGACGGCCCCGACTGGGCCGTGAACAGCAGCCAGTCGCCCGGACGAATCTGACGGACCAGGCTGGCCAGGTGAACGGTGGCGCCGCTGATGCCGGCGTGGGTGGAGAAGGTCCACACGGGCGCGGTCTGGCTGGCCGACTCCAGGCGCGCCTGGGCCGACGAGAAGCTCGCCGGCGGCGATCCCGACAGAGTGATCGTCAAATTGGTCTGCTGACCGGACCCCGACGGCGACGGGCCGATGTTGGAGCTGACCACGGTCGCCAGCCAGGGGCCGCCCACGGTGGAGTCTCTCGCCCGCAGTCGCAGCAGCGCGCCGGGATCCACCGTTTTCACCGCGCCCTGCAGCAACAGGCTGAACTCGCCGGGAGTCTCGATGATGACCGGACCGTGGCCGTACTTACCGCCGGAGAACTCGAAGAACTCGTGATAGGGCGAATAATGCCATTCCGGGGTCGACACCTCGGCGAGAAGCACTGGCGGCGGGGCGGCGGGCAGGCGGTCGGGCAGGCCGATGGTGGTGGCGGCGGACAGCTCGAAGATCTGCGGCGCCAACCCAGGCGTCGGCTTGCTCTGGAACTGCAGGCCGGCCGGCAGGGTGATTCCCTGGCCGCCGAAGGTGGGACCAGGGCTCAGCAGGGCCGCCAGCGAACCATAGGCGCCGATCGCCGGCCGCGGCCGGTAGCCCAGTATGGCGATCAGATTCTGGACGCTCTGCGGCAGGCTGGCGGTGCGCAGATAGTCCTGGTTGGCGATCTGCTCGTTGTAGAAGGCGACGATGTCGCCGACGTAGGCGAACCATTCGGCGACCATCACCGCCAGGTCGCCGACACCGTCGGTGCGCCAGACCGGCTGGCCGTCGATCGACAGGGTCTCCTCACCGGTGAGCGGGGTCAGCACCGCCTGGCGGAAAGAGACATAGTCGCCGATGCGATAGGAGATGTAGTCGAGCTCCGGCAGGTTGGTCGGGGCCGGGAGCTGCAGGTCGTCGCAAGGGCAGACTGTGCTGGTCATCGGCCGCCCTCCGCGATCACCTGGATCGTGCCCCGCTCTGGCCAGCTTGGATCGTTGTCGACACGCAGAATCTGGGTCGGGGCCGGCGCCACCACCTCAGGCAGGTCGACGAAGCCGGCGAAGACGCCGCGCTGGCGGTAGGTGATCGAACTGACGCCCAAAACGCCTGGCGCATCTTGGATCGCGGCCTCCAGGCGGCTGCGGTACAGGGGCGTGCCGAAGGTGAACCGATCGGCGAAGAAGAAGCCGGTCGCGTCGCTGGGCCGGGTCGAGCTGCCCAGCACATTGAGCACGCTTTCCTCGACGTCGCTGTCGAGCCACCCGGTCTGCGAACAGACCTCGACGACGAGATCGATCGACACATAGTTGGGCGGCGGGGCGTAGGATTCGTAGCCGGCCAGGCGGTAGCGGTTGAGCAACTCGACGAGGGAGATCTCCTGGTCGACGCTGACTTGGCCGCCGCCCTCGACGTCGGCGGCGGTGAAGACGGTCATCCAGCTGCCGGTCCAACGGAACGACGTGCCCGCCTTCTCGACCCACGGCAGAGTCTCGGCCGCCGCCTCATAGTCGGCCGCGGTCACCGCGCGGTACTGCACCGCCTGGAAGGCCTGCGGGGCCATCCGCTGAATGTGGCTGGCGGTCTCCTGGTCGGCGCCGTTGGTGACCGCGAAGGGATTGCGCACGGAGTTCAGCAGGCCCGCGGTCGTGGTGTCGATCGTGGTGATGCTGTCCTGGGCGACGTTGCCGCCCGAACCCAGGCCCGTGCGGTAGATCACCTGGAACATGTCCTGGTCGTCCGGCGACGCGCCGAAGACGTTGTCGCCGAAGCGCACGGTGTCGCCGGCGTCACCGGCGATGTCCCAGGCAGTCGGCTGGCCGGTCCCCGAGCGCGCCACCACCTGCCAGGCGACCGGATCGACGGTGAAGTCGGTGGCGGTCTCGAGGGAGTCGAGCAGGGAAGTGGCGAAGGCCCAGCCGGTCGGCGCCGGCAGGGTCTGGTTGAGGATGATCTGCGGCGTCGGCGGCTGGGTTGGGTCGGCGTTGGCCAGCCACCCCATCGGGCTCTGACTCAGAGGATAGCGGAACACATAGTTGGGCTGGCTCTCATCGCCGTTGGGACCCATGCGGGCGATGGCCAGCACGGCGAAGGGTTGGGACGGCGGCGCCTCGCCGGTGGCGAAGTATTCAGTGAACCGCTGGCCCTGGGTGGCCGGCAGGAGGTTGCCGCCGACCGAGGTGTTGGTGAGGTCGCGGGCGTTGGTCAGGGCCTCGCTGGCGTCCCACACCAGGTGAGTGACAGGGGTCGGAGGCCCTCCGGGGGGGAAGATCGGATCGACGGCTTCGACGCCGGCTTGGGTGAGATGAACGATCTGGCGCAGGCTCTCGCCGGGCAGGTCGGTCTGGATCAGCAGGGCCTGGCCGGCGGTGAAGCCGAAGCCGTGCCCCTGAACCCACAGGTCGGTGGCCCCGACCCGCCAGCATTGCTCGCTGTCGTCGAACCAGTAGGGCTGGATCGGATAGTTCCACAGGTCGGACACCGGATAGTGCGTGGTGTCCGCCAGCCCTTCGCCGACCTCGAAGGGCACGGATGAACCATCGGGCGCCAGAGTGGAAACTTGGGCGCCGGCCGGCACGGTTCCGGGGCCGGACACGCCACACAGCAGGGTGGTGGTGGCGCTGGTTGCCGGCGCCGGCTCATAGTCGACCAGCCGCGCCAGGCTGATCAGCGAGCGTCGTTGGGTGGCGTTGGGCAGGGTCGCCTCGGCGGCGATGCGGTCCTGGAGATAGCTGAATTCGTCGCCGAGCTGGGCGAGGATCTCCGACATCATCATGCCGAAGTCGGCCTCCGACCGCTCGGCCCAATCAGGATAGGCCAGGGAAGAGTAGGCCAGCAGGGCCTGCTGAATGCTCTGGAAGTCGCGCGACAGATAGTCGATCGGCGGCGGCTGTATGGGACTGGGCGGGCAGTCGCAGGGCGGCGGGGCGCAGTCGAACGGGCTGGGGCAGGTGGCTTTGAACGAGAACACCGTGGTGTCGAGGATCAGGTCGAGCTTCGGTGCGGTGAGGGTCAGGGTGTAGTTGGAGAAATCGCCGTCGGTGAGAGCCGTGAGGCTGAGGAGCGGCCGGTTCTCGGCGTCGGTGGTCCAGTCGGCGGCGGTGATCGGCTGCAGGGCGACCGTCGGCACGCTGTCGCCGCCGGTGATGGTCGCGGTCATGGTCGGATCGGCGACCGCGACCGTGTTGAGGAAATGCACCACCAGGGTGCGCGGGGCCGTCACCACGACGAAGTCGACGCCGTTGTAGTCGGTCGATTGAGCCACCGAGAGGATGCGGTCGCGAGGTTCGCTGAGCGTGGTCATGTCAGATCACCTGCACCTGGGTCTGGCGCACGGACTGGGTCTCGATGAGCACATAGGCGACGGTGACGATGACGGCGCCGGGCTGCGCCCCCGGATCGCTCAGCGGCGTCTCGACGGTGACGTTCTGGACGGTGATCTGGCCCGCCAGCCAGGTGGTGAGCGACTGGCTGACGATCATCGACGCGGTGGCCTGCATCTGGGTGGTCAGGGGCGCGAACAAAAGCCGCCGCAGGCCGGCGCCGAAGGTCGGCAGGCAAACCCGCTCGCCGGGGTCGGTGAGCAGAATCTGGCGGACCATCTGGTCGACATGGTCCTGGTAGGAGGCCTGCGCCGCCTGGCCGGAGGCGGCGTCGATGCGGAACGGAAAGGCGAAATCGGTGCGGGTCATAGGCCGCTCGCCGAAGCTTGAGTGGCGGCGATGATCGCCGGTCCCTGCGGCGCCTGGGTGGCCGCCAGGCACAGCCCGACGCTGGCTTCATTGAGGACGAGGTCGCCGCCGTGCTGCACGCGCGTCGCCGTCTGCACCCAGTTCACGGTCACGCAGGGATTGGGGACGCCGGCGATGTTGAAGGCGCAGCCGGCGACGATGAAGGTGTCGGAGCCGCGCAACACCGGCGCGCCGGCCTGGGCCTGGGTCGCGCCCGGCGTGGCCGTCACCGTGCCGCCGTGCGGACACATGATGGTGCTGGCGACGGTGAGCAGGGCGGGCATCACATCACCTCGAAGGCGCCGTTGTTGATCGATACGCCGGACGCGCCGACGGCGACGGCGCCGGAACCTGCGGACGTGGTCGCTCCGGTGGCGTCGATGACCATGCTGTTCTGGCTCGCGTCCTGAAGCGTCACGCTGTTGGCGTTGTTGTCGAAGGCGAGGGAGCCGGACTCGGCGATGATGGTCTTGAGGGTGCTGGCGGCGGCCGAGGGGATATCGCCGCTGTTCCAGTAACAGCCGGTCCAGATCGGGAAGGAGACGTCGCCGCCCTCGAACTCGATCCACACGCCGCTGCCGACGTCGGGCAGCATCATGAAGCCCACTTGAGGTCCGGCGTAGGGCACGCAGGGCGCCGCCCAGCCGCTGCTGATTCCGCCCAACACCGAGGGCACGCTGGCCCTCACGCGCATGGTCCCGGCGTCGACGTCGGTGACCACGCCCCGGTACTTGCCGAAGTAGCGGTTGCGCACGAAATCGAGCAGGTCCTGGAGCAGGGCGTCGGTCACAGGCTGAGCCCCCCGGCCGGTGAGGCGGGCGGCGGCGTGCCCATGGCGTTGCGCACCAGCACGAAGTGCATGGCGTGCTTCTCGGCCGTGATCTTGTGGCGCACGCTCCACACCAGATAGTTGCCGGAGTGGATGGCGCCGGCGGCGTTGAGGGCCACGATGTCGCCGACCCTCAGGATCGAGCCCAGCAGGTCAGCGTCGGTGTCGCCTTCGCAGCGCACGAACCAGCCGGCCTCGCGCAACAGGGAATTGGCCCTTTGGGTGATGGTGCCGGAGTCGGCCGCGGTGGTGGTCAGAAGGGCGGTGACCGGGCTGGTGGCGACAGTGGCGAGATCCTGGTCGGACATGGTCGGCAGGCCGTCGTCGGTGAAATTGCCGCCCGCGCCGGCGTCGTCGGCGTCGGAATCGGTGAACAGGGCCTGGAAGGCGTTCACGGCGCTGGGGCGCATGACGTCGAGTGAGACGTCGACGGCGTTCACATTGGCGGCCGTGGAGTCGTTGAGCACCAGGGTGATTGTCGGATCGACAGTGAGGTCCGGCGTGGCGAAATAGCCGGTGCGATCGCCTGGGGTGTCGGTGCAGAACACGCGAAAGAGCTTGCCCGAACGCCGGGCGAGCTGGCGCAGGAACTGGGCGTCCGACGCCCGCTGCATCAGGGTGGTGCCGTCCTCGGTGTGTGGCGGGCTGTCGTCGTCGAGATTGCTGGGGTCGGGCGTGATGCCATAGTTGCCGAAGATCGAATTGGCCGCCGCGCCGTCGGTGACGTCGACCCACTCCTTGGCCTGCTCGGTGGTGTTCATCAGCCAGGAGGCGTCCTGGCCCCAAACCTTCATCGTGCTCTTCGAGGTGCCGGTGTCGAGGTGGACGTGGTGGGCCAGCACATAGCCGTCGACGATGCAGTGGGTCTGGCCGTCGGAGGCCTGGGCGGTGATGGCGATATTGGACAGCGGCGCGAGGCGCGGATCGGACGGCGTGTCGTAGTCGCCATTCGAGGTCGTCGCCACCGGCAGGGTGAGGGCGAAGGCGCCGGGCAGGTCGGCGTTTTCCTCGACCTCCAGCTCGACGACGTTGGTGTCGAAGTCCTGGGCCGAAGTCCCGCCGATGAGGATGTCGAACAGGGTGCTCATGTCGTGTTCGGACCGCTCGGAATGCCCACCAGATCGGCGGCGGCCAGGGCGTCGGGCGCGGGGGCGTTGTTGGAATCGCACAGCTGCCAGAACAGGGTCGGGTCCTTGAGGTAGCGGGCGGCCAAAAGATCCAGCCGGTCGCCGGCCACGCGGCGGTGATAGCCGGCCAGCCGCAGGGGATTGGGCAGGGCGGATTGGACGACGACCACCTGCGCGCCGCCGGGCGTCGTCACCGTGTAGGTGGGAAGCGAATAGTAGCGGCTGTTGGAAGCGAACATGGGATCTCCGCTCAGACCGGCAGCATGCCGACGATGGAGGTGAGGGCGTTAGCGAGGTTGGCTATGGCCAAGGCTTCCCGCAGACCCTGGGAGTAGCTGTAGGCCATGTTGGCGAGGGTCCCGAGCGGGCCGTCGACGTATTTGAGTTCGTCCTGCGTCAGCACCTTGAGGGTCATCTGGGCCTCGACGTGGATCGGGTTGAGCAGAGTGGCGTCGTAGAGTTTTTCGGTGATCGACAGCGCCGTCACGCGCACCGGCACGATGCGGCCCGGCCCCCAGACGAAGAGCACGGTGGGAAGCTGGGCGGCGGGCACCTGCTGGGTGGGGGAGGGCGACGAGGAGCCGCCGATGCCGAGCGCGGCGGTGACGCTGCCGATCAGGCCACCGCCCGGCGGCGCGGTCGGAAAGAGCAACATCTCCAGCGCCGCCAGGCGGGTATAGAGACCCGACACCTCGGCCAGGCCGGCGACCACGGCGTTGCCGTCGGCGATGGTGTCGTTGGAGTCCATCGCCAGGGTGAAGGAGAAGGTTTCGGTCGGCTGGCCGGTGATGGCCAGCGGATTGCTGGACTGGCCGGGCGTGCCTGGATTGGTGGTCGCCGGCGTCCAGCCGTGCGTCATCGTCTCGGGATTGTACTGGAAGATGACGACGTTCGGGATCGGCAGCGGAAAGGATTCCGTGAACTCGATCAGGCCGCCCTTGAGATAGAACCCCGACATCAGACGAGCCTTTCCATCAGGGCGGCGGCGACGCGGGCGGCGAGGTCGGCCTGGCTCCCGCCGACAGGGCCCAGGGTGATCCCGACGCTGGCGTGCTCGCCGGAAAGGCCGGCGCGGGCGAGGCGCTCGCCGATGCCGGCCGCCAGGGCCTGGGCCTCCTCGACGCCGAGGCCGGGGATATCGAAGACCAGACGGTCGATGACGACATCGCCCGATTTTTTGGCGGCCGGATCCTGGGCGGCCGGGCCTGGGGCGGCTGAGCTTGGGGGTGGCGGGGTTTGCAGCGTGGGATCGCTCATTCGCCCGCCTCCCGCAGGGGCATGCGCAGCCGCTGCCCTTGCTTGGCCAGTTCGCGTTGGGCCGCCGTGAGCACGTGGCGCGTACCGATGCGCACGCCCTCCTCGCGAGCCAGGAAGGCGGCGCCAAGCGCGGTGCTCTTGATCTCCGCGCCGGTCATAGTCAGCCGGTCGGTGAGGAAGGACCAGTCGATGTCGTCGCGGATCTCCTCACCGCTCGGCGCATGCGAGGGGAGCGCCAGACGCCACAGCGCCAGCCGCTCGTCCGGCCGGGGCGGCAGGAACTCGATCACGAAGCGGAGCCGGCGGACGAAGGCCGGATCGAGGTCCTGCCGGCGGTTGGTGGCCAGGATGGCCACGCCGTCGAAGCGCTCGATGCGCTGCAGCAGGTAGTCGATCTCGATGTTGGCGAAGCGGTCGTGCGCGTCCTTGACCTGGGTGCGGTTGCCGAAGAGGGCGTCGGCCTCGTCGAAGAACAGCACCGCGCCGCTGTCCTCGCAGGCGTCGAACACCTCGCGCAGCTTCTTCTCGGTCTCGCCGATGTATTTATTGACCACGCCGGCCAGGTCGACGCGCAGCAGATCGAGCCCGAGACTGCGAGCCATCACCTGGGCGGCCATGGTCTTGCCGGTGCCCGAAGGGCCGCCGAAGAGGGCCGAAATGCCTTGGCCCAGATGGGTCAGGCGGTCGAACCCCCATTCCTCATAGACCGCCCAGCGCAGACGCACCTGGGACTCGAAGGCCTGGAGCTGGCTCCGGATCTCGGTGGGCAGGACGAGCTCGTCCCATTCATAGGGCGTGGGCAGGAGGGTCAGCAGCGCGTGGTCGGGCCGGGGCCGGCGACGGAGCAACGGACCGGTCGGCGTAGCGGCGCCGGCGACGATTTCCGCCGGGGTCAGGCGCTGGGCGACAAGTTCGGTGGGCGGCGCAGCTTTGGTCGTCCTCCGCCAGAGGGCGACCCTGGCGTCGATGCGCAGCGGCGCCAGCTCAATGGGCCGCGCTTCGCCGGTCGGGTGGCGAACGGCGCGCAGGAAGGGGACGTTCAGCGTCGTGGCGCGGGCCCAGACCGCCGGCGGTGCGGCGTCGGCGTTTCGGAAAAAGGCGAGCGCGCCGGTCATGGCCGCCTGGCGCAGGACGCGGGTGACGATCGCGCTGGGCGCGGCGGTCTCGGCGAAGACGGTGAGATCGACCGCCAGCAACGGCGCGCCGCGCGCATCCGCGTATTGGGCGGCCAGCGTCAGCCGGCCGATGCCTGGCGGTCCGACCAGCTCGACCTCGCGCGGGTCGGCGGCCGCGGTCAGGCGCTCCAGGGCCGCAGGGTGCAGACAGGGCCATTGCGCCGCGGCAGGATCGGGCAGGCAGGCCCTCTCGGCGACAGCCGGATCGTCCCAGACGCCGCTGGCGATGGCCCGCGCCGCGGCCGGATCGGCTTGCCAGGCGCTGGTCAGGCGCTCGGCCGAGGCGCCATCGACCGGCGCCGCCAGCAGCCAGCGGATGAGGTCGGGCCAGCTCGCCGGCGCGGGCTCGCGACCGGCCAGGCGGGCGGCGAGCCAGGGCGTGGCTTCGGTCAGCCGCCCGTCGTCGTGCAGATAGGCGATCACCCGGCCGAGCCCCGGATCGAGCTCCACCGCGGTCATCAGGGCCAGGAAGTCGGCCTCCTCGTTGGTGAGACCGAAGGCGCTCCGGGTCCTGGCCCACCATGGGTTGGCTTCGAGCGCGCCCGCGGCCTCGGCGGCGGCCCGGTCGAGCGCGGCGGCGTCGGCGGCGAAGAAGGTCGCCTCGGCTTCGGCCATGGGCGTCAACAGACGCTCAACCTCGCCGGGACCGATCGCCGGCCCCTGGTCGGGGCTGGTCTGGCCGGCGCGCCAGAGGTGCTCGGTCCAGGCCGTCAGGCGGCGCGCTCGGGCGCGCGCGAGGCCGAGGATGAGCGGGCCGGCGCCGGTCATCACAGCAACACTACCCAGCCGGTCGTGGCGGCGACGCCGTTCACAGCCAGCAGGATCGGATAAGAGCCATGGGTCGCCGTGGCCGGCGCCACAAAATCTATGGTCCCGCCGCCGGAGACGGTGAACTGCCCGGCGGCGGGTGTCGGGGCGGCGGTATAGGTGAGAGGCGTGGCCCCGAAGCTGAGCGTGGTTGTCGCGGGGGCGAATCCGGCCCCGGAGATGGCGTAGACGCCGATGGCATTGGGGGTCAGCTGTGGCGGATTGACGACGCCGTCGACGCGGGGCGCGATCAGGATGGGGATGGTGTTGGACCGGCTGGTCCCGGCGCCCACCGCCAGATTGTAGGCGCCTGGCGGCGCCATGGCCGCGGGTGGCGCTGGCGTGAACGTCGAGGGATCGGCGTAGACGTCCGGGAAGATCAGATCGAGCACGCCGGCGGTGACGCCCTGACGCCAGGTCGTCACGTCCCATTCGGTGGCCGTGCCCGGGATGCTCAGGAAGACCTGCGCGGCGGCGGCCAGATCCAGGCCTTCACCGGCGATCGACAGAGAAGCGCCTGGAACCGGCGGAACGACCGGCGGCGGGCTGGCCACGGCGATCAAGGGCCCGAGCGTCGCCGTCACCTGGCTGGGGTCGGCGTTGGGCGGGACCGGTGGCGACGCCTGACCGAAGCCCTCGATCAGCATGGGCGTTGTGATCGGCGGAACCGCTGGGGAGTCGGTGAGGTTGGCCGGCTCGACGGCCAGGTTGGCGACCGACGGTGGGATCGCCGGCGCCGGCTGGGGCGTCAGCGGGGCGATGAACACCACGCTCACCCGGATCAGCGCCGACAGGCGCATGGGCACGGTGAAGGCCTGCCACAGCCGGCTCATCTCATCGATGGTGTCGGCCTCGATCGACAGGACGAACTCGCCGTTCGGCAGCCAGGCCGACAGCAGGTCGCTGGTGATCAGGTTCTGGGTGACGATCGGCTGGCCGTGGATCGCCTGCAGAGCGATCGACATGGCGCGCTGTTCGCTGGTGAAATCCTTGTCGCACCAGGCGGTGAGCAGATACGACAGGTTGAGGCTCAGCGGCTGGGCGCTGTTCAGCTGGCCCCTGGGTCCCGATACCGGCGTATTGCGCCAATAGGGGTCGCGGCCGACGTGCAGCAGATAGATGTTGAGATGGCAATTGCCATCGGTCTGGCGCGCTGTGTCGGGGCTGTCGCAGTAGACCTTGATGTTGGCGGCCGGCAACAAGGAGGTGTTGACCGCCGTCTCCAGCAAGCCCTTGAGGACCTGGGTGATGTCGGAGAGGTCGGGGGTGCTCCAGGCCATGGCGATCAGGACTGGCTGAGGCCGTAGCGCCAGCCGTAGCTGCGCGACACCGGGGCGGGCGCCGCCGGGGGCTGGGCAGCGAGATGGATCGGCGGCGGGGCGATCGGCGGCAAGGGCGCCGGCGGAGGCGAGGTCCGCACCTCGACGTGGCCGATGTGAATGCGAGGCCCCATGGCTTCGGCGCGCTGGATTGGCGTTGGGCTCGCGGGGTCCCGGGCTGCTGTCGGCGCAGCGATTGGCGGCGGAACGGGCGGCAGGGAGACGACGGCCACGATCTCCTTTGTCGCCGGTGACGCGACGGCGGCGGCCACCGTCCTGCCGTCCGGCAGTCCTGGCGGCGCCGGTGGCGCGTCCGCGAACGGATGGGAGGGTTCGAAGGCCGGCGCGGCGAGCGTCGGCCCGGGCGCCGCGTCGCTTGTGTCCGGCCGCAGGGTCTCGACGTCCGCGGCCGGGAAGGTCTGCGCCGTCGCCACGGGGGGGGGCGCGGCCGGGGGTTTAGCGAGCGTGGCCGTGGCGGTCGGCGGATCGGCGACCGGGGACGGAGAGAACGCCTCGGCGGTCGCCGCCGGCCGCGCGGCCGCGACGACTGTCGGCGCTGGCTGCGCGGGGCGGGCGGCGGGAGCCCGCCGCACGGGGGCGTCTGGAGATCCAGGCTCGGGCGGACTCGCCAGCGCGGGCGCGCGGCCGGCGGCGGCAGGCGGGCGGGTGTCTTCCGCTGCCGCCCGAGGCGGAGCGAACACCGGCGGCAAGGCCCCCGTCCGTGGCTCGGCGATCCGGGTCAGATACGAGCGGCGGGACACATCAGGCCGCCTGGGATTGGGCGCGCCGGATGCGCTCCGCATAGGCGCGTCGGCGCGGTTGCGGCAGGGCCAGAATCTGTGACTCCGGCCAGTGATAGGCTCGAGCGATCAGGTCGACTTCGTCGTGCACCGCGCCGGCGGCGCGCTTCAGTTCGCTGACCACCAACGGCGTCACGGCGACCTCGGCCCGCACCCGGACTCCGCAGGCGGCGCAGCGCCCGGCGATGTCGCGCGAAAGCGGCGGGGCCAGCCGCTCCATGGCTCGCTCGACCCGCGCCCTGTGCGACCGTCGGCGCGCAGTCTCGTCCAGACAGAGTTCAGCAAGGCGGACGGTGGGACGGGCGTAGTCCGCGATCTCGATCTGGTCGCCGGCGGTGGGAAGGCGGAAACTAGCCTCGTCCAGCCTGAACCATCCGGGCCTCACCGGATCGGGGGTGACGCCAGGGGCGGCCCGCGGGGCGCAATCGGCCACATAGTCGGCGATGGCGAAGCTGACTTCCGACAATGCCCGGCAATGAGGGCAGGCGAACGCCAGGGTCATGGCCTGCCCGAGGCGGCGCGCGCGTAGCTGCAGGAGCAGATATTCGAAGTCGGTGACCACCAGGGCTTTCGGATCCAGCGGCGCGCCGCACAGCCGCGCCAGCATCGCCGCTCCGACTTCGACCGGCGTGTCCGTCGCCTCGTGCAGCAGCATGTCGTCGACCCCATCGGGGTTGCGAAACGCGACGACCGCTCCGCTGACCGGGAGCGTGACCATGACCTAGGCCTCCAGCGGCTCGGCGAGGCTGGTGTCCTGCTCCCAGCCCTCGTTCTCGAGCTTGATGTGCTCGATGGCGATGGCGTTGGCGCCCGCGTCCAGGTCGGGCAGGGCCTGGTATTCCGACACCCAGGCGCGGTGGACGTGGAAGCGCCAGACGGGCTGGCCCTCCTCATTGAGGAGGTCGATGCGCACTTCCTGGCGCAGATTGGCCAGCGACGTCTTGGGCGAACCGTTGTCCAGCACCTGAGCCGCATTGGCCCATGTGGCGAAGTCCAGATCCTGGGTCAGGCCGCGCTCAAGGGTGATCGGCTCGTACTTGGTGCGGCCAAGCCCCTTGAGGGTGATGGCGTTGGCCCCCTCCTTGTATTCGATGACGTCGGACGACCGCTTGAGACCAGTGACCTTGCTGACCGCGGCCACCGGCGAGGTCGAGGTGCCGAAGTAGACCAGGAATCGGTAGGTCTTGTACGGGTCGTAGCGGTTGATGTTGACGGTGAACGGCTTGCCCATCGCGGCCTCTCCTCAACTTCCGGCGGTCTGGCCGGCGAGTTGCGCGATCTTGATGACCACGAACTCGGCGGGCCGCAGTGGTGCGAAGGCGACCACGATGTTGACGCGTCCCAACGCCTGATCGGAGGGCGTAGTGGTCGTCGAGTCGCATTTCACCTGGAAGGCGTCGCTGGGCGTCGCGCCCTGCAGCGCGCCCTGGCGGAACAACGACAGCATGAAGGCCGAGACCGAACTGGTGATCGCGATCCACAGCGGGTCGTCGTTGGGCTCGAAGACGACCCAGCGCAGGCTGGCGACCAGCGACTGTTCGATGAACAGCGTCATCCGCCGCACCGGCACATACATCCACTGCTGATAGGCCGGGTTGGCGGCGACCAGGGTGCGCGAGCCCCAGACCACGGTGCCGTCCCCGGAGAAGGTGCGGACGCAGTTGATCGACTCCAGGTTGAGCACGCCCTGTTGCGGGTCGTTCATCACCCCGGAATTCACCGGTCCCACTGTGTTGAGCAGGGTGGTGGCGAGGCCCGCGGGCGCTTTCCACACCCCTCGCGTGGCGTCGGTCTCGGCATAGCAGCCGGCCACCCAGCCGCAGGGGGCCATGGGAATGTTGCTCGAGGTGACCGGATCGTTGGACACCAGATAGGGAAAATAGAGCGCCCCGTTCTGGCTTTCGGGCAATTCATAGGTCCCGCCGGTGAGGCCGGTCATCCAATTGCCGATCGGCTGGGGCTGCGGCGGCGTCGCGGCCGGCGGCGCGGCCTCAAAGGCGGGCGACTGCGGCGGCGGATCGATAATGGCGAAGGCCCGCTTGCGCTCGGCGAAGGCCAAGGCGGCGCTGACCACCGAATTGTCGACGTTGCCCGGCGTCATCAGCAGATTGAAAATCTCGACGTTGTCGAGTGAGCTGTTGGCCTGGAACACCGGCAGGAAATCGTCGGCGTTGTAGGCGGTGGTGAAGGTGGTCAGACCAGCCGTGACGTCGGTCCAGGTGACGGACGGGCCCGGGGCGGCGTTGATCTTGGCGCCGTAGCTGCCGGTTCCCTTGTTGCCGGGCGCGACGGTGACGAGTTTGGAGACGCCGTTGATCATCGTCGGCGGAGCCGCCGCGCCGGCTGGCGAAGCGACCGGCAAGGTGACGCCCCGGTAGGTCTCGATCTGGCTGCCGTAGGTGATGATGATGTCGAACACGGTGTTCGACGTGCGGATGTTGGTGATGGTGATGGTCATCGCCACCGTGTCGATCGGCTGCAGAGCCGAGAACAGCAGGCCGTTGGTGGCGCTGTCAGTCTTGACGAAATAGGTCGGCGAGAGGTCGCCGACCCCGGTCCCCAGTTGGCCAAGCGAGGTGGGAGCCGAGCCGCTGGTCAGGGCCCACAGGCTGGGCTGTAGGCCGACGACCCAGGCCGTCGAGCCGCCGTTCAGGAAGAACTGATAGACGGCCCGCGGCAGACTGGCGTCGACCACGCTGCTCGCGAACAGGCCGCCGAAATAGGTCTCATAGTCGGTAAAGCTGAACAGCTGCTGGGCGACCCCGAATTCGCCGGTCAGGTAGGGGTGGGAATAGCCGACGAACGCAGCCACCGAGGTCGGGGCCGGCGAGACGGTGTTGGAGCTGGACGGAAGCTCCTGAACGTAAATTCCGGGGTAGGAGTAGCTGACGGACATCGAACGACCTCGCTGGTCTGAGCGGAGACGGGCCGGCCGGCCCGCCGCAAATGTCTATTCACGTGCTCAGGGTGAGCACGCCGTCGTTGATCAGGTTTTGGATGTAGGCCTGCGCGAGGGCGAGATCGCTCGTCGCGGTCCCCCCCGGCGACAGATAGCTGACCCACTGGCTGGCCAACACCACCGGGGGGGTCTTGGTGGTGTCGTAGGTGATGAGCGCGAGCGGTATCTGATACTGCGTGCCCGCGTTCTGGGTGCTGCCCGTGTCCTCGCTGATGAAGGTTACCGGCGATGCGCCCGAAACGGTCTGAACCATCCTCGCGTCCTCCGTTGGCTCCGATGAACCCTAGCGGGGGGCGGCGTGCCTGCGCCATCCATCCTTGGATCGAGCGGAAGCAGACTGCGGGTCTATATCTTTCGACCAGGCGATCTATGCCTAGGGGTTGGGCAACGTTATTTTATTCGTCTGTTCAGTAGAGTAGCGGCCGTCGCGTTGCGGAGCATTGCAGCAGCCGCATGGCCAGATTTTCCGGCGTCAGGCCCGCGATGTTGTCTTTGCCCGGGCCGTAGATCGTGGTGAGATCCGCCGACAGGCCGAGCATGGGCGCTGGCCCGCCCTCGATCGGCGCCGGAAGCGCCTCGGCGCCGCCCAGAATGACGATGTCCGCCCTCAATTCCCTGACGCCCCCGCGCGCGGCCTCAAGGTCCTCGAATTCCGCGATCACCACGATGTGGACGCCAGCGGCCTGCAGGCGTGCCTCCGCCACACGCCGAATGAGATCGGCGAGGAACGGCGAGGCTCCCACGAGGATGGCTCGAAGTTCGCGCACCCCACACTGTCCGAGGCAGGTTGCGGGTCAGATTGCGCGCCCGAACGCGCCCGCGCCATCTATCGAAGGGTTGAGTGAGGATCGATCAAAAGTGCCGCGAGGGCGGGCGGTGGGCTGATCTCGTTGGGCCTGGTGGCCCGGCCTGACGGTGGGTTGATTTCGTTCGGCCGGCTGGCCGGGTTCGGCTTGGGTGGGGCGATCTCCGCCCAGGGACCCATGCGGGCCATGACGTCGGCTCGGCGCGGCAGGCCAAGCTTACCGAGCAGGTTATGGACGTGGGATTTGGTCGTTCCCAGGCTGATCCGCAGTCGTCGGGCGATGTCCTTGTTGGACAGGCCCTCGCTCAGCAGACCGATGATCTCGATCTCGCGCCGCGTGAGCGGCGGGCCCGCCGCCGGGGCGGGAGCTTCGGCGCGGCGCGAGGCCGCCACCCGTCGCAGCAAGCTGCCGGCGATATTTGAGGGACAGGCCTGTTCCCCACGGCTGATCTGGCCGATGAGTTCGATGAGGTCGTCGACGCTGGCTGTGTTTGGCACATAGCCCGCCGCGCCGGCCTCGGCCCAGGCGAGCACGTCCTGTTCGGTCTCACGAATTCCAAGCGCGATCAGGCTGGCGTCGGGGGCAGCCGCGCCAATGATCTGGGCGCTTTGCGTACCGCCCGGAAAGGCGGCGTCCAGCAATACGATCGTCGGCCGGGTGGCGCGGGCGACTTCCACCGCGCGGTCGAGGTTCGCCGCCTCGCCGGACACGCGTACTTCGGGCGCACGGCCCAGAATTTCAACCAGACTCTGGCGCAGGAAACAGATGGCCGAGACGACCAAGGTCTCCCGAACAAACGGCACGCTGCACGCGCCTCGCCAAGCACTCGGCTCCATGGCGCCATACGCCCCTGTTACCCGTAAACCTTAATCATTATTTCGGTCGCGAGTCGATGTTGTAACAACAAGTTGTGCGGAGGCCCCGCGGACGCGGATATTTACTCGCGAATTCAATTATCTGGATGTGTGACCCGAAGATATCTCTGCAGCGGGGCGGCGTACGGTCCGGCTTTCACCCCGCGCGTCCTGACCTCCCGCCTTGACCTCCAAGGCGGCGCCGGTATATGTCGCCCTCCCTCGCCCGCGGGCCATCTCGCGGGCGCGTTTCGTTATTCCCTATTGATAGCTTCGAAGGCGTTTCGACGATGTACGCTGTGATCAAGACCGGCGGCAAGCAGTACCGGGTTCAGGCCGGCGACATCATCGTCGTCGAGAAACTGGTGGGCGAGCCCGGGGCCAAGGTGGCCTTTGACGAGGTGCTGATGATCGGCGAGGGCGAGGCGGTCACGCTCGGCGCCCCGCTGGTGGCCGGCGCCAGTGTCAGCGCCACCCTGATCGAGACCCGTAAGGGCGACAAGATCAAGGTGTTCAAGAAAATCCGCCGGCAGGGCTATCGCCGCACGCGCGGCCACCGGCAGTTCGAGACCGTGTTGCGGGTCACCGACGTCGCCGGCGACGGCAAGAGCGAAGCCTGGGCCGGCGAGATCGATCTGACGCCCCGGTCCGAGCTGCTGCTGCGCTCGCGCAACCTCGCCCGGACCGTGAAGGCCGCCGTGGCCAGGTCGGACGCCCACGCCGCTTTCGAGCATGCCGAGGCCCCGGCGAAGCCGGCCAAGGCTGCGGCAAAGAAGGCGCCGGCCAAGGCCGCGGTCGCCAAGAAGGCGCCCGCCAAGGCTAAGGCCGCCGCCAAGCCGGCGGCCAAGAAGGCCAAGAAGTCGGCCGACTGAATTTAAGAGATCTGGAGAGTTAGACCATGGCTCACAAGAAATCCGGCGGCTCCTCGCGCAACGGGCGCGATTCCGCGGGCCGCCGCCTCGGCGTGAAGAAGTATGGCGGCGAAGCCGTGGACGCGGGCAACATCCTCGTGCGCCAGCGCGGCACCAAGTTCTGGCCGGGCGACAATGTCGGGATGGGCACGGACCACACCCTGTTCGCCACGGCCGCCGGCGCGGTGAAGTTCGTCACCAAGCGCGATGACCGCACCTACGTCGCCGTGCAGCCGAAGGCCGACACCTAGAAACGATCCGAATATCGCCTTCGGATCGCAACATTGCAGCGATCCGGACGGGCCAGAATGAAGCGGGGGCGTCCGGAGACGGATCTCCCGCTTCGTCGTTTCTGACCCGGAAGGCGAGCACGATGATACCTGTGACGGCAAGGCCCCGATTAGAGACCGAGCGCCTGGTTCTGCGGCCGCTGACGCCGGCCGACGCCGGGCCCATGACCCCGCTGGCCAACGACCTCGGCGTGGCGCGGATGACCACCTCGATCCCCCATCCGTTCAGCCAGGACATCGCCCAGGGCTTCATCGCCCGCATGGATGCGGCCGATCCGGCCCAGGAGCTGGCGTTGGCGGTGACGCGGCGGGACGGCGTCTTCATGGGCGTGGTCGGCATCCATCCCAAGGACCACTTCGCGCCGGAGCTTGGCTACTGGATCGGCCGGCCGTTCTGGGGCGCGGGCTATATGACCGAGGCGGTGACGGCGGCGCTCGATTGGGCCCGCACGGATTGGGGCCGGCGGGTGCTGACCTCCGGCCACTTCGCCGACAACGACCCCTCCGGCGCGGTCCTCGTCAAGGCCGACTTCCTCTACACCGGCGAGGTCGAGCGGCGGTTCTCGATCGCCCGCGGCGAGGAGGCGCCGACGCGGATGATGGTGTGGCTAGCCTAAATCGCGCGGGGGCTTAACAATCCCCGCGCGACGCGCTATCTAGCCTGCCAACTCTCGTCCGTTGCGCTGGATGGCGTTTACGAGCGGCGGCCCTCAAGAAGGCCTGCCGCTTTTTTATTTGCCCTCCGCGCTCAAGCTGGAAGGCCCCCCGTGCGCGGCAAGACCGCCGAGGATTTCAGGCTCCTGGAGCTCGTCGACCCCGTGGCCCAGGCTGCGGGCTATGCGATCGTGCGCCTGCGCCTGATGGGCGGCGACCGGGCGCGGCGACTGCAGATCATGGCCGAACGGCCGGACGGGTCCATGCCGGTCGAGGATTGCGCGCGCCTGGCGCGGGCGATCTCCCAGGTGCTGGACGACGCCGATCCGATCCACGGCGAATTCACCCTGGAGGTGTCCAGCCCCGGGCTGGATCGGCCGCTGACCCGGCTGGAGGACTTCGCCGCCTATGAGGGCTACCAGGCCAAGATCGAACTCGACCGCCTGGCCGAGGGCCGCAAGCGCTTCAAGGGCGAACTGGCCGGGGTCGAGGGCGACCACGTGGCCATCAATCTCGAGGATGAGACCGAAACGGCGCTGCTGCCCTTCGCCTGGATCACCGACGCGCGTCTCGTCGTCGACGACGCCCTTCTGAAGCGCGGCGCGGACGCCCGAGCCGCCCGCCTCGCCGACACCGAAACCCAAAATTTCGACTCCTGAGGACACCATGACCACAACCGGCATTTCAGCCAACCGGCTCGAACTTCTGCAGATCGCCGACGCCGTCGCCCGCGAGAAGTCGATCGAGAAGGAGATCGTCATCGAGGCGATCGAAGAGGCGATCCAGAAGGCCGCGCGCTCGCGCTACGGCGCCGAGCACGACATCCGCGTCCATATCGACACCAAGACCGGCGAGACGACCATCACGCGGGTGGTGACCGTGGTCGAGGACGATCTCGAGCCCGTCATGGACCCGGAAACCGGTCTTGAGCTGCCGATGAACGACAACGCTCAGAAGCGCCTGACCGACGCGCTCGTCGACGACAAGGACGCCTTTGTCGGCAAGACCTATGTCGAGGAGCTGCCGCCCTTCGAGTTCGGCCGGGTCCAGACCCAGATGGCCCGCCAAGTGGTCACCGGTAAGGTGCGCGAAGCCGAGCGCGAGCGGCAGTTCGAGGAGTTCAAGGATCGCGTCGGCGAGATCGTCAACGGCGTGGCCAAGCGCGTCGAATACGGCAACGTCATCGTCGACCTCGGCCGCGGGGAAGGGATCATGCGCCGCGACCAGTCGATCCCGCGCGAAGCGTTCCAGGTGGGCGACCGCGTGCGCGCCTATATCTATGACGTGCGCCGCGAGACCAAGGGTCCGCAGATCATGCTCTCGCGCGCCCATGGCGGCTTCATGGCCAAGCTGTTCGCCCAGGAGGTTCCGGAAGTCTACGACGGCGTGATCGAGATTCGCGCCGTGGCCCGCGATCCGGGCAGCCGGGCCAAGATGGCCGTGGTCTCCAACGACTCCTCGATTGATCCGGTCGGCGCCTGCGTCGGCATGCGCGGCTCGCGCGTGCAGGCGGTCGTCGCCGAGCTTCAGGGCGAGAAGATCGACATCATCCAGTGGAATCCCGACGAAGCCACCTTCCTGGTTAACGCCCTGGCCCCGGCCGAGGTGACCAAGGTGGTGATGGACGAGGAGGACGAGCGGGTCGAGGTGGTGGTGCCCGACGAGCAGCTGTCCCTGGCCATCGGCCGCCGCGGCCAGAACGTGCGCCTGGCCAGCCAGCTGACCGGTTGGCAGATCGACATCATGACCGAGAGCCAGGAGAGCGAGCGGCGCCAGCGCGAATTCGCAGAACGCACCGCCCTCTTCCAGGAAGCGCTCGACGTCGACGAGGTGATCGCCCAGCTGCTGGTCACCGAAGGCTTCGCCTCGGTGGAGGACGTGGCCTATGTCGAGCTGTCGGAAGTCGCCGCCATCGAGGGCTTCGACGAGGACACCGCCGAGGAAATCCAGGCCCGTGCGCGTGACTATCTCGACCGCGAGGCGGCCGAGTTCGACGCCAAGCGGCGCGAGCTGGGCGTCGAGGACGCCGTGCTCGAGATCGACGGCGTGACTCTGCCCATGGCCGTCGCCCTCGGCGAGGGCGAGGTCAAGACTGTGGAGGATCTCGCCGGCCTGGTGCCCGACGACCTGCGCGGCTGGTACGAAGCCAAGGGCGCCGAGCGGGTGCGCGAAGCCGGCATGCTGGAAACCTTCGCTCTGTCGCCCGAGGACGCCGAGGCGCTGATCATGCGCGCCCGCATCGCCGTCGGCTGGGTCGAGGCTGACGCCTTTGTCGAGGCCGAGGAAGAGGAGCCCGCCGAAGCACCCTTCGACGAGGCCGCGCAGGTGTTCGGCCATGGCGGGCGATCGGAGTAAGGCGCGCGGCCGCGACGGCCCGTCCGAGTTCCCGCCAACCGGGGACGGGGACACGGGTCGGCAGCGGCGCGACATCGTCTCCGGAGAACCGCGCGAGGAAGAGGCGCTCATCCGCTTCGTCGCCGGACCGGATGGCGCCGCGACCCCCGACCTGGCGCGCAAGTTGCCGGGCCGGGGCCTGTGGGTCGCCGCCGACCGCGCCTCGGTCGAGACCGCGGCGCGCAAGGGCCTGTTCGCCCGCGCGGCCAAGGCCCGAGTCACCGCATCGCCGGACCTGGCCAATCAGGTGGAGCGGTTGTTGCTCGCCCGCCTGCTCGCCGGCTTGGGCCTTGCGCGCAAGGCCGGGGAGATTACCTGGGGCTTCGACAGGGTGGTGGCGGCGATCGAGGCGGGCCGCGTGGCGTTTCTGGTGGAGGCCACCGACAGCGCCTTCGACGGGCGGCGCAAGCTGCTGGCCGCGGCGCGGCGGCGCGGAACGTCGCCCAGTCTGTTGGGATTGTTCAGTTCGGAGGAATTGAGTTTGGCCTTGGGCGCGGAGAATGTGATACACACCGCCTTCCTTGCTGGGCGTGGCGCCGAGCGCTGGACATCCGATGTCCGGCGCCTGTCAGGCTTCCGTCCACTCCTTCCCGAGGGATGGCGCGAGGAATCTTAGGGCCGCGACGCGCGCCTTGGGCGAGGAGCCGCTACGGCCCCTCGTAGAACTTTGGAACGACTTCGCCCCTTCTTCGGGCTTACGGACGGTAATCGAACGAGCGCATGACGGACGAGAACGACAGCGGCCGACCCACACCCGCCCCAGGCGGGCGAGCCCCGCTCACCCTTAAGCCGCGGATCGGCGGCGCGGTGAGCTCGGGCATGGTGAAGCAGAGTTTCAGCCATGGCCGGTCCAAGACCGTGGTCGTGGAGACCAAGCGCCGGCGCGTCGATGCGCCGGGCGTGGCTCCGGCCGTCGTGGCCGATCGCCGCGCAGCCTTCGAAGTGCGCGGCGCCCCGCCCGCCAGGCCCGCGACCGCGCCCCCGACGGCGCCGGCCGCTCCCGCTTCCGCCGCCGCCCGCGGTCTGTCCGAAGATGAGCGCCGCGCCCGCCAGCGGGTGATCGAGGAGGCGCGCCTTGCTCAGGAACGCGCCGCCGCCGAACGCCAGACGAGCGCGCCGGAACCGGCCGTGGCGGCGCCGAGCCCCGCGTCCGAACCGGTGGTCGAGGTCGCCGAGCCCGTAGCTGTCGTGGCCGCAGTGGCCGAACCCACCGCCCAGCCTGAGCCACCGGCGCCCGAACCCGTCCACGCCGCCGAGCCGGTCAGGCGTGCGCCGGAACCGGCGCGCCCGGTCGCCGCCGCGGCCCGACCGGTCGCGTCCGGCCAGACTCGCACCTATGAGCCGAGCCGCGATCGCCGCGACGATCGACCGAGCACCACAACCTACCGTCCCGAACGCTCCGGCGTCGCCTTCAATCAGCGTGTGGCCCATCCCGATGCGCGCCCGCCGCGCGACGGCGCCGCGCCTGAACGGCCGCGCGACGGCGGCCAGCAGCGTCCGGCGCGTCCTGGCGAAACGGTCCGCTATTCAGCCACCGCGCCGCGCACCGCGCGCGATGGCGCCCGTCCCGGCGGTCCGCGCGCTGCCGGCGCCCGTCCTGCAGCGGCCCCCGCCGAGCCGGAATTCCAGCGGGCCAGCCGCCAGCCCCCGCGCCCGGGCAGCCTCAATCTCGACCGCCGTCCCGACTTCGACGACGAGGACACCAAGAAGGCCCGCGCCGGCGCGGGCAAGGCCGTCTCGCGCACGCGCGGCGAGCCCAAGCGCCGAGAGGGGCGCCTGACCATCCAGGCCGTGGCTGGCGACGACGAAGGCGCGATCGAACGCATTCGTTCGCTGGCTTCGGTGAGGCGCGCGCGCGAACGGGAACGCGAAAAGCGCCGCGGCGGCGCTCAGGAGAGCGCCAAGAGCGCCCGCGAAGTGATCATCCCCGATGTGATTACGGTGCAGGAGCTGGCCAGCCGCATGGCCATCCGGGTCGTGGAAATCATCAAGTTCCTCTCGCGTGAGGGCGTGATGCTCAAGGCGACCGACATCATCGAGTCGGACACCGCCGAGCTGGTGGCGACCGAATTCGGCCACACCGTGCGCCGGGTTTCGGAGAGTGATGTGGAGACGGGCTTCCTCGCCGAGGAGGACTTCGACGATCATTTGCTGCCCCGGCCGCCGGTGGTGACCGTCATGGGTCACGTCGACCACGGCAAGACCTCGCTGCTCGACGCCCTGCGCGCCACCGACGTGGCGGGCGGAGAACACGGCGGGATCACCCAGCACATCGGCGCCTATCAGGTGCAGCTGGCCGGCGGAGAGCGGGTCACCTTCCTGGACACGCCCGGCCACGCGGCCTTCAGCGCCATGCGCGCTCGCGGCGCCCACGTGACGGATATCGTCATCCTCGTGGTGGCGGCAGACGATGGCGTCATGCCCCAGACCGCCGAGGCCATCCAGCACGCCCGCGCCGCAGGCGCACCGATCATCGTGGCCATCAATAAGGTCGACAAGCCGGGCGCCGATCCCACCCGGGTGATCAACGAGCTGCTCCAGCACGAAATCGTGGTCGAGAGCCTGGGCGGCGACACCCAGGCGGTCGAGGTTTCGGCCCTCAAGAAGACCGGCCTGGACGAGCTGCTCCAGGCCATTCTGGTCCAGGCCGAGGTCATGGAGCTCAAAGCCAATCCCGACCGCACCGCCGAAGGCGTGGTGATCGAGGCTAAGCTCGACCGTGGCCGCGGGGCCGTGGCCACGGTGCTGGTCAAGCGCGGCACGTTGCGCCGCGGCGACATCGTGGTCGCCGGCGCCCAGTTCGGCCGCGTCCGCGCCCTCATCAACGAGCGCGACGAGCAGGTCGAGGAAGCTGGCCCGTCCACGCCGGTGGAGGTTCTCGGCCTCGACGGCGCCCCCGATCCCGGCGAAGCCTTCGCCGTGGTCGAGAACGAGGCCCGCGCGCGTGAACTCACCGACTATCGCATCCGCCTGAAGCGCGAGCGCACGCTCACGCCGGTTGGCGCGGCGGCCGGCACGTCGCTGGCCGACATGATGGCCAAGCTGGCCAACAAGAAGGTCTCCGAGCTGCCGCTGGTGATCAAGGTGGATGTCCAGGGTTCGGCCGAAGCCATTGTCGGCGCGCTCGATCGCCTGGCGACGGATGAAGTCCGTGCACGGACGATCTTGTCGGGGGCCGGCGGTATCAATGAGAGCGATGTCATGCTCGCCAAGGGTGCCGGGGCGTCGATCCTCGGCTTCAATGTGCGCGCCTCTAAGCAGGCGCGAGACCTGGCTGAGCGCGAGGGCGTGGAGATCCGCTACTATGCGATCATCTACGACCTGATCGACGACATCAAAGGCGTGCTTTCCGGCATGCTGGCGCCCATCCAGCGAGAGACGTTCCTCGGTTCCGCGGAGGTGCTGCAGGCGTTCGACATCTCCAAGATCGGCCGCATCGCCGGTTGCCGCGTCCGCGAGGGCGTCGTGCGCCGTGGCGCGCGCGTGCGCATCATCCGCGACGATGTGGTGATCCTGGAACTGGGCACGCTGCAGACCCTGAAGCGGTTCAAGGACGAGGTCGCCGAGGTTCAGGCGGGCCAGGAATGCGGCATGGCTTTCGCCGGCTTCCAGGACATCCAGGCCGGCGATCACATCGAGTGCTTCACGGTCGAAGAGATCAAGCGGACGCTGTAGTCACTCCCGTTCGCGGGACTTGTAGCGCGCGCGATTGGCCTTGTGGATCGCCGCCCACTGTTTGCGGGTCTTCTCGCGCAGAATCGGGTCCTCCCGGCGCGCGAGGTGATGCAGTTCGCGGCCGAGCTTCTGGAAGTTGCGCCAGCGTGTCTCGTCCAGCTCACCGGCTCCGATCGCCGCGCGCACGGCGCATCCGGGCTCATTGCTGTGGCTACAGTCGGAAAACCGGCAGTTGGCGGCCAGCGCCTCGACATCGTCGAACGCCTGGGAGAGGCCCTCGGTGGCGTCGTCCAACGCCAGTTCGCGCATGCCGGGCGTGTCCAGCAGAAGGCCGCCACCGGGAAGCAGGATGAGCTCGCGATGCGAGGTCGTGTGGCGACCGCGCGCGTCGTCGCCGCGCACGGCGCCCACGGCCATGCGCGCCTCGCCGAGGAGGGCGTTGGCCAAGGTCGATTTTCCGGCCCCCGACGCGCCCACCATGACGGCGGTCATGCCCGGCGCCAGGTGGCTGCGCACGGCGTCCAGCCCGGCTCCGGAGATGGTGGAGAGGGCGATCACCGGGGCGCCGGCCGAAATGCGCCGCGCCTGTTCAAGTTGGCCCTCCACGTCGGCGCAGAGATCCGCCTTGGTCAATAGCGCCACAGGCGCGGCTCCACTCGCCCAGGCCTGGGTCAGATAGCGCTCGAGCCGCCTCAGGTTGAGGCCCAATTCCAGGGAGGCGACCAGGAAGGCGACATCGATATTGGCCGCCACCACCTGGAGTTGACCTTCGGGCGAGCGGCGGGTGAACGCCGTGCGGCGGGCCAGCACATGCTCGATCAGCGCCGGGCCGTCAGACGCCGCCGGCGCCGCCGCGACCCAGTCGCCGGCAGCCGGATAGCCGCCGGGTTCGGCCTCGCGCGCCAGACGTCCGGAAATTTCCGCGCGCATCTCACCTGCGGCGGTGACGAGGCGCCATTGCCCGCGGTGTTGCGCCACCACGCGCCCGGCGACGAGACCCTGCGCCGCATGGGGCGCAAACTCGTGCTGGAGCCTCTCGCTCCAGCCATAGGTATTGAGCAATTTCAGGTATCCTTCGATCGGCGTTCGAGAGACGCCGGCCGAATGGCTTGGCCTATCGGCGGGCGCACGGAAGGGCTTGGCGGCGAGACACAGTCATCGGCTAACCCCTCCTTTCCGCTTCACGAGGATCGACAGGCCCCAGCCTAGGCTTCCCTCAGCGTCAAATCCAGAGCCGACCGTCATCGACGGCGATGTCATGGCCCCTCAATAGATCCATGGGATCAGCCGCCAGGTCCGCGCCCGGTAGGCCTCGTAGGCGGCGCCGAACTGGCTGGCGAGCAGGCGCTCTTCGGAGTCCATGCGCGCGACCAGCGGCGGAATGAGCGCCAGGGTCAGCGCGACACCAGCCCACGAACGGAACGCCAGCGCCCATCCAAGCGTGATGACGACGAGGCCGACATAGCTCGGGTTGCGCACCAGTCCGTAGAGGCCGTCGGTGACCAGCTCATGCCCGGGCTGGATGGCGACCAAGCCGCTGAACCGCCGGCCGAGCACGAACACCGGGGCGATGCGCGCGACGCAGCCGAGCGTGAACATCGCCACGCCCGTCCAGCGGACCGCCTCGCCGCCGATGACCCAGAGATTGTGGCGGTCTGTCCAGGCGGGCAGCCAGCCGTCGACGAGGCCGATCAGGCTGAAGGCGACGATCACCCAGCGGTTGCCGCGGTCCTCGCGCTCGCCCTGGTTGAGAGAGCCGGCCGTGAAGAGCGCCGCGCCGGCGAAGACATAGCTGACGGCGGTCACGGCGACGAGCGCTGGGTGCGAGAAGAAGGCGGCGAAACCGCCCCCGCCCCAGACCGCCAGGCCGAGATAGAGGGTCACCGACCCCAGGGAGATGACCGCCATGACGAGCTTGTTCATCGGCGGCGATACTACCAGCCCGCCGCACCCGAAGGCCAGGACAGGGTGCGGCTTGCGCCGGCGCCGCTTCCCCCGCAAGGATGGGCGCGAACAGCCGGGGGCTTTGCATGACCGACGCCATCGCGCCGCGCGCGCCCGCCGGGCTGCTCCGCGTGCTCGGTCTCGTGTTCGGCCTGGCGGTGGTGGTCGGCGGGGTGATCGGCTCCGGGATCATGCGGGCGCCGGGCCTGGTCGCCCAGGCCTTCACCAGCACGCCGCTCATCCTGGCCGCCTGGGTGGCGGGCGGGGTCGTGGCCATGCTGGCGGCCATGCCACTGGTCGAGGCGGGCGCGTCCGTGCCGCTCGCCGGCGGGCCCTATCCGATCGCCGAGCGCGCCTTCGGCCGCACCGCCGGCTTCTTCACCGGCTGGATCGGTTGGGTGCAGTACGCTGCCTCCAGCGCCTTCATCGCCTCGGTGTTCGGCGAATATGTCCATCGCCTGGGCTTTTTGGGCGGCCTCTCAACCAATCTTCTCGCCTGCGGCCTGATCCTGGCCACGGCGGGGCTCAACTGGATCGGCACCCGGGTCAGCGGCGCGTCGCAGACCCTGGCCAGCGCGCTGAAGGGCGGCGCCTACGTCGTATTCATCGCCATCATGTTCCTGACCCCCCACGCGCCGGTTCCGCCTTCGCCGGCGCATCTGGCGGCGGTGACCAGCGTGGGCGCCGCCGTCATGGCCGTGCGCCTGATCTACCAGACCTACGCCGGCTGGGACGCGACCATCTACTTCTCCGAGGAAGTCCATCGCCCGGAACGCAACGTGGCCCGCTCGACCTTCTGGGGGATCGGCCTCTGCGCCGTGGTCTATGTGGCCGTGAACGCCGGCGTGCTGCATGTGCTGGCGCCGGCGGCCGTGGCCGGCTCGGCCCTGGCGGTCGGCGACGCCATCAAGGTTGGCCTGGGTCCCTTGGCCAACACCCTGGTCACCGCCTTCGGCCTGTTTTCCCTGGCCGCCATCGTCAACCTCCAGACCATGGTCTCCACGCGCATCACCTTCCGCATGGCCAGGCACGGGGCTTTGCCTGCTTGGCTCGGCCGGGTCGCGCCCGGCGGCACGCCGCGCAACAGCCTCCTCGTCCTGGTCGCCTTCTCCCTGACCTTCGCCGCCACGGGGGGGTACGAGAGCATCGTGCGCATCTATGCGCCGTGGTCGATCGGTGTGATCTTCATCGTCTGCCTGGCGGCGATCCGCCTGCGCATTTCCGAGCCGGACCTGCATCGGCCCTGGCGCATGCCGCTGTTCCCATGGATCGCCATCGCCGCGGCCCTCTCTCAGGGCGCCCTGATCGCCCTGGTGATGTGGGACGATCCGAAATCCGGCCTGCTCTCGGCCCTCGTGGCCGTTGCTCCTCTGCCGCTGTTCCTGATCTTCTCCCCGCGCTGGCGGGCGGCGGCGGCGCGTGAATTCGGATCGGCGGTGAGTTAGGACTGGGCCATGGCCTACGAAGACGCGCTGAAGGACTACACCCGCTTCGATTTCACCGATCCGGCCGGACGCTGGACGCGGCCGGTATGGCGCCGCGGCGCCGGCCCGGCTGTGATCGTGATCCACGAGATGCCCGGCCTGCATCCCCAAGTCATCCGCTTCGCCGACCGGGTGGCCGCCGCCGGCATGACGGTCTTCTTGCCCAGCCTGTTCGGCCAGCCGGGTCGCGAGGTCACGCCCGGCTACTCCGTCGGGGTGATGCTGAAGGCGATCTGCATCAGCCGCGAGTTTCACGTCTGGGCCACCGACCGCTCGAGCCCGATCGTCGACTGGCTGAAGGCGCTGGCGGCCAAGGCCCACGCCGAATGCGGCGGCAAGGGCGTGGGCGCGGTCGGCATGTGCTTCACCGGCAACTTCGCCTTGGCCATGATGACCGAGCCGGCGGTGGTGGCGCCAGTGATGTCCCAGCCCTCCCTGCCTATCGCCGGCCGTTCGGCCGTGCGCGCGGCGGCCCTCGGCGTCTCCCCGGCGGAGATCGCCTGCGCCAAGCGCCGCTTCAGCGAGGAGGGGCTGTCGCTGATGGCCCTGCGCTTCCGCGGGGATCCGTTCGTGCCTGACGCGCGTTTCGACACCCTGAAGCGCGAGTTTGGCGACGCCCTCGAAGCGGTGGAGCTTGACGCCAAGGACGGCTACCCCGACCCGCGCATGGCCGCCCATTCGGTGCTGACGCTGCATCTGGTGGACAACGATCCCGAGAGTCCGACCAAACAGTGCGAACAGCGGGTGATCGCCTTCTTCAAGGAAAGGACCGGCGCATGAGGGCTGGAGTCTTCGCCGCGCTCGTCGGTGCTTTCGCGCTCGCCGGCTGCGCCACCACGGAGCGGATCTCGGCGGCGTCGGACGTCCACGCCTTGATGATCGCCATCCGCGACGACAACGGTCCGGCCTTCGACGCCCACGTTGATCGTCGCGCCCTGGAGGCGCAGATTCAGCAGCGCATCGTCACGCGCGCCGCCGCGCCGGGCTCGTCCACGGCAGTCAGGGGCCTCGGCGTATTGCTCTCCGGACCGCTGGCCCGCGCCGCCGGCGGCCTCCTCATCCAGCCGGAGGTGTTCCGCGCCGTGGCCGACTATTATGGCTACAAGCCCGCGACGCCGATCCCCGGAACCTTCGCCATCGCCTCGGCCCTGCGGCCCCTGCCCGACGGCCGGGTGTGCGCGGTGACCAAGCAGCGAGGCCCGTGCCTGGTCACCTTCGCCGACGAAGAGGGCGTCTGGCGCCTCGTCTCCTTCGACGGCGACGCCTCGATGCTGCGGCTGAGATAGGGAAGGTCGCCTACCCCACCGCCTCCGGCGCCAGGTCATAGACCTGGCCGCAGTATTCGCAGGTGACGCGGATGCGGCCGTCGGGTTCGACCATGGCGGCGCGTTCGGCCTCGGGGAAGGAATTCAGCACCTCGACGATGCGCTGCTCCGAGCAGCGGCAGAGGGCGGTGATGGTCGTCGGGCGGAACACCCGCACGCCTTCCTCGTGGAACAGGCGCCAGAGCAAGGTGTCGGCCGACACCGCCGGATCGAGCAGTTCATCTTCGCCGAGAGTCTCGAACAGGGCCTGGGCGGTGGTCCAGGCCTCCGCCGTGGGACCGCGCGCGTCGTCTTCGGCGATGTTCTGGATCAAGAGGCCGCCGGCGCGCCAGCCGGCGGCTGTCTGGCCCACGGCCAGACGCACGCGCGTGGGGATCTGTTCCGAACGGCTGAAGTAGGTCTCGGCGGCCAGCGCCAGGGTCTCGCCCTCGATGGCCGTGACGCCCTGGTAGCGGTCCATGTCGGGACCCTGGTCGATGGTCATGACGAAGGAACCCTGGCCGAGGAGGGCGACGGCGCCGGGCCGGGCGAACCCGCCGCTGGCCTCGGCCACGCGCGTCGCGTCGAAGCGGCAATAGCCGCGCAGGGCGCCGGAGGTGTCGTAGTCGGCGACCACATAGGCCACCGGGCCGTCACCCTGGGCCTGGATGATCAGGCGGCCCTCGAACTTCAGGCTGGCGCCGACCAGCGCCGCCAGGGCGCAGGCTTCGCCGAGCAAATTGGCCACCGGCTCGGGATAGGCGTGGCGGGTCAGGATCTCGTCGATAGCCGGCCCCAGGCGCGCGATGCGGCCACGCACCGGCTGGGTCTCGATCTGGAAGGGGGCGACGATGTCGTCGGCGGGGGGCTCGGTCGTGGTCATGCGCTCGCCGATATGGGGTCTGATCGCGCCTAATTCATCCGATGGCGCCGAAGCACCAGGCCAGGATCGATTTCTGGGCGTGGATGCGGTTTTCGGCCTCGTCCCAGACCAGGGAGCGCGGCCCGTCGATGACCGCCGCGGTGACCTCCTCGCCGCGATGGGCGGGCAGGCAATGCAGGAACACCGCGTCGGGCGCGGCCAGGGCCATCAGCGCGTCGCCCACCTGATAGGGCGCGAAGGCCTCGACCCGAGCCATGTGATCGACATCGCCCATGGACACCCAGGCGTCGGAGACGACGCAGTCGGCCCCGCGCACGGCCCGCTCCAGATCGTCGGTCACCTCGACCGCCGCGCCATGAGCCAGGTCTTCGGCCTTGGGCTGGAATTGCGGCGGGCAGGCCACCTTCAGCGTAAAGCCGAACTTGGCCGAGGCGTGGATGAAGCTGGCGCAGACGTTGTTGCCGTCGCCGACGAAGGCGACGGTCTTGCCGGGCAGGGCCCCGCGATGCTCCTCCAGCGTCATCAGGTCGGCCATGATCTGGCACGGGTGGCTGCGGTCGGTGAGGCCGTTGATCACCGGGACCTGGGCGGCGGCGGCGAAGCGCTCCACGTCGATGTGACGATCGGCGCGGATCATCACCGCATCGACCATGCGCGAGAGCACGCGAGCGGTGTCCTCGATGGTCTCGCCGCGGCCGAGCTGCATGTCGGCCCCGGTGGAGAGGATGGCGGCCCCGCCGAGCTGGCGGATGGCGGCGTCGAAGGAAAAGCGCGTGCGCGTGGAATTCTTCTGGAAGATCATCGCCAGCGTCCGCCCCGCGGCCGGCGCGTCGGCGTCCGGTCGGGCCTGGCCCCAGCCCTTGCGCGCGGCCTTGCGAGCGTGGGCGTCGTCCAGGATGAGGCGCAGGGTCGCCGGCTCCAACGCCCACAAATCGAGGAAGTGGCGGGGTCCGGCCATCAGGCCGCCGCCTTGCGCCGCATGACCTCGCAGGTCGCTTCCAGCTTTTCGATCGCCTCGCGCGCTTCATCCTCGGTGAGGATCAGCGGCGGCAGCAGGCGGATGCAGTTGTCGCCGCCGCCGGCCATCAGCAGGCGCTGGTCGCGCGCGGCGGCCATGAACTCACGGTTGTTGGGGATCAGCTTGACGCCGATCAGCAGGCCCTTGCCGCGGATATCGGCGATGACGTCCGGAAAGCGATCCTTGAGGCCGGCGAGCTGCTGGCCGAAATAGCCGGCGATCCGGCGCACATGGTCCAGGGTTTCGGGCCGGCTGATCTCGTCGAACGCCGCCAGGCCCACGGCCATGGCCAGGGGATTGCCGCCATAGGTCGAGCCGTGCGAGCCCACGACCATGCCGGAGGCTGCGTGGGCGGTGGCCAGGCACGCGCCGACGGGAAAGCCGCCGCCCAGCGCCTTGGCCACGCACATGATGTCCGGCGCGGCGTCCGTCGCCCATTCGTGGGCGAAGAGCCGGCCGGTGCGCCCCATGCCGCACTGAATTTCGTCATAGATGAGCAGGGCGCCCTTCTCGTCGCACAGCCGGCGCAGGCGCGACAGATCGGCTTCCGGCAGGGCGCGCGCGCCGCCCTCGCCCTGGACGGGCTCGATGATCACCGCCGCGGTCGCAGGCCCCATGGCCGCCTCGAGGGCGTCCGGGTCGCCGAACGGCAGGTGGCGATAGCCGGGTAGGGCGGGGCCGAAGCCTTCGACGTAGCCCGGATTGCCGGCGGCGAAGACGGCGGCGTAGCTGCGGCCATGGAAGGCGCCTTCGAAGCCGATGACCTCGATACGGTCGGGGTCGCCGGCGGCCGAATGATGCTTGCGCGCCATCTTCAGCGCGCACTCCACCGCCTCGGTCCCCGAATTGGTGAAGAAGACCACGTCCGCGAAGGTTTCGTCGGTGAGGCGCCCCGCCAGCGCCTCCTGACCCGGGATGCGGAAGATGTTGGAGACGTGCCACAGCTTGGCGCCCTGGGCGTTCAGGGCGGCGACGAGCTTGGGGTGGGCGTGGCCGAGGCCGGTGGTGGCGATGCCGGCCAGGCAATCGAGATAGGCCTCGCCATCGGTGGAATAGAGGCGCGCGCCCTCGCCGCGCTCAAAGGCCAGCGGCGCGCGGGCGTAGACGGCCAGGAGATGATCGTCGGGGATACTCTCGGGCGCCATGGCTTCCCTCTCAAAAGCGCGGCGTCCCCGCGAGGGGGCGCGGGGACGGGAAGCGCGGCGTTGTGTTCCCGCGCCCTGCCTCTGTCAATAATCGGGACGATCGCCCAAAGGCTTCAGGGTCGGAAGTCGACATCCGCCGTCTTGACCGTTCCGGCCGTCCGGCCGGGCGCCGACTGATAGGTCCAGTAGAGATTGGTGTGGGCGATGACCTGGTCCGGCGGCGGCGCGCCCCACTTCGACAGATCTTCGGTGGTGTGGGCGTCGCTGACCAGGGTCGCGTCATAGCCCCTGACCAGGGCGCCATGCAGCGTCGAGCGGATGCAGGCGTCGCTCTGCGCGCCGACGACGAGGAGCCGTCCGACCCCAAGACCCTCCAGCACGGTCTCCAGAGGCGTGTCCTCGAAGGCGTCGCCCCAGACCTTGGCGATCAGAGGTTCGCCGGCGTCCGGAGTCAGTTCCGGCACGATCCGCCAGGGATCGGCGCCGATCACAAGCTGTTCGTTGGAATGCTGCACCCAGATCACCGGGGCCCGCACGCCGCGCGCCTTTTCGACCAACCGGGCGATGTTGGCGATCACGGCGTCGCGCGCGTGGGCGCCGGCGACGACGCCATTCTGAACATCGACAACGAGGAGGGCGGTGTTCGGCCGGCCGCTGAGCGTGGTCATCGATCGCCCTAGGTCTTCAGGCGGTAGCCGGTGGCGAACATCCATAGGCAGACGGCGGCCAGCGCCACGGTCATGCCGGCGGTAACCAGAACCCCCGTCAGGAGGGAGCCGTCCGCCGTGCCGATGAAGCCGTAGCGGAAACCGCTGATCATATAGAAGAAGGGGTTGAAGTGGCTGGCTGTCCGGAACGGTTCGGGCAGGCGCGCCACCAGATAGAAGGTGCCCGACAGGAAGGTCATGGGCATGATCACGAAGTTGCTGACCGCGGCAATGTGATCGAACTTCACCGACCAGATGGCCGCCATCAGGCCAAGCAGGCCCATGGCCAGGGCCGCGACGATCCCGAAATAGGCCACCGCCCAGGGGTGGACGAGGGTCAGGTGGGCGAAGGGCAGCACCGCCAGCAGGGTCACGGCGCCCACCACCACACCGCGTGTCGCCGCGCCGAAGGCGAAGCCGGCGACCTGCTCCCATGGGGCGAGGGGCGGGGTGATGAAATCGCTGATCAGACCGTTCATCTTGGCCTGCAGCAGGCTGGAGGATGAATTGGCGAAGGCGTTGGACAGGATCTGCATCATGACCAGCCCCGGGGCCACGAAGGTGGCGAACCGCACGCCCTCCACCGGCGGCGAGGCGCCGCGCACGGCGACCACGAACACCAGCATATAGAGCAGGGCGGTCACCACCGGGGCGGCCAGCGTCTGGGCGCCCACCTTCAGGAAGCGGCGCACCTCGCGCACGTAGAGCGTGCGCAGGCCCTCCCAGTTGGCGCCGTGGTAGTCGCGCGGCGACGGTGGGGCCGCCGTCGTCGTGAGCATGTCCTTCATGCCCCCTCATCTGCGTCCGCCGGGGTCGCGGCGCAAGGCCGGTCCGCTGCGATTCTAGATGTTGATCCTGTGGACAGAACCCATGGCGCCTATTGTGGATCGCCCAGAATGATGCACGATATCTAGTAGGCGCCGGCGGCATGGAGCGACACGGAAACTATATCTAGATCGACGGGCGCCGGCCGTCGATCGACAAGGGGTCGGAGGGTTCTCATGGGCTGGACGGACGAGCGGGTCGAGGTCCTCAAGAAGCTGTGGCTGGAGGGCCTGTCGGCCAGCCAGATCGCCAAACAATTGGGCGGGGTGACCCGCAACGCGGTGATCGGCAAGGTTCACCGGCTGGGGCTTTCGGGCCGCGCCGCCCCCTCGCAGCCGACCCGGCCGGCGTTCCGCACGCCCAGGCCGCCGCGTCCGGCCCTGTCCGGGCCCGCGCACCGTCGCGCCGAAGCGCACCGGCCGGAACCGGTCGCCCGCCCCGCGCCACGCCCTGTGACGCCCTATATCGAGGAGCCCGGCACCGCCACCGTGCTGACCCTCGGGGCGCATATGTGCAAATGGCCGATCGGCGATCCGGCGACGAGCGACTTCACCTTCTGCGGACGGCGGGCGGGGGACGAGGGTCCATACTGCGTGGAGCACGCGCGGGTGGCCTATCAGCCGCCCCAGTCCAAGAAGAAGTCCGGCCCCACCGAACTGGCCCGGTCGCTTAGGCGGTATATCTGACCACTGACACGCCTCCCTCCCCTTGCTGGGGAGGGATGTCGTGCCTGTCCCCAACAAAGACCGTCATGGCCGGGCGAAAGTCCCGGCCAGCCATGCACGCCGTATGGCGGGTGGCCGCGCCCGGCGCGGCCAGGGCAGAGCGTTTCAGTTGCGGTTGAAGCGCTGAACGGTGGCCATGCTGGGCATGGCCACCCGTCCTCACGCGCTCAATGGATCCCCGGGACTGAACGGTAGGGAGAAGGAGAGCGCGGGGTCAGTATCGGGCGACCAGCGTGAGTTGAAGCTCGCGGCCAGATTGAAAAGTGTAGAAGGACGTGGTCGCGGCGGGGTTGTACAGCGTGGTCTCGCCGGCCTCGGGCACATAGTTCGTCAGGGTGCGCTTATTGAGCAGGTTGAAGCACTGCAGCTTGATCTCCAGGTTCTTGAAACCATACGCGAGCGAGCCGTTCACGGTGTCATAGGCAGGCAGCTTGATCGGCTGCGGGGAGCCGCTCGCCGGACTGTTGTAGACGACGGAACTGCCGACTTGCTTGTAGGTCACGGACGCCCGCCAGCCGTCATGATGCAGGAGCAGGCCCACCGCATCCGTCCACCGCGGGGTCGCCGCCAGCTCCTGCCGCGGATTGCCGCCGATGCCCGCCGGGATGTTCGGCGCTTGCGCCGCCTGCACGGCGTCGTTGATCGAGCCGTTGGCGAAGAAGGTCAGGCCGATCGGCAGCGTATAGGCCGCCTCGCCCTCGACGCCGTTATAGTTGACCTTGCCGGCGTTACAGCTCGCCGCCTCGGTCTCGCCGTCCGCGACGACGTCGCAGGGCACGTTGGCGTTGGCCGCGTCAACCAGATAGACGTCCGCGTCCGCTGTCAAAGCACCGCGGCTATAGACGGTGCCGAGCTGGTAGTTGGTGGTCGTTTCGGGCGTCAGATGCTGAAGATTGACGCCGGGAACTTCCAGTTCGGCAAGTTGCGGTACGAGGAAGCTGGTTGCGAATTGTCCGTAGACCGACCAGTAATTTAGGATCTTGTAGTTCACGGTCAGGAAGTAGAGCGGACTGTTGTAAGTGTTCGTGCCCTCGAGCGAGCCGGTTTCCTTGCCGCCATAATTCTCTTCCGCCGCGTTCACGTCACGCCGGAAATTCACGTATTTGAAGCCTGGCGAAATCGTCAGGGCGTCGGTCGGCGTCCAGTTGAAATCAACAAAGACCTGTTCCTGCAGCCAGCTTGAATGTTCTCGCAGTTTGTAGTTCGTCGGGGTGGTAATCAGAGGGTCGTTGCTGGGCGTGTACACATCTACGGGCGTATAGCCGTTCGTGAAATCATAATATGCCTTCTGGCGGTACGTCGCCGAACCTTCAACCAGGGCGCCAACTTTCAAGACGCCGAACGGCAGCACGTCTTTGAAGCGCAGGATATCGCCCTCGACGTTGTAATCGTTACGCTTCAGGTAGCCGTAGATGTCGGTGGCGGCCTGGCCGTCGCCGTCGATCGCCGCTTGCTTGGTCCCGACATCCGAGCTGGTCGAGCCGATAAGTCCGCTGTTGTCCTTCGTGGAATCGGTCTTGTTTGAATAAAAATAGGCGTACGGTTCGTCCTCGATCGATATGCTTGGGGTAACTTGGTAATTTAGGTCAACGTAACCGAAGTATGTTTGCTTTCGTTCGAAATTCCACTTGTACCAATGCTCTTCATCCGGGATGTCAGTGAGCTGGAAATTCTTTCCATAGGCCTCAATCTGCGGCAGGGTTTCGCCCGGGCCATTCGAGTCTGGGAAATTGTACCGACTCCAGGCGTGGGTGACCAAGGCCGTCAAGGTGAACTTGTCTCCGATAGGCAGCACATATTTGATCATTTGGTTGAGGGCGTACCCTCCGGAATGGCTCAGTTGGGTGTCCGAACTACGCTCGTCCAGATTGATCGACAGCTTGCCGCCGAACAGTTGCGGCAGGTAACCGGTATTCAGCGTCGTGACCGCGGCGAAGGTGTTGAACGAGCCGTAGGTAAGCTTCTGCTGAACACCAAAGGTGTCGCTGACGGTCGGCGAGAAATAGTGAATCGCACCGCCGTAGTTTGCCTGGCCGAGGTCGCCCGCCGCGCCCGGTCCGCGGTCCACCACTGCGGCGCCGATCTCCGAGGTCGGGAAATAGTCGTTCGGGTGGTGGGTCGGGTTGTTGGTGTCGCCGAAGGCGATGCCATCGTAGGTGACGTTATATTCGCCGTCCTGGAAGCCACGCATCGTCGTCGAGAAATAGTTGCCGATGCCGCCGGCGTTGGCGCTGATGCCGCTGATGCTCGGCGCGATGAAAATCACAGTGCTGATGTTGCCGGTTTCCGGTGTGATCTGCTCGATGAAGTCGCGGCTGACGATCGATTCCGGCTCGGTCTGATCGAGCGACGCCTTGACGGGCGCGGCCTTGGCGCCAGGCGTCCGTTCGGCCGTGACGATGACACCGCCGACGGTGGCGCCTTCGGCGCCGGCGTTCCCGACGTCGGTGCTGGGGGCGGATTGTGGCGCCGACGTCCCGGCCGCGGTGTCGGCGGCCAGCGCGTGGCCACTCGTCGCAAGGGCGAGCGCACATGTCGAGGCGGCGAGCCAGGCTCGCGTTGTGGTGGTGTTCATGGTTCCCCTCGTCACCGGCGAAACAAACGCCGCCGTGTTCTTCACGCCGTTGGGCGTTGGGGCCTCTTCTTCCCGGCTTGTGTGACGCCGGCGTCACGACTCCACGACAGTTTCGTGAAATTGCGTCGCCTTCCCGTGGGAAAAGCGAGGCGGGATAAGGCCTTGGTGACGCTCGACGGCTTCGAGCCGCGGACGAGTCGCTGGCCCCGGGAGTCAGCCGCGAGGGCGTTGGGGTCGGCTAGGCCGACACGCCGCCGCCGGTCATGGCGATGAGCCACCCGAAGAAGGCCGGCAGCAGCGCGCGCTGGGCGGCCACGATGATCACGATCAGGATCATCGGCGTTATGTCCATGCCGCCCAGCGGCGGGATGAAGCGCCGGAAGGGCGCCAGCAGCGGCCGGGTCGCCCGGTCCAGGAACTGCACGACATTATAGGCGGCGCGGTTGCGCAGATTGATGATGTCGAAGGCGATCAGCCAACTGGCGATGGCGTTGGCGACGACGATCCAGACGATGGCGCTCAGCAGCAGATCGACGATGATGTAGACGAAATTGATGACGGCCGGCATGAACGCTCCGCGCGAGAAGGTGCGGCTAGGTATCGGCCCCTTATGACCCTGGCAAGGCGGCAGGGGGCGGCGCATTCCTTGACACCCGACCGCCCCCTCCCTTATCTCGCGCCCTTCCTCCTGACGGGGAGGGGCCGTAGCTCAGATGGTAGAGCGCCTCGTTCGCAATGAGGAGGTCAGGGGTTCGATTCCCCTCGGCTCCACCAGGAGCTCGTAATATCGAGCTTTTTCAATCAATTAAGACTGGCCGACACAGGCTGAGCTCTGCGCCGCGACGGATGGCGGTTGACTCACGCATAACTCGGTGGTTATACGAAAACCCATAACCACCGAGCTATCGATCTCACATGCCCACCGCGCACGACATGGTCTTCCGAACGCTGGCCGACCCGACCCGGCGGGCGATCTTCGAACGCCTGTGCCGCGAAGGCGAACTGACTGTGGGGACCCTGACGGCTCAGTCCGGGGTCTCTCAGCCGGCGGTGTCCAAGCACCTCGGCGTTTTGAGGCAAGCCGGGCTGGTGCTCGACCGCCATGAGGGACGCCAGACCCACTATAGCGCCCAGCTCGGCGCGCTGGCCCCCCTGACCGACTGGACCAATGAAATGACCGGCTTCTGGCGGAGCCGGTTCGACCAACTGGAAGACTTGCTGAAGAGGATGGACCAATGACCACTACCGAAGCCGAAACCCTCTCCGTCGTCGTCGAACGCGAGATGCCCTTTTCGCCGGAAAAGATATGGCGCGCGCTCACGGAGACGCACCTGATCGAAGAGTGGCTGATGAAGAACGACTTCCAGCCGGTCGTGGACCACCGGTTCAAATTCAGCGCCGACTGGGGCTCGGTCGACGGTCAGGTGAAGGAGGTCGAACCGAACAGGACGCTTTCCTACACCTGGGGCGCCTTTGGTCTCGGCACCCTGGTCACCTGGACTCTCACCCCCACGGGCGCGGGGACGCAACTGCGCATGGAACAGGTAGGCTTCCGATCGGATATGCCGCAGGCCTACCATGGGGCCAGGGCCGGTTGGCCGCGGTTCTTCGCCGCCCTGGAGCAGATGCTGGCGCGGTTGGACTGAGGTCCGGGCGGGGCGTTCGCCAAGTCTCGCCGACCGTCCCCTCGCATCGACGCCCGGCGCCGCCTATATCGGCTGCGGGGCGGCCGCGGCCGATCCCTTTGCGAACAGTCAAGGATCCCGCCGCCATGAGACGCCTCATCCCCGCCGCCGCCGCGGCCCTCGCCCTGGCCTTTTCCGCCCAGGCGCAGACACCCGCCCCGGCGTCGCCCGTCGCGCCCGCCAGCGTCCAACCCGGACGCTACAAGATCGAGCCCAATCACACCCGGGTGCTGTTCAGCGTCTCGCATATGGGCTTCACCACCTATTACGGTGAGTTCGTCGGCGCCTCCGGAACCCTCAGCCTCGATCCGGCCAACATCGGCGCCAGCCATCTGGACGTCTCGGTTCCGATCGGCGGTATCCTGACACCCAGCGACAGGCTCGACACCGAGCTCAAGGGCGCCGACTGGTTTAACGCCGCGCAGTTTCCGGCCATGACCTTCCATTCGACCGCCATCACCTCCACCGGGCCCGACACCGCCGAGGTCACCGGCGATCTCACCCTGCACGGGGTGACCAAGCAGGTGACGCTGAAGGCCAAATTCAACGCCGCCGGCGTCAATCCGCTGGACAAGGCCTACACCACCGGCTTCGAGGTGCGCGGCCACATCAGCCGCAGCGATTTCGGCGTCACCAAATATGTGCCCCTGGTCGGCGACGACGTGCATCTGATCATCAGCGTCGCCTTCGAACGCGCGCCGTCCTGACACCTGCTAGGCGATGAACGGCGCCGAGAGTCTCGTACGCACCCTGGCCGGCGCGGGGGTCCGCGTCTGCTTCGCCAATCCTGGCACCTCGGAGATGCATTTCGTGGCCGCGCTCGACCGCGTGCCCGAAATGCGCGCGGTCCTCGGCCTCTTCGAGGGCGCGGTGACCGGCATGGCCGACGGCTATGGCCGCATCGCCGGGACTCCGGCCGCCACCCTGCTGCACCTGGGCCCCGGCCTCGCCAACGGCCTGGCCAATCTGCACAACGCCCGCCGCGCGGCGACGCCGATCGTCAACATCGTCGGCGACCACGCCACCTATCACGCCCAGTACGATGCGCCGCTGGCCTCGGACATCGCCGGCTTCGCCCGGCCGGTGTCGGGCTGGGTGCATAGCGCCACGAGCGCGCTCAGCGTGGCCGCCGACGGGGCGCGGGCGGTGGCGGCGGCGCGACAGCCGCCTGGCCAGATCGCCACCCTGATCCTGCCGGCGGACACGGCCTGGAACGAAGCCGAGGGTCCGGCGCCGGCTTTGCCGGTCCCCGAACCGGCCCAGGTTTCCGCCGACGCGATCGAACGGGCGGCGCAGGCCGCGCGCGCGGGCAAGGCGTGCGCGATCCTGATCCGCGGCGCCGCGCTGGGCGAAGCGGGCCTGGCGGCGGCGGGCCGGATCGCCGAGGCCACCGGCGCGCGACTGATGGTCGACACCTTCGCCCCGCGCCTGGCGCGAGGGGCGGGGCGCGTCGCGGCCGAGCGCCTGCCCTATTTCGCCGAGCAGATCGTCGAGTTCCTGGCCGAGGTGGAGACGCTGGTGCTGGTGGGATCGCGCCCACCGGTGTCGTTCTTCGCCTATCCCGGCAAGCCGAGCTGGGGCCTGCCGGATGGCGCGCGCATCACCTATCTGGCCCATCCGCACGAGGACGGTGTCGGCGCGCTCGAAGCCCTGGCCGAGGCCGTCGGGGCGGCGAGGGCGCCGACCCGGCTGACGTCCTTCGTCCAGCCCGACACGCCGACCGACAAACTCAATCAGTATACGGTCGGTCAGGTGATCGCCCGGCATCTGCCGGAAGGCGCGATCCTCTCCGACGAGGGCGCCACCGGCTCAGGCGGCGCCCTCCTGGCCACCGCGACCGCGGCGCCGCACGACCATCTGGCGCTCACCGGCGGTTCGATCGGTCAGGGTGTGCCGGTTGGGACGGGCGCGGCCGTGGCGGCGCCGGACCGCAAGGTCGTCTGCCTGCAAGGCGACGGCGGGGCGATGTACACGCTGCAGGCGCTATGGACCCAGGCGCGCGAGAAGCTGGACGTGACCACCGTCATCCTGGCCAATCGCTCCTACGCCATTCTCAATGTGGAGCTGGCGCGGGTGGGGGCCCTCAACGCCGGACCCAAGGCGCTCTCCATGCTCGACCTGCGCGATCCGGGCCTCGATTTCGTCGCCCTGGCGCGGGGCCTGGGCGTCGAGGCGACCCGCGTCGAGACCGTCCAGGCCTTCGACGATCAGTTCGCCCTGGCCATGCGCGAGCGCGGCCCGCGGTTGATCGAGGTGATGGTCTAGGCTCGGCGGTCAGTGTCGCCGAGAGCCGGATCAGACGGCGGCCGCGATGGCCTTCTTGCGGGAGGCCCGCATCGCGGCGCCCAGTCCGCCGAAGCCGATCAGCATCAGAGCCCAAGCCGCAGGTTCCGGAACCTCGGTGGCGCTGAAATTGACGGTGTCGGTGGTGTAGCCGCCGCCGACCGAGGCATAGAGCACATAGCCGCCGGGGGTCCCGTAGGTGTTGTTGAAGAGGTTGTATTGAACGCCGCCGACAGTGAACAGCAGGCCGCTGAGGTCGAATCCTTTCGACAGATCGGAGCCCACGGATCCGTCGTAGGCGTTGTCGTAGATGAACACGCCGTTGTCGGTGGAGCCCGGAAAGGCGGGATTGGCGACCAGCGTCATCGAGCCGAGCTCGCCGGTGAACACCGAGCCGACGACCGATCCCATCAGGCTGTCGACCTCTCCGCCGTTCGTGTTGAAATCGCCCGACGCCACCAGGCCGCTATTGTCGGTGACGGTGAAGTCGTAGGTGGAGGCGCCTGCAGCAGTCGCCGCGAGAGCGCTGAACGCAACGACAGCGCCGAACGCGGCAGCTTTTGAGAAGCTCATATCAGAGGCCTGTCTTTCAATGTGGCGACCGTGAGCGATGCAAGCTGAGGCTGCGTCGTCAGGGCGAAAATGTGGCGAGTCGTGTCAGCTTTGTGATAACGCGAGGCGACCGCGAGCGTTCCGTCAGATGGCTGCGACAACCGGCCACAGGGGACGACGTTGAGGCGACGGCAGACGATCCTATCGATCGCCGTCCCTTTTTTTGGAATTCGCGGGCGATTCGTCGCCCAATCCCCACGTCGTGGGCTTGGTTTGACAACGGCGCGACGGACGCCCATTTCCCTAAGCGAGGGGCAAGGAGGACTGATATGTCCATTCGTTCCATCGCCGCCGTCGCCGCGGCGGCTGTTTGCGCTCTAGCCGGTTCGGCGACGGCCGACGGCGGTCACCCATGCTTCTACATCAATCAATGGGAAGGCTGGCACGCCACCGACGCCAATACGATCTATCTGCGCGTCAGCATGCACGACATCTATCGGGTGGATTTGAGCGCGGGCTCCCAGGAGTTGACCTGGCCCGGCTCGTACCACCTGGTCTCGCGCGTCCAGGGCTCGTCGTCGATCTGCACGGCGCTCGATCTGCAGCTGGCGCTGGCGGACGGTCACGGCTTCTACCAGCCGCTGATCGCCAAAAACATCGTCAAGCTGACGCCGGAAGAAGTCGCCGCCCTGCCCAAGAAAGACCTGCCGTAGTTCAATCGTAGTACCGCTTCGGGGAGGAGCGCTTGGCCCTCGAGGCGGTGATCTGGGATTTCGGCGGCGTCTTCACAGGCTCGCCCTTCGAGGCCTTCAACGCCTATGAGGCGGCGCATGGCTTGCCGCGCGATTTCATCCGCGGGGTGAACGCCACCAATCCACACGGCAACGCCTGGGCCCAGTTCGAGAGCGCGCGCATCGACGGCGCCCGGTTCGACGCCCTTTTCCTGGAAGAATCGACCGTGCTCGGCTGGCCGGTGCGGGGCGCTGACGTCCTGCCGCTGCTCTCGGGCGCGCTGCGGCCACGCATGGTCGAGGCGCTCAAGGCCTGCAAGGCGCGCTTCAAGGTCGGCTGCATCACCAACAACATGGCCCAGGGCCACGGCCCCGGCATGGCCGCCAGCGCCGATGACGCCTCGCGCACGGCGCCGATCATGACCCTCTTCGACGTGGTGATCGAAAGCTCCAAGGTCGGGGTGCGCAAGCCGGATCCGGCGATCTATCGCCTGATGTGCGAGGCCCTGGCGGTGGCCCCGGCCGATTGCATCTATCTCGACGACCTGGGCATCAACTGCAAAGCCGCGGCCCAGCTCGGCATGAGGGCCATCAAGGTGGTGAGTGAAGCCCAGGCCCTGGCCGATCTGGAGACGATGAGCGGGCTCAGTTTTGAGGAGAGGCAGGAGGCATGACCCGGCCGGCGAAGATAGGGGCCGAGGTCGCCCTGGCGAAACTGCCCGGCTGGTCGCGCGTGGAGGGGGACCGCGACGCGATTACGCGGACCTACAAATTCGCCTCGTTCAGCGCCGCCTTCGGCTGGATGACGCGCGTGGCCCTGGCGGCCGAGAGCCTCGACCACCACCCCGAGTGGTTCAACGTCTACGACCGGGTCGACGTCACCCTGGCCACCCACGACGCCGACGGCGTGACCGAGCTGGACGTACGTCTGGCGAAGATCATGGACGATGCCTACACAGGCTCGCCCCATTGACGCCACGGAGTCGGGCGAAGTGCGCGCCAACTAGCTGGGCTGGGCTTGATTGAAGAGCGACGTCAGGACCCTTAAGGTCCCGGCCGCGCGGGAAGGCTAAGTCTGGATATCCAATGGCGAAAATCACCCTCATCGACGACGACGAAAACATTGTCGCCTCGGTGTCGCTGGCGCTTGAGAACCACGGCCATGCCGTGACCGCCTATTATGACGGCGCCTCCGGCCTTTCGGCCCTGGAGAGCGATCCGCCGGATATCGCGATCCTGGACGTGAAGATGCCGCGCATGGACGGGATGGAGGTGCTGCGTCGCCTGCGCCAGACCTCGTCCCTGCCGGTGATCATCCTCACCTCCAAGGACGAAGAGATCGACGAGATCCTGGGCTTCAACCTCGGCGCCGACGACTATGTCCACAAGCCATTCAGCCAGCGTCTGCTGCTGGAGCGGGTCAAGGCGGTGTTGCGGCGCGCCTCGGCGGACGAAGACGGCGCCGACGCGGCGGCCTTGGCCTCGCGCGCCATCCGGCGCGGGCGCCTCACCCTCGATCCGGCGCGCCACGACTGCCTGTGGGACGGCCGTCCGGTGCGGCTGACGGTGACCGAGTTCCTGCTTCTGCAGTCGCTGGCCCAGCGCCCCGGCTTCGTGAAGAGCCGCGACAACCTGATGGACGCCGCCTACGAGGATCAGGTCTACGTCGACGACCGCACCATCGACAGCCACATCAAGCGCATGCGCAAGAAGTTCCGCGACGTGGATCCGGAGTTCGATTCCATCGAAACTCTCTATGGCGTCGGATATCGCTACCGCGAGTCCTGAACCCCGGCCTGGACGCCGCGCGTCCGCCGCGCCCCGGCGCGGCGTATGGCCCCTGGGCTCACGGCTCGGGCGGCTGATCATCGCCCTCAATCTGCTCGGCCTGGCCATCCTGGTCGGCGGGGCGCTGGTGCTGAACGAGTTCCGCCAGGGGCTCATTCAGACGCGCCTGGAGAGCCTGGAGTTCGAGGGCGAGGTCATCGCCAAGGTCATCGACGAATACGCCACCATCGGCGAACCCGAGCCCGCCCTGGCCGCCGACCCCGCCGCCAGCATGATCAATGTGCTGTCCATTCCGAGCACCCAGAGGGCGCGGCTGTTCGACGCCGGCGGGCGTCTTCTGGCCGACAGCTTCGTGGTCGCCGACCGGGTGGACTCGAGCCCTCTTCCACCGCCGCTCAAGCCCGGGGAGCACCCGAACGCCGCCGGCGCCCGTCAGCGTGAAGCGCGCCTGGCGAAGGCGCGCGAAGCCCTCGCTGCCGAGGTGCGGGAAGCGATGCGCGGCGAGGTGGTGCGCAATGTGCGCGTCGGCGAGGACGGCAATCGCGTGGTCTCGGTGTCGATCCCGATCCGCCACGTGCGCGCCGTTCTGGGCGTGCTCACCCTGCAGGCCACCGGCGTGGAGCAGATCGTCGCCGCCCAGCGCCGCGCCCTGCTGCCCTTCATCCTGATCGCCGTCGGCGTCACCCTGACATCCTCGCTTCTGCTCACCCAGCTGATCGCCGAGCCGGTCCTGCGCCTGGCGCGGGCGGCCGACCGCGTCCGGCTGCAGCATTCACGAGCCATCGCCCTGCCGGATCTCGCCCGGCGCGACGATGAAGTCGGCGACCTCACCCGCTCGCTGGAGGATATGACCCGGGCGTTGAGCGACAGGATGCAGGCCATTGAGCGCTTCGCCGCCGATGTGGCCCACGAGCTGCGCAACCCGATGACCTCCATCCGCTCGGCGGTCGAGACGCTCGACCTGGTCAAGACCGTCGAGGCGCGCGACCGCCTGCTGCGCATCTTGGGTCAGGACATCGGCCGGATGGACCGACTGATCACCGACATCTCCAACGCCTCGCGCCTGGATGCGGAGCTGGCGCGCGAGTCGCCGTCGCCCCTCGACCTCAACCAATTGCTGGCCCAGGTATGTGAGTTCTACGAGGCCACCCGCAAGCCGGGGGAGGTGGGCGTGCGCCTTGTCGACCAGGCGCCGGAGCCGGTTCATGTTCTCGGCCGTGAGGGACCGCTGAGTCAGGTGGTGCGCAATCTCATCGACAACGCCCGTTCGTTCAGTCCGCCGGGCGGCGAAGTGCGCGTGAGCCTGAGGCGCGGCCGGGCCGAAGCCGTGGTGTGCGTCGACGATGACGGTCCGGGCATGCCGCCGGAGAACCTGGAGACGGTTTTCCAGCGGTTTTACACTTCCAGGCCCAAGGGTGCGGCATTCGGCGGCAATTCCGGGCTGGGCCTGGCCATCGCCCGCCAGATCGCCGAGGCGCACGGCGGCCGTATCTGGGCGGAAAACCGGCTGGCCGGCCAGGAGGTCGCCGGCGCGCGCTTCAGCATCGCCTTGCCGTTGGCCCGGTCGTGATCCTGCATGCCGGCCTCATCGCCGCCCACGCGGCAGGCCTGTGGCGGGGCGTGCTCATCGAAGGGGCGTCGGGCGCGGGCAAAAGCGACCTGGCCCTGCGCGCCCTCGGCTTCGGCTTCCGCCTCGTGGCCGACGATCGGGTGGTGGTCTTTCTGAGCGCCGGTCGGCTCTATGGCCGCGCGCCCGCGACACTGGCCGGCCTGATCGAGGTGCGCGGCGTGGGAGTGCTCAACCGTTATCCCCTATCGATGGCGCGCATCGTCCTTCGGCTGCGCCTGGTCGGCGAGGGGGAGGCGGTGGAGCGCATGCCGGAGGAAAGCGACGCCCCCCTTCTCGGCGTCTCCATCCCGTCGCTCGCCCTGCGGCCGTTCGAGGCCTCGGCCCCGGCCAAGCTGGCTGCGGCTATCGAACATCTTGGAGGCAAGGCCTAAGAGCGGTATCAAGCCGCCTTCGCGCCGCCCGGCGGGCGCTTGGGGCTAAAGGGTTCGCCGTTGAGCAAGTGTGAATGATAGGGCTCGTGATCGTTACACACGGCCGTCTGGCGCAAGAATTTCTCTACGCCATGGAGCATGTGGTCGGACCTCAACCGGCCGTCTCCGCCATCTGCATTGGTCCGGACGATGACATGGACCGACGACGACGCGACATCCTCAAGGCGTGCGGCGAGGTGGACCAGGGCGACGGCGTCATCCTGCTCACCGACATGTTCGGCGGCACTCCATCCAATCTGGCCATCTCGGTCATGGAGCAGACCAAGGCCGAGGTGATCGCCGGCCTCAATCTGCCGATGCTGATCAAGCTGGCCAGCCTCAGGGCCCGCGAACCGCTCAGCGTCTGCGTCGCCCACGCCCAGGAGGCGGGCCGCAAATACATCTCCGTGGCGTCCTACGTCCTGGCCGGCGAGAAGTGACAGCCACGGCCAGCGTCGACATCGTCAATGAGCGGGGCCTGCACGCGCGCGCCTCGGCCAGGTTCGTCAAGCTGGCCGGAACCTTTGACGCCGAGGTTCGGGTGACCAAGGACGATCAGACCGTCGACGCCCAGTCGATCATGGGCCTGATGATGCTGGCCGCCGGCCCAGGCTCGACCATCGAGATCAGCGCCGATGGCCGCCAAGCCGAGGAAGCGCTGCAGGCCCTGACCCGCCTGGTCTCCAGCCGCTTCGAAGAAGAGCGGTAGCGTCGGTCTATAATTCCAAGCGTTCAGCGATCCAGAGTTTGATAAGCGCTTGGCGCGTGACGCCAAGCCGCCGGGCCTGCCGATCGAGTCCCTCCACTACCCAGGTGGGAAAATCGACGTTCACCCGTTTCGCTTCCACGTTGGGACGGCTGGACCGCGACCAGTCCACATGGCCGCTGACATCCTCGCCATCGTCGAACGCCCTATCGAATTCAATCGCCTTCATAGTGCTCGATCTCCTCTCGTCTCGCGCGGCGTACTGAGATCAGACGCGTGTTCTCTCCGCGTCGAACGCAGATCGCCGACCAGTGCTTGCCGCCAATCCGCCCGATCACGAGGAAGCGTGGCTCGTCTTCCGTTCTCGCAGGCGATTCCAGCAACAACGGGTCCGCCCAGAGCGCCTGCGCCTGTTCAAAGTCGATCCCGTGCTTTGCCTTGTTCGCCGCGCTCTTAGCCGCATCGTATTCAAAGCGCATTACTGAAAATAGTATGGAAATGGTATAATTTCCATACCGGATTTGAGTGCAGCATGACCAATCGGATCAAGAAGGGCTTGCTCGCCCCCGCCGCCGGATTTCTGGCTTGCGCTAACGGATATAAAGATATCCTTATATCATGGTTGCAGGGCCGGGCGTCGCGCTCTATAGAGCCGGCCGACCCATTCCCTTCAAGGAGCCCGCCGTGGCCGACCATATCGTCAAGGATCTCTCGCTCGCGCCCTGGGGCCGCAAGGAGATCGAAATCGCCGAGACCGAGATGCCGGGCCTGATGGCTCTGCGTTCGGAATTCGCCGCCGCCCATCCGCTCAAGGGCGCGCGCATCGCCGGCTCGCTGCACATGACGATCCAGACCGCGGTGCTGATCGAGACCCTCCAGGCCCTAGGCGCGGACGTCCGCTGGGCCTCGTGCAACATCTTCTCCACTCAGGATCACGCCGCCGCCGCCATCGCCGCCACCGGCACGCCGGTGTTCGCCACCAAAGGTGAGACGCTCGATGAGTACTGGGACTACGCCCACCGCATCTTCGAATGGAGCGACGGCGGCTATCCCAACCTGATCCTCGACGATGGCGGCGACGCCACCCTGCTGTGCGTCCTGGGCCCCAAGGCCGAGAAGGACCCCTCCATCCTCGATCATCCGAACAACGAGGAAGAGGAATCCCTCTACCGGACCATGAAGCGCTATCTGAAGGAGAAGCCGGGCTTCTATTCGGCCATCCGCAAGGCCATCGGCGGGGTTTCGGAAGAGACCACCACCGGCGTGCACCGGCTCTACCAGATGGCCGAGCGCGGCGAGCTGCCGTTCCCCGCCATCAACGTCAACGACAGCGTCACCAAGTCCAAGTTCGACAACCTCTACGGCTGCCGCGAGAGCTTGGTGGACGCCATCCGCCGCGGCACCGACGTCATGCTGGCCGGCAAGGTGGCCGTGGTGTGCGGCTATGGCGACGTGGGCAAGGGCTCGGCCGCCTCGCTGCGCCAGGGCGGCGCGCGTGTCATCGTCACCGAGGTCGATCCGATCTGCGCCCTGCAGGCGGCCATGGAGGGCTATGAGGTCCGCCGCATCGAGGACGCTCTGGGCACGGCCGACATCTATGTCACTGCCACCGGCAACAAGGACGTCATCACCGTCGACCACATGCGCGGGATGAAGCACAACGCCATCGTCTGCAACATCGGCCACTTCGATTCCGAGATTCAGATCTCGGGCCTGCGCAACTACAAGTGGGACGAGATCAAGCCGCAGGTCCACCATGTGGAATTCCCGGACGGCAAGAAGATCATCGTGCTCTCCGAAGGGCGCCTGGTGAACCTCGGCAACGCCACCGGCCACCCGAGCTTCGTGATGAGCGCCAGCTTCACCAACCAGACCCTGGCCCAGATCGAACTGTGGACCAACGCCAAGGCCTATGAGACCAAGGTCTACACCCTGCCCAAGCACCTGGATGAGAAGGTGGCCATGCTGCACTTGGGCAAGCTCGGCGCTCAACTGACAGAGCTCAGCCCGGCCCAGGCCGAATATATCGGCGTGCCGCCGGCCGGTCCGTTCAAGCCGGACCACTACCGCTACTAGGCGCGTGCCGACGGTCCTCGTCCTCTCCAGCCTCGTCGCCGCCAGCCGGGTTGGCGGTGGGGCTCAGGTGGCGGCGGTGGAGCGGATGGGGGTGGAGACGGTCTTCATCCCGACGGTGATCTTCGGTCGGCATCCCGGACTCGGGCCGCCGGGCGGGGCGGCGACGTCACAAGATATACTCGACGGCGTCATCGGCGGCGTCGAGGCCTCCGGCGCTCTGGCCAACCTCGACGCCATGATCGCCGGCTATTTCGCCACGGCTGACCAGGTCGCCGCCGGGGCTCGACTGATCGATCGGGTCCGCGTCGCCCGGCCCGACGTCCGCATCGTGGTCGATCCGATCATGGGCGATGAGGGGACTGGACTCTATGTCCGCCAGGAGGTGGCCGAGGCCATTGCCCGCGACCTCGTTCCCCGCGCCGATCTCATCACGCCCAACGCCTGGGAGCTGGCGAGACTCTCCGGCCGCCCGGTCGCCGACTCCGCCTCGGCGCTCGCCGCCGCCAAGTCTTTTGGCGCGGCCGCGCTGGTGTCTTCGATCCCGCTCGGCGAGGATATCGGCGTGTTGCTCACCAGTCCGGACGGCGACCTCCTCGCCCGCCATCCCTGCCAGGCGGACGCGCCCAAGGGGACCGGCGACCTCCTGACCGCTGTCTTCGTCGGCCATTGGCTGAAGAGCGGGTCGTTAAGCGACGCGCTGGCCGCCGCCACCGCCGATGTCGCGGCCATGGTCGCAGGGCGGCCGGCGGACGTACGCGTGGCGGCGCTCTGAGCCATGGACATCCGCGGCCTCTGCCCCGACCGTTTCCGCCGCGTGCGCGAGGTGTTTGCGGCCCATTTTGACGAGGGCCTGGAGATCGGCGCCCGCTTCGCGCTGGCCATCGAGGGTGAGATTGTCGTCGACCTGATGGGAGGCTGGGCCGACCGCGCCGGCACCCGACTTTTCGCCGAAGACACGCTCACGGCCGTCTTCTCCACCACCAAGGCCATAGCCGCCCTGATGATCGCCCGCCTGGTCGATGCCGGCGCGCTTTCATACGAGACGCCAGTCGCTGAGCTCTGGCCAGAGTTCGGCGCCGCCGGCAAAGGCGCGGTCACCGTCGGCGAGGCGCTGTCGCACCAGGCCGGGCTGCCGGGGTTCAGCGAGCCAATGGCCCCAGTCGACTGGTTCGACGAGGGCTTCATCCGCGGGCGGCTCGCCGCCATGACCCCGATGTGGCCGCCAGGAACCGCCAGCGGCTATCATCCCGTGACCTACGGCTATCTCGCCGGCGAAATTTTCCGCCGAGTCGACGGCCGCGCGCTGGGCGCGGCCCTGGCCGAAGACCTGGCCCGGCCGCTGGGCCTCGACCTGTGGATCGGCCTGCCCGACAGCGAACACGCGCGCTGCGCCGACGTGCGCAAGCCCCCAGCCATGCCCAAGCTCGGCCCGATCACCGAGGCCAGACGCGCCGCCTTCCTTGAACCCTGGTCCTCACCCGGTGGAGTCAGCCTGGCGGAGTGGCGGCGGGCGTCCATCCCTTCGGTCACCGGCCACGCCACCGCCCCGGCCCTGGCGCGGATGATGGCCATCCTCGCTTGTGACGGGCGGCTCGACAGCCGCCAGGTGATCTCGGCCGGAACAGTTCGCGAAGTGTCGCGAGCGCGCATCGCCGGCGCCGACCTGGTCCTGCCCTACGACCTCGCCTGGGGCGCGGGCCTGCTGCGCAATGAAGGCCTGTCGATCTACGGCCCAGGCCAGGCGACGGTGGGCCATTCCGGCTGGGGCGGCAGCTGCGCCTTCGCCGACCCGGAGCGGCGGATCTCAGGGGCCTATGTGATGAACCGGCAGTCGGCGGAGCTTATCGCCGATGTCCGCGCCATGGGCCTGATCGACGCCGCCTACGCCGCGCTCTGAAGCCTGCGCGAGGCGCGCCAGGCGCCCAGCATGAACACCGCCGAGCCGGCCCAGATGAAGGCGAAGGAGACCTCGCCGAGCGGGCTCAGGCGCTCGCCGACCGCCAGCCCGATGAGGAAGCCGATCGACGGCGAGAGGAACTGCAGGAAGCCGAAGGTGCTGAGCGGCAGGCGCCGCGCCGTCCAGGCGAACAGCGCCAGCGGGGCCACGGTCGCCGGCCCCGCGGTCATCATCAGCAGGGTGCCTCCGACACTGCGGCCGAAGATGTCGCCGCCGGCGTGGTGCAACCACAGCACGAAGATGAGGCCCGGCACGGTCATCAGCAGGCATTCGACGAAGAGACCGGTCTGGGCTTCCACGGCGATCTGCCGGCGGATCAGGCCGTAGACCCAGAAGGTCAAGGCCAGATAGAGGGCGATGATGGGCAGGTGGCCGAGGGCCACGGCCTGCATGGCCACGCCCGTCGCGGCCAGGGCGATGGCGACCTGGCCCACCCGGTCGATCCGCTCGCGAAAGAACAGCGCTCCCGCGGCCATGTTGAGCAGCGGGGTTATGAAATAGCCGACGCTGGCCTCGATGTTGTGGCCGTTGTTGACGCTCCACACGAAGACGCCCCAGCCTGACGAGATCGCCGCCGCCGAGAGCGTCAGCAGACCCAGGCGCTTGGGATTGGCGAACACGGCGCGCAGCTCGCTCGTCCGAGCGGCCATCACCACCAAGAGGCCCGCCCACGGCGCAGACCACAGGGCGCGGTGGGCCAGGATCTCCCACGGGCTCGCGCCCGCCCGGCCCATGGCGATGAACAGGGCCGGCGTCAGGCCCCAGATGAAATAGCAGAAGACGCCGACGAGGAGCGCTTGGCGGCTTTCGGCCGCCGTCGGCGTCACGCCAGGGCCTTTTGTCCGATCAGGCCGCGTTCATGGAGAAGTTCGGCGATCTGCACGGCGTTGAGGGCCGCGCCCTTGCGCAGATTGTCGGCCACGACCCACATCGATAGCCCGTGCTCGACCGTCGGGTCCCGGCGGATGCGCGAGACATAGACCGGGAACTCACCCTGGGCCTCCTTGGGGGTCATGAAGCCGGTGTCGTCGCGCTTGTCGATGACGATCAGCCCCGGGGCCTCGCGCAGGATGTCGCGCGCCTCATCTTCGTCCAGCGGCTCGTGGAACTCGATATTCACCGCTTCGGAGTGGCCGACCATCACCGGCACGCGCACGCAGGTGACCGTCAGGGCGATGTCCGGATCGAGAATCTTGTGGGTCTCGTCCCACATCTTGGCTTCTTCGCTGGTGAAGCCGTCGTCGCGCGCCTCGCCGATGAAGGGGATGACGTTGAAGGCGATCTGCTTAGTGAACACCTTCGGCTCGGAGGGTCCGAGCACGAAAATGCCCTTGGTCTGGTCCCAAAGCTCGTCCATGCCCTGCTTGCCGGCCCCGGACACCGATTGATAGGTCGCCACCACCACCCGCTTGATGCGGGCCGCGTCGTGCAGGGGCTTCAGTGCCACCACCAGCTGGGCGGTCGAGCAGTTCGGATTGGCGATGATGTGCTTGCGGGTGGCCAGCTCGACGGCGTCGGGGTTCACTTCCGGCACGATCAGCGGCACGTCCGGGTCCATACGCCAGGCCGAGGAGTTGTCGATGACGATCGGGCCGGCGGCGCCGATCTTGGGCGCCCACTCGCGCGAGAAGGCGCTGCTCACCGACATCAGCACCACGTCGACGGTGGAGAAGTCGAAGCGTACGATATCCTCGCACTTCACCACGCCGGCTTTCCAGCCGACCTCGATGCCGAGGGAGTTGCGCGAGGCGATGGCGTGCATCCGATCCACGGGGAAGTTCACTTCCTCGAGGATGTTCAGCATCTCGCGGCCCACGGCCCCCGTGGCGCCGACAACGGCGACGCGGTAACCCATCGTCGTATCTCCGAATTTGAGCAGGGGCGTCCGATTACGCTCCCGCGGGCGCAGGCGCAAGGCGGGTGAAGCGCAGGCCCGCGACGCCGGCCAATCCAACCAGAAGGATGGACGTACCAAGCCAGAGGCCGCCCCGCACATCGGCGTCGCTGACCACCAGCGAGGCCGTCAGCGGACCGATCGCGCCACCCAGCAGCTGGGCCGCCCCGCTCTGCAGCGCCGCGCGCCGGCTGGGGTCGGCGTCGATGGTGAAGGGGACGAGGAACGGGGCCAGGAAGATGGTCATCAGACCCCAGACGCCATTGGCGGTGATGAACAGCCATCCAGGCCCATTGTGGTCGAAGACCCACCAGACGACGAGCGTGGTCGCCGTGACCGCGACGAAGACGGAGAAATAGCGCACTCGGCCGGCGAGCAGTGTCGCCAGCGAGGCGCCCAGCACCTGCGCGACCAATGAGATCCAGTTAGCGGAGCGGGCGACGTCGGCGCCGAGCCCGGCTTCATGCGCCAGCGGCTGGAGATAGACGCTGACCGCGCCGCCGGCGGCGACATAGACCACGGTGGCGAGGAGCGCGAGCCAGCCTCTGAGCGGCGGCGCGCCGCCCTCGCCCGGGGGGAGCGGCAGGGGCGCGAACCGGTTCGGCGCGAACAAGGCCGGGACCACGCCGGCCGCGCTGGCGACCGCCAAGGCCAGATAGCCGCCCGTCGCGCCGAACCTCGGCATCACCCACATGGCCAGGGCGACGGCCAGCACGAGCTGGCCGAAGGTCTGGGCGGCGAAGAATACGCCGGCCCAGCGCTCGGGGGTAACCGTGCGCGCGATCATGCTCACGGTGATCCACAGGAGGACGCCCTCGACGGCGCCGGCCGCCGCGCGCAACGGAAAGAGCAACTCGCCCGAAGCGCCGGCGGTAGCCACATTGGCGAGCGCCAGGCCGATGGAGCACGCCATGCCGATCAGCCGCAGGCGCTCGGGCTTCAGGAAGGCGCCGCAGGCGGCCGTCGAGGCCGCCATGGCGAGCAGCTCCAGGGAGGCGATCTGACCGATGCCGGCGTTGGTCAGGCGATGTTCGTCCACCAGCGCGCCCAGCAGCACCGGCAGGACTCCGAGGATGAGCAGGGAATTGACGCCGACGCCGATGGTCGCCGCCGCCGCGCGACCGCCGATCGAGGGCCCCACGGCTTCGTGGACCAGATGATCCGGAGGCTCGGCCGACATCTCCATCACCCTCGTTGAGTGCGCGGTGGGCGACCGCGCGCAGATCGTCTTCCTGTTCGGTTCACCTATGGCGATCCGCGCCCGAATTGAACACTGCGTTGCCGCAGACGGCGCGCGTTCGCTATTGTGTTTGCATGATCGCCGACGCCTTCGCCCAGCGCCTGGAGCGAGAGGGCCTCGTCGTCCTGGAGGACGAGGCCTTCCGCCTGACGGCCGAGGAAACCGGCCTGTTCCACGCCGATCTCGGCGACGGCCGGGCCAAGAACATCAGCCAGGCGCCCGGCGCGGCGGTCAGGGGAGCCAAGGCCGACGGGGCCGAAGCCGCGCGCCTGGCCGCCTTGATGTCGCGCTTTTCGGACTGGGCGAGAGACCTCGTCACAGCCCGCGCGCCATCCTACGCCGGGACGCTGGAGATGGGCCGCACCAGCTTCCGCCCGCGCGCTGTCGACGATGCGCCGATCAGCCCGCGCAAGGACGATCGCCGCCTGCACGTCGACGCCTTCGCCTCCCAGCCCACAGGCGGCAAGCGCATCCTGCGCGTGTTCTCCAACATCAATCCGGCGGGCGAGGCGCGGCTCTGGCGGGTCGGCGAGCCGTTCGAGGCCTATGCGAAGCGCTGGGCGGGCAACGCGCGCATGCCCCTGCCGGGCGAGGCCTGGCTGCTCGAACGCCTGGGCCTCACGCGCAGCCGCCGCACGCCTTACGACGCCTTGATGCTGGCCCTGCACGACGGCGCCAAGCTCGACCCGGACTATCAGCGCGACGCGCCCCGCCGCGAAGTGGCCTTTCCGCCCGGCGCGACCTGGATCGTCTACACCGACAGCACGGTTCACGCCGCCATCGCCGGCCGCTACGCCCTTGAACAGACCTTTTACCTGCCTCTGTCGGCCATGGCCGCGCCCGAGGCCTCGCCCGTGCGCATCCTTGAGAAGCTGACGGGTCGGACTTTGTGCTGAGGGTCTAAAGCGCCGCCAGGACCGCGTCGGCCATCTGAACTGTGGTGAGGCCGCCGCCAAGGTCACGCGTGCGAGCGCCGCCCTTCAGGGCCCGCGCCACCGCCGTCTCCAGCCGATCGGCGGTCTCCGTGGCCCCCAGCGACCAGCGCAGGGCCATGCCGAGCGAGAGGATCGCCGCCAGGGGGTTGGCCAGGCCCTGGCCGGCGATGTCCGGCGCCGAGCCATGGATCGGCTCATAGAGGCCCGGCCGGCCGGGATCGCCGATCGCCGCCGACGGCAGCATGCCGAGGGAACCGGTGAGCTGGGCCGCCTCGTCCGAAAGCAGATCGCCGAACAGGTTGTCGGTCAGGATGACGTCGAACTGGCGGGGGTTCTTGACCAGCTGCATGGCCGTGTTGTCGGCCAGCATATGTTCGAGGGCGACGTCGGCGAATTCGCGGGCGTGAAGGTCGGTCACCACCTCGCGCCACAGGAGGCCCGTCTCCATGACGTTGGACTTCTCACAGCTCGTCACCTTGCCGCGCCGCCCGCGGGCCAGGGCGAAGGCGATGCGCGAGACGCGTTCGATCTCGTGAGTCGTATAGACCTGGGTGTCCACGCCACGCCTTTGCCCGTCGGCCAGGACCTCGATCCCGCGCGGCTGGCCGAAATAGACCCCGCCCGTCAGTTCACGGACGATCATGATGTCCAGGCCCTCGACCACCGCGCGCTTGAGGGTCGAGGCGTCGGCCAGGGCCGGAAAGCACAGGGCCGGGCGCAGGTTGGCATAGACGCCCATGCCGGCGCGAAGGCCGAGCAACCCCGCTTCCGGACGCAGGCCGCGCGGCGCGCCGGCCCATTTCGGGCCGCCCACGGCGCCCATCAGCACCGCTTCGCTCGCCTTGGCGAGTTCGAGCGTGGCCTGGCTGAGCGGCGCGCCTTCGAGGTCATAGGCCGCGCCGCCGAAGGGGCGCTCCTCGATCTTCAGATCGGGCGCCAGGCGCTCGGCCACGCGTCGGGCCTGAGCGGTGACTTCCGGCCCGATGCCGTCGCCGGGCAGGAGGAGGAGGGTGCGGGGCATGGGCGGTCTCGGTTGGAGGGGGCGTTCAGAGCGGGCGTTGGCCAGCGATATCGTAGAGGGTCAGGCGCCGGTCCGAGACGCCGAAGGCGGGCCACGCCGCCCGCCAGGCGGCCATGTGTGCGGTCCCGAAGTGGGCCTCCAGCGCCGTCTGGTCGCGCCAGACCTCGAAGACATGCATCAGGCCAGGCTCGGAGACGTCCTCGGCGTAGGCATAGGCCTGGCAGCCATCCTCCGCGCGACTGGCTGTGACCATGGCCGCCATCTGTGGCCGGAAAGAATCGACGTTCTCGGGCGGAACGCGGACCGTGCCGGCGACGATCACCGTCATGCGGGCGACAGCCAGGGTTGGGTGAGCGCCTGGCGGTGTTCGAAGCGGTCGATGTCGGCGGCGTGGCCGAGAGTCTCGCCGATGGCGTCCAGGCCCTTCAGCATCTTCTCCTTGAGCTTGGCGTCGATGTCGAAGGCGTAACGCGCGCCGGACGGCGCGATCACGGTCTGGGCCGCGAGGTCGATCTCGAACACATGGTTGCCGCCCAGCGCCTCTCCCATCAGGGCTTTCACCGCCTCAGCCGGCAAGGCGACGGGCAGCACGCCGTTCTGGAAGCAGTTGTTGTGGAAGATGTCGGCAAAGCTGGGCGCGATCACGCAGGTGAGGCCATAGTCGAGCAGGGCCCAGGCGGCGTGCTCGCGGCTCGAGCCGCAGCCGAAGTTATCGCCGGCGATCAGCACCCCCGCGCCGGCGTAGCGCGGATCGTTGAGCGCGAAGTCCGCTCGGGGCCGGCCGTCAGCGTCGAAGCGCAGGTCGTAGAACAGGCCCCGCCCGAGCCCCTCGCGGCCGACGGTCTTCAGGAACTGCTTGGGGATGATCTGATCGGTGTCCAGGTTGGCCATGTCCAGGGGGACAGCCTTGGCGGTCAGATGGGTGAAGGGCTGCATGGCCGCGCCATGCGGCCTCGCGGGCGGTGGGTCAAGCGTCAAGGTTGAAGAGCGCCGCTGGCCAATGGCGCGCGCACGCGGGCCGGAGTAGATTCGTCGCGGGCGGATTCTCACCCCAAGGGGCTCTCGATGGTCTTTGAAGTTTTTGCGATCGCCGTTCTGGTGCTGGCGATCTTCCTGGCGCTGTCGTCGATCAAGATCGTGCCTCAGGGCTATGAGTACACGGCCGAGCGGTTCGGCCGCTACACGCGCACTCTGAAGCCCGGCATCACCATCCTCACCCCATTCATGGAGACGATCGGCCGCAAGGTCTCGATGATGGAGCAGGTGCTCGATGTGCCAAGCCAGGAGGTGATCACCAGGGACAATGTGATGGTCAAGGTGGACGCCATCGTCTTCATCCAGGTGATGGACGCGTCGAACGCGGCCTATCGCGTGGCCAATCTCAACTTCGCCATCGGCCAGCTGACCATGACCAATCTGCGCACCGTGGTCGGCTCCATGGAGCTCGACGAGGTGCTCTCCAAGCGCGACATGATCAACACCCGTCTGCTGACCGTGATCGACCTGGCCACAAGCCCCTGGGGCGTCAAGGTGGCGCGCATCGAGATCAAGGACCTGCAGCCGCCGCCGGACATCACCAACGCCATGACCCGGCAGATGAAGGCCGAGCGGGAGAAGCGCGCGGTCATCACCGAGGCCGAGGGCGAGAAGCAGGCGGCCGTCACCCGCGCCGAGGGCGCCAAGCAATCGGCCATTCTCCAGGCCGAGGGACGCAAGGAGGCGGCGTTCCGCGACGCCGAGGCCCGCGAACGCCTGGCCGCGGCGGAGGCGGCGGCCACCAAGAGCGTCTCGGACGCCATCGAGTCGGGCAGCGTCAACGCCCTCAACTATTTCGTCGCCCAGAAATACGTCGAGGCGTTCGGCAAGTTGGCCGACTCGCCACAGCAGCGGACCCTGATCGTGCCGGCGGACTTCGCGGGCATCGCCGGCTCCATCGCCGGCATCACCGAACTGGTCAACGCCGCCGCCCGGGACGCCGCATCGCCGCCGGCGCCCCGGCCGCCCAGGGCGCCGGCGGTCCCGCCCAGCGGGAACGCCTGAGCCGTGGACGGGCTCTCAAATCTCATCCTCTCCCACCCGTTCTGGGCGTGGATGGCGGTTGGGGCGGTGTTCCTCGCGGTGGAGGTGGCGACCGGCTCGGGTTGGCTGTTGTGGCCCGCCGCCTCGGCGGCGATCACCGGTCTGGTGGCCCTCGTTGTTCCGATGCCGGCCTATGTGGCCATCGCCCTCTTCGCGGCCCTGACGATCGTCACCACCTATATCGGCCGGCGCTATCTGCGCGGGGCGAAGGCGGACGCGCCGGACGTCAACAACCCCGCCCAGCGGATCGTGGGTCACCGCGGCGAGGCCGTGGCCGACTTCGACGGTGAGGACGGCCGTGTCTTCGTGGACGGCAAGGAATGGGCGGCGGTGCTCGACGGGCCAGGCCCGATCGCCGCCGGCGCAAAGGTCGAGGTGGTCGAGGTCCTAGGCGGCGCCCGCCTCAAGGTTCGCGTGGGCTGACACCCGCTACTTCTTCCCCGACAGGGCCTTCAGCTGGGCCTGCATGGCCGCCATCTGCGCCTTCAGATCGGCGAGCGCATCGTCCTCGGCCGTGGTGGAGGTCTTGGCGGTCGCCGGCGGCGGGGTCACCTCGTCGGCGCGGTAGGCGAATGGGGTGAACATCTTCATGGCCCGGTCGAAAAGGGCCATGTTCTGGCGAATCTGCTCGTCGAACGCGCCCATGGTCGGGGGCGTGACGGTCGACCACTTGTTCTGTACGCGCTCCTGCTGGCGGATGAAGCTGTCGAGAGAGAGCTCAAGGAAGCTCGGCAGAAAGGCCTGCATCCGGTCGCCATAAAAACCGATCAGCTGGCGCAGGAACTGGATCGGCAGCAGGTTCTGACCGCGGCCTTCCTCCTCGAAGATGATCTGGGTCAGGACCTTGCGGGTGATGTCCTCGCCGCTCTTGGCGTCGTGGACCACGAAGTCGACGCCCTCCTTCACCATGGTCGCGAGATCGTCGAGCGTGATGTAGCTGCTGGTCGCCTTATTGTAGAGCCGGCGGTTGGCGTACTTCTGAATGGTCACGCGCTCCCCCGCGGGGCGGGGCGTCTCGGTTTCCTTCGTTTCGGCCATAGTGTTCCCTGTCATACGGGCGCGACATCGCAAGTGCGATATTAGTCCTATCCTGCGATGCGGCGCCAGCGAAGCGCAAGGAAGGCCGTGACGCGGACCGATTGATTAGGCATGGTGCGGCCCGTCGCGCCGCGACCTTGGGAGTGAGCCTTCATGAGCGATATCGTCATCGTTTCCGCCGCCCGCACGCCCGTGGGTTCGTTCAACGGCGCCCTGGGATCGCTCCCGGCGCATGAGCTCGGCAAGATCGCCATCCAGGCGGCCATCGCGCGGGCCGGCGTCGCCCCGGCCGACGTGGACGAGGTGATCATGGGCCAGGTGCTGCAGGCCGGCGCCGGCCAGGGCCCAGCCCGCCAGGCCAGCGTCAACGCCGGCGTGCCGGTGGAGAGCCCGGCGTGGAGCGTCAACCAGCTGTGCGGCTCGGGCCTGCGTGCGGTGGCCCTGGCGGCCCAGCAGATCGCCGCCGGCGACGCCGACATCGTGGTGGCCGGCGGTCAGGAAAGCATGAGCCAATCGCCGCACGCACAGAACCTCCGCGGCGGCCAGAAGATGGGCGACCTCGCCCTCGTCGATACCATGATCAAGGACGGCCTGTGGGACGCGTTCCATGGCTATCACATGGGTCAGACGGCCGAGAATATCGCCGCCCGCTGGCAGATCACCCGCGAGGAACAGGACCGCTTCGCCGTCGCCTCCCAGAACAAGGCCGAGGCGGCGCAAAAGGCCGGCAAGTTCGCCGCCGAGATCACGCCGGTCACCATCAAGGGCCGCAAGGGCGACACCGTCGTCGACCAGGACGAATATGTCCGCCACGGCGCCACCTATGAGAGCGTCGCCGGCCTCAAGCCCGCGTTCCTGAAGGACGGCACAGTGACGGCGGCCAACGCCTCGGGCCTCAACGACGGCGCCGCCGCCCTGGTGTTGATGAGCGCCGACGAGGCGGCCAGGCGCGGCCTCAAGCCGCTGGTGCGCATCGCCTCCTGGGCTCACGCCGGCGTGCCGCCGGAGATCATGGGCACCGGGCCGATCCCCGCCTCGCGCAAGGCGCTGGAGAAGGCGGGCTGGAAGGTCGCCGACCTCGACCTCGTCGAGTCCAACGAGGCCTTCGCCGCCCAGTCGATCTCGGTGGTGCGCGAACTGGGCCTCGACCTGGCCAAGGTCAACGTCAACGGCGGCGCCATCGCCATCGGCCACCCGATCGGCGCTTCGGGCGCCCGTATCCTCACCACCCTGCTGCACGAGATGAAGCGGCAGGGCGCGGCCAAGGGTCTGGCCACCCTGTGCGTCGGCGGCGGCATGGGCGTGGCCATGTGCGTGGAGGCGGTCTGATCTAGCTTCGCTTCGCCGGCGAGACGCGGCGCCGATAAACAAAAAAGACGTTCAGGGAGAAAGCCGATGAGCAGAGTAGCGTTCGTGACCGGGGGGACACGTGGCATCGGTCGTGCGATCACCGCCCGCCTCCGCGCCGCGGGCTACAAGGTGGCGGCCGGCTATGCGGGCAATGAGGTCGCCGCCCAGGCCTGCTCCGACGAGCTGGGCGTGCTGGTGGTCAAGGGGAATGTCTCGTCCTTCGCCGATTGCGCGGCCGCGGTGAAGCTTGTCGAGGAAAAGCTCGGCCCCGTGGACGTCCTGGTCAACAACGCCGGCATCACGCGCGACGCCATGCTGCACAAGATGACCGAGGAGCAGTGGAACGACGTGATCCACGTCAACCTGGCGTCGATCTTCAACATGACGCGCAATGTCATCGAGGGCATGCGCGAGCGCGGCTATGGCCGCATCGTCAATATCAGCTCGATCAACGGTCAAAAGGGCCAGATGGGCCAGACCAACTATTCGGCCGCCAAGGCCGGCATGATCGGCTTCAGCAAGGCGCTCGCGCTGGAAAACGCCAAGAAGGGGATCACGGTCAACACCATCGCGCCGGGCTATATCGACACCGAGATGGTGTCGGCCGTGCCCAAGCAGGTTCTGGACCAGATCATCGCCGGAATTCCCGTGGGCCGCCTTGGAATGGCCGATGAGATCGCCCGCTGCGTGGCCTTCCTCGCCGCCGAGGACTCCGGCTTCATCACCGGCGCCACAATCTCCGCAAATGGGGGCCAGTACATCAGCGGCTGATTTGGGCGTCCAAAAAGCGCCCACTTCGCCCCTCACGGACCTCCGATGGTCTCCATCCCCCGGGTTCTCTTCGCCGCGAGAGTGCTCGCCGTCGCGCTCGCCGCGACGGGATCGATGGGATTCGCCAATCTCTCGCTGACGCCGGCCTGGGTTAAGAACGCCCTGTCGCTGGGCCGTGAGGACCAACTTCACGCCACGCCGACGGTGGCGCGGTTCTCCGACGATGAGGGCGGCGGCTTCATCCTCGATCGCAATCATCACCCGGCTCTGCTCAAGTTCGAGGACAGCGCCGAGGTGTGGGTTGTCACGGCCAGCCGCGGTCCGCGCGGGGACATCCTGTTCAAGGATGACGCCGGCGACACGCTGCTGCGCATCACCAAGCTTGGCGGCGTCACCGTGTTCCCGCCGCGCTGGCCCATGGGCCTGGCGGCGACGCTTGAGGGGTCGACCGGGGCGTTGCGGCTCACCGCCATCGGCCCCGACGCGCTCTATGATCGGATGGTCTTCGCGAGCAGCCGCTGCAGTCGTGTCGCCCGGCGTCTCGTTCCCTTTGACGCGCCCGAGGCCGACGCCAAGTCCGCCGCGATCATCGCCGACGCCGCCCTGTCGGCCATGAACGCCATCCTCGAGATCGCCGCCAAGCCCTCCGGCAAGGCGATCCTCGCGCATCTCGCGAAGGTGGCCTTCGTCGCCGGTCCCACGCCCGGCGCCGCGCTGCGCCACGGCGTGCTGGTGGTCTCAGTCAATCCGAACGGCGGCCTCTCGGGCCATCCCTCGTCGGCGCGCATCGCACAGGTGCTCGAAGGATCGTAAGCCGGGCGTCAAAAAAGAGCTTGCCATGTGTTTAGTGTTATAGTTATATACAACACTAGCTCATCAGAACGGCGCGCCGCCGGCAGGAACCGCGATGGACCCTGAATGGAACGACAGTCAGCCGATCTACCGCCAATTGCGCGATCGCGTGGCGGCCATGATCCTCGATGGCGTGCTGGCGGAGGGCGACCCGCTGCCCTCGGTGCGCAATGTCGCCGCCGACTACCGGGTCAATCCCCTCACGGTTCTGAAGGGCTATCAACAACTGGTCGACGAGCAACTGGTCGAAAAGAGACGAGGGCTGGGCATGTTCATTAATGATGGGGCGCGGAGCCTGCTGCTGCAGGGCGAGCGCCAACGGTTCCTGAGCGATCAGTGGCCGGCGATCCGGGCGACGATCCGGCGCCTCGGCCTGACGCCGCGCGAGCTCCTGACCGATGGCGACGACAGCCGCGGCAAACCCGGCAAGGAGGGCTGAGATCATGGCCTGTATCGAAGCCCGAGGCCTGCGCAAAGCCTACGGCGCCACCGTCGCCGTGGACGGCGTCGACCTCACCGTCCAGGAGGGCCGCATCCTCGGCCTGATCGGCCCCAACGGCGCCGGCAAGAGCACGGCGCTCAACGCCATCCTCGGCCTCACGCCTTTCCAGGGCGAGCTGAAGGTGCTGGGCCTGGACCCCTGGCGTCAGCGCGACGAGTTGATGCGCGACGTCTGCTTCATCGCCGATGTCGCCGTGCTGCCGCGCTGGATGAAGGTGTCTCAGTCGCTGGACTATGTCGCCGGCGTCCACCCACGCTTCGACCGCGCCAAGGCCGAGGCCTTTCTCGCCAAGACCTCGATCAAGCGAACCAGTCGCGTGCGCGAACTGTCCAAGGGCATGGTGGCGCAGCTGCACCTGGCGCTGGTGATGGCCATCGACGCACGCCTTCTGGTGCTCGACGAGCCGACGCTGGGCCTCGACCTGCTCTATCGCAAGTCGTTCTACGACACCCTGCTCAACGACTATTTCGACCACAGCCGCACAATCGTGGTCACCACCCACCAGGTCGAGGAGATCCAGCACATCCTCACCGACGTGGTTTTCATCGACGGCGGCAGGATCGTCCTCAACCGCAGCATGGATGAGTTCGAGGCGCATTACGCCGAGGTGATGGTCCGCCCCGAGGATCTCGCCGCGGCCCGCGCGCTCGGCCCCATCCACGAGCGCGCCGTGTTCGGCCGCAGCATCCTGCTCTTCGACGGCGTCGACCACGCCAAACTCGCTGCGTTCGGCGATGTCCGCACGCCCAGCATCGCCGATGTCTTCGTCGCCCTGATCGGCGGCGCACACGCCCAAGGAGTCGCCGCATGAACACGCTCACCGACGCCGTTCCGGACTCCATCCCCCAAGCCCGCGCCAGCACGGCGGCGCCGACGGCGCCCGTCCGGCCGCTCTACTGGTCGCTGCGCCGCGAGCTGTGGGAGAACCGCGCGCTCTATATCGCGCCGCTCATCGTCGCCGCCCTGGTCCTGTTCGGGTTCTTCGTCGGCGTCGGCCACATCACCAGCGACGTGAACCGCATTCAGATCGACCCCGACAAGCGCCAGGCGGTGACCGCCATCCCCTACGCCATGGCCGCCATCGCCATCATGGTGACCGGCTTCGTCGTGGCGGCTTTCTACTGCCTGGGCGCGCTGCACAACGAGCGTCGCGACCGCAGCATCCTGTTCTGGAAGTCGATGCCGGTCTCGGACCTTAAGACCGTGCTGGTCAAGGCGAGCGTGCCGCTGCTGGTCGTCCCCGTGATCCTGTTCGCGGTGATCTTCGCCGTCCAGCTGGTCATGCTGGCCGTGAGCGCCATGGTTCTGCTGCCCAGCGGCGTGCGCTTCGCCACCCTGTGGACCCAGTGGCCCATCTTCCGCATGTCGGTGGTGCTTGCCTACGGCCTCATGACCGAGACCCTGTGGTACGCGCCGATATGGGGCTGGCTGCTGGTGGTCTCGGCCTGGGCCCGGCGCGCGCCGTTCCTGTGGGCGCTTCTGCCGCCGATCGGCGTCATCATCATCGAGTTGTTCGCTTTCGGCAGCGGTCACTTCGCCCATTTCCTCGGCCAGCGCCTGGGTGGCGGCCTCGACGCGGCCTTCAGCGACACCGGTTCGCATCAGGCGATGGTCGACATGGCCCAGATCGATCCGGCCCGGTTCTTCGGCAGCCTGGACGTGTGGGGCGGACTGGTCGTCGGCGCCGGCTTCCTGGCCGCGGCGGTGTGGCTGCGCCGGACCCGGGACCCGGTCTGACCCGGGCGCGCCGAACCTGACGGTGGGTCAAAGGGGCGTTAACTATCCCGTGACACGGTTAACGCCCCGGCGTAAAAACCGCCGCCAGGATTAAACCGAGGGAGAGGTTCCCGATGTGGTTGAAACCAACCGGGCGTCCGCCGAGCCAGCTACCGACCGGCGATTGGGCCATGCACATGCTGAGCCAGAACAATCCAGTCGTCGTGCGGGTCACCCCAGAAGCCCTTCAGGACGTCGGGCCGCCGTCGGCGCTGTCGCCGAGCATCTACAAATATCGTAACGAGCTTGAGGAAATCGCCGACCGCAAGTTCATGCGGTACGAATTCGAGCCCGACGGCACGATCACCATCAAGTCGGCCGACGTCAAATTCGCCTGAGCGACTTCGGAGACCGAGGGGGCTGCCTCAGCCCTTGAACACGTCCTTGGCCGCCCGCACCTCCGCGAACGCCTCATAGTCAGGCTTGCCCGCCCCGGCCAGGATCGGCGCGCGCAGGAACGGATTGGTCGCCTTTTCCAGCCCGATGGTGGTCGGCACGGTCGGCTCGCCGCGCGCGCGGGCGGCGAACACCGCCTCGGCCCGCGCCTTCAAGGCCGGATCGGCGTCGACGCTGAGCGCGAAACGGGCGTTGGAGGCGGTGTATTCATGGGCGCAGTAGACCCGGGTGTCGTCGGGCAGGGCGGCCAGGCGCGACAGGCTGGCCCACATCTGCTGCGGCGTGCCCTCGAACAGCCGTCCACAGCCGAGTGCGAAGATGGTGTCGCCCACGAAGGCGACGCGGTCGGCGGCGTCGAAATAGGCGATGTGGCCCAGCGTATGGCCGCCACTGTCGATGACGTCGAAGCGGGTGTCTCCCAATTGCACGACATCGCCGCCGGCGACGGTGCGGTCCAGCGGCGCGATGCGCGTCACCTCGGCGGGACCGACGATGGTCGCGCCCGTCGCCGCCTTGATCTCGGCGTTGCCGCCGGCGTGGTCGGGGTGCCAGTGGGTGTTGAAGATGAAGTCGAGTTTCCAGTCCTCGCGCCGCAAAGCTTCGAAGATGGCCTTCGCGTCCGGCGTGTCGATGGTCGCGGTCAGGCCGCTCGCCTCGTCACGTATAATGAAGCCGTAATTGTCGTCGAGACAGGGGAACTGGCGGACGGCCAGAGGCATGGAGCGGCTCCAGAGACAGTCGTTTAAGACATTCCACCCTACATGATCCCCAGGGTGAGCGGGAGCGCGCATGCGCCAGGATGTCCTTGAGCTTAGGCGGTTTTACTCGACGCCGCTCGGCCAATCGGTCGCGCGCCTGATCGGGCGCAAGATCGTGGAGGCCTGGGGCGACCTCTCGGGCCTGGACGTGCTCGGCCTGGGCTACGCCCCGCCGCTGATGACCGATGCGGGCGCGCGGCGGCGGATCGCCGCCATGCCGGCGACCCAGGGTGTAGAGGTCTGGCCCGCCGACGCCGCCAATCTCAGCTGTCTGGTCGACGACGCCGCCCTGCCGTTCGCCAACGCCCTGTTCGAGCGGGTGCTGGCCCTGCACGCCCTGGAGGAAAGCGACAACCCCGGCGAGCTGCTGCGCGAAGTGGGCCGGGTCCTCGCGCCCACCGGCCGGCTGATCGTCGCTGTCACCGCGCGCCACGGCCTGTGGGCCGACGCCGAGTCGACGCCCTTCGGCCACGGCCGGCCGTTCAGTCGCCGCCAACTCGAGACCCTGCTCAGCGAGGCCGAACTGCAGCCGATCGGCTGGACGCGCGTGCTCTATGCGCCGCCGCTCCAGGGCGCCCACCGCTGGGCCGGCGCCTTCGAGCGCGTGGGCGCGCGCCTGTGGCCGCCGTTCGCCGGCGTCATCCTGATGGAGGCCGGCAAGCAGACCTTCGCTGTCATTCCCAAGGGCGTGCGCCAGCGCGTGCGCTCCACGCCGGTTTTCCAGCCCGCGCCGATCACCCGTGGCGTAAGCTTGGCCGCATAGGCCTTGGAGCGGACGCGATTTCGGTCCAACTTTGAACTCGCACCGCTTCGAGGATCGTCCGCATGAAAATGATCATCGCCGTCATCAAGCCCAGTCGCCTGGATGCGGTGCTTGACGCGGTCACCCGCGCCGGGGCCACGGGCCTCACTGTCAGCGAGGTGCGCGGCTACGGCCGCCAGAAGGGCAAGACCGAGATCTACCGCGGCGCGGAATATGAGGTGAAGCTGCTGCCCAAGGTGCGCCTGGAGATGGCCGTGCCCACCGAAATGGTCGGCGAGGTGGCCGACGCCCTGGCCGCCGCGGCCAACACCGGCAAGATCGGCGACGGCAAGCTGTTCGTGCTCGATCTGGAATCGGCCCTGCGCATCCGCACCGGCGAACGCGACCTGGCGGCGATCACCGGCTAGGCTGTGAACTCGCGAGCGTGGAGTGGCAGTGTCACGCGCGACGCGACGGCCAACTGGTCAGCGGACTCTAGGGACGCCCAGGATGGGTGGCTGGCGGACACCGGCCTGTCTCCGGCAAACGAAATCCCGTACTGCCGGCTTGGCCTTTCGGCTATTTTCGGTCGTCAGACTCCAATGAGATGTTAACAATCTCTGCAGTCGGCTCCTTCTCCGCCATGAGAAAGTCTTCGATTGCGCAGGTGTGCCGCACGCAGGTTTTGTAAATCAAATGCGCGTTTCGGTGTGCCAAAACATCGGCATGGGTCGTTGGCGGGTGATAGGGAAGGGTCGCCCCTGGCATTCCGTTGTTGTCCGGCATGTTGTTTTCCCACGCTTCCCATCTTGGCTTTACCTGGTTGGGAGGCCCTAGCGCTTTAAGTAGAAGCGCCGCGGGAAACGCGCCGGGGTAAGGCGTAAACCAAACCCAGACTGGGCGTCGCAGTCTATCTGGACCACCGTCCAAAAAATTGTCCGCGTGAAGAGAGCCGTCATCTAACGCAGCATCTTTGTCGCCTGGATGGTCAATTCCGGCCAGAACGGGGGTTCGATCGGCGAGTTGCCACCCGCCGTTGTTCGATGGGGCTAGAGAGCCCCAGCAAAGGAAGTGGGCCAAAGCGGTTCCGGAAAAAGCCGGCTGATCACCGAAGCGTGTGAGGAGGGCGCCTGGTGCTATGTGGCGAAAATAGTCGAGAAGCGCCCGCCGCCTCTGTCCCGCCGAAAGGTGCGCGTCCGATGGAAGTGTGCAGTAGCTCGGTAGCTCGCTTTGACCTGGAGCGGCCAGACTGGCAGTCGCGCCTCCCATGAGGCAAGCGGCGAAGGAAAACTCCAGCAAAAGCCTGAGGTTAGATTTGTGACTGCCGCGAAGGTTCACGCGCATCTATCTACAAACTACCCACGTGCGGTCATCGCGCCAATGCCTGCTTTGTGTGGCGGGCTCAACTGATCGCCGAAAGGCAATCTTTGGCCCAGCTAGTTAAGGCCATAACCCAGCCCGCCTCAGAGCGGCGCCCATTCCTGATCGGCGGGCAGGGGGGCGAAGACGGCGTCGAGCAGCTTGTCGGTGACGCCCTCCACCGTTGGGGGGCGCCAGTGCGGGGCGTTGTCCTTGTCGACGATCACCGCGCGCACGCCTTCGGCGAAGTCGTGGCTGACCACGATGCGCGCGGCGATGCGCATCTCCACCGCCATCTCCTCGGCGAACGAGGCCAGGCGCGCGCCGCCGCGCAGCTGGCGCAGGGCCGTCTTCATCGACAGCGGCGACTTGGTCTTCAGCGTCGCCAGTTGCGCCGCCGCCCAGTCCGATCCGTCCGAGGCCAGGGCCGCTAAGATCGCCTCCAGGGTGTCGTGGGCGAAGAGGGCGTCGATGGCGTCGCGATGGGCGGCGATCGGGGCCGGCCCCGGGCCGAATTCCAGCTCGGTGAGGATCTGTTCGATCTCGGCCGGACGGGCGATCAGCTCGGACTTGAACCGCGCCACGTCCGCCGACTGAATCACGTCGGTGGTGACGCCCAGCAGCTCGCAGTCCGCCGCCTTGAGCCGCGCGCCGGTCAGGGCCAGCCAGACTCCGACCTCGCCATGCAGCCTGGGCAGATACCAGCCGCCGCCCACGTCCGGGAACAGGCCGATGCCCGTCTCGGGCATGGCGAAGGCCGTCCGCTCGGTGCCGATGCGATAGTCCGCCGGCATGGAGATGCCGACGCCGCCGCCCATGGTGATTCCGTCCATCACCGCGACCACCGTCTTGGGATAGGTGAAGAGCAGGTTGTTGAGCCGATATTCCTCGAAAAAGAATTCGCGGGCGCCGGCGCCGCGCTCCGGACCCTCCTTGGCGCCGCTCTCGGCCAGGAAGCGGATGTCGCCGCCGGCGCAGAAGCCGCGTTCGCCGGCGTGATCGATCAGCACCGTGCTGATCGCGGCGTCGTCGCGCCAGGCGAGCAGGGCCTCCGTCATCAGCCGGACCATGTGGGTGGTCAGCGCATGCAGCGCCGCCGGACGGTTCAGGGTCAGGCGGCCGACTTCGCCTTGGGCGGCGACGATGACGTCAGCTTCGGTCAAGGGCGGAACAACTCGCGGGCGATGATGACGCGCATGATCTCGTTGGTCCCTTCGAGGATCTGGTGCACGCGCAGGTCGCGGACGAGGCGCTCCAGCGGATAGTCCTTCAGATAACCATATCCGCCGTGCAGTTGCAGGGCCTGATTGGCGACGTCGAAGGCGGCGTCGGTGGCGAAGCGCTTGGCCATGGCGCAGAGGCGGGTGGCGGCAGGATCCTTGGCGTCGAGGGCGGCGGCGGCGCGCCGGACCATCAGCCGGGCGGCCTCGAGCTCGGTCGCCATGTCGGCGATCTTGAACTGCAGGGCCTGGAACTCGCGCAGCGGGCGGCCGAACTGCTTGCGGGTCTCAAGATAGGCCTTGGCGGTCTCCAGGGCGAAGCCCGCTCCGCCCAAGGAACAGGAGGCGATGTTGATGCGGCCGCCGTCGAGACCGGCCATGGCGATCTTGAAGCCCTGACCCTCGTCCCCCACGCGGTTCGCGGCCGGCACGGTGACATTGTCGAAATGGACCATGGCCGTCGGCTGGTTGGCCCAGCCGAGCTTGCGTTCCTGAGCCCCGAAGGAGAGGCCCGGCGTTCCGTTTTCAACCACGAAAGTCGAGACGCCGCCGGCGCCCGGCCCGCCGGAGCGGGCCATCACCACATAGACGTCGCTGGTCCCGGCCCCGGAGATGAAGGCCTTGGCGCCGTTCAGCACATAGCTGTCGCCCTCGCGCCGAGCGCTGGTGGTGAGCGACGCCGCGTCCGATCCGGCGCCGGGCTCGGTCAGGCAGTAGGAGGCGATCTGTTCCATGGTCGTAAGGCGGGGCAGATAGCGCTGGCGCAGCTCGTCGGCGCCGAAGCGGTCGATCATCCAGCTGGCCATGTTGTGGATGGACAGGAACGCCGCGCTGGACACGTCGCCCGACGACAGCGCCTCGAAGATGATCGAGGCGTCCAGGCGCGTCAGGCCCGAACCGCCCACGTCCTCCTGGATATAGACGCCGGCGAAGCCGAGCGCCGCGGCGGCGCGCAGGGTGTCGACGGGGAAGTGCTTGTCCTCGTCCCAGCGCGCCGCGTGCGGCGCCAGCTCGGCCCGCGCGAAGGCCAAGGCGGCGTCCTCGATCGCCCGCTGATCCTCGGTAAGGGCGAAATCCATCCTAGACTCCGGTCATCCCATGGTCGGGATGACGAAGGCGGAGTCGTCCTGGGCGCCTTCCGGCCAGCGGGCGGTGACGGTCTTGACCTTGGTGTAGAACTTCACCCCTTCCATGCCATGCTGGTTGGTGTCGCCGAAGGCGCTGCGCTTCCAGCCGCCGAAGGTGTGATAGGCCACCGGCACCGGGATCGGCACATTGATCCCCACCATGCCGACATTGACCCGTGAGGCGAACTCGCGCGCCGCGCGGCCGTTGCGGGTGAAGATGGCGACGCCGTTGCCGTAGGGGTGATCGGAGGCGAGGGTCACGGCCTCGTCGAAGCTTTCGGCGCGCACGATCTGCAACACCGGCCCGAAGATCTCCTCCTGGTAGGTGCGCATGGTCGGTTTGACGTGGTCGAACAGCGAGGGGCCGACGAAGAAGCCGTCCTCATAGCCCTGCAGCTTGAAGCCGCGGCCGTCGACGACCAGCTCCGCGCCCTCGTCGACACCCAGCTGGATGTAATCCTCAACGCGTTGCCTGTGCGCGGCCGAGACCACGGGCCCGTATTGCGCCGCCTTGTCGGTGGACACCCCGACCCTCAGGGTGTCGATCTCGGCCAGCACCTTTTCGCGCAAGGCGTCGGCCGTCTTGGCGCCCACCGGGACCACGACCGGCAGGGCCATGCAGCGCTCGCCGGCCGAGCCATAGGCGGCGCCGATGATGTCTTTCACCGCCTGGTCGAGATCGGCGTCGGGCAGGATGACGCCGTGGTTCTTGGCCCCGCCCATGGCCTGGACGCGCTTCCCGTGCGCCGCGCCGGTCGAATAGACGTAGGAGGCGATGTCGGACGAGCCGACAAAGCTCACCGCCCGGATCAGCGGATGGGTGAGGATGGCGTCCACCGCGACCTTGTCGCCGTTGATCACATTGAGCACGCCGGCCGGCGCGCCGGCCTCCATGAACAGTTCGCCCAGGCGTACGGGCAGGCTCGGATCCTTTTCGGACGGCTTGAGAATGAAGGTGTTGCCGCAGGCGATGGCCACGCCGAACATCCACATCGGGATCATGGCCGGGAAGTTGAACGGGGTGATGCCCGCGACCACGCCCAGCGGCTGGCGCATGGAATAGACGTCGATGCCGGGCCCGGCGCCCTCGGTGTATTCGCCCTTGAGCACATGCGGGATGCCGCAGGTGAACTCGATGACTTCGAGACCACGCTGGATGTCCCCGCGCGAGTCGGCGATGACCTTGCCGTGCTCGCTCGAGAGCAACTCGGCCAGTTCGTCCATGCGCGCCTCGATTAGGCGCTTGAATTCGAACATCACCCGCGCGCGGCGCTGCGGATTGACGGCGGCCCAGGCGACCTGGGCCTTGGCGGCGGATTGAACCGCGGCGTCGAGCTCGGCGGCGCTGGCCAGCGCAACCCGGGCCTGGACCTCGCCGGTATTGGGATTGAACACATCGCCGAACCGACCGCTCGCGCCCGGAGCCTCGCGACCGTCGATGAAATGATTAATCGTGCGCATGGTGATTTCCTTCTCTCCGCCCCCCTCTAGGACGACGTGCGCCGAAACGAAAGCCGCTCCCGTCGCACTTTCCGCTCCGCGCGCCGGCGCCTATAGTCGCCGCTTTGGGGGACCTTCGCGATCATGAGCCAAGCTGTCGCCATCATCATGGGCAGCCGATCCGACTGGCCGACCATGAAAGGCGCCGCCGAGAGCCTCGACGCGCTCGGGATCGGCTATGAGGTCAAGATCGTTTCGGCCCACCGTACGCCTGAGCGCCTCTACGCCTTCGCCAAAGGCGCGAAGCAGGCAGGGTTCAAGATCATCATCGCCGGCGCCGGCGGGGCGGCGCACCTGCCCGGCATGACCGCCTCGCTCACCGACCTGCCGGTGCTGGGCGTGCCGGTTCGGACCAAGACACTCGACGGGCTCGATTCCCTGCTGTCGATCGCCCAGATGCCCGCCGGTGTCCCGGTCGGCACGTTGGCGGTCGGCGAGGCCGGCGCGCGCAACGCCGGCCTGCTGGCGGCCAAGATCCTCGCCCTCTCCGATCCGGAACTGGCCGGGCTCCTGGAGCGGCGGCGGGCCGAGTTGGCCAGCTCCGTACCCGAGGGCGTCGACGACACGGACACGATCTGATGGCCAGCTTCCCCCTGGCGCCGGGCTCGACGATCGGCATCCTGGGCGGCGGGCAGCTCGGCCGCATGCTGGCCCTGGCCGCCGCGCGCCTGGGTTTCGATGTGGCGATCCTGACACCGGAGGCGGATGCGCCGGCCAGTCGCGTCGCGACGCGCACGATCCATGGCGCCTACGATGACGCGGTCGCGCTCGAGGCGCTGGCGCGCGTGAGCGACGTCATCACCTTCGAGTTCGAGAATGTGCCGGCCGCGACCGTCGACCGCCTCGTGCAATTGGACGCGGAGGTCGCGCCCTCGGCCCGGGCCCTCGCCATCGCCCAGGACAGGCTTGAGGAAAAGCGATTCCTCAACGCCGCCGGCGCGCCGACGGTGGCTTTCGCGGCGGTGGACAATGACGCGGACCTGGCCCGCGCCCTTCAGACGCTAGGCGCGCCGCTGCTGCTCAAGACCCGACGGGGCGGGTATGACGGCAAGGGACAGGCCTGGGTGATGCGTCCGGCCGGGGCCGCGGAGGCGATGGCCGTGATCGGCGGCCGTCCCGCCATCGCCGAAGCGCCGGCCGACTTTCGCCGGGAGCTGGCGGTGATCGCCGCTCGCGGGCGCGGAGGAGAGATCGCGCTCTATCCTCTTACCGAGAGTCACCACGAGAACGGGGTGCTCAGACGCACCAGCGCGCCGGTCCGGGTCTCGCCACGGGCCGCGGCCGAAGCCGAGCGGATCGCCGCCACTATCCTGACCGAACTGGCCTATGTCGGCGTACTGGGCCTGGAGCTGTTCGAGCGGGACGACGGCGCCCTCCTGGTCAACGAATTCGCGCCCCGCGTGCACAACACCGGTCACTGGACCCTCGACGGCTGCGAGGTCGACCAGTTCGAACAGCACGTCCGCGCCGTGGCCGGCTGGCCCCTTGGGCCGACCAAGGCCCTGGCCCATGTCGAAATGACCAACCTGCTCGGCGACGAGGTCGCGGGCTGGCCGCGTCTCGCTCACGAGCCTGATTCGCGGCTCTGGCTCTACGGAAAACGCGAGTCGCGGCCCGGCCGCAAGATGGGACACATCAACAGGTTGCGGCGCCTGGACTGACCGACGCACAATCCGTAGGCAGACAGGTGTAAAACTTGCATCTGTCCCGATCTTTTCAAGAAAACTTCACACGACGGGCGGCCAGAGCGGGCATATTGCCCCCGTAAAGGTGCGGCGGCCGTTGTCGCCGATGAGAGCGCATGCGCGCCGGCCTGATCGGAGGGGTACACAGAAGATGAAGTCATTCATGGTCCGCGCCTCATGGCTGGCGCTTTCCGTCGCACTCGCCGCCGCGGCCTCGGCCCACGCCGCCGATTCAGCCGCCGCCGGCTCGGCCAGCGCCGATTCGTCCAGTACTGGTTCCGGCTCCACGACGGTCACCGGCGTCACCGTCCTTGGCGCGCAGGAGGTAGTCAGAACCGCGCCGACCGCCCCGCCGCTCAACACGCCCTATTCGGTGACCACGATCACCCATGCCGATATCCAGAACATCTCCAGCGGCGCGACGGTCAGCCTACAGACCATGCTGGTCAATCAGCCCTCGGTCTTCGCCTACAACACCGGCCCGCTGGGAACCGGGGGGACGATCTTCTATCGCGCCTTCAATTCCGGTGAGTTCGCTCAGACCTTCGACGGCGTGGCCCTCAACGACATCTTCAACGGCGGTGTTACCGGGCAGGCCTCGACCTACGACAGCGTCGTCCTGATCCCCTACAATATCGACAGCGTGCAACTCTACCACGGCATCAACAACCCGGCCGTGAACTCCTACAATTCGCTCGGCGGCACGATCAACTACCTGGCCCGGTTGCCCTCCGCGACGCCGGGCGGCGAGATCGGCGGCGGCTACGGCAGCTTCGATAGTTCCGACTTCCACGTTGCGCTCAACACCGGCGATATCGACGGGATCCGGCAGACCCTGACCTTCGACCATGGCGAGAGCTCCGGCTGGACGCCGAACACGCCGACGCGCAACACCAACGTCTACTACGCCGGCAGCTACGACGGCGCGAACGGCGACCACCTGAACGTGATCCTCGCTTGGGATCGCAGCGACGCGCACACCCCCTTCGACATGCCGGCCCAGCTTCTGCAGGCCAACGGCGGCTTCTATCAATGGCCGAGCAGTGTGTCCTACGAGAAGGACAAGGACACCCGCTTCCTGGGCATCGTCTACTTCAGCGCGCCCTGGGGTTCGCACGTGATAGTCGACAACAAGGTGTTCGGCGGCTTCTACGACTACACCCGCACGTCCTACGCCAACCCGGCCTATGATGAGAGCGCCAGCCAGCCTTATAAGCTGTGGAGCCAATCCACCGGCTGCGCCTACTGGCTGGCGTCATGCTACGGGCCCTATCCCAATGGGCCCTATTACGATCCGGCCGCCGTGTTCGGCTCCACTCACCTCGGCACCGACTATCACTACTACGGCTACGACACCTGGGGCATCGGCGAGCAGCCGACGGTGACCATCACCGAGCCGCACAACAAGATCGTCGTCGGCGGCAACATTACCTTCTCCGGTCTGCGCTCCAGGGAATACTGGTACGGCGCCTACAACATGCCACTCGTCACCGGCTACAATGACGCCTGGGATGAGGACGACGAACGCACGCTAGGCTCGGTATTCGTCCAGGACGAGATCAAGCTGCTCAACGACACCCTAACGCTCACGCCCGGGATCAAGTGGCTCTACGCCCGCACTCAGGACAGCGACGCCATCGGCTTCTACTATCCCTACGGGGGGACCGTCGGAGACACCGAGACCGCCTGGTCGCCGACCATTGGCCTCAACTACCAGCCGACGCAAAACGTCTCGGTCAGCTTCGCCTGGGGCCAGAGCGTCCGGTTCCCGGACATCAGCGCCTACTATGGCGACGTGCCGGCCGACACCTCGGAATCGGGACAACCCGCCTTCACGCCGCCGACGATCCGCGTGAAGCCGGAGCACGTCAATGACTTCGAACTCGGCGCCAAATATCAACAAGGCGGCTTCGCGGCCGAGCTCAACCTCTATCGCGTCGACATTAGCAACCTGTTCGTCGACGCCTACGACTCCGACACCGGCGAGACGGTGGTCTCCAATGGCGGCTCGGCGCGCTACCAAGGCATTGAGCTACGGCTAACCGAGGACTGGAAGACCGACCACTGGGGCGACTTCCGCGGTTTCGTCAACTTCAGCTACAGCGATGCCAAATACACCTCGAGCTTCTGCGCCGACACCGTTGGCGTCTCGCTCAGCCAGGCCGGCGGCTACTGCGATCCCTACAATGTGCTCGCCGGCGAGCCGATGCCCGATGTGCCCAAGTATCTGGTCAGCGCCGGGGTCACCTGGGATTACAAGGACTGGACGGCGCAGCTGACCGGCCGCTACATCGGCCAGCAGTATGTCATCGACTATGACGATGGCGCGCCGGACGCCAACAGGCCGACGATCCCAGGCTACTTCATCGCCGACTTCCATCTCGCCAAGACGTTCGAAATCAAGGGCGCTCCGGTTGTCAAATCAATCAAGATTTCGTTCGACATCGACAACCTGTTCAACAAATATTACATTCAATACGCCAACACGAGTTACTTGGAGGATTATTACAAACAGCAGACATTCTTTGAATATCCTGGCGCGCCGCGCAGCTTCTTCGGCAAGATCGACGTCGGCTTCTAAGTGCCGATCACCGCGCTCAGCATGCTGATGGCGCCGAGGTCGACCCCGTCGTTGAACACCTCGACGGGCTCGCCGGCCTTGGCGGCGCCGAGCACGTAGAGCAGCGGCAGGTAGTGTTCGGGTGTGGGGATCGAAAGCTGCGCCTCTGGGCCCAGCGAAGCGTAGTCGATCAGGTCTTCGAAGCGGCCGGCCAGCAGCGTGTCGCGCACGAACGCGTCGAAGCGCACAGCCCAGTCGTGTGGCGGGACGTCCGGCGCTAGGCGCGCGGCGCGAAGATTGTGCACCACGTCGCCGGAGCCGGCGATCAACACCCCCTCGTCACGGAGGGGGGCCAGGCGCGCGCCGAGCTCGTAGTGAAACCTCGGCCCCTGGAACCGGTCCATGCCGAGCTGGATCACCGGGATGTCGGCGTCCGGAAAGACGTGCATCAGCACCGACCAGGCGCCGTGGTCGAGACCCCATTCCTCATCGAGCGTTACGGGAACGGGCGCCAGAAGCTCGACCACGCGCCGCGCAAGGTCCGGATCGCCCGGCGCCGGGTACTGGATCTCATAGAGCGGCTGGGGAAAGCCGCCGAAGTCGTGGATCGTCCGCGGCTTCTCCATGGCGGTCACCGCCGCGCCCTCAATGTACCAGTGGGCCGAGATCATCAGGATGGCCCTGGGCTTCTTGAGACGCTCGCCGAGACGCCGCCAGCCCTCGGCGTAGGGTCCGCCCAGCGCGTTCATCGGGCTGCCGTGACCCAGGAATACGACCGGCTGGCGCATGCTCAGCCCTTGCCGAGATGCAGCCATAGCAGCACGGGCACGATCACCGCGACCATGGCTTCGCCGGCGATGAGGCCGGAGGCGAGCGGGATGGTGTAGATCGCCGCCGAGCGCGGGTGCGATCTGGCCCACGCCCACCCGCCGACGGCGCCGATGAACATCGTCGCCACCGAAGAGAAGGGCAACAGCACGCCGAGGCTGAGGCCGGTGGGCGACGGCGCCCACTTCTTGTAGCGCGGGTGCATCTCCAGAACGGCGAAGATGACGCCGAGGATCGCGGCCGCCAGCATCGCCCACAGGGCCGAGACCGGCAGCTTGTCGATGCCGCCGGACAGGAGCTCGGCGAAGCCCGCCATCCGCCGTGAGCCGGGGGCGGCCAGCTCCGCGTGCGGGCCGGTGAGGCCGTAGGTCTTCACCAAGGCCGGATAGACCACCGCCAGGGCCGCGGCGCCGATCGGCGCGCCTATCAACTGGGCGATGGTCATCGACCGCGGGGTCGAGCCGATCATATGTCCGGCCTTGTAGTCCTGGATCAGACCCTCGGAAGTGACGGCGACTGTGCCTGTCGTCCCGGCGCCCAGGATGTTGGCGTTGACATTGCCGGGCGCGATGGCCGCGAACAGGCCCTGCATCAGGTTGGAAAGGGCGCCGATCGGGCCCCAGTTGGTCTCGCCGAGCGCCCTCAAGCCCACCAGCATCAGCGGTATGGAGAAGAGGATGGCGACGAAGGTCATCCACAGGGGCAGGCCGAAGATCATCTTCTGGATCACGCACAGCAGGGCGGCCAGGACGACGACGCCGATGATCGTCCAGCGCAGGGGAAACTCGTCGCCGCCCGCGCCCGCGGCGCCCAGGGCCTTGAAGGCGTCGAGCAGCAGGCGCCAGCGCAGGAACAAGGCGGTCAGGCCGCTGGCCATGATCATGCCGATGCCGGGCCACATCACCCAATAGAGCACCTTGATCCGGCTGGCGTGGTCCGGAAGCAGGCCGAAGCGGATCAGAAGCAGCGGGGCGACGATCCAGCCGAGCACGCAGCCCACCATCAGCCAGGCGCTCACGCGCAGTCCCACGATCAGTCCGGTGCCGACCGACAGCAGGCTGTAGGCGGCGCCGACGCCCATGCTGGCGACCACGAACGAGGCGCCGGCGGCGCCGAGGGTCAGCAAGCCTGGATCCCATCCCTCGGGAATCAGTTCGAAAATCTTGGCGTCGTCACGGATGAACATGACGATGGCCGAGGCGATCAGGCCGGCGCCCAGAACCATCGCCGCGTTCCGCGCTTGCCGCCAGGCCGGCCCGCCGCGGGCGTCGCCGCCTGGCGGGTCGAGCACCAGCAGGGTTTCCGCGGCCGCCATGCCGTCCGGAAACGGCAACTTCTCGTCGACGATGAAATGGCGGCGCATGGGCGCGGCCAGCAGCACGCCCAGCAGCGAAGCGCACGTCAGCCAGATGAAGGTCTGCAGCGGCGTCGGGTCGATGTGGAACTTCACCACCGTCGAGGCGCGCAGCATCTCGAACGCGGCCAGCACGCCGCACATGAAGGCCGTCTGCGCCGCCGAGGTGCCGGCGGTCTGCACGATGTTGTTGCGCCAGCGGTCGTAGCCCTTGGGGCCGAGCAGGTTGAGGATGACGAAGCCGAAGAAGGCCGAGACGATCGACACATTGGGGCCGAAGCCGAGCTTCAGCACCATGTAGGGATAGGCCGAGCCCATGATCACGGCCACGATCGCGCCGGCGAACAGCGAGCGGAAGGTCAGTTCGGGGCGGGTGGGACGCGAAGGGGCGTCGAAAGGTTCGGTTATCGCGGCCCCGTCCATGGAGTCTCCCTTGAGGATGTCAGGCGGCCGGTGCGCCGGTTCGCCCATAGCGCAGCTTGGCGAGGATGCGCGCGGCCCGGTCGGCCATCTCCGCCGGCTTCACGCCGGCCTTCCAGCGCTCGAAGGCCATCACCGCCTCGATGCGGCTGTCGAGGTGGGCGGCCGCCGCGTTGGCGCCCATGGCCAGGCGGATCGCCAGCGTCGAGATCAGGATTTCGGCCAGCAAGGTTCGCTTGGTGTAGTGATTTTCGTCGGTCGCTGTGTCGCCGGCCCAGCGCCACAGTCGGTCGGCGCTGGTCCAGGCGAGGCGCAGCCCAAGCGGCGCGTTCGGCGGCAGGGTCAGGAACCCGCACCAACGCCGCGTCGCCTCGCCGTCCTCCATCGCCGCTTGGCAGCGGGCCAGCACGCCGGCGCGAATGCGCTCGCGCACCTTGAGGCTCGCCGGATCGACGCTGTCCAGCGCGGCCAGGGCCCGGTCGTCATGGCGCCGGGCGAAGAGGGCGGCGAGATCCCTCGGCCCCTCGGGCAGCAGGAGCTGGGCGTCGGCCGTCGACAGACCCGCTCCCGGCGCAGCTGCATCGATGAGACGACGGGTCCAGCCGAACTTCGGCGCCAGGGGTATGGTTGCGACCAGCAGCCGCTGCTCGGCTGCGTCGGCCCAGTCGGTCGGCGGTTCGCGTTCGGTCGTCACAGCAGCGTCTCTACACCGCGCGGGCCGATGGACAAATGCGGTGCGCTCTGTTATCTCGCGCGCCTCGTTCCGGGAGGCATCTCTCGGGCGCGTTGTTCCGCGCGGCCGGCGCGAACCCCTGAGGAGCACACTTGGTTCAGATTTTCGTCCGCGACAACAATGTCGACCAGGCGCTCAAGGCGCTGAAAAAGAAGATGCAACGCGAAGGTTCGTTCCGCGAAATGAAGCGGCACGTCCACTACGAGAAGCCGTCCGAGAAGCGCGCCCGCCAGAAGGCCGAGGCCGTGCGTCGCGCCCGCAAGCTCGCCCGCAAGCGCGCTCAGCGCGAAGGCCTGCTCCCGGCGCCCAAGAAGGTCGTCCGGGCCTAGGCTTCCATCCGCGTCGCCGCCGTGGCGACGTGTTCGACGCCGCGCACGATGACGTCCGCATGCGGTCCGGCCAGGACCGAGGCGTGATTCGCCTGCGAGACATGTTCCACCATCCCGAAACGCGACGCATGCGCGGGAGCTAGCTGCAGGGTCTTGAGTCCCGACCGCGCGTCGGCCGGGCCGGCCAGGATCACGGCCACCGGCCAGTTCGGATCCAATTCCCCCGCTTCCAGAGCCTGGCGCGCCGCCGCCGGCCATTGCGCCACTTCGTCGGCCGCCGCCGTATTGTGCACGGCGTCGCCGAACGCCCAGCGTTTTTCGGCGGCGATCGCCTCGTGCAGTCCGATACGGTCGCCGAGGGGTGTGGCTGAGAGGGGTCTCAGCAGGCCGACGCCGGCGGTCCAGGCGGCCAGGCGCGAGACGCCGGCGAACTGCGTCACCGCGGTGCTGACCAATTTCGAGCGCATGGAGTGGGGCGTGGTGGCGTCGACCAGGACCAAGCCGGCTATGCGCTCGCGCAGCCGCGTCGCCAGGCGATGGACATGCAGTCCGGCCATCGAATGGCCGCACAGGATCAGCCGGCCCCGCGGCGCCACACGGTCCAGCAGAGATTCAAGGTCAGCGCCGATGGCCGCGCCGTCGCGCGGCGCGGGTCCGGGATCGGACTGGCCCAAGCCCGCCCGGTCATAGGCGAGCGAGGCGTAGCCGCGCTGCGCCAGACGCTCCTGCACCACCGACCAGTCGGCGGAGAAACCGAACGCGCCCGCTTCAAGCACCACCAGCGGCGCCCGGGCGTCGTCGGGTCCCGCCCGCACGACATGCAGACGTCGTCCGCCGATATCGACCATGGCCCCGCGCGGACCGGGCTTGAAGGTCTGGGCGTTCATGCTCTCGATGTAGGCGGCCCCAGGACCGCCTGAAAGTGCACAGCGGCAACGCCCCGCGACCGAGTGGGTCTCAGCGCCTCCGGCCGAGCAGGCCCGGACGCCTGGAGGGAGCGCCCTCGCCGGTGTCGGCCGGCTGCAGGGCCTCACCAAAGTCGCCCTCGTCGACGATCGGCGGGAAGGGCGCGCCCGCCTCGGCGGCGCTGACGAAGGCGGCGCTGTCGGCGTAGGCCGCCGGAATCTCGGGCAGGTCGGCGATCCCAGGCTCGCCGCGCTCCCACCGGGGGTGAATGAGCTCGCCGGTTTCGGCATAGGCAAGAATCAGCCGCGCCCAGTCCGCCGGTCCGTAGGGAAAGGCGCGGCCGGCCGGATCGATATCGGACCAATCGGATTCTTCCGGAGCCGCGGCCCCGCGGGCGATCCAGGCGCGCGCTTCGTCGCGGGCGCCGCCGGCGTTGGCCACCCGGGCCATCAGTCCAGCAAGTCGACGGGTGGGGGTTTCGTCCGCCAGCGCTTCCGCGCCGCGCCGGGCGGCCTGGGCGTCGCCGCCGATCAGCGCCTGCTCGACCATCACGATCCTGGCCTCGCGCGAGGTCGGGTTCATGGCCGCGAGTTGAGCCAGGCGCGCCGCCCGCTCCTTCGGGGTTTCATCGGTGCGAAGATCGCGCCAGGCCAGCCACACCGCCGGGTGAGGACGGGCCTGCCAGCTGGCTTCCAGCGCCGCCGCCGCGCGGGCGCCGCGTCCTTCGCGCGCCTGCAGTCGCGCCGCGATCACCGCGGCCGGCGTGAACTCGGGTCGGGCCTTGGCGGCCGCCTGAGCCGGCTCGAGCGCCTCGGACGTGGCGCCGGTGGCTTCGAGATCGGCGGCCATGACGGTCTGCAGGGCGGCGCGCGCGCGCCCGGCGATGAGGGGGGAGACGATCTTGCGCTCCTGCGCCGCCTGCGTCACCGCCAGGGCGCCGGCCCAGTCAGCCTCGTCGAGCTTGGCCTTGAGCAGGGTCCGCCAGGCCCAAGGCGCGGTGTGCGGCAGGTTGAAGGCCGCCTCGGCGTGGGTGAGCGCCGCCGCGTTGTCGCCGGCCGCGGTCGCCGTCTGCATCAGGCCGCGATAGGCGGCCAGGCGCATTTCGGGAAAGCCCAGCATGGCCTGGTAGGCGCTTTCGGCGGCGGCGCGGTCGCCGGAGGCCTCCGCCGCCTGGGCGGCCAGCAGGCGCACGAGCTGCGGCGTCTCCTGGGCGAGGTCGGAGGCGCGCATGGCCAGGCGCCGCGCCTCGGGCCCGTTACCGGCGGCGCTCTCCAGAAAGCCGCGCGTCAGGGCGTCCGCGCCCTGCCGCCGTCGGGCCTCGGCCCGGGCGCGGGCGGCCCGGCGCGGAGCATCGATGATCCACAGCAGCACCCGCCAGAACACCGTCGCCGCCAGGGCCAGGAGGCCGATGAACAGAACGCCGGCCGCCGCGGTGGTGTCTACCCGCCAGCCGAGCCAGGTGAGGCTGGCCGCGCCAGGATCGCCCTGCAGCGATATGGCGACGACGATCAGCAGCGAGACCAGGAAAACGGCGAGCGCGAGCCGGATCACGACGCGCCCCCGGATGTCCCGCCCGATTGCGCGGCCGCCAGATTGGCCATCGCCTGGCTTCGGATCGCGGCGATGCGCCGATCGATCTCCATCCGCCGCTCGGCCCGGTCGCGCCAGGGCGCCAGAACCGACTTCGTCGCGTCGGGCAGGGCGTCGAGCGCGCTGACGGCGTGTTCCAGATCGCCATCTTCGGCGGCGCGCTCCGCTCGGGCGAGTGCAGCGTCCGCGCCGCTGGCGCCGCCATCTATGCGGCGGATCGTGACCACCCGGGAGAAGGCGTAGGCGGCTTGATCGATGAAGCTGGCGTTCTTGCCGGGCGTGCGCGCGGCGGCCGCGACTTGGCCGCCGATGTCGGTGAGTTCGGCGGCCAGGGCCGCCCGGGTCGGGGCGCCCTCCTGAGCCAGCGGCGCCAGCGCCAGAGCGTCCGGCGAGCCGGGCAGAAGTCGCGCAACCGCGGCCAGATCGGCGCCGAACGGGCCGGGTCCCGACGCTGCGTCGCTCAGGGACGCGGCGGCCAGGGCGCCCGCGGCGGCGTCGACGATCCGCGTCTGGCCGGTCTCGAGCCGCTGCACGCGCGCGGTCAGGTCGCTGGCGGCGACGGGCGCCGCCGGGGCGACCTGGGCTGGCTGGGGTTGGGCCGGCGCGGGGGCGGGCGCCGCCGCCGGCGCGACGGCGGCGATCTTCCGGACGGGCGCCAGTTTAGGTCCGAGTATGACCACCGCCGCGGCGGCCAGCAGGCACAGGGCGCAGAAGGCCATCATCACCCAGAAAACACCGCTGAGAACCGGGCGTCTGGCGTAGGCCGAGGGGTTGCGTGTGGGCGCAAGTTCGGCCGAGTCTTTGACAGTGTTCATGTCGTCTTTCGACGTTCAGGCCCGAGGGTCGGCCAGGAGACTTAACAGCGCATCCTCATTGGGCAAAGTCGCGGCGATCATCGGGCCGATGGCGAGCGTCTTCAGCGGCGCCAGGGCTTCGGCGGAAACGCCATAGGCGGCCAGATGGCGGGCGGGAGCCTCCCCTAGGATCTCTGCGACGCGCGCCGCGGCTTTCGGCGAGTGGATGAGCATCGCGTCGAGCGTACCCAGGCCGGCCAGGAAATCCTCGGGAACCACCAGTGGCGCGGTCTCATAGAGGGCCTGGGCGCGCGCCCGCAGGCCGGCGCGTTCGAGGTCGCCGCGAAGATCGCCCGCCGGTTCGGCCGCGCCGGGATGCAGGATGACGCCGCTGAAGGTCGAGCGGTGCGCCACGATCGCCCGGCCCAGCGCCGCCACGTCTCCCTCCGCCGACCGCACGTCGGCGAAGCCGGCCTCGCGCGCCGCCGCCGCCGTCGCCTGGCCCACCGCAAATACCGGTGGATCGCGCCTGTCCGTTTGCCGCGCGAAGGCGCGGACCCCGTTGGCGCTCGTGAAGGCCAGCGCGCCGACGCCCGTGAGGTCGACGAACGGTGAGAGGAAGCGAACCTGCAGGACCGGCGCGACGACGGGCTCCCATCCCAGCGCCCGCACCCGGACGGCGGTGGCCTCCGCGCCGGGCGCGGCGCGGGTGATCCAGACTCGCCTCAAGCGCTTCCTGTCAGGGCGTCGCCCGCGCGCGCCTTGATCTCGGCGCCGAGCCGCAGGCCGAGCGTCCGCGCCCGGTCTTCGTCGCCCTCGCCGGAGAGATCAAAGCCGTCGTGGCCGGTGAAGCTCTGGCGACCGTCCGGGCTCAGCGCTTCCACGGCGAGGATCAGGCGGCCGGCTTCGATGCGGGCGAAGGCGCCGACCGCCGTGCGGCACGATCCGTCGAGCGCCGCCAGCGCGCCGCGTTCGGCGGCGACGGCCAGGGTGGTCGGGCCATGGCGAAGCTCAGCCAGCCACGGCGCGGCCTGGTCCTCGATGCGGGTCTGGATGGCCAGCGCGCCCTGGCCGGGCGCGGGCGGAGCGGTGAGCGGATCGATGAGAGCTTTCACTTCGCCGCCCAGGCCCAGGCGGTTGAGGCCGGCCGCGGCCAGCAGGATGGCATCCGCCTCTCCCCCGTCCAGCTTGGCCAGGCGGGTGTCGACATTGCCGCGTAGCGGCAGGATGGTGAGATCGGGGCGAAGGCGCAGGGCCTGGGCCTGGCGGCGCAGGCTGGCCGTGCCGAGGACGGCGCCTTGCGGCAGAGCCTCCAGGCTGTCGAACCTGCGGCTGACAAAGGCGTCGCGCGGGTCCTGACGCTCGGGGATGGCGGCGATGGTCAGCCACTCCGCCATCTCGGCCGGCAAGTCCTTCAGCGAATGCACGGCGCAGTCGATGCGGCCGTCGGCCAGGGCTTCCTCGATCTCGAGGGTGAACAGCCCCTTGCCCCCGATCTCGGCCAGGGTGCGGTCCTGGATGCGATCTCCGGTGGTGGTGATGCGGACGAGTTCGGCCGCGTCGTCGGCGCCGAGCGCCCGGGCGATCGCCGCCCGCACGGTCTCGGCCTGAGCCACCGAAAGCTTGGAGCCGCGCGCGCCGATCCGTATGGGTTGCCTCGCCATGACCGGACGGCTACCCCAATGCGCCTCGCCGGCGCAATGTGCATGACCCGATCCCTCACCGTTCTCGGCCTGGAGTCCAGCTGCGACGAGACCGCCGCCGCGGTGGTGCGTCTCGACGTGGCCGGCCGCGCCCACATCCTGTCGAACGTTGTCGCCAGCCAGGTCGCCGCCCACGCCCCCTATGGCGGCGTGGTGCCGGAGATCGCCGCTCGGGCTCATGTGGAGGTGATCGACGAAGTCGGCCGCCGCGCCCTGGCCGACGCCGGCCTCGCGGTCTCCGAGATCGACGGTGTCGCGGCCACCGCCGGCCCGGGCCTGGTGGGCGGGGTGATGGTGGCTCTGTCCTTCGGCAAGGCGGTGGCGCTGGCGCTCGGCAAGCCGTTGGTCGCCGTCAACCATCTCGAAGGCCACGCCGTCTCGGCGCGTCTGGCGGCCGACGTCCCCTATCCCTTCCTGTTGCTGCTCGTCTCCGGCGGACATTGCCAACTTCTGGAGGTGGCCGGCGTGGGAGCCTGCCGGCGTCTGGGCTCGACCATCGACGACGCCGCCGGCGAAGCCTTCGACAAGATCGGCGCCGCCCTGGGTCTCGGCTACCCCGCCGGCCCGGCGCTCGAACGCCTGGCGTTGGGCGGCGATTCGGCCCGGTTTCCTCTGCCTCGCGCCCTGCTGGGCCGCGCGGGCTGCGATTTCTCCTTCTCGGGCCTCAAGACCGCCGCCGCGCGCCTCGCCGTCGGCGTGACCGGCGAGACCGACCGCCGCGACCTCGCAGCCGCGGTGCAGGCGGCCATCGTCCGCCAGCTGGTCGAGCGCACCGGCCGGGCGATGAAGGCCTATGCCGTCGCGCACGAAGGCCGCGATCTGCGCCTGGTCGTGGCCGGCGGCGTGGCCGCCAACCAGGCGGTGCGCGCCGGACTGCAAGCCCTGGCGGCGGACAGCGGCTTCGCTTTCGACGCGCCGCCGCTCAGCCTCTGCACCGACAACGCCGCCATGATCGCGCTCGCCGGCGCCGAACGCCTGGCCCTCGGCCTCGTCGACGGACTCGATGCGCCAGCCAGACCGCGCTGGCCGCTCGACGAAGAGGCGGCGCGGGCGCGCCCGACCCATATTCCCGGACGCAAGGGCGCCAAGGCATGAAGCGCATCGGCATATTGGGCGGCGGCGCCTGGGGAACGGCCCTGGCTCAGGTCTGCGCCCGCGCCGGCCTCGACGTGCTGTTGTGGGCGCGCGAGCCCGAGGTGGTCGGCGCCATCGCCCGCGACCGGCAAAACCCGCTGTTCCTGCCGGGCGTGACGCTCGATGCTGCGGTCGCCGCTACCACAACCGCCCACGATCTTCTGTCCACCGACGCCCTGCTGGCCGTCGTCCCCGCCCAGCATCTGCGCGCCGCCCTCGCGGACCTGGCCGCCGACATGCCGCGCGGCCTGCCGGTGGTGCTGTGCGCCAAGGGCGTCGAGGCCGGCTCGCTGAAGCTGATGACCGAGGTCCTGGCCGAGGCCGCGCCGCGCGCCGCGCCGGCGGTGCTGTCGGGGCCGAGTTTCGCCTCTGAGGTCGCCCGGGGCTTGCCCACCGCCGTGACCCTGGCGGCGGCCGATCTCGACCTCGCCCGCGCCCTGGCCCAGGCCATCGCCACCCCGACCTTCCGCCCCTACGTCTCCCACGACATGATCGGCGCGGAGGCGGGCGGCGCGATCAAGAACGTCCTGGCCATCGCCTGCGGCGTCGCCGAGGGCCGGGGCCTCGGCCGCAGCGCCCAGGCGGCGCTGATCACGCGTGGCTTCGCCGAGCTCACACGCCTGGCGGTGGCGCTGGGCGGCGAGGCCGAGACCGTGGCCGGCCTGTGCGGCCTGGGCGACCTGGTCCTCACCTGTTCGAGCGAGACCTCGCGCAACATGAGCCTCGGCCTCGCCATCGGCCGCGGCGCCAGCCTGGAGGCGGCTCTGGCCGGCAAGCTATCGGTGGCCGAGGGCGTCGCCTCGGCGCCGGCGGTGACCCAGCTCGCGGCCCGGAACGGGGTCGAGACGCCGATCTGCGAGGCGGTGCGGGCGATTCTCGCCGGCGAGCTGGACGTCGGGCCGGCAATCGCCGCCCTTCTCTCCCGGCCGCTCAAGGCCGAAACCTGAACCTGTTGGAAAGGAAGCCCGCCGTGTCCCTGTTCGTCGCCGTCTGCCTCGATATCAAGAACGGCCTGGAGCGGCGGATGTCGGTCCGCGAGGGGCACCTGGCCCATCTGCGCGCCCAGCCGGCGGGCTTCGCCAAGCTGGCCGGCCCGTTCTTGGACGCGCAGGGTGAGATGTGCGGCTCGATGTTCATCTTCGAAGCTGAGAGCGTGGCCGCGGTCGAGGCCTATTTCGCCGGCGACCCCTACGTCACCGGCGGGGTGTTCGAGAGTGTCGAGATCCGCCCCTGGCGGGTCGCCGTCCCCTGGTCGTGAACCCGGCCCGCCCGCCCGCGGGGACGCGCCTCTGCCGCCTGGCCGACATCGCCGAGCCGGGCGCGCGCGGCTTTTCCTTCCGGTCCGAGGAGGCGCTCTTCGCCGGCTTCGTCGTCCGCGCCGGTGGCGAGGTGAGGGGCTATGAGGACCACTGCCCCCACGCCGGCATGCCCCTGGCCCTCTTCCCGGACCGCTATCTGACCCGCGAGGGTGATCTTATCCTCTGCGCCTCGCACGGCGCCCTGTTCCGGCCGCTCGACGGCCTCTGCATCGGCGGTCCGTGCGGCGGCAAGACTCTGACGCCCTGGCCGGTGCGGTTGGAGGGTGAGGAGGTGGTGACGGCTTAGGCCGTCACTTCTCCCTAGAAGGGGAATTATCCCTTTGACACAATAGGTGCGGAATTTGGTGGCGCGGCCACTGACTCGTACGCCTTGACGGCTTTTGAAACTGAAATGATCAGGGCAACCACGATGATCGCCAGGAGTACGTAAAACGCTCGCGGATTCTGCTTCCTGCTTACCGAGTACGGCATCAGGAACACCTCACCTTTGAGCAGCGCGTAGCCGACCGCGAGGGAGAGGCCGCCCGTTATCACTACGGCGGCCTGCTTGGGCGACAACACGTCAAAAATAGACGACATATTTGGACAATCCGTACCCCGCGGGGCGCTAACCGGCTGAGCCCGCTAAGGCGTCCCGAACGCCAGTCCGACGCAAACAATGGTGATTGCCAAAACGATTGCGGTAGTTACGACGCCTATCGAAAGCCATCTATGCACGGCCTACCAAGTTGAACGGCCCCGCACAACGAATGCCATCTCGATTGCCGCCCGAAGGAATAGCGCGGCTACCACAAAGAACCCAACGAGAAATACGACCGCACCGACGGCCTCAACGATCCTGTGATTTATCACTTAGGCCGATCCGATTTGGAACCATCCTGGTTGCCGTCGCCTTTCTAAGCTTATTGCGGTGACACTGCACTAAACTCGCATCCTCAGGCGGGCGAAGGGTCCGCCGCGAAATCCCTCACCGCCTCGACCAGCGAGGCCGCCGCCAGGGCGACCAGTTCGCCGCCCTTTTCCGGCGTGGCCAGGCCTGGGTCCGAGCCCATGCGCCCGTCGGCGTAGCGGGCGCGGAAGTCGGCGGCTTCGCGGATCGGCCCGGTGGGCGCGATCTGCGGGGCGTAGTTGGCGGCCTTGATATGGTCCGGATAGGCCCATTGGGTGACGGCGATCTCCGACGGCGTGGCGTGGCTGCCGTGGCCGACCGGAAACTGGCGTTGGGCCAGCTTGAAGACCCCCTTGAGGTCCCACCAGTTGGTCAGCTTGCAGGCGAAGCCCGCGCGGCGGCCGGCGAAACTCGCCTCGGCGTAGAGCTCGGAGAAGGCGGCCTCGATGGTGGCGACGTTCCCGCCGTGGCCGTTGAGATAGAAGATGCGCGTGAAGCCGTGATGGGCCAGCGAGCGGGTCCAGTCGCCGATGGCGGCCATGAAGGTCGAGGGGCGCAGGGCGATGGTGCCGGGGAAATCCAGGTGGTGCTGGGCCATGCCGATGTTGAACGTCGGCGCGACCAGGATGTCGGAGGTCTTCTCAGCTTCGCGGGCGATGATCTCCGGGCACAGCCAGTCGGTGCCGAGCAGGCCGGTGGGTCCGTGCTGTTCGTTCGAGCCGATGGGGACGACGATAGCCGTCGAGCGGGTGAGGTAGGCCTCGATCTCAGGCCAGGTCGACAGGTGCAGGAGCATGACCGCCGGCATGGTCGATTTCACCGCGCCCGGCAAGGACCAGGGCCGCGAGCGAGGCGGACTTGCTTGCCATCAATGTCAGGGCCCGGATACTGCCGCTATAAAGCGAAAACGAGGGAGAGACGCGTGAGCGAAGGTCAGGTGTTTCCCGTGCCCGCCGAATGGGCGGCGCGTGCTCACATGAACGCCGAGGGTTACGCAGCGGCCCTTGGGCGGGTCGAGGCTGATCCGGAGGGCTTCTGGACCGAGGTCGCCGACCGGCTCGAGTGGATCAAGCCCTTCACCAAGGCCAAGGACGTCTCCTTCCACGCCGAGGATTTCCATATCCGTTGGTTCGAGGACGGTGTCCTCAACGTCTCGGCCAACTGCCTCGATCGCCATCTGCCGACACGCGGCGATGAGATCGCGCTCATCTGGGAAGGCGACGACCCGACCGAGAGCCGGCGGCTCACCTACCGCGAGGTCCACGCCGCGGTCTGCCGGATGGCCAATGTGCTCAAGGCCCACGGGGTGAAGAAGGGTGACCGGGTGACCCTCTATCTGCCGATGATCCCGGAGGCGGCTTTCGCCATGCTGGCCTGCGCGCGCATCGGGGCGATCCATTCGGTGATCTTCGGCGGCTTTTCGCCCGACTCCATCGCTGGCCGCATCCAGGACTGCGCCTCGACGATCGTGATCACCGCCGACGAAGGCCTGCGCGGCGGTCGGACCGTGCCGCTCAAGGCCAATGTCGACCAGGCGCTGGAACAGTGTCCTGACGTCAATTGCGTGCTGGTCGTGCGGCGCACCGGCGCGGACGTGGCCATGCAAGCCGGTCGCGACTTCGCCTATCACGAGGAGGCGGCCAAGGTTCGCGCCGACTGTCCGCCCGAGCCGATGGGAGCCGAGGACCCGCTGTTCATCCTCTACACCTCCGGCTCGACCGGCAAACCCAAGGGCGTGCTGCACACCACCGCCGGCTACCTGACCTGGGCGGCGTGGACCCATGAGCTGGTGTTCGACTATCGCCCGGGCGAGGTGTTCTGGTGCACCGCCGACGTCGGCTGGGTGACCGGCCACAGCTATATCGTCTACGGACCCCTGGCCAACGGGGCCACGACCCTGATGTTCGAGGGCGTGCCCAACTATCCGACCTCCAGCCGGTTCTGGGAGGTGATCGACAAGCACAAGGTGGAAATCTTCTACACCGCGCCCACGGCCCTGCGCGCCCTGATGCGCGAGGGCGACGGGCCGGTGACGGCGACCTCGCGCGCATCGCTGCGGCTGCTCGGCTCGGTCGGCGAACCGATCAACCCGGAGGCGTGGCTGTGGTACCACCGCGTGGTCGGCGAGGGCCGCTGCCCGATCATCGACACCTGGTGGCAGACCGAGACCGGCGGGGCTCTGGTCTCGCCGTTGCCGGGGGCCACGGCGCTCAAGCCCGGCTCGGCGACCAAGCCGCTGCCGGGGGTGAAGCTGCAGTTGGTCGACGCCGAAGGCCAGGTGCTGGAGGGGGCGGTCAGCGGCAACCTGTGCATCACCGACAGCTGGCCGGGGCAGATGCGCACGGTGTGGGGCGACCACGACCGCTTCGTCGCGACCTACTTCACCACCTATCCGGGCAAGTACTTCACCGGCGACGGCTGCCGCCGCGATGAGGACGGCTATTACTGGATCACCGGGCGGGTGGACGATGTCATCAACGTCTCCGGCCATCGGTTGGGCACGGCCGAGATCGAGAGCGCCCTGGTGGCCCACCATGCGGTGGCCGAGGCGGCGGTGGTCGGCTTCCCGCACGACATCAAGGGCCAAGGCATCTACGCCTATGTGACGCTGAAGGCCGACCAGACCCCGAGCGACGCCCTGCGCGCCGAGCTGGTCAAATGGGTGCGGACCGAGATCGGCCCCTTCGCCACCCCCGACGCCCTCCAGTGGGCGCCGGCCCTGCCCAAGACCCGCTCCGGCAAGATCATGCGCCGCATCCTGCGCAAGGTGGCCGAAGGCGACATCGCCAACCTCGGCGATACGTCCACCCTCGCCGATCCTTCGGTGGTCGACGATCTGGTCAAGAACCGGGTCGGGGGGTGAGCGCCCTGGGTCTTCAGGCCCGCGCCCCTACCGCAGCGTGCGATTGAAGAAAGCGACGACGCTCGCATCGAACGCGGCGTGGAACGCGGTTCTGTCGAAGCCGGGACGAGAGGTGCAGATCTCGGGAACCCGGCGGGCCAACGCCTCGGGACAGGAGCTCAGAAAGTCGAAGTGGTCTGCGTTGTCGACCAGATGAAATTCGGGGCTCCGGGGCAGGCTGGCGCGCACCGCATCAGCGTAGTCCGGGCTCGGAAGAATGTGATCGTTTTCGGCCCGCCACAGCTGGATCGGAATAGTCACCCCCTTCAGGCCTTTGCGGCCGAAGGAAAATCCCAGCGCCGGCGCCGCCACCACAGCCGCCCTGATGCGCGGATCGTGCAGCCACGCCGAGGCTGGGGGAATGGGTATGGTCGCCGGGTCTAGGTGAGCCGCCCTCAGCATCCGGCAATCGAAATACTCGGCGTGCGCCAGGCAATGGTCCGCGATTGTGTGCAGATCCGGCACACCGCCCGCGACAACCAGGGTGGTAAGCCCGCCGGATGAGAAGCCGAACAGGCCAATGCGACGGACGTCGATCTTGGCGTGCCCGGGCCATACCCGTGTCATGAAGTCGATGACCTCGTGGATGTGGCGGGGCCGGTCCTGAATGTTCACATTCCGACTCGTGTCGTCGTAGGTGTCGCCGGTGTGGCTGACGGCCGCGACCACGAACCCCGCCCGCGCCAGGGCGAGCGCCGTATCGATGTGTTCGCCGTACCAGCCGCCCGTCCCATGCGACATCACCACGAGGGGAAGGCGTTTCCCGGCTAGGCGGCCGTCAGCGGCGACCGTCTGCGAGAACAGTCCGAGCCTTTGATCATGGGGCGTGGCGTCGGTCGGATACCATACGCCGACCACCAGGGATGACCCGCCGGCGTCCGGCACGCGCGTCTCCTGGAACCCGACATTGCCGGCGCGGACGCTCACGGCGGTGACACACAGGGCGATCGCCGCCAGGACAGCTCGCAGTTTCATCTTCGGACTCCAATGTTGTCGGCGCTTACATTGTGTCTCGATGTGAGCTGTGTCAACATTAGTCAATGGAAAGGCGCTACCATCACGGCGACCTGGCGAGTCAGTTGATCGCCGCCGCCCTCAAGGCGCTGGACCGGTCGGGCCCCGACGCTGTGTCGCTGCGCGAGCTTGCGGCGGAGCTTGGCGTCTCGAGGGCGGCGCCCTACCGCCATTTCGCCAACCGAGACGCGTTGCTGGCGGCCGTCGCCGCCCACGGCTTCGATGATCTGAATTCGGACTACGACCGTGCGGTGCAGGCGGGCGGCGACGCCATGGACGGATTGAGGGCGTTGAGTCGGGCCTATTTCGACTTCGCGCGCGACAGGCCGGGCCTGTTCAAGCTGATGTTCGAAAGCGAATTCCTGGCTCGCGACCGGCCTCCCGCCGTGCTGATCGGCCCGGCGGATCGCGCCTACCACCTGCTTTGGGAAGCGGTCGCGGCCGCCTATCCGGACGCCGACGAGCGCGAGGTGAAGGCGCGTACGATCACCATGTGGTCGACGATCTACGGCTTCCTGTCCCTGAGCGGCGCACGACGCATCAAGGACTTCATGGTGCGGCCGCTGTCCGACGCGGAGATCGAGGCGGCCGTCATCGAGGCGGCCGTGCGCGGCGCCGTCCCCGACGATCTGGTCAGGAACCGGGTGGGCGGCTAGACAGACGCCGCCGACCCGATCCACGAGCCCTCGACAGCCGGAGCCTGGAATGTCCGACCCCGCGACGCCCCGCCATGACTGGACGTTGGAAGAGGTGGAGGCGCTGTTCGACCTGCCGTTCACCGAGCTCGTCTTCCGCGCCGCCGCCGTGCATCGGACCTGGTTCGACCCCACCGAGCTACAGCTCTCGCAACTCCTGTCGGTGAAGACCGGCGGCTGCCCGGAAAACTGCGGCTACTGCGCCCAGAGCCAGGCGTTCAAGACCGGGGTCGAGGCGACCAAGCTGATGGACGCCGAGGCGGTGATCGCCGCCGCGCGCGAGGCCAAGGCCGGCGGGGCGCAGAGGTTCTGCATGGGCGCCGCCTGGCGCGACCTCAAGGATCGCGACCTGCCCAAGGTCGCGGCCATGGTGTCGGGGGTCAAGGCGCTCGGGCTGGAGACCTGCGCCACGCTGGGCATGCTGACCGCGGACCAGGCGCGGGCGCTCAAGGCGGCCGGTCTCGACTTCTACAACCACAACCTCGACACCGGCCCGGACTACTACGACCAGGTGGTCACCACCCGCACCTATCAGGAGCGGCTGGACACCCTCTCGGCGGTGCGCGAAGCGGGCATGTCGACCTGCTGCGGGGGCATCGTCGGCATGGGCGAGACCCGACGCGATCGCGCTGGCCTGCTGCACCAGATCGCCACCCTGCCGTCCCATCCCGAGAGCCTGCCGATCAACGCCCTGATGCCGATCGCTGGGACGCCGCTCGGAGGTTCGACCCCGGTCGAGCCGATTGAGTTCGCCCGCACCATCGCCGTTGCGCGACTGGTCTGCCCGAAGGCCCGGGTGCGCATCGCCGCCGGCCGCGAGAGTATGAGCCGGGAGCTGCAGGCTCTGTGCTTCCTGGCCGGGGCCAATTCGATCTTCGTCGGCGCCCGCCTCCTGACCACCAACAACCCCGGGCGCTCAAGCGACGACGCCCTGCTGGCGGACCTGAAGATGAGGCCGATGGCGGTGGCCTGAAGGCGGGTCTATCGCGCGAGTTGCCCGCCGGCGACAATGGCGGCCAGCAGCAGAACGCCCGCCAGTGTGTTGGACTTGAACAGGCGCAGGGCGCCGGCCGGGTCGCCGACCCGCAGCTTCAGCGCCTGCCAGACGAGCTGGCCGGCGTAGACGGCGGCCAGCGGCAGGAATCCCCAGGTCAGGCCCGCCTCGCGCCAGGCGGCGACGGCGGCGGCGACGCTGGCCAGATAGAACAGCAACACCGCGCGCGGGGCGTTGTCGCCGAGGCGGCGAGCTGAGGACTTGACCCCCACCAGGGCGTCATCTTCGAGATCCTGCACGGCGTAGATGGTGTCATAGCCCAGCGTCCACAGCACCAGGGAGGCGTAGAGCAACCAGGCGCTGGCCGGCAGGGGCGGGGTGTAGAGCGCCAGATTGACCCCATCGCTCCAGGCGTGGATGGCGAGAGTCAGGATGCTGATCCCGGGCGGCCCGGTCTGCGCGGCGGCGTAGCCCAGCAGTACGCCCCAGTTGAAGGTGAGCCCGAGCCAGGCCTGGGGCCACCAGGTGATCCGCTTCATGAACGGATAGGCCGCCACCAGGGTGAGGGAGCAGACGCCCAGAAACAGGCTCATCAGATTGAGCGTCAGCAGGATGGCGAGGCCGCCGAGGGAGCAGGCGATCACGAAGGCCCAGGCGGCGCGAACGCCGATCCGGCCGCTAGCGACCGGGCGGTCGGCCGTGCGGGCGACGCGGGCGTCGAAGTCCTTGTCGACGATGTCGTTGAAGGCGCACCCGGCGGCGCGCATCAGGGCCGCGCCCAGGGCGAACAGCGCCAGAAGGCGAAGCGGCGGCCAGGCGCCCTGTTCGGCGCTGTAGAGGGCGATCCCCTGCCAGCCGGGCAGCATCAACAGCCAGATCCCGGTCGGGCGATCGAAGCGCCCGAGCTTCAACCACGGCCGCCAGGCCGCCGGCGCGTGCCGGTCGACCCAGTTGGCCGGGGCTGCGTCGGGCAGAGGTTGGCTGGGGGTCATGGCCCGCAAGTGAGCGCGCGCCGGGCGCCCTGGCAAGGCCTGTGGCCTGGGCGCCATGGTCGGCCGCAATCTCCCCGCCGCCCTCCCGTCCGCGCGCCGGGCGCCCTAAGTGAAGCCGGGGCCGAAGCCATGGAACAGTACGAAGACGACGAGGCCACCCGTCGCCGGGTGTTGTCGAACGGTCAGGTGCTGGCGTTCATCGCCAGCTACTGGCGCCGGCGGCCATGGATGTTCGCCGGCACGGTGGCGCTCACCCTGGCGGGCATCGGCTTCGAGCTGTTCATGCCCACGGCCAGCAAGGCCATGATCGACGCCGCCGCGGCCGGCCACGGTCACGCCGGCGAGGCCTGGCGCGCCTTCGCCCTGTTCGTTTCCGTGTTTCTGGCCGCCTCGGTGATGCGCAACTTCGCCATGCGCTTCTGGATCCCCCTGGCCGTGTGGACCATGGAGGAGATGACCAACGAGGGCTTCGCCCGCGTGCAGTCCTTCTCGTCCGACTGGCACGGCGACACCTTCGCCGGCGCGACCGTGCGGCGGCTGTCGCGGGCCATGTGGGGCTATGACACCGTCGCCGACTGCCTGGTGATCTGGATCGTGCCCGCTCTGCTGGTGCTGGTCGGGCTGTCGATCCAGATGATCCTGCGCTGGCCGCTGGTCGGCGCCTTCTCCCTGACCATGGTGACGGTGTTCCTGGTCTCCAGCGTCGTCGCCAACGTGGTGGTCGTGCGCAAGGCCAACCTGCGCTCGGTGGCGATGGATTCGCGCATCGGCGGGGCGCTGGCCGATTCGATCTCGTCCAATCCGACGGTGAAGGGCTTCGGGGCCGAGCATCGCGAGGAGGCGCGCATCGGCGCCGTCACCGCCGACTGGCGCAAGGCCGCCACGCTCACCTGGACCCGTTACACCGATGTCTGGCTCTTCCAGAACATGCTGCTGGCGATCCTGCAGGGCGGGCTCACTGGCCTCGTTATCCTGCGCTGGGCGGCCGGCCAGGCCAGCGCCGGCGACGTCGCCTTCATCGTCACCGCCTTCCTGTTGATGAACGGCTATCTGCGCAACATGGGCGACAACATCCGCATGCTGCAACGGGGCCTGGCCGATATCGAGGACGTGGCGCGCTACGCCACCCTGGCGCCCCAGGTCGCCGACTGGCCGGGCGCGGCGGACATCCATCCGATGGAAGGCGAGATCGTCTTCGACAGGGTGACCTTCGCCTACAAATCGTCGGCGGCGCCGATCTACAGCGACTTTTCGCTACGCATCGCGCCGGGCGAACGACTGGCGCTGGTGGGGCCGACCGGCTCGGGCAAGTCGACCTTCGTCAAGCTGATCCAGCGGCTCTACGACCTGCAGGGCGGGCGCATTCTCGTCGATGGCGTCGACATCGCTGGCGTCACCCAGGGCAGCCTGCGCCGCGCCATCGCCGTGGTGCCGCAGGATCCGGCCCTCTTCCACCGCACCATCGCCGAAAACATCTCCTACGCCCGGCCGGACGCCACGGCCGAGGAGATCGCCCTGGCCGCCCAGCGGGCGCGGGCGCACGACTTCATCGTCGCCCTGCCCAAGGGTTACGACACCCTGGTCGGCGAGCGCGGCGTGAAGCTTTCGGGCGGTGAGCGCCAGCGCGTGGCCATCGCCCGCGCCTTTCTCGCCGACGCGCCGATCCTGGTGCTCGACGAGGCGACCTCCTCGCTCGATGTCGAGACGGAGCAGAAGGTGCAGGCCGCCACCGAGGAGCTGATGGCCGGGCGCACGACCATCGTCATCGCCCACCGCCTGTCCACCGTGCGCCGCGCCGACCGCATCCTGGTCTTCGAGGACGGGCGGGTGGTCGAGGAAGGTCGGCACAGCGATCTCGTGGCCTTGGGCGGCGCCTACGCCCGTCTGCATGCGGTGACTCTGGGCGGCTGAGGCCGTCAGGTCATTTCACCTTGGTGATCTGAAACTCCTGGCCGTTCTCAATCACCGTCGGAACTTGCTCGTGCTGGTAGAGATTGAGGGCCAGCGGCGGGACATGCTTGCTGACGTAGTGGGCCAGGAGACCGTTGTCGACGATGCCGTCGTCGGGATCGGCGGCCTTGCCGGCCAGTCCCTCGGTGACGACCCAGGTGAACAGGCCGTGGTCCTTGTAGCTGTCGATCGCCTCTTGATCGGTGGTCGTGGCGGCGAGCACCATCAGGTTGAGGCCATTGCTGAGCAGAGCGGCCGCCGTCGCCGGATCCATGCCCTGGGTGTCGGCCAGGGCCGCGCCCAGCGCGCCGGCGTGACAGGTGTCGATGACCGCCAGCTTTTTGGTCGCCTTGATGTTGCCCAGCAACCCGGCGAGCTCCTGGCGGCTGATCGTCTCGGTCTTCAGGCCCGCCGGATCGCCGCTGAAGTTTGAGGTGACGAGGTAGTAGACGCCGTCGGCGACCACGCCATGGCTGGCCACGAAGAAGATGAATTCGTCGTCCGGCCCGGCGGCGGCCTGAACGGCTTTCAGCGCCTGCTCCAGGTGGACCTTGTCGGTTTCGGCGGGGGTGGTCAGGACCGTTATGTTCATCTTGGCGAAGAGCGGGGCCGCGCCCGCGCGCAAGGTGTCGGCGAACAGGCGCGCGTCGGCGATCGGGTTGGTCAGGTTGTGTTCGGGGCTCTTGGGGAACTCCTGAATGCCGGCCACCACCGCATAGAGCACGCCGCGCGGCGTCGGTGGCAGGTTGGCGGTGATCGAGGCTGTCGCATCGTTGCTCTGCACGCTGCCGTCGCTGTTGAAGGCGACCACGCGCAGCTCATTCGGTCCATTGAGCAGCGGCACGACATAGGTGCGCGACACCACGTGCTGGCCGATCGGCGCGGACTTGGCGTCCTGGATGATGGCCGATCCGTTCAGGAATACGCGCACGAGACCGACGCCACCGCCGCCATCGGTGATGCGCAGGGCCAGCTTGAGAGTTTGCTCGCCGGTCGACTGCGGCGGGTTCACGATCTCCACCACCGGCGGCAGCTTTTCGCCGCCGAGGCTGGCCACCCCCTCGATCGCGCCGCCGGCCATGCTGAGCTTGACGAGCTGCGGCCGGAAGAACTGTTCACGGAAGGAGCCGATGCCGAACACGCGCTGGCCGATTCGGACGTTCAGATAGTCCTCCGCCTGGGCGGAGGAGGAATCGAAATAGCCTTCGGGCGTGACTGCGAGGATGGAGCCGTCATAGAACGCCATCAGCGCCACGCGCTCTTTGCCAGTGTCCGCGTCCCACTCGCGGGTGGTGCCGTCCACGCCGCCGGAGACCACGATCTTGCCGTCGTGCGAGTAGGTGACGGATTGAACCCAGCTTTCGTGCCCGATCAGGGTGTGAAGCGCACGGCCGCTGGCCGGGTCCCAGAGCCTGATCGTACCGTCCCAGCTGCTTGAGGCGAGGTTCGCCCCATCCGGCGAGAAGGCCAGGAAGGTGACCGGGGCGGTGTGACCGCTGAGCGAGAGCCGCACCGCGCCGGCCGGATCCCAGAGCTCGACCAGGCCGTTGCCTCGCCCCAGGGCCAGGGTCTTGCCGTCCGGGGAAAAGGCCACGGAATTGGCGGTGACGGCCGGCCCATGCAGCGTGCGCAGCTCGCTTCCGCCGGCCACGTCCCAAAGTTTGACGGTGTTGTCGAAGCTAGCCGAGGCCAGCGTCTTTCCATCGGGCGAGAAGGCGACGGACATGACCAGTCCGGTGTGCCCTGTCAGGGTGTGCAGTTCGCGCCCGCTGGCTGTGTCCCACAGCCGGACGGTGTTGTCCCAGCCGGCGGAGGCCAGCGTTTTTCCGTCGGCCGAAAAGGCGAGGGCGAAGATCAGGGCGGTGTGCCCGGTCAGGGTGTTCACCGCCTTCCGGCTGGCGACGTCCCAAAGCTTGATGGTCTTATCCACGCTCCCCGACGCCAGCAGCTTGCCGTCCGGCGAGAAGGCGACGGCCCTGACCTGGCCGGTGTGACCGCGGAGAATGGCCACTCCAGCCTCGCCGGTCACGGTCCACAGCTTGACAGTCGTGTCGGCCGTACCGGCGGCGATGGTCTTGCCGTCGGACGAGGTCGCCACCGAATAGATCGAGCTGGTGTGGCCGACCAGCGTGAACGTGCGCTGCCCGCTGGCCACGTCCCAAAGCGCCACGGCGGTGCAGGAGCAAGCTGACGCCAGCGTCTTGCCGCCTGGGAGAAAGGCCACCGAATTGATCGGCCCGGTCAGTCCGGTCAGCGCGCGCAGCTCCCCGCCGCTGGCCACATCCCATAGTTTCGCCGTCTGGTCCCAGCTGCCCGACGCCAGAGTCCTGCCGTCCGGCGAGAAGGCGACGGCGCTGACCCAGTTCGTGTGTCCGCTGAGCGTGCGCAGTTCGCGGCGGCCGGCCACGTCCCAAAGCTTGACGGTGTTGTCGAAGCTCCCCGACGCCAGGGTCTTGCCATCCGGCGAGAAGGCGACGGAGCTGACCTTGTCGGCTTGGCCCGTGAGGGTGGCCAGTTCACGTCCGCTGGCCAGATCCCAGAGCTTGATCGTTTTGTCCCAGCTGCCCGAGACCAGAGACTTGCCGTCCGGCGAGAAGGCGACGGACACGACCGGGGCCGCATGCCCGGTGAGGGTGGCGGTCACTCGCCCGCCGGCCAGGTCCCAGATCTCGATCGTGTCCTTTCCACAGCCCGTGGCCAACATCTTCCCGTCCGGCGAAAAGGCGACCGAGGCGACCGCGCCTGAGTGGCTGGCGAAGGTGCGCAACTCCCGACCGGTCAGCGGATCCCAGAGCCGGACCGTGCCATCGGCGCCGCCGGAGGCGACGGTCTTGCCGTCCGGCGAGAAGGCCACCGAGAACACCCAGGCCGTGTGCCCGGTCAGGGCGCGAAGCTCGCGACCGCTGGCCAGATCCCAGATGATGATCGACTTGTCGGCGCTGCCCGAGGCCAGAAGCTTGCCGTCCGGCGAGACGGCGACGGACTGTACGACGTTCGAATGGCCCAGCTGCGGGAAGACTTCCGGTGCGGCCTGGCTCTGCGCGCACGCCTGCGCGGCGCCGAAGCACAGGAAGAAGGCGACCAGCGCCGCCAGCCGCCGCCACATGGCCGCCGCTCCCGGGCGCGGGGCCTAGGGCCAGCGCCAGCCGCGCGTCTTCAACTTGCCATTGAGGGTTTCGTCGGAGACGCCGAGCCGCTTCTGGCGCGCCACCAGCGCCGCGTGTTCATTGGCGCATTGTCGGGAGAGCGCCTCCTGGGAGCTGTCCACCTTGTCGCACATCTGCTTGTGCGCCTTGACGTCTTGGACCAGGGCGTTGACCTCGCTCGGCGAGGCTGCCGGGGAGTCGGCCAACGCCGGCGGGACGGCGACCGTCAACCACGCCGACGCCAAGGCGCCGGAAAGGACCACTCCTAGCGCGCGTCTGTTCATCGTTCCCTCCAGGGTTTCGGCGTCGGGGTGAGAATTCGCTTGCCGTTGTTTCGGGCCAAACTATCTTAGCTATTCTTTCGCGTGCCGAGTAGCCTGGGGGCGAAATCTCTCGAAGACCCGCGGCCCAGTTCCACCAATGAATTGCTTTTAAGGCGTTCCCTTCTTGGATTGCGGCCCTGCCGGAGGCGCGCATGCGACGCATGGGATTTGTTGGTTTGGCCATGACCGCCGCGCTCGCGGCGCTGGGTGGGTGCCAGACGGTCGGACCCAAGGCGCTGGGCGTCGGCCGCGAGCGCTACAACAACATCCTTCAATCGACGGCCAAGGCCCAGACGATGTCCAACATCGTCCGCGTCTACGACCATGAACTGCCCATGTTCATGGACGTCACCGAGGTCGACTCGACCCTCTCGGTTGGCGGATCCTTGACCGGGGCGGCGACCGGCATCAGCGCGAAGCAAGGTTCCACGACCCTCGATCCGGTGGAGTCGGTCACCGGCGTGGTGCAGTACTCCGAGACCCCCACCATTCGCTACCAGCCGCTGCTCGGCCAGGCCCTGGTCGCCCAGTTGGTCACCCCGGTCAGCGTCGACGCCCTGGGGCTGATGTATGATTCGAACTGGGATATCGGCCCGCTGCTCGATCTGTCGTCGGCCTATCTGACGCTCGATCATCGGGAGTTCTATGCGGCCCTGGACACCATCAGCGAGCTGAACAGCCGTGAGGCTCTGGAGCTGGCCGCCGCGAAATCCACCCTGTCCGCGCCGGATGCGTCAGCCGCCGCAAGCGCCGCTTCAACGGCGGCGGGAACCGCCGCCACTCCCGCGACCCCGGCCAAGTCCAGCTCGGCGGGCAACGACGCCCTGGTGCTCTATCTGCTGCCTTTCCACCATGGCGCTGGCCCTGCGGACCTGCCTGAGAAGCAGCGTGTCGTGCAGCTCTGGGTGCGCCTGTTCAGAATCTACCTCGGTAGCCAGGCCGGTCGGCAGCCAGCGTTCACGCCGCCGGCGCAGTGCGCCACCATGGGCCTGACCCTGGATGAAACGGCGCTGCGCAACTGGGACGTGGATATCGCCAAACAGATCGCGGCCGCGCCTGAGGACCAAAGGAGCAAGCTGCTCGACACCGCCCGTTCCTGCCTGCCCACGACGATCGAGCTGCGGGTCCTGCCCGCGCCGGCGGGCGTGCTAGGCGGCGGCGCGGCGGGAGCGGCCGATTTCACCTCGCGCGCGCCGCTGATGCGCACCTATTCCGCCCTCGGCATCCTCCGAAACGCCACCCAGAGGCCCGGCCCCAAGATCGAATTTGTCACGCCCGAAGCCTATAGCCGCATCCGGCAGGAGCCTTGGAACACGGCGGTCGACCGCCTGAGCTACTACACCTTGCTGTCGACGGATCTCGATTCCGTCGACTGTTCGGACGCGCGCCGGCAAGGCGGCGGTTGCGACACGCCGCCCCTGTCGCCCGAGCAACAGGTGTCCATGTGTGAAATCAATCGATGGATCCTGACCTCGGCGCAGCAGACGGCGCCGGCGTGCAAGAGCGCGGCTCAGGCGGTGGCGTCGAACTATCAGAACGGTCTCGATGTCTATGAGACAGATGGCGCCGACACACTCGCCGCCGACGCCATCAACATGAATGGAGCGCTCGGAATCCTCAGGCGGTACATGCTCGTCATTGTCGACGACCACCTGCCCAAGGACAGCGTCTATGCGTCCTTCTACGACGACGGCCGGTGGTACTACATCGAGAAAGGCGACGCGGTTTCCGAGAAGAACTTTCAGCTGCTCTCCCTGTTCATGACCATGATGGCGGTGCCGCCATCCACCACGCCGCTGTCGCCGGTCATCAACGTCGGCGGCTGAGGCCCGCGCTGGCCCCAAGCAGTGGCCGGCGTCGCACGCCTGCAATCAATGAAGGCGTGCGACGCCGGGTCCGATCAAGCCGGCTGCGGAACCTTGTCGAGGAAGCCGATCACGCCGGCGATGCGGCCGCCCACAAGGGTCAGCACGTCGCTGCCCTCGATCGGCGCCTCGCCTGCTGGCGGGCCCAGCGACCAGGAAAAGCGCACATGGTCGCCATGGCCGCTAGGCTCGCCGATCAAGGCGAAGCGATAGTCGGGAAAGCGTTGGTGAACGCCGCCGATATAGGCGCCGATCTCCTCAGTCCCGCGAACCTTGGCCAGCGGGTCGACATAGGTGGCCGAGGCCGTCCATTGCTCGCCGAGGCGGCGCGCGCGGACGCCCGCGTCGGTCTCGTTCCACAGCGTGATGTAGTCGCGGGCGATAATCTGAACATCTGACATCGGGGGTCTCCTTCAAAGGTCGGGATCGACCCCCGGATCGTCAGACGTCGGCGTCCTCCAGTCGATTACGCGCCAGGTAATCGTCGTCGCATTTCGCCCCGGACTCCGGCGTCAGGGTCATCTGCGTCTGGGTGACGAAGGCGACCACGCGCCCAGAGCCGGTCTCGATCCGGGTCTGCACCACCTGGGTGCGCCGGCCGCGATGCAGCACATGCGAGACGCCCACCAGGCTCGCCCCTGACGGGGCGGCGGCGATGAAGTTGGTCTTGCTCTCCAGGGTGGTTGTGCCTTTGGCGTCGGCCGGCAGGTTGATGAACGCGGTCGCTCCGCCCAGGCTGTCGGCGAAGGCCATGATCACCCCGCCGTGGACGGCGTGGCCGTGGGTGCAGTGTTCCGGCCCGGTCTGCATCCAGGCCGTCACCTGGTCCGGCCCGGCCTCCAGGAATTCGATCCCCAGGTGGACGGCCATGGGCATGGGGTGGGCTTGGATCTTCTCGAGCAAACACATGGGTTCGCGCTCCCGTTTTCCTCACTCCATAGATGGGGATGCGAGGGCCGTTCGTCCATTACCCGCGAGGTTATCGCGGGCGGGCCGTGGCGGGGCTATCGTCGGGGCCATGACGGTTGCAACCCACTCACGCCACGCCGGCGACCACATCCGCACCTGGCGCCAGCGCCGGCGGATGAGCCAGCTCGACCTCGCCCTCGAGGCCGAGATCTCGACCCGGCACCTGTCCTTCGTCGAGACTGGTCGCGCCCAGCCCAGCCGGCGGATGATTCTCACCCTGGCCGACCGCCTGGAGATTCCCATGCGCGAGCGCAATGTGCTGCTGGTCGCCGGAGGCTACGCCCCGGTGTTTCCCGAACGCGGTCTCGAGGCGCCGGAGATGCGCGAGGCCTGGGACGTGATCGACGTGGTGCTGAAGGGACATCTTCCGTACCCGGCCTTTGCCGTCGACCGACGCTGGAACATCCTGGCCTCCAACCGCGCGTCGCCGCGTATGTATGACGGTGTGGCCGAAGAGCTGCTGACGCCGCCGGTGAACGCCCTACGCCTCACCCTGCATCCCCAGGGCATGGCCCCACGCATCCTCAATCTGGAGGAATGGCGCGGCAATATCCTCTCCCGCGTCCGCGCCCAGATCGCCGCCACGGCCGACGAGGCGCTTGCCGAGCTCTACGCCGAGCTGCGCGCCTACGGCGGCGACGACGGTCCGCCGACCGGGGAGGGCCGGCCGATCATCCCCTTCCGCTTGATGAGCGAGGCCGGGCCGCTGAGCTTCCTCACCACCACCATGGTCTTCGACTCGCCGCTGGATGTGACGCTCTCGGAGCTGATCATCGAGTGCTTCTTCCCCGCCGACGCCGAAACCCGCGAACGCATGCGGGTGATGGCCGCGGACGGGTGAGGAGCGGCTAGCTCCGAAGCTCCTGCTCCACCGCCGCCGCCAGCGCGCCGCGGCCGTGGACGGCCACATCCGCAAGCCCCAGCCAGCCGGCCATCAGGCGCAGCTCCGCCGCCAGCGGGCCGGCGACATCGGCGACCTGGGCGTGCGGCTCAAGATGGACCGACTGCGCCCTCAGCACGCCGGCGGCGCGGTCGGCTTTCAGATCGGCGCGGGCGGTGATCGCCTCGCCTTGCAGGAAGGGCAGCACATAGTAGCCGTGCTGGCGCTTCGCGGCCGGAGTGTAGATCTCGATGCGGATCTTCACGCCGAACAGCCGCTCGGCCCGCTCGCGCCGCCAAATGAGATTGTCGAACGGCGACAGCAACACCGCCGCGCTGTCCGCCCGCGCCGCCTTCGCGCCGGTTGCGAGAAAGGCGGCCTGCTTCCAGCCCTGCACCGTCACCGGCGCCAGCTCGCCGGCCTCGACCAGTTCAGCGAGCCGGGCCTTGGTTTCGGCGACGGGCATACGGAAATAGTCGCGCAGATCGCCCTCGGTGGCGACGCCGAGGGCGGCGGCCGCGCGCCTCAGCAACTCGCGATGGGCCTCGGGCTCGTCCGGCGTCGGCGCATTCATCACCCGCGCGGGCAGCACCCGCTCGGTCAGGTCATAGACCCGCTCGAACCCGCGCCGGGTGCGCGTTGTGATGAGTCCGGCCCAGAACAGCCACTCCAGCGCGTGCTTGCCGTGGCTCCAGCTCCACCAGCCGGCCTGGCGAGGCGCGTCGGCGAAATCGCCGCCGGTCACCGGCCCCTCCCGGTCGATGCGCCTCAGCACCTCTTCGATGTAGTCGCCGCGCTCGCGGGCAAAGCGCGCTAGGCCCGGCCAGGTCCCGTCACCGGCCCGCGCTCGCTCCATCCGCCAGCGAAACAGCGGCTGGCTGTCCACGGGCAGCAGTGAGCACTCGTGGCCCCAGTATTCGAACAACGACGGCTTCTTGCCCCAGGCCTCGCGCTCCAGGGTCTCGCGCGGATAGGGCCCCAGCCGCGAAAAACCCGGCAGATAGTGCGTGCGCGCCAGCACATTCACCGAATCGATCTGGATGACGCCGAGATCGTCCGCCAGGCGCTTCAGATGCCGCGCGCCGGGCTCGGCGTGGCGGCGGGGCCGGGAAAGGCCCTGAGCGTGGAGGGCGATGCGCCGCGCCTGGCGCGCGGTGAGGTCAGCCATGGACCGCAAAGCGATGGAAGTCGGCCAGAAGCTGCTCCCAGGCGTGCGTCATCTCGGCGGTCCAATCCTCCCCGGCGGCCTCGCGCAGGGTCTCGGCCACGGCGTCGAAGAACAGGGGAAAGACATCCGGCGGCACGCCATAGCCGTCGTGGGTGACCACTTCATTGCGGATCATGCCGCGGGCGTAGGCGCCCTCGCCGATATAGTCGAACACCATCTCGAAGACGCGTTGCAGCATCTCGCCGCGCACCGCCCCGGTGGTGTCGCGCACGAACTGCACCTCCATCTCCGGATGGTGGGCGAACAGGCGGGCGTAGACGGCCGGCGTCAGGTCGCCGCCGCGCTCGGCCGCCACCTCCAGGCTGCGCTCGATGGTCGCCGTGTCCATCACAGGTGATCCAGCACCGGCTTGGGTTTGTAGGGCTTCTCCAGGACCGCGACTTCTTCGTCGGTCAGCTTGATCTCCAGCGCCGCCACCGCGTCGGCCAGGTGATGAGCCTTGGAGGCGCCCACGATCGGAGCGGTGATCCCGGTTTTGCTGAGCACCCAGGCCAGCGCCACCTGGGTGTTGGGAACGCCCCGCGCGCGGGCTGCTTCGCCCACGGCCTCGACCACGGCGTGGTCGGGCTCGCGATAGTAGAGCCGGGGCGAAAACTCGTCGGTGCGGGCGCGCTCGGTCTCGCCTTCGCCAGGCTTTTCCCGCCCGCCGGCCAGGAAGCCCCGCGCCAGCGGCGACCAGGGAATGACGCCCACGCCCATCTCGCGGCACAGGGGCAGCATCTCACGCTCCTCCTCGCGATAGACCAGGTTGTACTGCGGCTGCATGGAGACGAAGGGCGTCCAGCCGTGCGCCTTGGACGCGGCCAGCATGTTCATGAACTGCCATGCATACATCGAGCTGGCCCCGATGTAGCGGGCCTTGCCGGCGCGCACGACGTCGTTCAACGCCTCCAGCGTCTCCTCGATCGGCGTCTCCGGATCGAAACGGTGGATCTGATAAAGGTCGACATAGTCGACGCCGAGCCGGGTCAGGCTGCGGTCGATGGCGTCCATGATGTGCTTGCGCGACAGGCCGCGGTTGTTAGGGTCGGCGCCCATCGGATTGTAGACCTTGGTGGCGATCACCACCTCGTGTCGCTTGGCGTATTCCTTCAGCGCCTTGCCGGTCACGCGCTCGCTCTCGCCGATCGAATACATGTCGGCGGTGTCGAAGAAATTGATCCCGGCCTCGACCGCGGTCTTGAAGAAGGGCAGGGAGGCCTCTTCGTCCAGCACCCACGGCCGCCATTTCGACGTCCCATAGGTCATGCATCCCAGGCACAGCCGCGAGACCTTGAGGCCGGTATTCCCCAATCGGACGTAGTCCATCGCGCGTCTCCCTATCTCGCCAGCCGTCCGTCCCTGAGGGCGCTCTTGTCGAAGGCGAACAGCACCTCGGCGTCCGGCGGTTCGGTATCGCCCCTCACCGCCTCGGGCGCCAGGGTGTGCAGCAGATGGCGGATGACGTTGAGCCGCGCGGCCTTCTTGTGGTCGGCCCTGACGCACACCCAGGGGGCGTGGCCGGTGTGGGTGGCCTGGAGCATCTCGTCGCGGGCCCGCGAATAGGCTTTCCACTTCGATTGGGCGACGCGGTCCATGTCGCTGCTCTTGAGGCGCTTGAGCGGGTCGGTCTCGCGCGCATCCAGCCGCTGGGCCTGCTCCTCGCGCGAGATGTCCAGCCAGATCTTCACCAGCCGGATGTCGGCGTGTTCGAGCATCCGCTCCATCGCCGGCGCCTCGCGCAGGAACTGGGCATGTTCGGCCTCGGTACAGAAGCCCATCACCGGCTCAACGCCAGCGCGATTGTACCAGGAGCGGTTGAACAGCACGAGTTCGCCGCGTGCCGGCAGGTGGCGCACATAGCGCTGGAAATACCATTCCGAGCGGTCGCGTTCGGAGGGCTTGGGCAGGGAGACCACGCGGGTGCTGCGCGGCGTGAGATGGGCGGAGACACGGGCGATGGTCCCGTCCTTGCCGGCGCCGTCGCGGCCCTCGAAGATGACCAGGGCCTTGGCCCCGGTCTTGATCGCCCATTGCTGATAGCGCACGAGGCCGATCTGGAGCTCGCGCAAGTCGTGGTTGTAGGAGTTGGTTTTCGCCATGGTTCCCGCACACTAGTGTGCGGGATTTGAAGTTCGCCCGCTGATTGGGTCGGGCGCCGTGCGAACTTCAAATCCGAAAAGCACACTAGGAATATACGTTTGCTAGTGTCCTGATCGATTCCGAAGTTCGTCGATGCCCGCCTCAGGCGCCTGCGAACTTCGGAATCGGGACACTAGCCTATCGGAGCATCGCTTGTGATCCGCCTGTTTGTCGACGGCGAGTTGAGAGAAGGCGGTGAGGTCGTACACGGTTCCGAGCAGTCCCACTACCTCGCCAACGTGATGCGCCTGCGCGCCGGCGACGAACTTTTGGCTTTCAACGGCCGCGACGGCGAGTGGCGGATGCGCCTGGTCGACGTCGGCAAGCGCGCGGCGCGTCTGGAGGCCATCCGCTGGGAGCGACCGCAGATCGCCCCGCCCGACCTCGACCTCGTCGTCGCCGTGGTCAAGCGCGCCCGCCTGGAGACCATTGTCGAGAAGGCCGCCGAGCTCGGCGCCCGACGCGTGGCCCCGGTCACCACCTCCCGCACCAACGCCGGCCACGCCAACATCCCCCGCCTGACCGCCATCGCCATTGAGGCCGCCGAGCAGACCGGCCGGCTCGACGTCCCGGAAATTCTCCCCGAAACCCGTCTCACCGACCTGCTCGCCGCCTGGCCGGCCGGGCGGCGGCTGATGTTCTGCGACGAGGCCGGCGACGCGCTCCCGGCCCTGGAGGCTTTGGCGCAGTCCGAGCCGGGGCCCTGGGCGATCCTCATCGGTCCCGAAGGCGGCTTCAGCCCCGAGGAACGGGCCGCCGTCCGCGCCGTCCCGGGCGCCGTTCCGGTCACCCTCGGGCCGCGCATCCTGCGCGCCGACAGCGCCGCCATTGCCGCGTTGACGCTTTGGCAAGCGACTCTCGGCGATTGGAGCCCTCGCGCCCTGGCCACTTGAGGTTTCCGGCCCAGGCGCCCACTTGCAATCCGCGGCCCGTTGGGCGCGCCTGAACGGGGGACGCCATGGCAGGGACGCAGACGGACGATCGCCCGCTCGTCTTTGCCGACCTTGCCGCCTGGTTCGCGCGCGGCGGCAAGGACCCGAGCGAATTCCGCGTCGGCGCCGAGCATGAGAAGTTCGTTTTTCGGCAGGCGAGCCACGCCCCCGTCCCCTACGACGGGCCGGACGGCATCCGGGCGCTGATGGAAGGGCTCATGCGCTTCGGCTGGGCGCCGACCACCGAGCATAACGATAACGGCGGCGAGACCGTGATCGGCCTCTCGCGCGGCATGGCCAATGTCAGTCTCGAACCCGGCGGACAGTTCGAGCTTTCCGGTGCGCCGCTGGCCTCCATGCACGACATCTGCGCCGAGACCGGCCAGCACCTCGAAGAGGTCAAGACGGTGGCCGCCGAGCTCGGCCTGGGCTTCCTCGGCCTGGGCTTCGCCCCCACCTGGCGGCGCGACCAGATACCGTTCATGCCCAAGGGCCGATACAGGATCATGCGCGATTACATGCCCAAGGTCGGCTCGCTCGGCCTCGACATGATGTTCCGCACCTGCACGGTCCAGGCCAACCTCGACTTCGCCGACGAGGCCGACATGGTGGCCAAGTTCCGCGTCAGCCTGGCCCTGCAGCCGATCGCCACGGCCCTGTTCGCCAATTCTCCGTTCACGGAGGGAAAGCCCAACGGCTGGCTGTCGGCGCGCGCCAATGTGTGGACCGACGTCGACGCCGACCGCACCGGCCTGCTGGAATTCGTCTTCGAGGACGGCTTCGGCTTCGAGACCTACGCCCGCTATGCGCTTTCCGTGCCGATGTATTTCGTCAAGCGCGACGGCCGCTACATCGATGTCGCCGGCCGCTCGTTCCGCGACTTCATGGACGGCAAGCTGCCCGAACTGCCAGGCGAGCGTCCGACGATCGCCGACTGGGTCGACCACACCAGCACCATCTTCCCCGAGGTGCGCCTCAAGCAGTATCTCGAGATGCGCGGGGCCGACGCCGGTTCCTGGAGCCGCCTCTGCGCCCTGCCGGCGCTGTGGGCGGGCCTGCTCTACTGTCCGGACTGCCAGGCCGCGGCCTGGGAGCTTTGCCGGGACTGGACCACTGAACAGCGCGCTGCCCTGCGCGTCGACGCCGCCCGCGTCGGCCTCAAGGCCCAGATCGCCGGGCGCACCGCCCAGGATGTAGCCAAAGACATGCTGGCCATCGCCCACGAGGGGCTCAAGCGCCGCGACCGCCTCTCGGGCGGCATGGTCAATGAGACGGTCTATCTCTCCGAGATCGAGGACATCGCCGAGAGCGGCGTCACCGCCGCCGAGCGCCTGCTGAATCTCTACCACGGCCCCTGGGCCGGCGACGTCTCCCACGTCTTCGAGGAATGCGCCTACTGAGGCGAGCCTAGACCGGCGGATTGGCCGCCGTCACTGTCCAGCGCGGGTCCTGCGGGCCGCCGGCGCCGGAATCGGTGTGCAGCACCGTGGCGTCGACGCTCGGTCCGGCGCTCTTCACCTCGTGAATCTCGACGATGTTGGGATAGAAGGCTAGGCGGCCGGCGATCGCCTCCATGGCCGGGTGCGGCTTCTCATAGGACCACACCGCGTTCTCCGCGATCCGTCCGTCCATGTTGAGCGTGAAATAGGACGCGTGACCCTTGTAGGGGCAATAGGTGTCGAGGTCGGTCTTGGCCAGGAAGCCCATCTCCACGTCCGCGCGCGGGAAATAGGCCACGGGCTTGTAGCTGGCCTCCTTCAACCAGATCACGTCGGCGCTGTCGGCGATCAGATGGCCGTTGTAGAGCGCCTGCACATGCCCGGCGTGGCCGGTGAGGGTGATGGGATGATCCGGTCCCGGAACCTTGACGACGTCCATGGAGCGTCCTCCGCGCGGCTGATGGGAGCAGGTTAGCACGGCTCGCACCGGTCTGCCTGTAGATCAACGCGGCGGCCGCGTTGTTGTTCGCGGGTGGATCAACGCGTCATCCCCGGCCTCGTGCCGGGGACCTATTCAGCGCCGACGGCTATCGCGTTCATAGGTGGCCGGGACAGGCCCGGCCATGACGCGTTGTTTGCTGGAAGGGCGCCGAAGACGCCGCCTTGTGAAAGCGCGAGGCGCGTGATTGTTTCCGCGCCAAGCGCCGGCCAGTGCGTAGTCGGGGACATCACACGTGAACATCGTCATCATCGCCGGCATCATTCTGACGCTGGCGACCGGCATACCGGTGATGTTGCAGATCGCCCGCGGGCACCCGCGCGGCCTGTTTGTCCTCTTCTTCGCCGAGATGTGGGAACGGTTCTCCTACTACGGCATGCGCGGCCTGCTGGTCTTCTACCTGACCCAGCAATATCTGTTCAGTGACGCCTTCGCGGCCACCACCTATGGCTCCTACGCCACCCTGGTTTTTCTCGTGCCCCTGGTGGGCGGGGTGATCGCCGACCGCTGGCTCGGCGCGCGCAAGGCGGTGGCCTTCGGGGCCCTGCTGCTGGTGGCCGGCCACGCCACCATGGCCATCGAAGGCGCGCCGGCGCGGCAGATCCTCAGCTATCACGGCGCGCGGTACGACTTCGCCGTCAGCGGCCTCGGCGCCGCGCGCGAAGCCAAGATCGTGGTGGCGGGCAAGCCCTACGCCTTCGGCCAGGACGCCGCCGGCGGCTTCACCATCAAGGATCTGCCGGCTGTCTCGCCCCTGCCGCCGGTTCTGGCCAAGGGAAGCTACCAACTGGAGGTCGCCGGCCGCCAGCAGGGTTTTGTGGATGTCTTCTACCTGGCCCTGGCGCTCATCGTCATGGGCGTGGGGTTCCTGAAATCCAATATCTCGGCCATCGTCGGCAAGCTCTATGTCGAACATGATCCCCGGCGCGATCCGGGCTTCACGCTCTACTACTACGGTGTCAACCTCGGGGCCTTCTGGGCCGCCGTGCTGTGCGGCTATCTCGGCGAGAACTTCGGCTGGGCCTGGGGCTTCGGCGCGGCGGGCGTCGGCATGGCGGCGGGTTTCGTCACCTTCCAGCTCGGCCGCGGCTGGCTGGAAGGCAAGGCCGAGCCGCCGGATCCCGTGAAGCTGACGCGGCCGCGGGTCGGGCCGCTCAACCTGGAGTGGCTGATCTATCTGGGCGGGGTCGCCGGCGTGGCGGTCGTCTGGGTGCTGGTGCGCCACAGCCACATCGTCGGCCTGTCGCTGGGCCTGGGCTGGATCGCGGCTCTGGCCTACGTCGGCTGGATCATGTTCACCCAGTTCGGCCGCGTGGAGCGCGACCGCATCCTGCTGTCCTTCGTGTTCATGGTCGGGGCGGTGGTGTTCTTCACCCTGTTCGAACAGGCCGCGACCTCGCTCAACCTGTTCGCCGAGCGCAACACCCAGCTGGGCCTGATCGCCGCGCCCGCGACCTTCAACCTGCTCGGCCAGCCGGTGTTCCTCGGCACGCGGGCGATGTGGGAGGCGGCTCGCGCCGCGCCGGGGACCCTTTGGATCGACATGGGCTTCGCCGCCGCCCAGACTCAGTCGTTCAACGCCGGCTTCATCCTGCTGTTCGCGCCGGTGTTCGCCGCCGTGTGGGCCTTCCTCGGCCGGCGAGGCCGCGATCCCGATCCGATGTTCAAGTTCGGCATCGGCCTGGCGCAGGTGGGTCTGGGCTTCCTGGTCATCGTGTGGAGCGCCGGCCTGGCCGACACATCCTTCAAAGTGCCTCTGCTGGTGCTGGCCGTCGCCTATCTGCTGCACACCACCGGCGAACTCTGCCTGTCGCCGGTGGGCATGTCGGAGATCACCAAGCTTGCCCCGGCGATACTGATCTCGACCCTGATGTCGATGTGGTTCATGGCCATTTCGGCGGCCGAGTTCATCGGCTCGCTGATCGCCAAGCTGGCGGGGACCGAGACGGCGGGCGGCCAGGTGCTCGATCCTCACGCGGCCCTGGTGTCGTCGCTGAGCGTCTTCCAGACCATCGGCTGGGCCGGCGTCGCCTGCGGCGCCGCCTTCCTCGTGGCCGCGCCCTTCGCCCACCGCTGGGCGCACGGCGTCAACGATCTTCTGCCCGAACCCCTGCCGGCGGAGTGAGCGCGTTACGGTCTGCGGCGGTCCTCGGCGCGAACGGCGTCAGGAGCTGGCCGGCCAGGGTTTCCGGTATCGGCGTGTCGGTTCCATAGGCGCCCGGCCACGCCTTCGGCAGGTAGAAGGTGCCGAACAGTCGGTCCATGAACGGCAGCATGGCCGCATAGTTGCGGTCCTTGTGGTCCTCGAGGGTATGGTGCCAGTGGTGGAACGCCGGGCTGGCGATGATTTCCTCCAACGGCCCCAGCCGCCATCTGAGGTTGGCGTGGATGAAAAAGCTCCACATCGAACCCACGAACAGCACCAGGGCCGGGATCAGGGTCGGATTGGGCCCTACCGGCGCGGCCAGGCCCGTGGCGTAGAGCAGAGTCAGTCCGCAGAGGCGCGTGAACACCATGTCCAGCGGGTGGGCGCGGGTGTTGACCAGGAAGTTGACGTGCGTTGCGCTGTGGTGGACGGCGTGGAACCGCCATAGCAGGGGCCATTCGTGGCTCCAGCGATGGCCCCAGTAGAAACCGATTTCCCCCACCACCATGGCCGCGGCCATGCGGGCCCAGAGCGGCAGGGCGGCCGCGGCGCCGGTGATCTGGGCGGGCAGGACGGCGTGGACCGCCATGGCGATCAGCGCCGACGGCGGACCGAGCAGGAAGATCGGCGTCAGGCTGTTGACGAAATACCAGCCGAGATCAGTCGCCCAACCCTGGCGGAGCAGCTTTGCCGGCCGCACCGAGAAGAAATGTTCGAGCGGAACGAACAGGGTGGTCAGCAAGGCCAGCCAGACGCAGGTGCGCGCCGCCTGGAGCAGCCAGATCACGAGGTGGTGGTGCGACGCCAGCATCGGCCGATCTGATATCTCCGGCCGAGGCGGGCGTCGCCCCTGAAGACCTAGACGGCGGCGTTTCCGAGCGTGGCGCGACGACGCAGGCGTGCGACGCCGCCCACGGCGCCGACGCCCAGCAGCAGCAGGGCCCAGTCGGCCGGCTCCGGTACGGCGGTCATGCTCACGCCGTCCAGCAGCGCGAAGGGCGGCACGGGTTGGCTGCCATAGGCCAGGAACGAGAGAACCTCGCTCGTGCCCGTCGCAGTGAACTTCATATTGTCCTGCATCCAGCCGGAGAATCCATGGCTCGGAAGATTGTAGTCCGGTGTGGTCAGGGTCGTGCCGCCCGTGAAGCCGTCGTCGGCATAGGTTCCACCGAGGTTGACCGAGAAGTTCTGGGTGGTCGCGCCCGTGAACCCGTATTGCTGGGAGAAGGCGTAATAGAAGGTGAGGTCGTAGGTCTTGCCCGCCGTCAGGCCGGTGATGGTCTGCTGAAGGGGTGACTGCTGGAAGTCGCCATCCAGGCCGATGAAGTTTCCACCGACGGGACTGGCCGCCGGCAGGCCGTTGGCCGAGCCGTCGTTCGGCCCCCAAAGCGGGTTGATCCCATAGGTTCCGACCGGGGCGTTGGTCAGGCTGTCCGCCGTGCCGGGCGCGAAGACGAAGGCGTAGCTGCCGCCCGAGCCTCCAGGCGACGTCCAGCCAGCCACGCTGGTGTTGAAGTTGATCTGGCCAGGCGCGCCGGCGAAATCGCCGTTGGTCACCAGATTGGTCGTCGCGCTTGCGGAACCCGCGAGCACAAGCATCACCGTCGCGGCGCGAGCCGCGTCAAAAACCTGCATCGACGCCCCCAGTCGGTTTCAATTTGGAAGTTCGAGCTTCACAAAACGCGCCCGCCCGGGTCCGATAATCGGCGACACCCATGCGGTCAAAGGGACCGTTTGTCGCAGGGCCTGCGCTGGCTTTAGACGCTCGTCCCGCCCACGGTCAGGCCGGCCATCTTCAGAGACGGCTGGCCGACGCCCACCGGCACGCCCTGGCCGGCCTTGCCGCAGACGCCGATGCCGGGATCGAAGGCGAAGTCGTCGCCGATCATGGTCACCCGCGTCAGGGCCGAGGGGCCGTCGCCGATCAGGGTCGCGCCCTTCACCGGCGCGCCGATCTTGCCGTCCTCGATGAGATAGGCTTCGGTGCACTGGAAGACGAACTTGCCGTTGGTGATGTCCACCTGGCCGCCGCCGAGGTTGGCGCAATAGAGGCCGCGCCGGGTGCTGGAGATCATCTCGGCGAAGGGCGTCTCGCCGGCCAGCATGCCGGTGTTGGTCATCCGCGGCATGGGCAGATAGGCGTAGGATTCCCGCCGGCCGTTGCCCGTGGGCGCCATGCCCATAAGCCGCGCGCTCTGGCGGTCGTGTATATAGCCCTTGAGCACACCGTCCTCGATCAGCACCGTGCGCGAAGTGGGCGTGCCCTCGTCATCGACGGTCAGGGAGCCGCGCCGCCCGGCGATGGCGCCATCGTCGAACACCGTCACGCCCGGCGCCGCCACGCGCTCGCCGATGCGGCCGGAAAAGGCGCTCGTGCCCTTGCGGTTGAAGTCGCCTTCCAGGCCGTGGCCGACGGCCTCGTGCAGCAGCACCCCGTTCCAGCCCGGTCCCAACACCACGTCCATCTCGCCGGCGGGGCAGGGGACGGCGTCGAGGTTGACCAGGGCCTGGCGCAGGGCCTCCGCCACCTGCCCACGCCATTGCTCCGGCGTGATCCAGGCCTCGAAGCCGGTCCGCCCGCCGGCGCCGGACGAGCCGCTCTCGCGCCGCCCATCCTTCTCCACCGTCACCTGCACATTCAGCCGGCACAGCGGGCGGATGTCGCGGATCAGCCGGCCGTCGGGGCGCAGGATCTCCACCACCCGCCGCTCGCCGTGGAGGGAGGTCATCACCTGGGCGACGCGCGGGTCGCTGGCGCGGGCGTGGGCGTCGATCTCCTGCAGCAGGGCGACCTTGTCGCCGAAGCCGGGCGACGCCAGCGGATCGTCATCGCCATAGAGCTTGGCGTTGGTCGCCCGGGGGCCCTCGCCGGCCACGCCGGAATAGCCCCGCTTGGCCAGGGACGCCGAATCGGCCGCGCGGCGGATGGCCGCCTCGCTGATCTCGCTGGAGTGGGCGTAGCCGGCCGTCTCGCCGGCCACCACGCGCAGGCCGAAGCCCTCGGTGGAATTGTAGGAAGCCGACTTCAGGCGGTTGTCGTCAAAGACGAAGGCCTCGCTGTGCGAACGCTCCAGAAAGATCTCGCCGTCGTCGGCGCCCCGCACGGCCTCGCCGAGGATGTCGGCCGCCACGGCCGGATCGACGGCGGCGGCTTCGAGGATGGACGGCGCGAGCAGGGGGGCGTTCATGGCGGGTCGACTCTGGCTGGTGTAGAGCCCCTCCACATAGTCAACCGCGCCCGTTTGTGGAACCGGCGCGGGGACGACGATGTCCCGCGATCTCAGGCGGGCGTGAGCGTGAGCCGCAGGCCGAGCGCCTTCACCACCTTGCCGATGGTGTCGAGCGTCGGATTGCCGCCTGGCTTCAGGGCTTTGTAAATGGTCTCCCGACTCAAGCCTGTTTCCCGGGCGAACCGCGCTGCTCCGCGCGCCCGGGCGATATCGCCAAGCGCCGCCGCGATCAGGCTTGGATCGCCGTCCTCGAGAGCGGCTTCCAGATAGGCGATCTGATCTTCTCGGACCTTGATGTGGTCCTGGATATCGAAGCGCGTGGTTTCGATGGTCATGCTAAAATTCCTTCGCCATTGTTCTGGCCAAGACAATATCCTTCGCCTGGGTGCTCTTGTCGCCTCCGCAAAGCATCACGATGATGACGTCCCCACGACGCACGAAGTACAGCCGATACCCCGGACCATAGTGAATACGCGTCTCGCTCACGCCTTCGCCGACCGGCTTGATGTCGCCCAGATTTCCAATCTCGATCCGGCGTAGTCGGGTGACGATTCTCGCTCGCGCCGCACGGTCCCGAAGGCCGTCGAGCCAGGCGGTGAAGGCAGGAGTCTGACGAACCTCGATCAAGTGTATTTAATTACACAACCCGCCGTCGCTTGTAAACTATGATGCTCACAATGCGCGCGACGATCGCAGTGGAACAGCGCGCGCCATATGCAACTCGGCGGACAAGGCGACCGATGTCCCGACTTGCAGTTGTTTTGTCAGCTTTGCGGTTCGCTTGTCGGGACCGCCGCCTAGCGCTTGGCAAGGCGGCTCTTGGCGGGTATGCACCCTGCGCGGGCTCAAACGGCAGAGGCGCGCCGCGCGCGGCGGCGGTTTGGCTCCAACGTTGGAAATTTGTTCGCGCCGGGGCGGCGCCCAGTCAGACTAGGCCGCGAGGGACATGAATTTCAGCATTTCGGGGATTTCGCGGCTGACGGCGCGGGCCGGTGCGGCCGCCGTCGGCGTTGCGGCGGCGACGAGCGCCTTGGCCACGGACATTGTCGGCCAGCCGGTCGACAAGGGAATCGATCTGCAGCCGGCGGCCTCCCAGATCCGCGCCGACCAGATCTTCTTCCACAATTTCATCGTCTCGCCGATCATCATCGCCATCGCGGCCTTCGTGCTGCTGCTGCTGATCACTGTGATCGTCCGCTTCAACAAGCGGGCCAATCCGGAGCCGGCGCGCTTCAGCCACAACACCCCGATCGAGATCGCCTGGACGGTGATCCCGGTCCTGATCCTGATGTTCGTCGCCATCTTCTCGTTCCGCCTGCTCTTCGAAGAGCACGCCATGCCGGCGCCCTACATGACCGTGAAGGTCACCGGCCGGCAGTGGAACTGGGATTATGAATATCCCGACCAGAAGATCAGCGCCTTCACCTCCACGCCGATGACCGAGACCGACGCCAAGGCCCAGAACCTGCCCTATCTGCTGGAAACCAACGCGCCGATGATCGTGCCGGTGAACCAGGTGGTGCGGGTGCAGCTGACCGCCGAGGACGTCATCCACTCCTGGTCGGTGCCGGCCTTCGGGGTGAAGCTCGACGCCGTCCCCGGCCGCCTCAACCAGACTTGGTTCAAGGCCGACCGCACCGGCACTTTCTATGGCCAGTGCTCACAGCTGTGCGGCATCAACCACTCCTACATGCCGATCGAGGTCAAGGTGGTGAGCCAATCCGATTTCGCCGCCTGGGTGGCCAGCAAGCAACCCAAGCCCGCCGCCGCCGTGGCGTCCGCCGCCCCCGCGCCCGGCGCCGCGCCGGCCGCCGCGCGTTAGTTCGAGGGAGCCTTTCAGAAGATCATGGCCGACGTCACCCACGAACGAGTCGCTCACGCCGACGACCATGGCTACGGCGCCCACGCCGGTACGCCCGGGTTCTTCACCCGCTGGTTCCTGTCCACCAATCACAAGGATATCGGCACCCTCTACATCATCTTCGCCATTCAGGCGGGGATCATCGGAGCCCTGTTCTCCGGCCTGATCCGCTGGGAGTTGGCGGAGCCGGGGCTGCAGATCTTCACCAGCGACCATCCGATCATCAATCTGCACGGCCTCGTGGAGCAGTCGAAGCACGGCTACTACGCGGTCGTCACCGCCCACGCCCTGATCATGATCTTCTTCATGGTCATGCCGGCGATGATCGGCGGGTTCGGCAACTGGTTCGTGCCGCTGATGATCGGCGCGCCCGACATGGCCTTCCCGCGGATGAACAACATCAGCTTCTGGCTGTTGGTGGCCTCGTGGGTGATGCTGCTCACCTCCCTGTTCGTGGACGGCGGCCCGGGCCGCGGCTTCGGCGGCGGCTGGACGCTCTATCCACCACTCTCGACGATCGGCCACACCGGCCCGGCCATGGACTGCGTCATCCTCTCGATCCACCTGGCCGGGGCCAGCTCGATCCTGGGCGCGATCAACTTCATCACCACCATCTTCAACATGCGCGCGCCGGGCATGACTCTGCATCGCATGCCGCTGTTCGTGTGGTCGATCTTGGTCACGGTGTTCCTGCTGCTGCTGTCGCTGCCAGTGCTGGCCGGCGCCATCACCATGCTGCTCACCGACCGCAACTTCGGCACCCACTTCTTCGATCCGGCGGGCGGCGGCGATCCGGTGATGTTCCAGCACCTGTTCTGGTTCTTCGGTCACCCCGAGGTCTACATCCTGATCATTCCGGGCTTCGGCATGATCAGCCACATCGTCTCGACCTTCTCGCGCAAGCCGGTGTTCGGCTATCTGGCCATGGCCTACGCCATGGTGGCCATCGGCTTCCTGGGCTTCATCGTGTGGGCCCACCACATGTTCACCGTCGGCATGCCGGTGGACCTGCAGGCCTATTTCGTGGCCGCGACCATGGTCATCGCCGTGCCCACGGGCGTGAAGGTGTTCTCGTGGATCGCAACCATGTGGGGCGGTTCGCTCGACTTCAAGACGCCCATGCTGTGGGCCATCGGCTTCATCTTCCTGTTCACCGTCGGCGGGGTGACCGGCGTGGTGCTGGCCAACGCCGGCATCGATTACGCCCTGCACGACACCTACTATGTGGTCGCCCACTTCCACTATGTGCTCAGCCTGGGCGCCGTGTTCGCGATCTTCGGCGGCTTCTACTACTGGTTCGAGAAGATGTGGGGCGTGCGCTACAACGAGGCCCTCGGCGCGGCCCACTTCTGGATCACCTTCGTCGGCGTCAACCTGATCTTCTTTCCGCAGCACTTCCTGGGCCTGCAGGGCATGCCCCGGCGCTCGATCGATTATCCGGTGGCCTTCACCTTCTGGAACCACCTGTCGTCGATCGGCTACGCCATCACCCTGGTGGGTCTGTGCGTGTGGTTCGTGGTGCTGATCGAAGCCGCCGTGCGCCGCCGTCCGGCCCGGGCCAATCCATGGGGCGCGGGCGCGACGACGCTGGAGTGGACCCTGTCCTCGCCGCCGCCGTTCCACCAGTTCAATGACCTGCCGGTGATCCACGCCGAGAGTCACTGATGCGCCTTCGCCCTCCCGAGAGGGGCGCATGACCGACGCCGCCACACGCGCGCCCGCCGTCGCCGCAAGTTGGCGCGACTTCCTGGCGCTGATGAAGCCCAGGGTCATGTCCCTGGTGGTCCTGACCGCTGTCACCGGCCTCGTCTGCGCCCGCGCGCCGATGAGCCCGGCGCTGGCCGCCATCGATGTGCTGTGCGTCGCCCTGGGCGCTGGCGGCTCGGCGGCCCTCAACATGGGCTACGATTCCGACATCGACGCCCTGATGCGGCGCACGCGCGGCAGGCCCGTGCCGGCGGGCCGCGTGCAGCGCGCCGACGCCATGGGCCTGGGCGTCGTCCTGTCGCTGTTCTCGGTGGGGATCATGGGCCTGGCCGCCAACATGCTGGCCGCCGGCCTGCTGGCCTTCACCATCTTCTTCTACGCCGTCGTCTACACCCGCTGGCTCAAGCGCCGCACGCCGCAGAATATCGTCATCGGCGGCCTCGCCGGGGCCCTTCCGCCGGCGGTGGGCTGGGCGGCGGCCAGCGGTTCGGCGCCGTTACAGGCTTGGCTGCTGGTGGCGATCATCTTCATGTGGACGCCGCCGCACTTCTGGGCCCTGTCGCTCTACACCAGCGGTGACTACGCCAAGGCCGGGGTGCCGATGATGCCAGTGACCGCCGGCCCGGCCTCCACCCGCCGCCAGATCCTGGCCTACAGCCTGCTGCTGACGCCGCTGGCCCTCGCGCCGGCGTTCGTGGGCCTGGGCGGTCTGGTCTATCTGGCCGTGGCCGGGTTCGGCGGCCTGCTGTTCATGGTCCTTGCAGTGCGCCTGGTCCTCAGCCACGCCGGCGAATCGGGCGAGGCGCGCAACCGCGACGGCGATCTCTATGACGTGAAGGCCGGCGCCAAGGCGGCGCGCAACCTCTTCGCCTTCTCGATCCTCTATCTCTTCGCCCTGTTCACCACCCTGCTGGCCGAGCATCTCCTCGGCGTCGCCGCTTTCGCGGATCTCATTCGATGAGCAACAATCCCTTCGGCGAGGACCCGGCGGCGGCCAGGGCGCGCCGCCTGCGCAGCATCGCCATCGCCCTGTCGTTGGCGGCTTTCGTGGTCATCGTGTTCGTCATCACCCTGATCAAGAAAGGCGGCGGCTGATGGCCGGCGCCAGGGGCAACGCCCGTCTGGCGCTCGTCTGCGGCGGCGTGGTCGCGGCCATGGTTGGCCTCGCCTTCGCCTCCGTGCCCTTCTACCGCGCCTTCTGCCAGGCGACCGGCTTCAACGGTGCGGTGCGGCGGGCCAGCTACGCCCCGAAGGCGCTGGCCGGCCACACTGTCACGGTCAGCTTCGACACCAATGTGCGCGGCCTTTCCTGGACCTTCACCCCCGTCCAGCGCAGCCAGGACGTGACCCTGGGGGCGCCCAAGCTGGCCTTCTTCCGCGCCACCAACACCGGTTCGACCGCCGTGACGGGCCGGGCCCTGTTCAACGTCACGCCCGAAGCGGCCGGGCCCTATTTCTCCAAGCTGGAATGCTTCTGTTTCAAGAACCAGACCATCAAGCCCGGCGAGACGGTGGAGTTCCCCGTCGTCTACTTCGTCGACCCGCGCTACGCGGCCGACCGCGACGCCGTGTCGGCGGGGCCGATCACGCTGTCCTACACCTTCTTCCCGGCCGTGACCGGTCCCAGGGTGGCGACTGCGCCCGCGTTGAAGCCCGCGCCCGGATAGCCCCTCACGGCATGAAAGGGAGGCCAAAGGGGCTGGCGTGTTTCTTCCCTTCCTCGGCCTTCTTGCCGGCGGCCAGTCGGCAGTCGGACGCCAGGGCTTCGTCGCCGGCGGCCAGGCATTCTCCGAGATAGCGCTGGGCGTCGTCCGGCCTGCCGGCCTGTAAAGAGACGGCGATCAGCAGCGACAGGAAGGGCTTTTCGTCGTTATTGAAGACGCCGACGCCCCGCTGGATGATCTGCAGGGCGCGGTCGTTCTGCTGAATGCGGTAGAGCATGCGCACATGGTCGAGATAGCCGTCCACGGACTGATCGCGGCTGGCGTGAGCGCGCATGAACAGAGCATCGGCGCCGGCTGTGTCGCCCATGTTGTCGCGCAGCCGGGCGGCCTCGTTGAGCACCAGCGGCGCGTTAGCGAAGCGGGTCTTCGAGGCCAGGCCGATGGCGGTTGTGGCGGTGGTGTAGTCGCCGGCGACGCGCGCCTTCTGGGCGTCGGCGACGGCCCCGACCGTGACCTTGGCCTGGGCGAACTCGGCCGAGCCCCGCACGGCCGTCAGCCAGGTTTGCTTCTCGTCCACCAGCGGCGCGCCCTGAGGATAGGCGTCGGCGGAATATTGCGCCACGCCGCGCTTGCGCTCTTCCGGCGGTCGGTGCTGTGGCGGCGGCGGGCGGTTGGCGGCCATGGCGAAGGCGATGCGGCCGGCGCCCATCAAGAGGCCGCCGGTGCTAAATCCTCCGCCGGTCAGAAAGGAGGCCGCGGCGCTTGGGGTGAGCACCTGGCCTAGCTCACTCTTCAGCTCGGTGTTCAGGCTGTCGGTGAGGTGGGCGCGCGACTGCTGGTCGGCGGAGATGCTATCGAACACCTTGGCCGAGGCCGCGTCGGCGGCGAAGGCGGCGGCCAGGCACAGGTCGTAGCCAATGCAGTCGGCCTGGTCTTCCTGCTCGCGCGTGTGGCCCGGCTCCGCGCTAACTCCGGTCAGAAAATGCAGCAAATCGCTGGTAGCCCCGGCCTTGGCTGCGGAATCCGCCAGGGTCGAGCCAGCCGCACCCCCGGCTCGGCGCAGGGCGGCGTCGACCAGGAAGGCCTGGCCCATGCGGCTGGGCAGAGTCCCCTTGGCGGCCGGTTCGGGCGCGCGGAAATGGCCCAACCGCAGGTGACCCAGTTCGTGGCCGAGGACGAACGCCACCTCGTCGTCGGACTGCGCCTCGTCGAGCAGGCCGAATGCGACCACGATCGAATAGTCGGGCAGGGAGTAGGCGTTGAAATAGTCGACCCCGAGAATCTGGACCGCGATCCCGCGCGATTTCGCATAGGGCCACTGGGCGTCGAGGCGCGCGAGCAGGGCGGCCACCTTGGCCTCGGTTTCGGGCATCCGCAGGCGGGCGGCCTGATACTGGCCCAGATTGACCGCGTCGGAGGCGAGCCCGAGGGAGCCCCCGCCGGCGCCGCCGCTGTCGAACGGCTCGCCGGCGACCTGTTTGACGTAAGGGCCCTTCTTGCCGGAGACCGAGAACCCCCCGCCGAGAGATCCCGCGGCCGGCGAGGCCGCCGCGAAGCCTGACGCCGCCAGGACCCCCAGCGTCATCGACCGTCGCGAGGGCGTCATTTCTGCGGCCGGCAGTCGGACGCCCCGCCCAGACCCATGTTGGTGGCGGCATAGGACTGGCCCGGCGCGCGAGCGGCGCTCTGCACCGGCTTGCAGGCCGCGTTGACCCCCTGCGTCTCCACGTCGAGGCCGCGCAGATACACCACCTTGCCGCCTTCCTGGATGCCGACGCTGCCACCCACCCCCATGGCCACGATGGGCGCGGGAAGCTTTAGGGCGCTGGCGGCCGTCATGCCGGTGGGCTGCCCGTTGGCGTCGAAGGTCCGCAGCTCGGGCCGCAAGGCCTTGACCACCGTGCCCCCGGCCAGGGCGGCGGCCGGCGCGAGCAGTACGGCGGCCGCGATCAAGCTAGCTTTCCACATGACGAGACGTCTCCTCGGTGTTGGAGCGATCGGGTTCGGCGGTAGGCGACCTGTGCGCCCACAGCCGGTCTTCTTCGAACTTGAGCGCGCGCTTGGCGGCGCGCATCCCCATGAGTCCCTTGTTCACCCAGGGCAGGTGCTCGATCGAGCCGACGATGTCGGCCGGCAGCGTCTCGCGGGTAGCGTAGAACAGAAAGCCCAGGGCGACGATGGTTATGCCGATCCAATTGATCGGCGCGCGATGCGCATAGACGACGCCCAGCCAGGTGGCGCCCGCCACCACGCTCAAGGAAATGGAGAAGATGAGGAGATAGAGCGGGGCGTAGGTTCTCGCCCGCAGGCGCGCCTCGGCGCCGCGCGCCCGGGCCCGATCCAGCAGGGTGTTGCGCGTCATCACCCCCATCACGCCGCAGAACGCCAGGGCGGCCACCAGCAGACTCTTCAGCAGGTCCGAGTCGAACAGGTCGCCGCTGACCCGGCGGTAGTCGGCCCCGTCCTCGATCAGATTGTCCAGCGCCATGGCGTGATACTGCACGCCTGGCGCCTGGCCGTGGACCGGGGATTCGACCCAGTCGTTCGAGGCCCTGAACTGTCCCCCGACCATCACCATCCTGCCCGCCAGCAGGCGCTGAAGGTCGCTTCTCTGCAACCCGAGCCCCGCCACCATGCGATCATAGCCCAGAGTCAGGGCGTAGGGACACTCCTGCCGAGCGCCGGCGCCCGGACCGCGGAGCGTGGCCAGCTGTTCGATCAGCCGGTCGCGCCAACCGGCCCCCTCGCCGCGGCAGGGCGCCGCCTGGCCGGTGACGTTGCGGGTCATGGCCAGATAGTCGGGATCGGGGCGAGATCCCCACACGACGTCCAGCGGCGCGGTGAACTCGCGCGTGACCTCGGTGGGCTCCGCCGTCGCCTGACCGGCCAGCGCCGCCCGGGCGCGCGCCTTGAGCCCGGCGATCGTTGGCAGATGACAGCCATCTGCTCGTCGCAGGCACCAGGCGGCGTACATGGCCATGGCCGGCGACACGTCGAAGGCGCTCACCCCAGAATTGGCGGCCGCCGTGGGGGTGAGGTCGTAGTGGATCGCCAACGGATAGGCGTGTTCGCCCACCAGCGCCGGGGCCAGCACGGCGACGGCGTTCAGCCGCCTCTGCACGTCGGTGAAGCCGGGCGCGTCGATCGGCGAGGGCTTGGCGAAGATCATCGGCGTGCCGCCGGCGGCGACGATGCAGGCGATCTTGACCAGAGGGTCGCTCAGGCAGCCCGGTCTGGCCGACCATTGATTGGCGCGGGTCGCCGCGGCGACGCCCGAGATGAAGGCGCCCACGCCAGGGTCCGGACCGCCCTGGCCGGTGTAGACGAAGTCGACATAGATCGCCGAAGGCGGCGCGCCGCCCACATTCATCAGGTCATCCAGCATGGTCCACTGCTGGTCGTAGGTGGGCGGGAAGCGGTCCCAGCCAAAGCTGCGCATCGCCTGCATCGAGGTTTCGTCGAGGTAGACGACGCTGATCGCCCTCTGGCCCCGGCGGTCGGGCCCGTAGTCCGCGGCGGTAACCCGCTGATAGACCTGATCGGCCACCCTGTCGGAGGCCGATTCCAGTCCGAACAGATCGAGCTTGGCGACGACATAGGCCGACAGGGCGAGCAGGAGGCTGACCAGCAGCGCCTTCAGGACTCGCCCAGCTATCAGCACCTAGTGCCCCCTGGAGCGATTGTGTTCGCGCTCCGCCGGATCGAGTCAAGCTTGTGTCCTGGCGCTGGGGTCGCGGCGGGGATCGATCTCTGCTTTCCCGCCCGCGCCTCTTGGCGGAGCGGGCAGGGCGGCGCTATAGCACCACAAACGGCATCAGGGTTCTGAAGAGGCGACATGGCTCACGACGGCGTTCATCACGACTATCACCTGGTGAAGCCCAGCCCCTGGCCGCTGATCGGCTCGGCGGCGGCGGTGGTGCTGGCCTGGGGCCTGGTCATCTGGCTGAAAGGCATCCTGGGCCTGCCCAAGGGCACCTGGTGGGTCATGGCCGTCGGCATGCTCGGCGTGATCGTCACCATGGCCGCCTGGTGGAGCGACGTGGTCAAGGAAGGCAACGAGGGCGACCACACGCCCGTGGTCTCCATCGGCCTGCGCTACGGCATGATCCTGTTCATCGCCTCCGAAGTGATGTTCTTCGTCGCCTGGTTCTGGATCTTCTTCGAAATGGCGCTCTTCCACCATGTGCGCACCCTCTCGCCGATCGGCGATGTGAGCGCCGCCTGGGCGACCTGGCCGCCCAAGGGCGTCGAACTGGTGCCGCCGTTCGAGCTGCCGCTGGTCAACACCCTGACGCTGCTGCTCTCCGGCACGACGGTGACCTGGGCGCACCACGCCCTCCAGGTCGGCGACCGGCGCGGGGCCAAGATCGGCTTGGCGCTGACCATCGTCCTGGGGATCCTGTTCACCTCGATCCAGGCCTTCGAATATCACCACATCCTCACCGACCACCTGTTCTACTCCGAGGAGTCGTCCAACGCCGGCCTCTATGGCTCGTCCTTCTTCATGGCCACCGGCTTCCATGGCTTCCATGTCATCATCGGCACCATCTTCCTCACCGTATGCCTGGCGCGGCTGATCGGCGGCGGCTTCACGCCCAAGCAGCACTTCGGCTTCGAGGCGGCGGCCTGGTACTGGCACTTCGTCGACGTGGTCTGGCTGTTCCTGTTCACCTTCCTCTATGTGACCTTCGGGTCCGGCTGGGGGCATTGACGGGGCTCCAGGGTTCCGCTCCGTTCTTGGCCGGCGCGCGGGGCCGCTGCCCCAACTGCGGCAAGGCCCCTCTCTTCGACGGTTTTCTGCGCATCGCGCCGCGTTGCCTGGCGTGCGGCTATGATCTCGCCGCCAGCGACAGCGGCGACGGGCCGGCGGTGTTCGTCATCCTGATCGTGGGCTTCATCGCCGTCTTTGGAGCCATGTTCACCGCCATCGCCTACAATCCGCCGGTCTGGGTGCCGCTGATCATCTGGATCCCGGTCGCCGCGGTGCTGTCTCTGGCGCTTCTGAGGCCCATGAAGGGGCTGATGATCGCCGCTCATATCCGCAACCGCGCCGGGACCCACGGGCCGTGAAACGGCGCCGGCAGCGCGGCCCTGGACAAGGGGACAGCGCTCCCGTCCCCCTCGTCTCCTGGTCCTTCAATCTCCCGCCCCTCGAGCGGGGTTAGGCGTCCATCTCGACCGCGTGATCGCCCGCCAAGGCGTTGCGGCGCGCGAACGTGCGGGCGACCCGGTCCCATGCTGGCCGCAACGCCCTGAACGCATTGATCGTCGGGTCGATCATCAGGCCAGAGATGCGGTGGGGATCGGAGCCGCCGCCCACGACTCCAAACCGGAGGCGCGGCGACTCCTTGGCCGGTATGAAGAGCGTTCCGAACATCCAATCCCAGATGGCCAGAGAGCTTCCGAGATTGGTGTCGTAGTGGGCTGGATCGGTTGAATGATGGATTTGATGGTGTGCGGGGCTGAGGACAATGCGACCACCCAGCCCGGTGATGGGGATCCAGAATTGCGAGTGCTGTAGCTGACTCAAAAGGAACAGGCTGACCACCGTGATGATGTTGCTGCCGTCCACCTGAAACATGCCGACGCTCTTACCGATCGAATAGGCGAAGGCGCCATTCGTGAAACCAACGATGATGGCGGCAATGTTCGCGAAAATCAGCGTATCGACCGGATGAACCCGAAATACAGTCAGAGGTGTAAGCACTTCGGCCGTGTGATGGACTTTATGAAATTCCCAGAGAAAAGGAATTTTATGCATTAGATAGTGATCTACATAGTATGCGAATTCATAAGCTATGAAGAGTAGAAACGTGTTGCCGGCGCGCAAAAGCCAGTCCGGCGCCGCCGAGGGCGCATGGCCGCCGAACGCTGAGCGAAGACTGTGTGTCACCCAACTGGACACGCCGAGCCCGGAGATCAACGCCCACCCTATCAGGCCGCTGACAGCGAATGTGTTTACAAAAGCGTAGAAGAGATCGGCGTAGGTCGAGCGATTGAGAACGATGCCGCGGCGGAAGGTGGCGCGCAGGATCGCCGAAGGCCGTACCGAGCCGCGCCGGCGTATCTGCCGGTGGGTGAGAAACGCCAGAGCAATTATGAAGGCCACGACCAGCTGCGGCAGCGAAAAGATCGAGCCGGGAGAAATCAAGGTCATTGCGACCTTCTGAATCTTCCCAATCTCAAAAGTGGCCCAATTCATGACCCGCGCCCAGCTTGAAGAGTGGCAAATTAGTTAAGGGGCCAACGCCACGCCATCCCATTTCACCTATTGCGCGATTTGCCGCAACGGAATGCCGAACGACGTATCGGATATGGGCTCGCAGGGGTTGGGTTCGCCGAACCTCGATCCGCGGCAAGCGGCGCTGTTCAATGAAACCGCGCTTCTATAAGACCCCGCGCGGTGAAACGCTTTCCCGTTGGAATCACTGTGGCGACCGCCTTCGGGCTGGCCGTGCTGATCGGATTGGGCGCTTGGCAGCTCTGGTGGCGCCTCCCCGAGAAGGAGGATTATCTCGCCCGTGTCGCGGCCCTGCAGCATGCATCCGCGCGGCAGATCGGCGGGGTCCTGGTTGCAGCGACCAAGGGCGCCGACGTTGGCTTCGTGCGGGTCTCGGCGACCTGCGCGCCCGCGTCTGCAACGGGGCCCGTCTATCGCTACGCCCTGCGCGACGGTCGCGTCGGCTGGCGGCTGATGAGCTATTGCGCCCTCACCGGCGCGCCGTGGCCGGGGATCGTCCTCGACCGGGGCCTGGTGGATCGTTTCGCCGGCAAGATGGCGCCGGCGGCGGCGGCCTTTCCGACCCCCGTTCAGGTGACCGGCGTGCTGCGCGCGCCGGGCCGACACAGTTTCCTCGACGCGCCGCCCAGCCGAACAGCGGACGGCGCTCTGGTGCTCCAGGCCGTCGATCTGGACGCCTTGCGCCTCGTCGCCGGCGGAGTGACCGCGCCCCTCTACCTGGCCGTGGAATCCGAGACGCCGGCTCCGCCCGGCGTCACGCCGGCGGCCTTGCCGCAGGATGTCCCCAACAACCATTTCGTCTACGCCCTGACCTGGTTCGGGCTGGCCGGGGTGCTGGTGTGGATGTGGGCGGCCTATGTCATCCGCCGGGTGAGGCCATGAGATACGTTTCGACCCGCGGTCGCGCCCCCGAAGCCGGCTTCATCGACGTGCTGCTGGCCGGTCTGGCCAGCGACGGCGGCCTCTACGCCCCCGCCGCCTGGCCCACGCTGGGCGCGGGCGAGATCGCCGCCTTCGCCGGCCGGCCCTACGCCGAGGTCGCCGCCGAGATTCTCGGCCTCTTCGCCGGCGATGAGATCGACTCGGGCGCCCTGCTGCGGATCTGCCAGCGCGCCTACGCCGGCTTCTCCCATCCGGCGGTGGCCCCGCTGCGCCAGCTGGCGCCCGGCCGCTTCCTGCTCGAACTGTTCCACGGACCGACGCTGGCCTTCAAGGACGTGGCCATGCAGCTCCTGGGCGGACTCTTCGAGCACGCATTGGCGTTGCGCGGCCGGACCATGACCATCGTCGCCGCCACCTCCGGCGACACCGGCGGGGCGGCGGCCTCGGCCTTCGCCCATCTCGCCGGCGTGCGCCTGGTGGTGCTCTTTCCCGAAGGCCGCGTCTCCGAAGTCCAGCGCCGATTCATGACCACCACCGGGGCCGACAATGTCCGCTGTGTGGCCGTGGACGGCGACTTCGACGCCTGCCAGGCGATCGTGAAGACCCTGTTCGCCGATGAAGCTTTCGCGCGCGAAAGCGAGCTCGCGGCGGTCAACTCGATCAACCTCGCCCGCATCGCCGCCCAGTGCGTCTATTACTTCACCGCCGCCGTGGCCCTGGGCGCGCCCGCCAGACCGGTGGCTTTCGCCGTGCCGACCGGCAACTTTGGCGACGCCTACGCCGGCTGGGCGGCGCGACGCATGGGCCTGCCGATCGAGCGCCTCATCGTCGCCACCAACGCCAACGACATCGTCGCCCGCGCTCTGACCGACGGGATCTATCGGCGCGGCCAGACGGTCGCCACCCAGAGCCCGGCCATGGACATCCAGGTCGCCTCCAACTTCGAGCGCCTGCACTTCGAATACGCCGGCCGCGGCAATCTGGAGACGGCCGTGGCTTACGAGGCCTTCGCACGCACCGGCGAGATCATCCTACCGCCGGCGATCCGCGCGGCCATGGCCGAAGTCTTCGAGGGCCGGTCGGTGAGCGAGGCGGCGACCACGGAGGCCATGCGCCGGGCCTGGGAGGAGACGGGCGAGCTGGTTGATCCCCATACCGCCGTCGCCCTGGCCGGCGCCGACGCCGCCGCGACGCTCTCGGCGATGACGCCGCTGGTGGTGCTGTCCACGGCCCACGCGGCCAAGTTCCCCGAAGCTGCCCAGGCCGCCGGCCTCACCGCCGACGTGGCCCGGGTGGAGGCGCTCGGCCGTCTCCCTGAGCATTTCGACCGCCTTCCGGCCGACGCCGAGGCTGTGAAAGCCTATGTGCGGGGCTGGGCATGAGCGCGCCCGCCATTCACCGCCTCGCCAACGGCGTCACCGTCGTCTGCGATCGGGCGGAGGGCTTCGAGACCCTAGCGCTCAGCGTCGTCGCCGGCCGCGGCGCCCGCCATGAGGACGCTCGCCGCTCTGGCTGGTCGCACCTACTCGAGCACATGGTGTTCAAGGGCGCCGGGGAGCGCTCGGCCAAGGTGATCGTCGAGGCGATCGAATCCGAGGGCGGACAGATCAACGCCGCCACTGGCCAGGAGCGGACCAGCTTCCAGGTCCGCGCGCTGGCCGGCGGCCTGCCGCTGGCCCTGGCCGTGACCGCCGACCTGGTCCTCCGCCCAACACTCGATCCCGACGACCTGGCCAAGGAAGTGCAGGTGGTCGGCCAGGAGATCGCCGAGGCGGCGGACACCCCCGACGACCAGGTGTTCGAACTGGCCCAGGCCGCGGCCTTCGCCGGCCAGCCCCTCGGCCGCCCGATCCTGGGGACGATGGAGTCCATCGGCGCGGCCGATCCGGCGACGCTGGAGGCCTGGCGCGGCGCGGTCTACGCCCCCGACCGGCTGGTGGTCGCCGCCGCCGGCGCGGTGGACGAGGACGAGGTGCTGAAGTTGGCCCAGGACCTGTTCGGATCGGCGATCGCGCCCGACCAGCCGGCCCAGGCCCCGGACGCCGCCTTCACCGGCGGCCAGGCGCGCGAGCGGCGCAAATTGGAGCAGGCGCATCTGGTCTTCATGCTGCCGGCGCCGGGCATCGCCGATCCCGACCACTGGGCGCTGCGGCTGTTCGCCGAGATGCTGGGGGGAGGCATGTCCTCGCGCCTGTTCCAGGAGGCGCGCGAGCGGCTGGGCCTGGCCTACGCCATCGACGCCTGGGCCGAGGCCTGGGCCGACACCGGCGCGCTGGGCATCTACGCCGGCTGCGCGGCGGCCGATGCCGGACGCCTCGCCGCTGTGGCCGCCGAGCAGGTGCGCGCGCTGGCGGCGGGGGCCGAGGCGGGGGAGCTCGCCCGCGCCAAGGCGCAGCTCAAGGCTTCGCTCTACATGGGTCGCGAATCCCTGGCTGCCCGCGCCGAGCAGGCCGCGGCCCAGATCCTGGCCTTCGACCGGCTGCTGACGCCGGCGGAGGTCGCGGGGGCCATCGAGGCGGTGACCGACGAGGATGTGGCGCGGGCGGCGGCGCGGGTCCTGGCCCCCCGGCGCGCGGCCTCGAGCGTGCTCGGCCCGAAATCCGCCCTGGATGCGCCGGCCCGGTTCGAAGGGGCGTTGTTCGGGTAGGACTCCGATCGCCTCAGGCGCGCCGCTCTGCCTCGCGAGTTCGTCGGTGATCGTTTGGCGCGGGAACTTCACGAATTTTGTGCAATGTCGCCGTAACTCGCAAGAATATCCAACCGGCACGAGGATTTTAGTATGTCTAAATCTAACGTGGTGAAGGTCGGTGACGTTATATCGGTCCCGGCTGCGCCGGATATGTGTTTCTTTTGCATAGTTATTATTGTAAGAAAACTTCTATATCTTGGCGTATTAAAAGGACTTCACGCCCCTTTCGCTTCGATCAACGATGTCATTCGACAAGAGCTTGTGCTTGCCGCCTGGACAGCAGATGCGGAGATCCGGTTCAAAAGGTGGAAGATCGTTGGGAGCAAGGAAATCAGTGGGCTGGGCCTCAATGAACCTTCCTACATTGTTGGCTTTCAGGGGGAACAGTGGGTCGAGGATGCTGATGGAAACCGTGTCCGGAGGGCTTCAAAAGGCGAAGTGGCCATGCTTGCTCCTAGGACGTCCTTCTCGCCTGCAGCGTTCGAGCACGTTGTTCTGGCGATGAACGGACATGGAACATGGCAAGCCAACTGGGACGGCCTCTTGATCAAGGGTGGGCAAGCCAAGCAGAACTGACGGAAGGTTCCGCGCCTATTTGCAGTTGGCGCGCTTCAGCTCCACGCGCCGGTTCTTGGCGCGGCCCTGGTCGGTGGTGTTAGGGACAAGCGGTTTGGTGTCGCCGTAACCTCTCGAGGTCAGGCGGGAGGCCGCCACGCCATGGCTCACCAGCCACGCCCTGACCGCGTCGGCGCGCGCGCCCGAGAGCTTGAGGTTGTAGCCCGGCTGGCCGACATTGTCGGTGTGACCGCCGATCTCGGCGACATAGGAGGGGTCGCTTGAGAACAAGAGGGCGAGCTGGTTCAGCACAGGCGCCGAGTCGGGGCGCAGGATGGATTTGTCGAAGTCGAAATTGACGCCGTAGACCTCGAGCGTGCAGGTCTTGACCGGCGGACCGCCGATTTGAACGGTGACGAGCTCGTAGGCTCCGGTCGACTCGTCGTTGCCTGAGCTATGGGAGAGAATGTACCAAAACTCTCCCTGATCCGTCTTCTGGGTGAGGATGGCGTTGTAGATATCCTTGGGATCGGAGACCTCCCTCGCGCCGATCGCGCCCAGGGCGGCGACGTAGTTTCTCTTAACATACAGTGGGATCGGATCCTGGACGGGGTCGGTCAGGTTGAAGTCGTCTGTCAGCACGCGGCCGGCCAAGGTCTTCGGTCCCGTCGGGAGGGTGACGGTGACGGAGTCGAAATCGCGATAGTTGCAGTTGGCGATCTTGAAGTAGTCGAACTGCTGCACCAGCCAGGGCGGGTTGGCGCAGGTCTTGCCGCTGGCGGCCAAGGCGCCGTGCATGGGCTGCGCCTTCACCACCGGGACGAACGGGCCAGACGCGATCGTGGTCAGGTCGTAGGTTCCGGTCGAGTCTGAATTGCCGTTGCCGTGCTGGTAGACGTACCAGTAGTCGCCAAACGGCGTCTTCTGCGTGAAGGCGACGTAGTCTTCGTCATCGGGCCTGGAGACCTGCGTCGCGCCGATCGCCCGCAGCGCGTTGGCGTAGTTTCGCGCCACCGCCACCGCGGTCATGTCCCTGGCGTTGTCCGACAGGGTGTAGTGGACGCTGACCCGCGGGCCTTCCAGCGCGGTATCTCCGGTCTTGGTGTGAACGGTGACCTGATCCCAGCCTTTGCTCACGCAGCCATCGCGCTTGTAGGCGTCGAACTGTTTCGTGAGCCACGGAGGATCCAGACACACATGTTCCCTGGGGTCCAATGGCGCGCTCAGGGCGTGCGCCTGAACCTCCTGGCGAAGCGGCAGGACCTGCACCGTGGTGAGGCTGTAGGTGCCGGTCGAACTGGAATTGCCGTTGCCGTGTTCGTAGACGTACCAGAACTCGCCCTGCGGGGTCTTGTTGATCAGAACCGCCGCGTAGATCGAGCCAGGATCGGAAACCAGGCGCGCGCCGGCCTTGGTCGCCTGGTCGACGAACGCCATCCGGGCGGCGGCCGCCGTGGGATTCTTGGTCTCGTCGACAAGGGCATAGGTCACAGAGGTACGCCGACCTTCCACGCCCTTGGAGCCGCCGACGATGTCGAGATCGAGATGGGCCCAATCCTTTTCCGCGCAACTGTCCAGTTTGAACCCGACAATGCGGCGGGGCGCCCAGGCTGGGTCGGCGCAACCCTTGGCGTCGGCGGACTTGTCGGCGGCTTCCACGGTCGGCGACGGCGCGGAGATCGCATCGCCCGTAGCCAGCGCGCCGGCGGCGCCGGCGCTCGCGGCCGGTTGGCTCGCCGTGGATTGAGCCGGGGGCTTGGCGTTACACCCGGCCAGCAAAAGCGCGCTCAGCAACCCTAGGCCGAGGCGTCGCGGGACCGCCGCGTAAGCCGGCTGACGTGTCTTGGACATCTCAAGGCTCCCCACCCTGGGCTCGAAAGTGCGCCCACAGGACGGGCTTTTGTCAATGGCGCCGCTGTTCACCTCAGCTTAACGCCGATATTGGCTAAGCTGCGCAACCGGAACAAGATTGCGGATATGGCCCTTCTCGACTGGATCGGCTCCGATCACGACCTGAGACTGGACGGCGAAGGCGTGCGCCTGCGCCCGCCCAAGGCGGCCGACTATGCCGAATGGTCGGTCCTGCGCGCCGGCTCGCGCGCGTTCCTGCAGCCGTGGGAGCCGACCTGGCCGGCCGACGATCTCAGCCGTTCCGCCTTTCGCCGGCGCCTGGCGGCCTACGCCCACGACATGGAGCGGGGCCTGGCCTATCCCTTCCTGGTCTTCCGCGCCGAAGACAGCGCCATGGTCGGCGGCATCACCCTTTCCAACATCCGCCGCGGCGTCGCCCAGATGGGATCCATTGGCTACTGGGTGGGCGAGGCTCATACCCGCCGCGGCTACACGGTGGCGGCGGTGCGGTCCGTCACCCAGTTCGCCTTCCAGCGCCTCGGATTGCATCGCGTCGAGGCGGCCTGCATCCCCACCAACGACGGCTCGCGCGCCGTGCTGGCCCGCGCCGGCTTCCGCCAGGAAGGCATGGCCATGGCCTATCTGCGCATCAACGGCGTGTGGCGCGACCACCTGCTGTTCGGCCTGGTCTCCCCCGGCGACGCCCGCCACGACGAGGTGTCGGTCTAGGAATGCTCCTAACCAACGAGCGCGATGTCAAAGAATCCAGGTCTGCGGACCGGCCCGGTCTAGGATTTCTCGTCGCTTGACCTTGGACTAGCCCTTTTTGCGGCTACCCATTATCCGAATATTCACGCACAAGACCAATAGCCGCGCCGCCAGGACCAACTTTGCTTCCACAGGGTGAACCGTGTCGCTGTCCGAACTTGTGAGTCCGTCGCCGGCCGAACTGCAGACGATCGTGAAAACCGATGAGTGTACGGCTGTCCCGCCCGTCGAGGGCGTGGCGCCGAGCAGCGCCACCGAAACACCGGCCAACGAGGTCCCGGGCCCATCCGAGGCGTCCTCGGGCGAGACGAGTTCGACCAAGAAGGCGGCCTATCCGCCCGCGGCTTCCGTCCCCACCCAGGCGGCGGCGGGCGGCATACGCTTCGACTTCAACCTGGGCGCGCGCGTTGTCCTGCCGCAACGCACCGAGGGTGAATGGCTTGTGCGCCTGCGGGATCTCGACACGGGCAACATCCTCTTCGAGAGCGCCAATCAGGGCGCCTTCGTCTCGAGCGCAAAGCGCTTTTACGTCCGCTTTCGCATCGAAGTTCATGACGGCGACAAGCTTGTCCTCGCGCACGACCACGACTGTCGCGGCAGGAACGTGCTCATCCAGTTCCCCGTGGGGACCCTCGGCGACACCCTGGCGTGGTTTCCCTATGCGGTGAAGTTCCAGGAAAAGCACGGCTGCAAGCTCACCTGCGCGCTTTCGGGCCTGATCGTTCCGCTGCTCAAAGATCAGTACCCGGACATTACCTTCGTCACCCATGAAGAGATGGTGGAGTGCAAGCTGGCCGACACCTTCTACGCCACCTATTCCATGGGCCTCTTCTTCGATGACAAGGACTGCGTCTGGCAGCCGACGGACTTCCGGATGGTCGGCCTGCACCGCACGGCGGGCTATATACTGGGCGTCGATCCGGCCGAGATCCCGCCGCGCGTTTCCATGTCCAGCCCCGATCGTCCGATCCCCGAACCCTATGTCTGCATCGCCGTGCAGAGTTCCAGCGGCTGCAAGATGTGGAACAATCCCAACGGCTGGCGCGAGGTCGTGGCGCACCTCAAGGCGCTCGGCTACCGCGTCATCTGCATCGACCAGAAACCCGTCCACGGGTCGGGTCTGCTCTACACCCATATTCCGCACGGCGCCGAGGACGAGACGGGCGATCGGCCGCTCACCGAGCGGGCGCGCTGGCTCAAACATGCGGAGGCCTTCGTGGGGCTCTCCAGCGGCTTGGCGTGGCTTGCCTGGTCCGTCGGGGCGCCGGTGGTGCTCGTCTCCGGGTTCACCCATCCCACCAATGAGTTCACGACGCCCTTTCGGGTGATCAATTGGCACACCTGCAACAGCTGCTGGAACGATCCGGCGCTGCGCTTCAAACACGATGATTTCATGTGGTGTCCCAGACACGCGGGCACCCCGCGCCATTTCGAATGCACGCGGCTCATTACCGGCCAGCACGTCAACGCCTACATCGACCTGGCGCTGCAAAAGCCACATCCGACGGCGACGCGGCGGCGGGACGCGCCTGACCTGTGAACCGCAAGGCTGGCGCCGCGCTCGGCCTCGCCCTGGCGGTCTGCCCGGCCGCATGTTTGGCCGATACGCTCTTCGACGCCATCCAGATGGCCTATGAGACCAACCCCACCTTGCGCGCCCAGCGCGCCCAGTTGCGCGTGGATGACGAAGGCTATGTCCAGGCCCGCGCCGGCTACGGCCCTCAGGTCAGCGTGACGGGCCAATATGGCTGGCAGGGCGCCCGTGTTCCACAAACCGCCAGCCCGTTCGCCCCGGCCACGACGACCGACTATAGCGCCGGCACCGGATCGGCTCAGCTTATCGTAACCCAGCCGCTCTACACGGGCGGCGCGATCAAGGCCCAGGTCCAGGGCGCGGCGGCGACAGTGCTCCAGAGCCGCGAGGCGCTGCGGCAGGCCGAAGGCGATCTGCTGACGAAGGTCATCACCGCCTATGTGGATGTGCGCCGCGATCGCGAGACCCTCCGCATCCTGAGGGAAGAAGTGGACGCCCTGGCGGCCGACGATAAGGAGGCGCAGGCCAGGGGCGCCCTGGGCGTCGCCACCAGGACCGACGTCGCCCAGGCCGAAGCCAGGTTGCTGGCCGCCCGCTCGCAACTCATCGCCGCCCAGGGGCGGCTCAATGCAAGTTCGGCGGAGTATCTCGCCGTCGTCGGTGAGAGCCCCGGCGAACTCGAGCCCGAGCCGGACCTTCCGGGCATGCCGCTCTCGGCGGACGACGCCTTCGCGACGGCCGATCAGAACAACCCCCAGATCCTGGCCGCCATTCAGGCCGAACGGGCCGCGCACGAAAAGATCAACGAAGCCAAGGCGGCGATGCGGCCCACGGTCTCGATCCGGATCGACGCCGGAATCTCCCCGATCGAGCCCTATCTTCCCAAACCCTACGATCAGAGCGTCACCGCCGCCGCCGTGGTCACCCAGCCCCTGTTCACCTCCGGCATCTACAGTTCGAAGATCCGTCAGGCCGTGGAGGGCGACAATGAGGCCTTGCTCAATATCGAAGCTACCCGGCGCGCGGTCGTTGAACTCGTCGCTCAGTCGTGGGACCAGGCCGCCTCGACGCGGGCCGCCAATGAGGTGGTCGAGCGGCAGGTGGAGGCGGAGGAGGAGGCCTTGAAGGGGGATAAGATCGAGGAACGCGCCGGCCTGCGCACGACCCTCGACCTCCTCAACGCCGAGAATGAGCTTAACGAGGCGCGCCTCACCCTCATTCAGGGACGCCACGACGCCTATGTCGCGGGCGCTTCATTACTCGCGGCCATGGGTGTTTTGGAAGCCCGCTACCTCACCCCCAAGGGCCAGATCTACGATCCGGTGGCGGCGCTTGACCGCGTCAAGAACCGCGGCGTTCCGCCTTGGGTCGACCTGATCGGCAAGGTTGACGGTGTGGGGGCCCCTTCAACGTCGGCGCCGGCGCTTTCGGCGCCAAACGCCGGAACAGAGCGACCGCCTGCGTCGGCTCTGTCTCCAAGCCCGACTCCCTAGGCCCTGATGCGTTTACACGGGACAGATGGAAACGTTGAATCAGGGTCTACATTTTTGATTCTAGAGCAAATCACCCGCATTTGGACGATACCGCCCAAACGCGGTTTGCTCTAGGCGAGCCATCCATGCCGGTCCACTTCATTGTCATCGCTCTTGTGTTGTTCGCCCATCCGGCGCGCACCTGGGCTCCGCGTGACACCCACAGTCGGATAGGGGGCTGGACCCTGCGCGTCCATTCCGACCGCTTCTCGGGCGGCGTCTCGTGCCGGCTCTTCAAGCACAACGTCGACTATCAGCGCGACGCGCTTGTGTTCCGCCTGTCGCGGCGAGCCAGCACCTTGACCTCGGTCTACCGCATCGACGGCGGGGCGCCCCGCGCGGCCAGCGCCGACGCCCTGGAGCTCGCGCGGATGGGCTTCGCGATCTATCAGGACGACCTCGCCAACCCCAGCGGCGGCGTGGTGCGGATCCCGGCGCATCGGCTGCAGGGGGCCAAGTCCGTCGCGATCGAAGTCTGGCGTGAGCCCGTGACCTTCGACATCACCGGCCTCGACGCGGCTCTGGACGCCGCAAGCAAGTCCGGATGCGGCCGGGACGCGTTCGACTGATGGCCGAGCCCCCGTCCCCAGTCAGTGCGGCCGCCACGGATCCGGGCGCCGCGGCCCTGGCGCTCATTCTCCAGGTGCTCGGCCTGCCTGCCAGCGCCGCCGAGCTGCTGCATCTGAGCGGGTCCGCGCATTTGGAGGCCACCGACCTCGTTCGACTCGCCAGGCGCTTTCCGGTCAAGGCGCGTCTCATCTCCAGCAACCTCGATCGCCTCAAGACTACGCCGCTGCCGGCGCTGGCGCGCACGAAGGACGGCGGCTGGCTCGTCGTCGGGCGCATTGTCGAGGAAAAGGTCCTGGTTCAGGATCCGGCCGCCCCGGCGCCGGAGATCCTCTCACCCGCCGCCTTCGCCGATCGTTGGGACGGTCAGCTGCTCTTGATCGCCCGCCGCGCGTCGCTCGGCGATCCCTATCGCCGCTTCGGCGTCAGCTGGTTTCTGGATGCGATCGTCAAATACCGCCGCCCGCTCACCGAGGTTCTGATCGGCTCATTCTTCGTTCAGCTGTTCGGGCTGCTGACGCCGCTGTTCTTCCAGGTGATCATCGACAAGGTGTTCGTCCAGCGCGGCATGTCCACACTGCAAGTCCTGGCGCTGGGCCTGGCGCTGCTGTCGGTGTTCGAGGTCGTTCTAGGCGGCCTGCGCACCTACCTCCTCGCCCACACGTCCAATCGTATCGACGTGGAGCTGGGGGCGCGGCTCTTCCGGCACCTCTTCGCCCTCCCCATCGCCTATTTCGGCGCCCGGCGGGTCGGCGACACGATCGCGCGCGTGCGGGAGCTCGACAACATCCGCCAGTTCCTCACGTCCTCGGCGCTCACCCTGACCCTCGATCTCTTCTTCGGCCTGCTGTTTCTGATCGTGCTCTTCATCTACAGCCCGCTACTGACGCTGATCGTGGCCGGCTCGCTGCCCTGCTATGTCGCCATCAGCCTTGGCATGACCCCCGCCTTCCGCGCGCGGCTGAACGAGCGCTTCCGCCGCGGCTCCGACAATCAGTCGTTCCTGGTCGAGGCGGTCTCGGGCGTGGAGACGCTCAAGGCTATGGCCATAGAGCCGGCCATGCAGCGGCGCTGGGAGGAGCAACTCGCCGCCTATGTGAAGGCCGCGTTCAGCACCACGACGCTCAGCAACATCGCCAGCCAGAGCGTGGCGATGATCAACAAGGCGACCACCGTTCTGGTTCTCTTCTTCGGCGCCGGACTGGTCATCCAGAACAAGCTCACCGTGGGCGAACTGGTCGCCTTCAACATGATCTCCGGCCAGCTGGCCGCGCCGGTCCTGCGCATCGCCCAGCTGTGGCAGGATTTTCAACAGGTGCGTCTGTCGGTCGACCGGGTGGGCGACATCCTCAACACCACGCCTGAGCCCGGCGCCGCCGGCGCCGCCAGCCATGCGGCCATTCGCGGCGACATCCGCCTGGAGGCCGTCACTTTCCGCTATCGCATCGAGACCCAGCCGGCGGTGAACGCGGTCTCGTTCGACGTCCCGGCTGGGCAGGTTGTGGGCGTCGTGGGCTCCTCGGGCTCGGGCAAGAGCACGCTGGCGAAGCTCATCCAGCGCCTGTACGTCCCCGAGTCCGGTCGGGTGTTCGTCGACGGGGTCGATCTGGCGCTGGCCGATCCTACCTGGCTTCGCCGTCAGGTCGGGGTCGTCCTGCAGGAGAACATTCTCTTCAACCGCACCGTGCGCGAGAACATCGCCCTGGCCGACCCGGGCATGGCGATAGAGCGGGTGATGACAGCGGCCCAGCTTGCCGGCGCCCACGACTTCATCGCCGCCCTGCCGGAAGGCTATCAGACCCTGATCGGCGAGCGCGGCGCCTCCCTCTCGGGCGGCCAGCGGCAGCGCATCGCCATCGCCCGCGCGCTCATCGGCGATCCCCGCATTCTCATCTTCGATGAGGCGACCTCGGCCCTCGACTACGAAAGCGAAGCCGCCATCCAGGCCAATATGCGCCGCATCTGCGCGGGCAGAACCGTGATCCTCATCGCCCACCGCCTCTCGACCCTGCGCCGGGCCGATCGGATCATATGCATCGAAGGGGGTCGCTTGGTGGAGGACGGAACCCACCAGTCGCTGCTCGACGCCGGCGGACGTTACGCGCAGCTATGGAGCTTGCAGTCGGGCGACCCGGAAGGCGAGGCGGGAGGGTAGATGGCCGCCGACCCCCGTCTTCCGCAGACGCTTCGCGGGGCCCTCGCTGGGAGGGGCCGCGACGAGCGCGAGTTTCTGCCCGCGGCCCTGGAGGTGATTGAGACGCCGCCCTCGCCGACGGGGCGCGCCATGGCTCTCATCATCGTCCTCTTCTTTGCCGTGGCGCTGATCTGGTCGGTGTTCGGCAGGGTGGATGTCATCGCCACGGCCCCTGGGCGCATCATGCCCGCCGGCGACGTGAAGACGATCCAGCCCCTGGAGCCGGGAACCGTGCGCGCGATCCACGTGCAGGACGGCGACCATGTCCGCGCCGGCCAGCTCTTGATCGAACTCGACCCCACCCAGCCGGGCGCCGATCGCGACCGGCTGACTCATGATCTGACCCAGGCCGAGCTCGATGTCGCCCGGCTGACCGCGCTCAAGACCGCTGCGGAGGGTGGCGGCTCGCCCCACCTCGTCGCGCCGAAGGACGCAAGTCCCGAGCTTGTCGAGGAAGCCCAGGCGGGGATGCATGCCCAGGCCGATCAGCAGGCCGCCAAGCTCGCCGATCTCAGCCAGCAAATCAGTCAGAAGCAGGCTGAGATCGCAGAGGCGGACGCCGAATCCGAAAAGACCCAGGCCTCCATTCCCATGCTGGCCCGCAAGGCGGCCATTTACCAACAGCTCAACCAGCAGGGCTATGGATCCAGCTTGGCTCTGATCGACGCGCAACAGCAGTTGAGCGAGGCCCGCCACGAGCTGATCGCCCTATCGGATCGAAAGGCCGAAAGCGCCAGCGGCCGCACGGCGCTGGAGCGACAGCGCGACGGCGCGAGGTCGGAATACGCCGCCAGCCTGCTGGAAGATCTGCGAAAGGCGCAGCAGCAGGAAAACGATCTTGGTCAGGAACTGGTCCAGGCGACGGACAAATCGTCCCAGACCGAGATCAGGTCTCCCATCGACGGTGTCGTCGACCAGCTGGCCGTGCACACGCTCCACGGTGTAGTGACGACCGCCGAACACCTGATGATCGTGGTGCCGGACAGCCGCAACCTCTACGTCGAGGCGCGCCTGGCCAACCGCGACGTCGGGTTCGTGCACGCCGGCCAGCAGGTCAAGGTGAAGGTCGAGACCTTCAATTTCACGCGTTATGGGATGCTCGACGGACAGGTGATCGACGTCAGCAAGGACGTCATCAGCGACGACCCACAGCCGCCGGCCGGCTCCTCGTCGCCCTCCGGATCCGATCAGGGGCAGGCGCGCACGCCCACCTATGTGGCGCGGATTCGCCTGGCGAGCACCCGAATGAGGATCGATGGGCGTGACGCGCCCTTGGAGCCGGGCATGTCCGTCACCACCGAGGTCAAGACGGGGGAGCGCACCATCATCGACTATCTGCTCTCGCCTCTGGCGCGAAAGACGCAGGAAAGCCTGCACGAGCGGTGATCGCGGCCGCACGCGCGCGGGCTGAGCTCAGACCTTGTCGGTTGGCTGTCACAGCCTTATATGACTACAGTAGTCATTTGCGGAGCGTCACCATGCGGCAAATCCAACTTCGAGACGCCAAGGCTGGCCTCTCGGCTGTGGTCGACGACGCCATGCGCGGCGAACCGGCCGTGATTACGCGGCACGGCAAGCCGCAGGTTGTGATCGTCGACTTTCGGGAGTGGGAGCGGCTTTCGCATGTGCCGTCGTTCGGCCGGCTGCTGATGGCGGCGCCGATCGAGCCGGGCGATCTGCCGGAACGCGATCGGACACCGTTGCGCGCGATTGATTTCTGACAGCTCGTGTACCTCGTCGACACCAACGTCATCTCCGCCGGCGCCCCATCAAAGATCGCGTCCGCTGAATTGATCGAGTGGATGGACCTCCATTCGGCCGCGCTGTCGCTTTCGGCCGTGACCGTGATCGAGATCGAAGACGGTATAGCCAAGCTCCGGCGGGAGGGGGCAACTCGCAAGAGCGCCGGTCTGGCCGCCTGGTGGGAGACCGTGCTGCACCTCTACGGGGACCGCATCTTGCCCCTGGATGCGGAGACGGCGCGTATTGTGGGCGCCCTGTCCGACGAGGCGCGCGGGCAGGGCCATGCGCCCGGGCTGGGCGACATCGTCATCACGGCGACAGCGCTGCGACACGGGCTGACGATCCTGTCGCGCAACCTCAGGCATTTTGCGCCCTTGGGCGCGCCGGTGCTTGATCCCTTCGCGGCTTTGCCGCCCGGTTAGAAGTCTGGCATCAGGCTCGCCCCGCCTGGGCTGACAGCCGCTCGGCGGCGATGCCGAGCTTGGCCAGGGCGCGCGACCATTTGTGGGCGTGGTCGTCGCCGAACAGCAGGCTCTCATCGGCCTCGCAGGTCAGCCAGACGTTCTCACGGATCTCTCGCTCCAGCTGCCCCTCTCCCCAGCCGGCGTAGCCCAGCGCCATCACCGCGCGCCGGGGATGGGGATCGCCGGCCGACATCGCCTCCAGCACCTCGCGCGTGGCGGTGAGCACGAAGCCGGGGCCCACGACCATGCTGTTGGGCTCGCTCTCATAGTCGTCGGTATGCAGCACGAAGCCGCGCTCCTGCTCCACCGGCCCGCCCATCAACACCAGGTCCTTCAGCGGCTTGACCGGCGTCTTGACCTTGAGCTGGGCCATCAGGCGCGAAATCGTGAGGCCCTCCACGGGCCGGTTGACCGTCAAGCCCATGGCGTGGTCGGCGTCGTGCGCGCACACGAATATCACCGCGCGCTCGAAGCGCGGGTCCTCGATGCCAGGCATCGCCACCAGCAGGCGGCCGGTGAGGTAGGCGCCGGGTGCATGGGCCATGGCCCATAGTCGGCTCCCGCGCGGCGGGTTTCAAGGCCAGGGTCTAGGCGCGGGCCGCCCGGCCCGCTATCTGCCAGGGGCACAGGCGCGCGGCGCCGCACGGAGGAGTATCCCATGACCATCAAGGCGGGCGACAAGGTTCCCGAAGCCACGTTCACGGTCTTCGGGCCGGAAGGTCCCGGGCCGCTGACCTCGGCCGAGCTGTTCGGCGGCAAGAAGGTGGCGCTGTTCGCCGTGCCGGGCGCCTTCACCCCCACCTGTTCGGCCAAGCACCTGCCGGGCTTCAAGATTCACGCCGCCGATCTGAAGGCCAAGGGCGTCGACACCATCGCCTGCGTATCGGTCAACGACGTCTTCGTGATGAAGGCCTGGGGCGAGAACCAGGGCATTGGCGACGAGGTGGTGATGCTGGCCGACGGCAACGGCGACTTCACCCGCGCCATCGGCCTGGAGCTGGACGCCGGCCGCTTCGGCATGGGCCAGCGCTCGCAACGCTATTCGATGATCGTCGACGACGGCGTGGTCACCGAGCTCAACGTCGAGCAGGGCGGCGAGTTCAAGGTCTCCTCCGCCGAATACATGCTGGCCCAACTCTAAGGCCCGGGGGCTCGTGCGGGCGTGAGCGTGGCCGGGGTGAACGCCGAGTTCGTCGGCCGCGTCTCGCCGACGGCGCCTCGCATCCAGGCCGGCGGCCATCCCTGCCAGGGGATCTACTGGACGCCGGCCGGCCCCAGGCCGCGGGTCGCGGTGATCGCCACGCACTACAACGTCGATTTCACCGAACACTACGTCGCCCCCTACTTCGCGGCGCGGGGTTTCGGCTTCCTCGGCTGGAACACGCGCTATCGCGGGGCCGAAGATCTGTTCATCCTCGAACACGCGCTCGTGGACATCGGCGTCGGCGTACGCTGGCTGCGCGAGGAAGCGGGCGCCGAGGTGGTCGTCATCCTCGGCAATTCCGGCGGCGGCTCGCTCATGGCGGCCTATCAGGCCGAGGCGACCGCGCCGACGCTGGCCGGCGGTCTCGAGGGGACCGGCCGAGACGCTCTGCAATCCCTGCCGGGCGCCGACCTCTATATCTCCCTCAACGCCCATCGCGGGCGTCCCGAGGTGCTGACCGACTGGATGGACGCCTCGGTGACCCACGAGGCCGATCCGACGCAAACCGACCCGGCCCTAGACCTGTTCAACTCCGGCAACGGGCCGGCCTATTCGACAGAGTTCATCGCCCGCTATCGCGCCGCCCAACGGGCGCGCAACCAGCGCATCACCGACTGGGCTAAGACGGAGCTGGCGCGCGTGAACGCCGCCGGCGTGCCGGATATCCTGTTTCCGCTCTACCGGACCTGGGCCGACCTGCGCTTCATGGATCCGGCCATCGATCCGTCCGAACGGCCTTGCCCCGGGTGCTATGCGGGCGATCCGGCCCGCGCCAACCGCCGCCCTGGGATTGGCCGCGTCAACAGCCTCAAGACGTGGCTCTCCATGTGGAGTCTGTCTGAGTCCAAGTGCCGAGGCGGTGAGCATCTGGCGCGCCTGTCCCTGCCGTCGCTGGTCGTCCAGAGCACCGGCGACATGGGGGTCTTTCCGAGCGACGCCCGCGGCATCCATGAGGCGGTGGGGTCCACCGACAAGCGCCTCGAATTGATCCCCGGCGCACACTATTTCGAGGACAGCGCGGCTCACCGTGAGGGCGCGGCCGATCTGATGGCGGCGTGGATCCGGGCGCGCATTTGACGAGCGGGCGAGCCTGGACAATCCTTCCGCGGAAGACGTCAGGGAGCACCCGATGAGCCAAGCCACCAATAGCGAGTTCGACATCCGCGGCGTCAACCATCTGGCTCTGGTGTGCAAGGACATGGCCCGCACGGTCGAATTCTACCGCGACGTCCTCGGCATGCCTCTAATCAAGACCATCAATCTGCCCCACGGCATGGGCCAGCACTTCTTCTTCGACATCGGCAACGGCGACGCCCTGGCCTTCTTCTGGTTTCCGAAAGCGCCAGCCGCCTACCCAGGTGTCTCCAGCCCTCAGGCCCTGCCCACCCAGGGCTCGATGATCTCCGCCCACGGCTCGATGAACCACATCGCCTTCAATGTGCCGCTGGAAAAGTTCGACGACTATGTCGCGCGCCTGAAGGCCAAGGGGGTCGCCGTCAGCCCGGTCCTCAATCACGACGACTCGCCCGACCAGGTCAGCGCCACGGTCACTGACGGCGTGTTTGTGCGCTCGGTCTACTTCTTCGATCCCGACGGGATCTGTCTGGAGTTCGCGGCCTGGACGCGGGCGTTCGACCGGACCGATGTCGCCCACGATCCGGTGACCGCCGACGGCAAGCCGGCGGTCGGGATGATCACCGCCCCGGCGTGATTGCCGCACGTGAGGGTCGGCTCAGGTAGGCGGCGAGGTCCCGGCCCGGCTCATCGTCGAAGGGTTCAGTCACCGACAGCGCGCTCATGCGGTCGAGGCGAAACGTCCTGAAATCCCGACGCGTGAGGCACCAGCCGCCGAAGAGCCAGCCTTCGGAATAGGCGGTCAGCGCCAGCGGGCGCACATCTCTCTGTGTGGGTCGACCCTTGGCATCGTCATAGTGAAAGCGGACAATCCGCTTCGCGCGAAGGGCGGCTCTGAGCGTGGCGCCGAATACCGGCGAGCGATGGCCTGGCCGCTGGCTTGAACGAATGGGTCGCGCATCGACCAGACTCACGTCCGCCGAGTTCCAGACCAGGTCGGCCTTTCCGCGGGCCGCGCGGGCCGCGGCGGCGAGTTTCGGATCGCCTACCTGCTCGACATAGGCCAATCCCAACGCCAAGGCCTCCAGTTCGTCGTGATCGAAAGCGATCGGCGGCAGGTGGATGTCGCCTCTCAGCATGAACCCGACGCCAGCCTGTCCCTCGATCGGGTGTCCCAGGGCCTGCAGGGTTGCGATATCGCGATAGATCGTCCGAACGGACACTTCCAAACGAGACGCGAGCTCTTCCGCGCGCACGACGTTCTTCGCCTTCAGACATCCTGCCAGCTCAATGAGGCGGTCCGCGCGTCTCACTCGTTCCTCCTGACAGCACAGTGTCAGGAGGAACGCAATATCACAGGAGCTCGCGACAGGAGATTCAGATGATTCCGACGGTCCTCGATGCCTATCCGACTCCGCCGTGCGCCAAGCTGCTCGGGCTGGACATCCTGGAGGCCAACAGGGAGGCGGGATACGTCCGCATCCGGTTCGACGGCCGAGAGGCGTTCTGCAACGCATCCGGGAGCCTCCAGGGCGGCCTGCTCACGGCGATGCTGGACGACACCATCGGTCCGGCCGTCTTGATCGCCACCGGCGCGGAATGGTTGCCGGTCACGATTGCGCTCAACGTCACCTTTCTCTCGCCCGCAAAGCCAGGCCCCGTCATTGGCAAGGCCACGGTGAGAAAGCTCGGCAAGACGATCGGATATGTCGAGGCGAGCTTGGAGGATGAGCGGGGCGTCGAGATTGCGCGGGCGATGTCGAGCGTCCGTCTGGTCCGCATGCCGGCGCCGAAGCCGGTCGAATCGAGCGTCGGCTAGGGTTCGACCTCAGTCCGTCCAGCGCGCCAGCCAGTCGACGAGGGCCTGGGGCGTCATGGGGCGGGCGTCGGCGAGCGCGGCGATGTGGCCGGCGTCCTTGAGGCGGCCGTGCGCGTCCACCACCAGGAGGGCCGGCACGCCTTCGACCTTCTTGACGCCGTAGTGCGCGGGAATGTCGAGGTTGCGATCAATCCGGCCCACGTCGACGGTCACCACCACATAATGGGCGTCCACGAAGGCGGCGACCTCGGGCAGGCGCATGACGCCGGCCAGAACCCGGCAGTCCCCGCACCAATTGCCGCCAAGGTCGACCAGCAGCAGCTTGTCGCTGGCGTGCGCCTTGGCGAGGCCGGCGGCGATGTCGGCCTTGGCGTCCCGCGTCGGGTCGTAGGGGACGGGGAGGGGAGTCGAAAGCTGCGCCAGGGTGGCGATCGAGACGTGCGGCGCCGGGGCGGCGAGCGCGGCGCCGGCCAGCGCCGCCAGGGCCAATCCGATCAGCCCGGCGCGCATCATCGGCCTACTTGCCCGCCGTGGCGGTGTTGGCCGGCTCGGCGGTGTTCGACGGGCTGGCGTCCTTGCTCGCAGGCGCAGCGGCGGGCGGCTTGGCGGCGGCCACCGGATTGGGAGCCGGGATCGGCAGGTTCGAACCCAGGGTGTGCAGATAGGCGATGATATTAATCCGGTCCTGGGAGTCCTTCATGCCGATGAAGGTCATCTTGGTGCCGTCGATGTACTTCTGCGGCCCGGCGATAAAGTCATAGATGTGCTGATAGTCCCACACCGGCGTCTTGGCGCCGAACGCGACCATGGCCGACGAATAGGCGAAGCCGGGGTGGGTGCCAGGCTTGCGGCCGAGCACGCCATAGAGGCCCGGGCCGATGTTGTTGGCGCCGGACGGCGCGAAGATGTGGCAGGATTGGCAGACCTGCGTCTTGGCCTGGCCGGCCGAGACGTCGGCGGTCTTGAGCACCGTGCCCCAGTCGGGCGGCGGCGCCGGCGCTTCGGATCCGCCGGCGTCTTCCTGCACGGCGATGGCGTAGCCCGCCTTGGCGGGGACCTTGGGCTCGAAAAGCATGGGCGTGACCACGCCCAGAATCGCCAGGACGAAGGCGGTGGTCAGCACCGCGCCAAAGATCATGTTCCGCTGGAGACCGCTCATCTCTCGCCTTGACTTATCGGACCGCGGGACCGGCGGCCAAGAGCGCGGCCCACCCCCAGTTCATGTTGCGTCGGCGTCTCTTACACGCTACCGCCGCGAGCGCAAACGCCCTTTGCCGGCAGCGCTCCGCGAGCGCCTCGGCTAACGAAACCGGGCCGCCGGCCGATGGATTCATGAACCCGATCATCCTCATTCCCGCCCGTATGGCCGCCAGCCGACTGCCGGGAAAGCCCCTGGCCGACATCGCCGGCGAACCGATGATCGCCCACGTGTGGCGCCGGGCGGTGGAGGCCGGCGTTGGGCCGGTTGTCGTGGCCGCCGCCGACGCTGAAATCGTCCAGGCCGTGTCCGAGCGGGGCGGGCGCGCCGTGCTCACCGATCCGGAACTGCCGTCTGGATCAGACCGCATCCTGGCCGCGCTGGAAGAGGTCGATCCCGACGGCCGCCACGACGTGGTGGTCAATCTGCAGGGTGACATGCCGTTCATTGCCAGTTCGCTGATCGGCGCCTGCGCGCGCCTGCTGGTGGAAGAGCCTGCGTGCGACATCGCCACGCTTGTGGCCCCCGAAGCCAGTCCAGCCGATCGCGCCAACCCCGACGTGTGCAAGGCGATCCTGGCCCTGCGCGTCGACGGCGAGGCCGGCCGCGCCCTCTATTTCACCCGCGCGGCGCCGTATGGCGAGGGGCCGGTTTGGCGCCATATCGGTATCTACGCCTATCGCCGCGCGGCGCTCGCCCGCTTCTGCGCCGCCCCGCCGTCGCTTCTGGAACGCCGTGAGAAGCTGGAGCAACTGCGCGCTCTGGAGTTGGGCCTGCAAATCTGGGCGCGGGTGGCCGAGGCGGCGCCGATCTCGGTGGACAACCCAGCCGATCTGGCGGCCGCGCGCGCCGCGGCCGAAACGGCGAGCGTGTCGTGAGCGCCGCTCCGCGCATCGCGTTCCAGGGTGAGCCTGGCGCCAACAGCGACGAGGCCTGCCGGGCCCGTTTCCCCGCCTACGAGCCCGTGCCCCACGCCGCCTTCGACGAAGCCTTCGAGGCGGTGAAGAGCGGCGATTGCGCCCTGGGCATGATCCCGGTGGAGAACTCCATCGCTGGGCGCGTGGCGGATGTTCACCATCTGCTGCCCTCGTCTGGTCTGCGCATCATCGGCGAATATTTCAAACCGATTCACTTCCAGCTGATGGTCAATCCGGGGACCCGGCTGGAGGACGTGCGGACGGTGATCAGCATGCCGTTCGCGGCCAGCCAGTGCCGCCGCACGGTGCGGCGCCTAGGCGCCCAGGTGGAACTCGCAAGCGATACGGCGGCGTCGGCCAGGGCGCTTGCCGAGCGTCCGGACCCAAACTGCGCCGCCATCGCCCCGGCCCTGGCCGCCGAACTCTACGGCCTCGAGATCCTGTTGCGCGACATCGAAGACGAGGATCACAACACCACGCGCTTTCTGGTGCTGACCGCCGATTCGAACCCACCGCCGCCGCCAGAGGGCGCTGACTGCGTCACCAGCTTCACCTTTCGCGTGCGCAACATCCCCGCGGCGCTCTACAAGGCGCTCGGCGGCTTCGCCACCAATGGCGTCAACATGAGCAAGCTCGAAAGCTACATGGAGAACGGCGCCTTCACGGCCACCCTCTTCTACGCGGAGGTTGACGGTCGACCCGAGGACGCGGCGCTCGGTCGCGCGCTCGAGGAGCTGGGCTACTTCAGCGACCATCTCGAGGTGCTGGGCGTCTACCCGGCCGATCCATTCCGGCGCGGGGGCTGACCATGATTGTCTACGCCAAGTCGATCCTGACACCGGCGCTGGCGCTTATCGTCTGGTCGCTGGTGATGTGGATCTGGCTCTACGCCACCCGCATCCCCGCCATCCGCGCCGCCGGCCTCGATCCGGCGTCCGCGAAGGAGCCGGACTCCCTGAACGTCCTGCCGCTGAAGGTCCGTCAGGTCGCCTACAACTACAATCACCTGATGGAGCAGCCGACGCTGTTCTACGCCCTGGTGTTCTACACCGCCCTGGCGCATCGCTGGCAAGCAGACACGCCGCTCATCCTGGCCTGGATCTATGTGGTCCTGCGCGTCGTCCACAGCCTGGTGCAGGCGACCGTCAATGCGATCATGGTCCGCTTCGCTCTCCATGTCGCCGGCACGCTGGCGCTCATGGGGCTGGCCGCCTGGAACCTGTGGAAAATGCTGGGCTGAAACGAATCGCGGGCCCGATTGGGCCCGCGACGAAGTCTCGAAATTGGAGGGCCGACTAGCCGCCGCCGAGGTCCTCGGCGATCAGGCCAACCTTGTAGTAGCCGTCCAGCTGCAGCTGATTCAGAACGTCCATGAAGGTGCGGTAGCGCACGTGCCGGTCGGCGCGGATGAACACCCGCTCATTGGTCGGATTGGGGACGGCGAGAGACGCCGCCAGGTCGCCGCCCAGGCTGTCCATGGACGAGGGGCGAATCTCGGTCTTGCCGAAGGAGACGAAAATTTGGCCGCTGTCCTGGATGGAGATGAACGTCGGCGGCTTGTCCTTGGCGTTTGGCGGCGGCGCCTTGGCCGGCGGCAGGTCCAGGGAGATGGAAACGGTGGCCAGAGGCGCGACCACCATGAAAATGATGAGCAACACGAGCATCACGTCCACAAACGGCGTGACATTCATGTCGCTGTTCTGACCGAGGTCGAACTTGCCCTTCGATTCGCCCGCTAGCTTCGCCGCCATACAATGCTCCTTGGCGCCGGCCATGCGGCCGATCCCTATTCCCTCTCCCTTGGCTCGGATGATCGCGCTTGTAAAGACGCCCCGTGCTGCTGGCGCGCGTGGCTACCGCGATGCGGGCCGTTCGCGCTAGGGAGGACTCCATGAGCTTTTCCTTCGACGCCTTCGTCACCGATATCATCTTCGACGGCGGTCAGGCCGCGTTCGCGCTCGGAGACGGCCGCGTCTGTTGGGAGGACAGCGCCGTCCAGGCGGCGCACGACGGCGCGGTTCTGGCCGCCGCGGCTCACGCGAGCGGATCGGGCGTTATAACCGGAGGCGACGACGGGCGCCTGGTTTGGTCGCGACCGGGCGAGACGAAGGTTTTGGCGGAACTGCCGAACGCCTGGATCGACGCCGTGGCCGTCGGCGCCGCCTCTGGGCTGGTCGCCTTCGCCGCCGGCCGCGACCTGCATGTGCGCGATCTGGCCGACCCGAAGTTCGAGCGCCGATTCGCCCACGACAAGACGGTGGCCGGCCTCGCCTTCGACGCGAAAGGGCGGCGCATCGTGTCCGCGACCTATGGCGGCGTGGCGCTGTGGTGGGCCAGGATCGCCGACCAGAAGCCGGTTATGATGCGCTGGGCCGGTTCGCACGTGGCGGTCGCTTTCAGTCCCGACAGCCGGTTTGTCGTTTCTTCGATGCAGGAAAACGCCCTGCACGGCTGGCGCGTCTCCGACGCGCGCGACATGCGCATGGGCGGCTATCCATCGAAGGTGAAGAGCATCGCCTTCGTTGATGGCGGGGCCTGGCTGGCGACAGCGGGGGCCAATGGCGTGGTTCTGTGGCCGTTCACGGGGGCTGACGGACCCATGGGCAAGCAGGCGACGGAGATCGGTTTCGACGACACGGCCCTCGTGACCCGCGTCGCCGGCGCAGGGACGATCCTGGCGGCGGGGCTCGACGATGGCCGCGTATGGGCGTGCGATCTGGCGAGCCAGGTTCTGAAGCCGCTCAAGGCGGAAAAAGGCGCGCCGGTCACGGCGCTGGCCGTCCACGCGAGCCGGGTGGCCTGGGGCGATGAAGCCGGCGAGGCCGGGGTGGCGGACCTCGTCCTAGCCTGACGCAGCCTCGAAGCCGCGCATCTCGCACCAGGCGTCGAAAGGGTCGCGGCGCGTGCGCCAGCCGTTGATCGGCGCGGTCTCGTCGCGATAGCCGAGGGCCATGCCGGAAAACAGCATGTGGTCGTCTGGTAAGCCGATGAACCCGCCCACGGTCCTGGGGTAGCGAGCCCAGAATTCCTGGGCGCAGGTGTCGAGGCCACGCTCCACCGCCAGCAACATCAGATTCTGCATATACATGCCGACGTCAGACCACTGCGGCGGCCCGAGTTTGCGATCGAGGCAGAAAAATAGGCCCACCGGCGCGCCGAAGAAGTCAAGGTTCTTGGCCAGTTGGCGCAGCCGGGCCGGCCGATCCTCACGCGGCACGCCGATCGAGGCGTAGAGGTCCTCGCCGCACTGGAACCGCCGGGTGCGGAACGGCTCCCACAGATCCGGCGGATAGACGTCGTATTCCGGCGTCTCCATGGGTGTGGCCGCAACCAGGGTCTTCAGATCCGCCAGCGGTTCGCCCGCCAGCGCATAGACGCGCCAGGGCTGCAGGTTGCCGCCCGAGGGCGCCCCTTTGGCCAAGTCGAGAATTTCGCGGATGACCTCGCCGCTTGGCGCCTCGGCGCGGAACGCGCGCACCGACATCCGTCGCTTGACCGCCTCGCTGACATCCATGCGCCGCGCGCCTCTCCTGCTTGACGAATCCACCCTCGCCGCCCCAACCGTTTGGCGCAATTCCTGGTGGGAGGCGATGGCCAAGAAGCAGTCGAAGCGTGTGGGGGGACGGCGCGGAGGTCTTTTGAGAGCCCTGCGGACCCTGCTGGTGGTGGTGCTGGTCGCGCTAGTGGCCGCGCCGCCGCTGTGGGTGCTCATCTATCGCTTCGTTCCCCCGCCGATCACCTTCCTGATGGTCGAGCGGGCGGTCCAGGGCCACGGGATCGACCACCGTTGGCGGCCAATCTCGCGCATCGCGCCGGCCGTCGTGCGCGCGGCCATCGCCTCGGAGGATTCGAAGTTCTGCCGGCACCACGGCTTCGACCTCAACGCCATCGACAAGGCGCTGCAGCACGATGCGCGCGGCCGCGGCCGCCTACGCGGCGGTTCGACCATCAGCCAGCAGACGGCCAAGAACGTTTTCCTGTGGCCCGGGCGATCCTGGGTGCGAAAGGGCGCCGAGGCCTGGTTCACTGTCCTCATCGAAACAGTGTGGGGGAAGCGGCGGATCATGGAGGTCTATCTCAACACGGTGGAGATGGGCCCGGGCGTCTACGGGGTTGAGGCCGCCGCTCAACGCTATTTCCACACCGACGCCCGCGATCTGGACCCGGCGCAGGCGGCGCGGATCGTCGCCGTGCTGCCTGACCCGCTGAAATGGAGCGCCAGCGATCCTGGTCCCTATGTGCAGCGCCGGACGGGCCGCATCGACGCCCGTTCGGGGGTCGTTCGCGAGGACGGCCTGGCGGACTGCGTCTTCCGTTAGGCCAACCGGATCTCGCGCAGGCGCTGGTCGAGGAAGGCGCCGGCGGTGATCGGCGTCGGATAACGGTCTGGGCGATCTGGCGAGACGCACTGCGGCAGCGTCCGGATCAGGAAGTCACTGTGGAAATGCAGGAAGAACGGCATGGAATAGCGTGCCGCGCCACGGCGCTCGGCGGCGGGGTTCGCCACCCGATGCGTGGTCGAGGGCAGCACGTCGTTGGTCAGGCGTGAGAGCATGTCGCCGATGTTGATCACGACCGCTCCCGGGGGCGGATTGACCGGCAGCCAGGCGCCGTCGCGATCCAGTATCTCCAGTCCCGCCTCCTCGGCGCCCAGGAGCAGGGTGATGGCGTTGATGTCCTCGTGCGGGCCGGCGCGCAGGGATGGGCCGGCGAAGTCGGCCGGTGGATAGTGCAGCAGGCGCAATATGCTGTTGCCCTCGTGGGCGGCGTCCTCCAGCAGACCTGACGCAAGGCCGAGATGGGCGTCGATGGCGACCAGAATCCGGCCCCCGAATCCTTCGAAGGCGTCGAAAAGCGCGAGCGCGTCGGGCCGAAAGGCCGGAATCTCCACCGGCCAGACGTTGTCCAAGGCTGGACCCAGGGCAAGCGAGGTCTCTCGCCCGACATGCCAGAACTCCTTGAGGTCGGGGTGGCGGGCGTCCTTGGCCGTCTCCACCGCGAAGGGCGTATAGCCGCGCTGGCCGGCGCCGCCGGCGACGCGGTAGGCGAGCTTGACCGGCCCCGGCAGGGCGAAGAAGGCCTTGGCGTCGGCCAGCATCGCGTCCGACAGGGCGTGGCCGATCGTATGGTCCGAGACGACCGCGAAACCGTGGCGCTCGAAGCTGGCGCCCAGCCCGGCCACGAAGGCGGCGGGGCGCCTCTCCGCCAATTGGAACGAGACAGGCTCTATCGCGGTTTGATTCATGACGCCCGAGTTGATCCATGCGTCGCGGTTGAAATCAATCGGCCATCCGGCCTATGGCTGCGGCCGTCCCATCAGCGGTGGTTCGAGAGCGCGCAACGTCATGGCGAACAAGATCTTCGACGACGGCGAGAGCGCCCTGGCGGGGATCCTGTTCGACGGCATGACGATCATGGCCGGCGGCTTCGGCCTGTGCGGCATTCCCGAGAATCTGATCGCCGCCATTCGCGCGGCGGGCACGCGCGATCTCAGCGTCATCTCCAACAACTGCGGCGTCGACGGTTTCGGTCTGGGCATCCTGCTTGAGGGCGGCCAGATCCGGAAGATGACCAGCTCCTACGTCGGCGAGAACAAACTCTTCGAGCAGCTGTTCCTGTCCGGCAAGCTGGAGCTGGAGTTCAACCCGCAAGGCACCCTCGCCGAGCGCATCCGCGCCGGCGGCGCGGGCATCCCCGCCTTCTTCACCCGGACCGGCGTCGGCACCCCCGTGGCCGAGGGCAAGGAAACGCGCGAGTTCGACGGCGAGACCTATCTGATGGAGCGGGGGCTCACCGCCGATCTCGCTATCGTCAAGGCGTGGAAGGGTGATGCCGAGGGCAATCTCGTCTATCGAAAGACGGCGCGGAACTTCAATCCGATGATGGCCACGGCCGGCAAGGTTACGATCGCCGAGGTCGAGCATCTGGTTCCGGCCGGCCAGCTCGACAAGGACGCCATCCACACGCCGGGCATCTTCGTCGATCGCATCTTTCAGGGCGCAAGTTACGAGAAGCGTATCGAACAGCTCACCGTGCGCCAGCGCGAGGTCGCCTGACATGGCCTGGACCCGCGATCAGATGGCCGCACGCGCCGCCCGCGAGCTCGAGGACGGCTTCTACGTCAATCTCGGCATCGGCATCCCCACCCTGGTGGCCAATCACATTCCGCCGGGCGTCTCGGTGACCTTGCAGAGCGAGAACGGCATGCTCGGCATGGGTCCCTTCCCCTTCGAGGGCGAGGCCGATCCGGACCTCATCAACGCCGGCAAACAGACCATCACCGAGTTGCCGGACTCATCCTACTTCTCCAGCGCCGACAGCTTCGCCATGATCCGCGGCGGCCACATCGCCCTCTCGATCCTCGGCGGCATGCAGGTCTCGCAGGACGGCGACCTCGCCAACTGGATGGTGCCGGGCAAGATGGTGAAGGGCATGGGCGGGGCCATGGACCTCGTCGCCGGCGTGCGCCGCGTGGTGGTGGTGATGGACCACATGGAAAAGTCCGGCGCACCCAAGCTGCTCACTCGCTGCACCCTGCCGCTGACCGGGGTGAAGGTCGTGGACCTGCTGATCACCGATCTCGGCGTCTTCGAGATCGACCGCAAGCGGGGTGGCGTCACCCTCACCGAACTCGCCCCCGACGTCACCCTCGAAGAGGTGCGAGCCAAGACCGAGGCGGCCTTCGCGGTCGGCGTCTGAGCCCCGGCCATGCCAGGACCCGTTCCCGCCGAATGGTCGCCGCACAAGGCGATGTGGATCGGCTTTCCGAGCCATGCCGACCTCTGGGAAGAGCATCTGGCCCCGGCCCAGGCCGAAGCAGCCGCGGTGGTGAAGGCGCTCGCCGGCGTCGGCGGCGAGCATGTGAAGCTTCTCTTCCAGGGCCACGCCGCCCGGACGGCGGCGGAACACCTGCTCGCAGGCTTTCCCAACATAGAGCTGATCGAGGGCAAATTCGGCGACGTCTGGCTGCGCGACACCGGCCCGATCTTCACCGCCCCCGGCGAGGCGGCGGCCTTCGCCTTCAACGGCTGGGGCGGCAAATACGTCCTTGAAGGCGATGACAAGGTTGCCGATTTCATCGGCCAGGGGGCGAAGCTCACCCGCCACGGCTTCGTCCTCGAAGGCGGGGCCATCGACCATGACGGCCGCGGCACGGTGCTCACAACCCGCGCCTGCCTGCTCAATCCCAACCGCAACCGCGGCTGGCGCGAGGACGATGTCGAGGAGGCTCTGGCCGGTGCGTTGGGCGCGCGCAAGGTGCTGTGGCTCGATCAGGGCCTGATGAACGACCACACCGACGGTCACGTCGACAACCTCGCCCGCTTCGTCGCGCCGGGGATCGTCGTCTGCCCGGCCAGCTACGGCCAGGACGATCCCAACGCCAACGTCTATGACGCCGCCGCCCGCACCCTGGCCGGCTTCACCGACGCCGACGGCCAGACCTTGGAAGTGGTGCGCATTCCCTCGCCCGGTCGGATCATGAGCGCCGAGCATCGCGTTCTGCCGGCCTCGCACATGAATTTCATCGTCGCCAATGAGGCGGTGATCGCGCCGATCTACAACGCCCGCGCCGGCGCCTGGGCGGTCGAGGCCCTGGAGGTGCTGTTTCCACGACATAAGGTGATCGGCCTGCCTTCGCGCGCTCTCCTGACGGGCGGCGGCTCGTTCCACTGCATCAGCCAGCAGGAGCCGGCCTAGTGGCGAGGATGCTCACTCTCGCCGTTGTCCAAGCGGCCTTCGGCGAGGATCTGGCGGCCAATATCGCCACCGCCGAACGTCTGGTGCGCGAGGCCGCCGGCCGGGGCGCGCAGGTGATCCTCGTGCCCGAGCTGTTCCAGGGCCCCTATTTTTGCGTACGCCAGGAAGAGCGCTGGTTCGCCGCCGCCCATCCCTGGCGCGAGCATCCCTGTGTCGCCGCCCTGGCCCCGCTGGCCGGCGAACTCGGCGTGGTGCTGCCGATCTCGATCTTCGAGCGCGAGGGTCCGCACTATTTCAACAGCCTGGTCATGGCCGACGCCGATGGCGCGCTCCTCGGCGTCTACCGCAAGAGCCACATACCCGACGGGCCGGGCTATCAGGAGAAATACTACTTCCGGCCCGGCGACACCGGCTTCCGCGTCTGGCAGACGCGTTTCGGCCGCATCGGCGTCGGCGTGTGTTGGGATCAATGGTATCCGGAAGCCGCCCGCGCCATGACCCTGCTGGGCGCCGAGGCGCTGCTCTATCCCACCGCCATCGGCAGCGAGCCGCACGATCCCAGCCTCGACACCGCGTTGCCCTGGCGGCGGGCCATGCAGGGCCACGCCGTAGCTAATGTCATCCCGGTGGCCGGGGCCAATCGCACGGGCTTCGAACCGTGGCCGGACTATCCCGGCGGCGGCCAGCGCTTCTATGGCTCCAGCTTCATCTGCGATCATCGCGGCGATCTGATCGCCGATCTCGGGCCCGACGAAGAGGGCGTGGGCCTGGCGACCTTCGACCTCGACTTCCTCGATCGCCACCGCGCCGCCTGGGGCTTCTTCCGCGACCGCCGCCCCGATCTCTACGGCGCGCTGACCGCCCCCCGGCCGGCGTGATCGAGAGGCGGGTAGCCTAGGTCGCGCTCGCCAGTCCCGCTGCTTCCGCCGCGCGGGCTCGGATGGCCGCCAGGTCTGGTTCGCCCCATGGCACAAGCCAGCTGCCGCCTACGCACAACACCGAAGGCATGGCCAGCCAATCTGGCGCGGTCGCGAGCGTGATCCCGCCAGTGGGGCAGAAGCGCGCCTGGTGGAACGGGGCGGCGAGGCTGGCCAGCGCCTTGCGCCCGCCGGCCGCCTCGGCCGGGAAGAACTTGAAGAAGGAGAGGCCGAGGTCGAGGCCGCGCATGATGTCGCCGGCGTTGGCGACGCCTGGCAGGAAAGGGGCGCCGGCCGCGATCGCCGCCTCGGCCAGGGGGTTGGTGAGGCCGGGGCTGACGACGAAGGTCGCACCGGCCGCCAACGCTTGATCGAGGTCGCCGCTGTTCAACACCGTGCCGGCCCCGACGACCGCGCCTTCCACCTTGGACATCTCGGCGATGACCTCGAGCGCCGCCGGCGTGCGCAGCGTCACCTCCAGGGCCCTGAGGCCCCCGGCGACCAGCGCCTCGGCGATCGGCCGCGCCCAGGCGGCGTTCTCGATGGTCAGCACCGGGATCACCGGCGAGAGGCGCATGACGCGCTCGGGGCTGGTCATGGTCGGCTCCGGAGTCAGAGGGCGGCGGCGTTGAGCATAGCCGAGGCGCCGTGCTCGGCGCTGTCGGCCCCCGCGCGCATGAAGGCGAAGAGCTCGCGGCCGAAACCAGGCTCCACGGCGGGCGCGCCGACCGGCGTCCGCGTAGCCCATTCGGCGGCGTCGACGAGCGCCGAGAGCTCTCCCCGACGGGCGCACAGGCGGATCATGTCGCCGTCGCGGAGGCGGGCGATCGGACCGCGGTCGGCCGCCTCGGGCGTAACGTGGATGGCGGCGGGCACCTTGCCGGAGGCGCCGGACATGCGTCCGTCGGTGATCAGAACGACCGTGTGGCCCTTGTCCTGCAGCACGCCGAGCGCCGGGGTCAGCTTGTGCAGCTCAGGCATGCCGTTGGCGCGCGGGCCCTGGAAGCGGACCACCACGGCGACGTCGCGGTCGAGCTCGCCGGCCTGGAAGGCCGCGACGACCTCGTCCTGTTCGGCGAACACGCGGACGGGCGCTTCGAGGGTCCAGCGCGATTCGTCGACGGCGCTGGTCTTGAAGATCGCCCGGCCGAGATTGCCGGCCACCAGGCGCATACCGCCCTCGGGTCGGAAGGGATCGGTAGCCGGGCGCAGCATGTCGCGGTCCGCGGGGACGGCCGGCGGATCGACCCAGCTCACGGCCTCGCCGGATAGCGTTGGGCGGCGAGCGAAATCGGCCAGGGACGGCGCGCCGGCGGTCAGCACATCGCCGTGCAGCAGGCCCGCCTCCAGCAGGGTTCCGATCACGAAGCCTATCCCGCCCGCGGCCTCAAACTGGTTCACATCGCCGGGACCGTTCGGATAGACGCGCGCGATCAGCGGCGAGACGGCCGAAAGCCGGTCGAGATCCTCCCAGTCGATGATGACGCCGGCCGCGCGGGCGATCGCCGGCAGGTGGATGGCGTGGTTGGTCGAGCCGCCGGTGGCCAGCAGCGCGACCGCCGCGTTGACGATCGCCTTCTCGTCGACGACGCGCCCGATCGGGCGATAGTCGTTCCCGCCCCAGCCGATCTCAGAGAGGCGATGGACGGCAGCGCGGGTCATCGCCTGGCGCAGCCGGGTTCCGGGATTGACGAAGGCGGCCCCCGGAATGTGCAGGCCCATGGCCTCCATCATCACCTGGTTGGAGTTGGCGGTGCCGTAGAAGGTGCAGGTGCCGGCGCCATGATAGGCGGCCGCCTCGGCTTCCAGCAGTTCGTCGCGGCTGGCCTTGCCCTCGGCGAAGAGCTGGCGCACCCGCTGCTTCTCGCGGTTGGCGATGCCCGACGGCATGGGCCCGGCCGGAACCAACAGCATCGGCAGCTGGCCGAAGCGCAGGGCGCCGATCAGAAGGCCTGGCACGATCTTGTCGCAGATTCCGAGCAGCAAGGCGCTCTCGAACATGGCGTGGGTCAGGGCCACGGCCGTCGACAGGGCGATGGCGTCGCGGCTGAACAGCGACAACTCCATGCCCTTCTGGCCCTGGGTGACGCCGTCGCACATGGCCGGCACGCCGCCGGCGACCTGGGCGGTGGCCCCGACCTCGCGGGCGAACAGCTTGATCCGCTCGGGATAGCGTCCGTACGGCTGGTGGGCCGACAGCATGTCGTTGAATGAGGTGACGACGCCGATGTTCATCGCCCGTCCGGCCCGGATGGCGGCCTTGTCTTCGCCGGAGGCGGCGAAGCCGTGGGCGAGGTTGCTGCAGCTGAGACGAGGGCGGTCGCCGCCTCGGTCGCGCTCGGCGGCGATGAAGTCGAGATAGGCCGCACGCGTCGTCTTCGAACGCTCCTGGATCCGTGCGGTGACCCTGGCGATTTCGGGATGAAGGCCGCTCATTGCCACTTGATCCTACTCCCGCCTCAGCAGCTTTTCGTTCAGCGTCGTGCCCCACCAGGCGGCTTTGAAATCGGCCTTGATAGCCACTGGGTCATAGGCCGGGCTCTGCACCCACTCCACGAAGCTTTGGCCTGCGGGCTCGCCCTCGGTGAGGTAGCGTTCGAAGATGTAGTCCAAAACGCCGGTCAGGCCTGCTTTCATGTGTAGATATCGGGGAGAGAGTTGGCTGAGGGCTTCGCGAATGCTCTGGCCCTGGCGGAAGTGTTTGTAGAACACCGCCATGATGCCGGCCCGGTCGGCCCCCGACTTGCAGTGCATCAGAGCCGGATAGCGCACGGTTTCGAACAGGTCGCGGGCCCCAAGCACCTTCTCGGCTGTCGGCACGTCGCGCGAGGCGATGACGAAGTCGACCAGCTCCAGGCCGAGCCGCTTGCAGGCGTCGACCTCCATGGCGCGGAAGCTGGTCTCAAACCCGCCGCGCAGATTGATGATCGTCTTGATCCCGCGGTCCTTCCAGGCCTTGAGCTGGAAGGGCCATGGCTGGTTGGTGCGCACCAGTTCGTCGCTGATCCAATGGGCGTTGGAGAACGCCAGGCGCAGATAGGCGTGGTCATTCCACAGGTGGTCCGCGGTCGTGCGCAGACGCCCGCGGGGCGTGGAGAGATCGAACTTCGACAAGAGAGGCTTTCTATTCCTTACGCGTGAAGAAGGCGTCGGCGGCCGCGCGCGACGCCTCCTTGCGGGCGAGCTGGGCGCGCGCCCGCTCGATCTCGGCGGTGAGGACCTCGATGCGCTCGTTGAGCTCCTCGACGCCGCAGAGCTCCAGGTCTTCCCTGGCGAGGTCGACGAGGGCCTGTCCGCGCGCGCGACGGGCGTCAGCCGGTTCATCGGTCATGGGCGGGTCTCCTTTGCCTTTCCCATGGGCGAGCGGCTATCTGAGGCCGCGCGGCCGTTCGCGCAAGTTGAGGGCGTGTTGATGACCGGACCGATGATGACCGCGATCGCCGTGGCGAAGGGCAAGGGGCCGGCGAGCTCGCTCCATCCCGTGCAGATTCACCGCCCCACACCCAGCGACGCCGAGATCGTCATCCGGGTGCGGGCCGCGGGGGTCAACCGTCCGGACATCCTCCAGCGCCTTGGCTTCTACCCGCCCCCGCCCGGCGCGCCAGGGACCCTCGGGCTGGAGGTGGCCGGTGAAGTGGTTCATCCGGCGGGCCGTTGGCATGAGGGCGACAGGGTCTGCGCTCTGCTGGGCGGCGGGGGCTATGCCGAGTTCGCCGCGTGCGACGCCCGCCACGCCTTGCCGATTCCGGCAGGACTTTCCTTCGTCGAGGCCGCCGCCCTGCCGGAGACGGTGTTCACCGTCTGGGCCAATCTTTTCGAGCAGGGCGGCCTGCAGGCGGGCGAGACGGCCATGATTCACGGCGCCACCTCCGGCATCGGCGTCGCCGCCATCCAGATGGCCAAGGCCGCTGGCGCCCGCGTGATCGCCACCGCGCGCGGGGCCGCCAAGGCAGCCGAAGCCAAGGCGCTCGGCGCCGATATTGTCGTCGACGCCAGCACGGAGGATTTCGCCGCCGTCGCCGAGAACGCCGGCGGCGCGGACGTGATCCTCGACATGGTCGCGGGGGCCTATTTCCCCAAGAATCTCGACGCCCTGCGCGTCGGCGGGCGGCTGGTCCACATAGCTTCTCAGGGCGGCAACATCGTCGAACTGCCGATCCTGAAGATCATGCAGAAGCGGCTCGTCATCACCGGATCAACACTGCGGCCCCGCCGCGCGGACGAGAAGGCGCGTCTGGCCGCCGAGGTCGAGCGGGTGGTCTGGCCGTGGATCGCGGAGGGTCGCGTCAAAGCGGTCATCGACCGAGTGTTTCCCTTGGCTGACGCCGCCGGCGCTCACGCCTATCTGGATTCAGGAGCGCACGTCGGCAAGGTCGTGCTGGAGGCCTGACAGCCTGCGCCCTCGGGGCGAAAAATTGTGACCGCCGGGGCCGCTCCCTCTTGCGTCGACGGCCGAATGCGGGTTTTTGGCCGGCGGGCCACGCCCTCCCAACGGGGCGCTGCCCATCTGTAAGGATGGGAGACATCGCTATGACACCCCTCGCCAAGCCGGCCATGCGGCCGGCGCGCCCGCACTTCTCTTCCGGCCCCTGCGCCAAGCGCCCGGGCTGGAGTCCCGAAACCCTCAGCGCCGCTATTCTCGGACGCTCGCATCGTTCGAGCCCCGGCAAGGCTCGCCTGAAGGCCGCTATCGACCAGACGCGCGCCGTGCTGGGCGTGCCGGCCGACTATCTGATCGGGATCACGCCCGGATCGGACACCGGCGCGGTGGAAATGGCCCTGTGGTCCCTGCTCGGGCCGCGCCCCGTGCAGGTGCTGGCCTTCGAGTCCTTCGGCAAGGATTGGGTCACCGACGTCGTCAAACAGCTGAAGCTGGACGCCAAGGTGATCGAGGCGCCCTACGGCCGTCTGCCGGACCTCGCCAAGGTGCGCGGCGACGCCGATCTGGTGTTCACCTGGAACGGCACCACTTCCGGCGTGCGCGTGCCCAACGGCGATTTCATCGCCGCCGATCGCGCCGGCCTGACCATCTGTGACGCCACCAGCGCCTGCTTCGCCCAGGCGCTCGATTGGGCCAAGCTCGATGTCGTGACCTTCTCTTGGCAGAAGGCCCTCGGCGGCGAGGCGGCGCACGGGGTGTTGATCCTCTCGCCGCGCGCGGTGGCAAGGCTGGAAAGCCACACGCCCGCCTGGCCGATGCCCAAGCTTTTCCGCATGACCAAGGGCGGCAAGCTCAACGCCGAGATTTTCGAGGGCGCGACCATCAACACACCGTCGATGCTGTGCGTGGAGGATTACCTCGACGCCCTGCGCTGGGCGGCGTCCATCGGCGGCCTGGCCGAGCTGAAGGCCCGCGCCGACGGCAATCTCGCCGTGCTCGAAGGCTGGGTCGCCAAGACCTCCTGGGTGGCGTTCCTCGCCGAGGATCCCGCCAGCCGGTCCAACACCTCGGTTTGCCTGAAGGTGGTCGACCCGGCCGTGACCTCGCTGCCGGCCGATGGCCAGGCGGCCTTCGCCAAGCGTCTGGCCCAGTTGCTGGAAAAGGAAGGCGTGGCCCTCGATATCGGCGGCTACCGCGACGCCCCGCCGGGGCTTCGCGTGTGGTGCGGCGCGACGGTGGAGCGCGATGATCTCGAAGCGCTCACGCCGTGGCTCGACTGGGCCTTCGCCGAGACCGCCGCCGAACTCCTGCCGGCCTGACAGTTCGCCCCTCCCTCCCCTCCCCCTTGTGGGGAGGGTGGACCGCGCGTCAGCGCGGGACGGGTGGGGCGCATCAGGCCAAGAACCCCACCCCGGACGGCTTCGCCGTCTCGACCCTCCCCATGAAGGGGAGGGGGCCATAGCAAGGACCTCACCCATGACCCCCCGCGTCCTCATCGCCGATTCCCTGTCCCCCGCCGCCGTGGAGATCTTCCGCCACCGCGGAGTCGACGCCGACGTGAAGGTCGGCCTCACCAAGGAAGAGTTGCTCGCCGTGATCGGCGACTACGACGGCCTAGCCGTCCGTTCGGCCACCAAGGCGACCAAGGAAGTGATCGCCGCCGCCGGGCGCCTCAAAGTCATCGGCCGGGCCGGCATCGGCGTCGACAATGTCGATATTCCCGCCGCCACCGCCGCCGGGATCGTGGTGATGAACACGCCGTTCGGCAATTCCATCACAACCGCCGAACACGCCATCGCCATGATGTTCGCCCTGGCGCGCCAGCTTCCCGCCGCCGACGTCTCCACCCAGGCCGGAAAATGGGAGAAGAACCGCTTCATGGGCGTGGAACTCTACGCCAAGACCCTGGGCCTGATCGGCGCCGGCAATATCGGCTCGATCGTCGCCGACCGGGCCAACGGCTTGAAGATGAAGGTCGTCGCTTACGATCCCTTCCTGTCCCCAGAGCGGGCGGTGGAGATCGGCGTCGAGAAGGTTGAACTGCCGGAGCTTCTGGCTCGCGCCGACATCATCAGCCTGCACACCCCGCTCACCGACAAGACTCGCAACATCCTCTCCGCCGAGGCCCTGGCGGCGACCAAGAAGGGGGTGTTGATCGTCAACTGCGCGCGCGGCGGGCTCGTCGACGAAGAGGCGCTGCGCAAGGGCCTCGACGACGGCCACATCGGCGGCGCGGGCTTCGACGTCTTCATCGAAGAGCCGGCCAAGGCCAATGTCCTGTTCGGCGCGCCAGGTTTCGTGGCCACGCCCCACCTGGGCGCCTCCACCAGCGAGGCGCAGGAAAACGTCGCCCTGCAAGTCGCCGAGCAGATGAGCGACTATCTGCTGACCGGGGCCGTCTCCAACGCCCTCAACAGCCCCTCGGTCACCGCCGACGAGGCGCCGAAACTGAAGCCCTACATCGCGCTCGCCGAACGTCTGGGGTCGTTCGCCGGCCAGATGGTCGACGTCGGCCTCAAGGGCGTCGACGTGGCCTTCGAAGGCGAGGTGGCGGGCCTCAATGTGCGCCCGTTGGCCGCCGCCGCCCTGGCTGGCGTCATGCGGCCCATGCTGGCGGAGATCAACATGGTCTCGGCCCCGGCGGTGGCGCGCGAGCGCGGGGTCACCGTCTCGGAGTCGCGCCAAGACCATTCGCCGATCTATGAGAACCTGATGCGGATCACCGTGCAGACCGAGATGGGCCGCCGCTCATTCGCCGGCACCGTTGTGGCGGGCGCGCCGCGCATCGTCGAGGTCAAGGGCATGGACCTGGAGAGCGCCTTCGCGCCGGCCATGCTCTATGTGAACAACCTCGACAAGCCGGGCTTCATCGGCGCCCTGGGCGCGTTGCTGAGCGAGGCCGGCGTCAATATCGCCACCTTCAACCTCGGGCGCGTGGCGGCCGGCGACGACGCCATCGCCCTGGTCGGCGTCGATCAGGCGCCGGACGACGCGCTCATCGCCAAGATCCGCGCCCTACCGCATGTAAAGGAAGCGCGGGCGTTGAGGTTCTAGCCGCTCACCCGTCGTAGAAGAACATCGGGTGCAGGCCGATCAGGCGGCGTTCGCGCTCGGTCTCGGCGCGGGCGGCGGCTTCGGGCGCGATGTGGTTCACCTGGTCGGTGGTGTGGATGCGCTGGGCGATGTCGCGGCGCGCATAGTGGCACTGCAGGAAGAACCGCCCGAACTCGGGCTCGGCTGGCGTGCCGCGATGCCAGATGTCGGAGACGAAGGCGATGGCGTCGCCCGCCTTGGCCGGCAGCGTCACCGCCGCGCGACCTTCGTAGGACAGGGCCATGCCCTGCTCGTCGGCGTCGCGGGGCGGCATGCGGCCGGACCGGTGCGAGCCTGGAATCACCGCCGTCGGACCGGCTTCCGGTGGGCAGTCGATCAGGAAGAGGTGAACGCCGACAGCGAATACGGGGTAGGGGATCGCCTCCGGCCAGGCGACGCCGGCTGGGCGAGGAACGTGCGGTCCGGCGTCGATATGCCAGCGTCCGCCCTGGTGTCCAGCCGGGTTGCGCCAAGCGGTGTTGGCGATGATGTGGCAGTCTTCGCCCAGCAGAGGCTCGAGCGCGTCGAGAATGGCGCGGTTGGCCACGGCCTTCTGCGCCAGGGGCGAGCGGTTGAATATGGCGTAGCGCCACTCGCCCTTCTGGTCTCGCTCCCGGTCGGGCGGCGATGACTCGTAAACGGCGGCGATCTCGTCGCGGAGCGCCGCCGTCGCCTCAGCATCGAGTACGCCCGGGAGATGGGCGTAGCCCTCGCGCTCCAGGTGAGCGGCGACCTCGGGCGCCGGCTCCTTGCGCAGGACCAAGTTGCCGTATCGGCGGGAGATCATGCGGTGAGTATGGCCCGTCCGGAGCGGCGATCAAGCGGGCGGGTTACGTCCGCTGGGTTGCCCCCACGGGAGGATTGCCTCCGGCGCGATCTTCCCTCATGTCCGGGATCGAACCGCGCGGCCCCGAGCCGCGCCGAACCGGGAGGAAGGGCAGGATGTTTTCGCACATCATGATCGGAACCAGCGATCTCGAACGGGCCAAGGCCTTCTATGACAAGGTGCTGGGCGCGCTCGACGTGCCGCCCGGGTTCGTCGATCGCCACCGCATCTTCTACCGCACCCCGACCGGCGTGTTCGGAGTGTCGCTGCCCATCAACGGCGAGCCGGCCACCTTCGCCAACGGGGGCACCATCGGCTTCGCCTGCAACTCGCCTGAGCAGGCCGATGCGTGGCACGCGGCCGGCGTCGCCGCTGGCGGGACGACCTGCGAGGATCCCCCAGGCGTGCGCGAAGGCGCCACTGGCAAGATGTATCTGGCCTATCTGCGCGATCCCGATGGCAACAAGCTCTGCGGCCTGCACCGGATGAACTGACTCACCAGGCGTCCACGAACCGGCGCCTCGGCGCGTGGCGGGGGCGGCACGCTTTCAGGCCGTCGACGATCCAGCGGCGCGTGTCGGCCGGGTCGATGACCGCGTCGATCTCCAGGCTGGCGGCGACGTTGATCGCCTTGCCGCGGGCGTAGAGGGCGCCCAGCAGCTTGTCGAAGAGGGCCTGCTTAGCCTCCGGGTCGGTCTCGGCTTCCAGTTCGCGCCGGTAGCCCAGGCGCACCGAGCCCTCCAGGCCCATGCCGCCGAACTCGCCGGTCGGCCAGGCGGCGCAGAAGACGGGCGCCAGGGTCGAGCCGCCGGCCATGGCCTGCGCGCCCAGGCCATAGGCCTTGCGCAGAACCACGGCGAACATCGGCGTGCCCAGCCGGGCGGCGTTGATGAACAGACGCGAGGTCTTGCGCACGGCCGCCTGGGCCTCGCTCTCCGGCCCGACCATGAAGCCCGGGGTGTCGATGAGCGAGACGACCGGCAGGTCGAAGGCGTCGGCGAGCTGGAAGAGGCGCGATCCCTTGTCGGCGCCGTCGCAGTCCACCGCGCCGCCCAGGTGCTTGGGGTCGTTGGCGATCAGAGCGACCGGTCGCCCTTCCATGCGCGCCAAGCCGGTGATGACGCCGGGGGCGAAGGCGGGTCGCAATTCGAGGAACGAGGCCTCGTCGACCAGGGTCTCGATCACCGCGCGCACGTCGTAGACCCGCAGCCGGTTTTCCGGGATGGCGCGGCGCAGGCCGCGCTGGTCGGCCACGGTCCAGCCGCCCGTCGGCCCCTGGAAATAGGACAGGGCCCGTTTGGCCAGCCGGGTGGCGTCGGCTTCGTCCTCGGCCAGGAGGTCGACGACGCCGTTGACCGTCTGCACGGCCATGGGGCCGATCTCCTCGGGCGCGAAGACGCCGAGCCCGCCGCCTTCGATCATCGCCGGTCCGCCCATGCCGATGTTGCTGGTCTTGGTGCAGATCAGGATCTCGGAGAGGCCGGCGAAAGAAGCGTTGCCGGCGAAGCAGCGGCCGGAGACGATGGCGATCTTGGGCACGAGGCCGGCCAGCCGTGCGAAGGCCGTGAAGCTGGGCGTCGCCAGGCCGGAGGCGCCGACCCCGTCGGTGTCGCCTGGCCGTCCGCCGCCGCCCTCGGCGAACCACACCACCGGCAGTTCCTCTTTCTCGACCAGCTCTAGCAGGCGGTCGGTCTTGAGGTGGTTCATGTGGCCCTGGGTGCCGGCGAGCACGGTGAAATCATAGGCCAGGGCGGCGCAGCGGGCCCTGTCCTCACCGACCAGCGCGCCGTTGACCCGCGCCAGGCCGCAGATGAGGCCGTCGGCGGGACTCATCCGCTTGAGCTCTTCCTCCGAGCGGCGCCGGCGCTGGGCGGCGAGGGCGAAGGCGCCGTATTCCAGGAAGGTTCCCGGATCGACCAGGTCGTCGATGTTCTCGCGGGCGGTGCGCTGGCCGCGGGCGCGACGCCGCTCCACCGCCTCGGGGCGGGCGTCGTCGCCCAGAAGTCGCCAGCGCTCCCCCACCTCGGCGAGGTCGGGCCGGATGAAATCGAGATCGACCTCGCCTTCGTCGTCGGCCTCCGCATGGGCCACGTGCTCGGGCGTGATGAAGGCGACCGGCTGCCCCTTGGCGACCACCTCACCCTTGTGGGCGGCCAGGGCGGCGATGCGCCCGGCGACAGGCGCGGCCAGCACATGCTCCATCTTCATGGCTTCGAGGATCGCCACCGTCTGGCCCTGGCGCACGAGGTCGCCGGGCTCGACCTCGAAGGCGCCGACAGTGGCTTGCAAGCCGGCGACGACCGCCTCCGTTCCGGGCGGCGTCTCGACGGATGGTTTCAACGGCGTCGGAACATCGGCGGCCATGACCAGCGCCCGGCCGGGCAGGGTGGCGGCGACCGCGATCAGCTCGGCCGCGTGGGCGTCGATGAAACGCGTGGTCGCCTGGCCTGATACTACCTCCGGCCGCGCCAGGAGGGCGCGCAGCAAGCCGATGTTGGTCTCCACGCCCTCGATGCGGAATTCGCCGAGCGCACGCGCGGCCCGAGCCGCGGCGCGTTCGAGACTGGGCGCGACGCAGATGACCTTGGCCAGCAGGGAGTCGAAGTCGGGGCTGGTAGCGTAGCCGGCCCAGCCGTAGCCGTCGACGCGCACGCCGGGACCGGAGGGAGGTTCATAGGCGGTCAGGCGCCCGCCTTCCGGCGTCACCGAACCGTCGGGGTTCAGCGTCTCAAGATTAACCCGCGCCTGGATGGCCACGAAGCGGGGTTCGGGCGTGGCGGAGAGGCCGATGTCGGAGAGGCTGTCGCCGGCGGCGAGGCGGATCTGGGCCTGGACGAGGTCGAGGCCCGTCGCCTCCTCAGTCACCGTATGTTCCACCTGCAGCCGGGCGTTGGCCTCGATGAAAAAGACCTCGTCGTTGGACTCGTCCAGCAGGAACTCGATGGTGCCGAGATTGCGGTAGCGGACTGCGGCGGCCACGGTCGTGGCGGCGTCGTAGAGGCGCTCGCGCAGGGCCGGGTCGAGATTGGGCGCGGGCGCTATCTCTATGATCTTCTGATGCCGGCGCTGCAGAGAGCAGTCGCGATCGCCCACGGCGACGACGCCAGTGCGACCGCCGGCGATCTGCACCTCGATATGCCGGGCCCGCTCGATCAGTCGCTCGGCGTAGAGCCCGCCGTCGCCGAAGGCGGCCAGGGCTTCGCGCGCGGCCGACGCATAGGCCGCCGCGATCTCGCCGGCTTCGCGCACCATGCGCATGCCGCGGCCGCCGCCGCCGGCGAGGGCCTTGATCATCATCGCCGCGCCGTCCGGCAGGCTGGCGAAGAAGGCTTCGAGATCGGCCTGACTGGCCGGTCCGTTCACACCCTCGATCACCGGAACGCCGTGGCGGGCGGCCAGCGATCGGGCGCGCGCCTTATCGCCCAGGATCTCCAGCGCCTCGGGCGCGGGCCCGATGAAGATGAGGCCGGCGACTATGCAGGCGCTGGCGAAGGCGGCGCTTTCGGAGAGGAAGCCATAGCCCGGATGAACGGCGTCGCAGCCGGCCGTTTTGGCCGCCTCGATCAGAGCTTCGATGTCGAGATAGCCTGCAGCGCCCGCGCCCGGCAGCGACTGGGCGCGGTCGGCGGCCTTGACGTGCAGCGAGCCGCCGTCTCCGGCGGCGAATACTGCGGTGGTGGCGATGCCGAGCTCGCCGGCGGCCCGGGCGATGCGGATGGCGATCTCGCCGCGATTGGCGATCAGGATGTGCTGGATGGGCATGCGACTTCTTTAGAACGCGTCGCCCGGCCGCCATAGGTGGGAATGGAGCTCAGGCCGCCTCCGCCCTGGCGATGTCGACCCCGTCCTCGGTCGCCGAGTTGGCAAGCCGGTCCTGTTCGTCTGGCGCAAGCTTTAGCCGGCGGCTTCGGCGGCCAGCAGGGCGTCGAAATAGGCGATGGTCTTGGTGAGGCCGTCGCGCAGGGGCGTGCTGGGGGCCCAACCGAGCTTGGCTCCGGCCTGGGAAATGTCGGGTTGGCGCTGCCGGGGATCGTCCTGGGGCAGGGGCCGATGGACGATCGGTGACTTACTTGCGGTCAGCTCCAGCACCAGCTCGGCGAGTTCGAGCATGGTCGATTCATGAGGATTGCCGAGATTGATCGGCCCGGTGACCTCGTCGGAGGTCGCCATCAGGCGCATCAGGGCGTCGACCAGGTCGTCCACATAGCAGAACGAGCGCGTCTGGGCGCCGTCGCCATAGATGGTGATCGGCTCGCCCTTGAGCGCCTGAACGATGAAATTGGACACCACCCGTCCGTCGCCCGGATGCATATGGGGGCCGTAGGTGTTGAAGATCCGGGCGACCTTGATGCGCAGCCGGTGCTGTCGCCAGTAGTCGAAGAACAGGGTCTCGGCGCAGCGCTTGCCCTCGTCGTAGCAGGAGCGCGAGCCGATCGGGTTCACATGCCCCCAGTAATCCTCGGTCTGGGGATGGACGTGCGGATCGCCATAGACCTCGGAGGTGGACGCCTGGAGGATCCTGGCCCTCACCCGCTTGGCGAGACCCAGCATGTTGATGGCGCCGTGGACGCTGGTCTTGGTGGTCTGCACCGGGTCGTGCTGGTAGTGCACCGGACTGGCCGGGCAGGCCAGGTTGTAGATCTCATCGACCTCCACATAGAGCGGGAAGGTCACGTCGTGGCGGACGACCTCGAAGGCCTTGTCATCCATGAGTTCCAGGATGTTGTTCTTCGAGCCGGTGAAGAAGTTGTCGACGCAGATGACGAAATAGCCGCCCTCGAGCAGACGCCGGCACAGGTGCGAGCCGATGAACCCCGCCCCGCCCGTCACCATCGCCGTCTTGCGCGTCGTCATGAATTCCCCCGAATCCGCGGCTCGTGGCCGCTGGTTCTCCGAGCCTAGGACAATCGCGCCGCCGCGCCCAGCGCTTGACTCTCTGTGTTCCGAGACTAGAACAAAAAGAGAACAAAGGATATCTCAATGTCGCGCGCGGCGCGTCTCAAGGCGGTGCGGGCCAGCCTCGCCATTCTCGAAGGCTCGGCGGGGCGTCCGACCTTGCCCTTCGGCGACGCACGCGTGGACGATCGCCTGCCCGGCGGTGGCCTGCCGCTGGGGCGTTGGCACGAGGCGGCTGGAGAGGGGATGGAAATCGAGACGGCCGCGGCGGCCTCCGCCTTCGTCGCCGCCCTCGCCACGCCGCTCGCCGACCGCGGCGAGGTGGTGTGGATCATGCGCCGCGACGATCTCTACGCGCCGGGCCTCGCCGGCCTCGGCTTTCCGGCCGAGCGCCTCATCCAGGTATGTGTGCGGGACGAGACGGCCGCCTTGGCCGCCCTGGAGGATGCGCTCGGCGCCCCCGGCGTCGTCGCCGCCATCGGCGAGGCGGAGAGCCCCGATCTCATTGCCGGGCGGCGGCTGCAGCTGGCCTGCGAGCGCCATGGGGCCACGGGTTTTCTCATTCACCGGCGGCTGTTCGGCGGCGAGACGCGGGGCAGGGGCTCGGCGGCGGCCACGCGCTGGCGGATCGCTTCGGCGCCCAGCGAGCCGGCGCCGGGAGAACCGGGCCTGGGCGCGCCGCGCTGGCGGGTGAGCCTGGAGCGCTGCCAGGGCGGTCGCCCGGGAGATTGGATCATGGAGAAGAGCGATGGCCCGCTTTCTTTGCGCGTGGTCGCCGAACTGGGCGATCGCCAATTGGACGCGCCGCAACCCTGGCGACGGCTCGCGGGGTGAGGCGTTCGCCCTCGTGGCGACCGAGCGCGGCATGCGACGTCTGGCCGCCGTGGACGCGGGCGCTGCGGCCCTCGGTCTCTTTACCGGCCAGAAGGCGACGGACGCGCTGGCCCTGGCGCCCGAACTCACCCTCGCCGACGCCGATCCGGAGGCGGACGCCCGGGCGTTGCGGGCGCTCGCCGACTGGTGCGCCAGGTTCTCTCCCGCCGTGGCCATGGACCCGCCCGACGGCCTCTTCCTCGACATCACCGGTGTCGACCACCTGTGGGGCGGAGAGGCGGCGATGATGGACGATTTCGTGGGCCGCCTGGCGAAAGACGGCCTGCCGGTCCGCGCCGCCGTGGCAGGCTCGCCCGGCGCCGCCTGGGCGCTAGCTCATTTCGGCCAGGGCCGGATCGTCGCCTCGGACGCGGAGCCTCTCTGGCCCTTGCCGGTGGCCGCGCTCAGATTGTCGCCGGCCGACGCCACCCAGATCGCCCGCCTAGGCCTGCGCTCCATCGGCGCCCTGGCCGCCTTGCCACGCGATCAACTCGGCCGTCGGTTCGGGCCGGACGTGATGCGTCGGCTGGACCAGGCGCTCGGCCGCGGCGGCGAGGCCCTGGCGTTCCGCCGCCCGCCCAATCCCTGGTTCGCCCGCGCGGCCTTCGCAGAGCCGATCAGCGTGCCGGAGGATCTGGCCCGCGCCTGCGGCGACATCGTCGAGCGCCTCTGTGCGCGGCTGGAAGCCGAGGGCCGTGGCGCGCGGCGCTTCGACCTGGCCTTCCATCGCCTGGACGGCGCGGCCGAGCCGCTTACCGTCGGCCTGGCGTTGCCGGGGCGCGATCCGGCGGCCGTGACGCGCCTGTTCCTGCCACTCCTGGAGCGGGTCGATCCGGGCTTCGGGATCGACGCTGTCACGCTCGGCGCGCGAGAGGTGGAGACGCGCGCGCCGTCGCAGGCGGATCTCCACGCGGAGCAAGGGGGAAGGGAGAGCCTCGCCCCGCTGGTCGACCGCCTGACCAACCGCCTGGGCGAGACCGCGGTGTGGCGCGCAGAGGCCTTTCCCAGCCATGCACCCGAACGGGCGACACGACGCCGCCCGGCGCTATCGCCGCCCACGAACACCGGCTGGGACGTGGCGCGACCCCGGCCCCTGCGCCTCTTCCCCCGTCCCGAACCGGTGGAGGTGGTCGCGCTCGTCCCCGACGATCCGCCGGTGCTGTTCCGCTGGCGTGGGACGGCGCATCGGGTGCGCCGCGCCGAGGGTCCCGAACGCCTGGGCGAGGAGTGGTGGCGCCGGCCGTTCGACCGGGCCGACCCGCAAAAGGCGCGCGACTACTACCAGGTGGAGGACGAGGCGGGAGCCAGGTTCTGGTTGTTCCGCGTCGGGCTCTACGACGCCGCCGCTCCCCCGAAATGGTGGCTGCACGGGCTGTTCGGGTGAACCCGTGACCTACGCCGAGCTTCAGGTCACGACTAACTACAGTTTCCTGCGGGGCGCATCGCATCCGGGCGAGTTGGTGACGACCGCCAAGGCGTTGGGCTTGGCGGCCATTGGCGTCGCCGATCGCAACACCCTGGCGGGGGTGGTGCGGGCCTGGGCCAAGGGACGGGAGATCGGTCAGAAGGTCCTGGCCGGGGCCCGCCTCGACTTCGCCGACCGGACGCCGAGCGTCCTCTGCTATCCCACCGACCGGGCGGCGTGGGGTCGGCTCACGCGCCTGCTGACGGTCGGCCAGCGCCGCGCGGCCAAGGGTGAATGCCATCTGACCTGCGCCGATCTTCTGGCCCACGGGGAGGGGCAGCTCGTGCTCGCGGTTCCCCCGGCGCGGCTGGACGAAGCCTTCGAGGCTGAGCTTGGCCGGCTCGGCGAAGCGTTTGCCGGCCGCGTCTGGCTCCTGGCGTCACGACCCTATGGCGGGCGCGATCTGAAAAGGCTGTGGGCTCTGGACGCGCTGGCCGAGCGCTGCGGTGCGCCCATGATTGCCGTCAACGATGTGCTCTATCACGGCCCCGAGCGCCGGGCCCTGCAGGATGTCCTCACCTGCGTGCGCGAGAAGTGCGCCATCGGCGAGGCCGGCCTGGCGCTCGAAGCCAACGCCGAACGACACCTGAAATCTCCCGCCGAGATGACGCGCCTATTCGCTGGGTGGCCGGCGGCGGTGGAGCGCACGCTGGAAGCGGCCGGCCGCATCGACTTCGACCTCGGCCAGCTACGTTACGAATACCCCGACGAGCCCGTACCGCCGGGTAAGACCGCCATCGCCCACCTGACCGACCTGGCCTGGGCCGGCGCGGCCTGGCGCTATCCGGAGGGGATTCCGGACAAGGTGAGCCGACTGCTCCACCACGAGCTCGCGCTCATCGAGGAGCTCAATTACCCTAATTATTTCCTCACCGTGCACGACATCGTCGCCTGGGCGCGCGAAGAGGGAATCCTCTGCCAGGGACGCGGTTCGGCCGCCAATTCGGTGGTCTGTTATTGCCTGGGCGTGACGGCGGTCGACCCCACCCAGCCCGACCACGATATGCTCTTTGCCCGCTTCATCTCGCGGGAGCGTGACGAGCCGCCGGACATCGACGTCGATTTCGAGCACGAGCGGCGCGAAGAGGTGATGCAATATGTCTATCGCCGCTATGGGCGCGAACGGGCGGCGATCTGCGCCACCGTGATCCACTACCGGCCGCGCAGCGCTATCCGCGATGTAGGCAAGGCGCTCGGCCTCACCGAAGACGTCACCGCGGCGCTGGCGGGCACGGTCTGGGGTAGCTACGGCGACGGCCTGCCGGACGATCACATCCGCCAGGCCGGCCTCGACCCACAGAGCCCGGAGATTCGCCGCGCCACCTCCTTGGCGGAGGCTCTGTTAGGCTTTCCCCGGCACCTCTCGCAGCACGTAGGCGGGTTTGTACTCACCAAGCGCCGACTGGATGAGACCGTCCCGATCGGCAACGCCGCCATGAAGGATCGCACCTTCATCGAGTGGGACAAGGACGACATCGACGCGCTGGGCCTGATGAAGGTCGATGTCCTGGCGCTCGGCATGCTGACCGCCATTCGCAAGGCCATGACCGCGCTCGGCATCGCCGAATTGGCCGACATCCCGAGCGACGATCCAGCGGTCTATGAAATGCTGTCGAGGGCTGACTCAGTGGGCGTGTTCCAGGTCGAGAGCCGCGCCCAGATGTCGATGCTGCCGCGCTTGAAGCCCCGGCGCTTCTACGACCTCGTCATAGAGGTGGCGATCGTGCGGCCTGGGCCCATTCAAGGCGATATGGTCCATCCCTATCTCCGTCGCCGCGACGGCCTGGAGAAAGTCGATTTCCCCAGCCCCTCGCCGGAACACGGTTCGGCTGATGAATTGAAAGACGTGCTTGGCAAGACCAAGGGCGTGCCGCTGTTCCAGGAACAGGCCATGCGGCTGGCCATCGAGGCGGCGAAGTTCACGCCCGAGGAGGCCAACGGCCTTCGCCGGTCGATGGCCACCTTCCGCAACCTTGGCGACGTGGGCGTCTATCGGACCAAGTTCGTCGAGGGCATGACCGCGCGCGGCTACGACGGCGAATTCGCCGCACGCTGCTTCCGCCAGATCGAGGGCTTCGGCTCCTATGGCTTTCCCGAGAGCCACGCGATCAGCTTCGCCAAGCTGGTCTGGATATCGGCCTGGATCAAGCACCACCGGCCCGACGCCTTTTGTGCGGCTTTGCTCAATAGCCAGCCCATGGGGTTCTACCAACCCGCCCAGCTTGTCCGCGACGCCCGCGAGCACGGTGTGGAAGTGCGCCCCGTCGACATCTTGGCAAGCGACTGGGACAGCACGCTGGAAGGGGGAGAGGAGGGGGGACTTCGCGCCGTGCGCCTGGGCCTGCGCCAGATCGGCGGGTTGCGGGAGGCGGAAGGCCAGCGGCTCGTGGAGGCGCGCGCGGCCGGCCCCCGAACCTTGCGCGAGATCGCCGCCCGGGCCGCGCTCTCGCGCCAGACGCTGGAGCTTCTGGCCGAGGCCGACACCCTGCGCTCGCTGGGTCTCGATCGGCGCCAGGGCCTGTGGGCGGTGAAGGGCCTGGGGCCCGAGGCGAAGGCCCGGACGGAGGCGCCGCTCCTGGCCCTCATGGGTCCGCCGGCCGAGACGCCGGCCGTGCTGCCGATCATGGCCCTCTCCACCCATGTGGACGAAGATTACCGCACCGCCGGCCTGTCCCTGAAGGCGCACCCCTGCGCCTTTTTCCGCACCTTGCTCACCGATCTGGGGGCGGTGACGGCGGCCCGCTTGAAGGATCTGCGCAACGGCGCCCGCGTCGCGGTCGGCGGCCTGGTGCTGGTCCGTCAGCAGCCCGGCACCGCCAAGGGCGTGGTGTTCGCCACCCTGGAAGACGAGACCGGCGCGGCCAACGCCGTGGTTTGGCCCGATGTTTTCAAGGCCAACCGGCGCACGGTGATGGCGTCACGATTCCTGGTGGTGCACGGGCGGCTGCAACGCGTGGGCGATGTGATCCACGTGGTCGCCGAACGCTTCACCGACCTCACCAGCCGCCTCGCGGATCTGCGCGAGGCCGAAGGCGTGGCCGTCACGCGGCTCCAGCGCAGCCGCGACTTTCACTGACCCCGCAGGTCAGCGTGACGTGGTCATGGTCGAGGGCACCCAGCCGCGGTTGCCGTTCTCGTCGTCCACCTCCATCCACACGCCATTGCGCTGGCCGGTGGGATAGAGCGTTGCGCCGGCGGCCACGCTGTAGACCACCTTGGAGGTCGCCGACGGACCGGCATGAACGCTGAGCGCCTGGGTCGTGCGCTGGCTGGCGGCCGGGGCGCTGGCTGCTTGAGCGCCAGGCTGCTGAGTCTGCATGTAGTGCACGAGATCGACAAAGGCGTTGAAGTAGGCGGCCATCACGACCTTGCCGATGTCGGTGCTGGTGTAGCTGCTGCCTTCCAGACCGCCGAAACCGGTCATACCGCCCAGGAAGCCGCCGCCGCCGAAGCCCCAATCGGTCTTTTTGGCCACGCCCTCGGCCACATAGAGCTGTTCGGTGGTCCGAGCATCCTCCAGCGTGATCAGGGTATGAGCTTCCTGCCGCTTGGTGTTGAGCCCGCCCGCCAGTGCGCCAAAGCCGCCGGGCACGAAGCCGCCCAGGACGCCGCCGACGTTGGTCCCGCCGGCGTTCCGGTTGGAATCGGCGATATCGGGGATGATGAAATAGTCGGCGGCGGCGATCTGACCATGACCCAGGTTGGAGCCGCGCTGGAGGTCTCCGGAACTGTTGAGGCCGGATTCGGTGTTTCGCATCGCCAGCCCCGCGTTGCGGTCGACGATCCTGAGGCACCCCGAACGCAGGGCGAAGAGCTTCAGCACCGACTCGGGGTTGGAGAGACCGAGGCCCGTCCACCAGTCGTGCTGTGGCTCTTCGATCGCCGCGCGGCCTAACGGCCGGTCGCAATGCGGCAGTTCGGGCGTCGACGCGTTCTTGGGAGGGTTCTTGTCCATCCCGTACTGCGCCAGGGCCGGCGCGGCCGGCCCCGCCAGGGCCAGAGACAACGCCGCCAACATGAGCTTGCGCATGAAAACCCCTCCCGTGAGGGATAGAAGCTTAGCCCCTAGCCACGCGGCGTCAACGGCTCAGCTTAGCGCAAGTCCTGGAAACGCTTGCCCTCGGCGACCAGCTTTTCCAGCAGAGCCGCCGGCTTGAATGCGTCACCCATGGCGCCCTCGAAGGCCGTCATCTTGGCCAGAACCCTATCAAGGCCGATCTGGTCGCCGTAGAACATCGGTCCGCCACGATAGAGCGGCCAGCCATAGCCGTTCTCCCACACCACATCGATGTCGGAGGCGCGGATGGCCTTGCCTTCCTCGAGGATCTTCGCCCCCTCGTTGATCATCGGATAGACGCACCGCTCGAGGATCTCCTCGTCAGAGATTTGGCGCGGATTGACGCCGGCCTTGGCCATGAAGTCCTGAATGATCCTTTCGGTCACCGGCGAGGGCTTGGCGTTGCGGTTCTCGTCGTAGTCGTAATAGCCGGCGCCGGTCTTCTGGCCGCGACGGTCCATCTCGCACAGCACGTCACGGATGGTCTCGCCTTTGGATTTCTCCTTCACCCAGCCGATGTCGAGGCCGGCCAGATCGCTCATGGCGAAGGGCCCCATGGGAAAGCCGAAGTCGTAGAGCACACGGTCGACGTCCCACGGCATGGCGCCTTCCATCACCAGCTTCTGGGCTTCGCGCTGGCGCTGGAAAAGCATGCGGTTGCCCACGAAGCCCGGCGTCACGCCGACCAGGACCGCGATCTTGCCGATCTTGCGGGCCAGCTTCATGCAGGTGGCGATCGCGCTTTTGGAGGTGTGATCGGCGCGGACGATCTCCAGCAGCTTCATAACATTGGCCGGCGAGAAGAAGTGCAGGCCGATGACCGCCTCGGGCCGGCTCGTTGAAGCGGCGATCTCGTCGATGTTGAGCGCGGAGGTGTTGGTGGCGAGGATGGCGCCTGGTTTGCAGATGGCGTCGAGCTTGCCGAACACGTCCTTCTTGATGTCCATGCGCTCGAACACCGCCTCAATGACAAGGTCGGCGTCCTTGAAGTCGCTGATGTCGAGCGAGCCTGTGATCAGACCCATTCGCTTTTCGACGTCAGCCGCCGTCAGGCCGCCGCGCGCGGCGGTGCGCTCATAGTTCTTGCGGATCACGGACAGCCCGCGGTCCAAATTCTCCTTGTTCGCCTCGACGATGGTTACCGGCACGCCGGCGTTGGCGAAATTCATGGCGATGCCGCCGCCCATGGTCCCGGCGCCCAGCACGCCGACAGCGTTCACCGGAATGAGCGGGGTGTCGTCGGGCACGTCGGGGATCTTGGCCGCCGCGCGTTCGGCGAAGAAGGCGTAGCGCTGGGCCGCGCTCTGCGGCCCGGTCATCAGCTCCATGAACAGGCGTCGTTCGATCTTGAGACCTTCGTCGAAGGGCTCGTTCACTGCCGCCTCGATACAGCGGATGTTGTATTCGGGGGCCAGGAAGCCGCGGAACTTGCGCGCATTAGCCTTGCGGAAATTCTCGAAGATTTCCGGATGGCCCCGAGCGGGGGTGACTTTGTCGTCGCGGTCGCGGACTCTCTTCAGCGGCCAGCCCTCGGCCACGACCTTGCGGGCGAAGGCGATGGCGCCCTCGCGCAGCTTGCCTTCCTCGACCAGTTCGTCGACCAGGCCCATCTCATGGCAAGCTTTGGCCGGCACGTGCGCGCCGCTGGTCATCATTTCCAGGGCCTTTTCCGCCCCGACGATCCGGGGCAGGCGCTGGGTGCCGCCGGCGCCCGGCAGCAGGCCTAGCGCCACCTCCGGCAGGCCGCAGCGCGCCGACGGAACGGCGACCCGGTAGTGGCAGCAGAGCGCCGTCTCCAGGCCCCCGCCCAGCGCCGTGCCGTGGATGGCGGCGATGATCGGCTTGGAGGCGTTTTCCATGCCGTCCATGACTTCCAGCAGGTTGGCGCCCTTCTGGGCGCCGCCGAACTCGGTGATGTCGGCGCCGGCGATAAAGGTGCGGCCTTCGCAGATGAGCACGAGCGCCTTGGCGCCCGCGTCGGCCAGCCCGGCCTTGACGCCTTCGGCGATGCCGTCGCGCACCGGGGCGGACAAAGCGTTCACCGGTGGGGAATTGAGGGTGATGACGCCGACATCGCCTTCCAGGGTGTAGTCGGTCACGGCGTTGAGCGCGGTCATGGGCGATTCCTCACTGGGCGCGGCGCATCGCCCGGCGGGCGCGCGGCCTGCAAATTCAAACGATCGTACTAAGCCGCACCGCCCAACCGGGCGTCAATGGCGCCGCCGCGTCAGCCTTTCAGCGCTTCGTAGGCGGGCAGGGTGAGGAATTCCTCGAACCGGTCCAACAGGCTCATCCGTGAAAAGATGCGGATCGCTTCGGGGAAGGCGCCGTCGGCGAAGCCGTACTGCCCCTGGCGCATGACGTTCATCTCTTCGGCGAGCAGGCCCTCGAAGAGCGCCGCCGTGACCGTTCGGCCGTCATCGAGCGTGGCGCCCTGCTGGATCCACTGCCAGATCTGGGCGCGGCTGATCTCGGCGGTCGCCGCGTCCTCCATGAGGTTGTAGAGCGGGACGGCGCCCCGGCCGCGTAGCCAAGCCTCGATGTATTGCACGCCGATGCGGATGTTTTCCCTGAGGCCCTGTTCGGTGCGCGCGCCCTTGTGAACCTCGAGCAAGTCGGCCTGGCCGACGGCGATGTCTTCGCGCAGGCGAGACAGCTGATTGGCCTCGGGCATCAGCCGGTCGAACACCTCCATGGCGACGGGCACCAGGTCGGGGTGGGCGACCCAAGTGCCGTCGTGGCCGTCGCCAGCCTCGCGCTCCTTGTCCGCGCGCACGCGGGCGAAGGCGGCCGCGTTGGCCGCTTCGTCGCCCTTGACGGGGATCTGCGCCGCCATGCCGCCCATGGCGAAGGCGCCGCGCCGATGGCAGGTCTGGATGAGCCTCAGGGAATAGGCGCGCAGGAAGGCCGATCCCATGCCCATCAGGGCGCGGTCGGGGGTGAGCGCCCAGGGCTGGCGGCCCAGGCGTTTGATGTAGGAGAAGATATAGTCCCAGCGACCGCAGTTGAGCCCGGCCATGTGCTCGCGCAGCTCGTAGAGGATCTCGTCCATCTCGAAGGCGGCCGGCAGGGTCTCGATCAGGACCGTGGCCTTGATGGTTCCCTCTGGCAGCCCGAGCGCCCGCTGGGCATGGACAAAGACATCGTTCCACAGCCGGGCTTCGAGATGGGACTCAAGCTTGGGCAGATAGAAATAGGGGCCGGTTCCCTGCGCAACCTGGGCCTTGGCGTTGTAGAAGAGGTAGAGCCCGAAGTCCGTGAGCGCACCCGACATGGTCTCGCCGTCGACGCGGATATGTCGTTCCGGCAGGTGCCAGCCCCGCGGGCGCACGATCAGCACCGCCGGATCGGGCTTCAGGGCATAGGACTTGCCGCTGGCCTTGTCCTTGAAGTCCAGCGTCCCGGCCCAACGGTCCTTCAGATTGATCTGACCGTCGATGATGTTGCGCCAGGTGGGCGAGGTGGCGTCCTCGAAGTCGGCCATGAACACCTTGGCGCCAGAATTCAGCGCGTTGATGATCATCTTGCGGTCGACCGGCCCGGTGATCTCGACCCGCCGGTCCTGCAGGTCAGCCGGGATGGGCGCGACCTTCCAGTCACCGTCGCGCACCACCTGGGTTTCGGCGAGGAAATCCGGCTTCTCGCCGGCGTCGAACCTCACCTGCCGCGTCTCGCGGGCGGCCAGCAGCTCGCGCCGACGCCCGTCGAACCGGCGGTGCAGGTCGCCGAGGAAGGCCAGGGCTTCGGGCGTTAGGATCTCCTGGGCGCGGCCGTCGACCGGACCCAGGATCTCGATCTTGGCGGCGTCCAGGATGTCCATCGCGATCAGGCCGCTTCGCGCGACCGCTCCTTGGCGAACTGCGCTTCTTCGGTGGAGTCGGCCAGCGCCGTGGTCGACGAGGCCCCGCCGGAGATGGTGAGGGCCACCTGGTCGAAGTAGCCGGTGCCGACCTCGCGCTGGTGGCGCGTGGCCGAATAGCCGGCCGCTTCGGCGGCGAACTCGCGTTGCTGCAGTTCGGAGTAGGCCGCCATTCCACGATCCTTGTAGCCGAGCGCCAGTTCGAACATGCCGTGGTTCAGGCTGTGGAAGCCGGCCAGGGTGACGAACTGGAACTTGTAGCCCATCGCGCCCAGCTCGCGCTGGAATTTCGCGATCGTGGCCTTGTCGATGTTCGCCTCCCAATTGAACGAGGGCGAGCAATTATAGGCCAGGATCTTGTCTGGATAGACCTTTTTCACCGCCTCGGCGAAGGCGCGCGCCTCGTCGAGGTTGGGGTGCGAGGTCTCCCACCACAAGGCGTCGGCGTGCGGCGCATAGGCCAGGCCGCGAGCGATGCAGTGGTCGAGGCCGGTTCCGTCCTTCAGGCGATAGAAGCCCTCCGGCGTGCGGCTGTCCTCGATGATGAACGGACGGTCGCGCTCGTCGACATCGGAGGTGATGAGCTTGGCCGATTCCGCGTCAGTGCGGGCGAAGACCAGGGTCGGCACGCCGCAGACGTCGGCCGCCAGGCGCGCGGCGGTGAGGTTGCGCACGTGCGCGGCGGTCGGGATCAAAACCTTGCCGCCCATGTGGCCGCACTTCTTTTCCGAGGCCAGCTGGTCCTCGAAGTGCACGCCAGCGGCGCCCGCCTCGATGAAGGCCTTCATGATCTCGAAGCTGTTGAGCGGGCCGCCGAAACCGGCTTCCGCGTCGGCGACGACGGGCACGAACCAGTCGCGCTTGGCGCCGCCCTCGGCGTGTTCGATCTGGTCGGCGCGCTGCAGGGTGCGGTTGATCCGCCGGCAGAGCTCCGGCGCGGCGTTGGCCGGATAGAGGCTCTGGTCGGGATACATGGCGCCGGCGGTGTTGGCGTCGGCGGCCACCTGCCAGCCGGAGAGGTAGATCGCCTTGAGGCCCGCGCGGGCCATTTGCATGGCCTGATTGCCGGTCACGGCACCCAGGGCGTTGATGAAAGGTTCTTCGTGGAGCGCCTGCCACAGCCGGTTCGCGCCGCGTTCGGCGAGCGTGTGAGCCACGGCGACGGAGCCGCGCAGCTTTTCCACCTCGGCCGGCGTATAGGGCCGCTCGATCCCCGCGAAACGTCCCGCCGGAGCGCCCGGAACCAGGGTGTCGAAACCAGACATCGGATATCTCCTCGAATAGCGTTCGGTCACGGCCCGTCGTGCCGCGGAGGCCCGTCCTAGTCCTGGCTCGTAGGTTCCGCCATAGGCCCGGTCGTCTAAAAGGCATGACTGTAAAATCACGACATTGTCATGTTTGTAAATTCATGACATCAAAGGCGTCATGGCCGTTGGAACCGAACGAAAACTCTTCCTTGGGGCGCGCCTGAAGCGCTTGCGTCGGGAGATCGGCCTCACCCAGGCGCGCATGGCGCAGGATCTCGATATCTCGCCTAGCTACCTTAATCACCTGGAGCGCAATCAACGGCCGCTGACCGCCCAGATACTGCTGAGGCTTGCGGATTCCTACGACATCGACCTGCGCGCGTTCTCAAGTGGCGAATCGGCGCCGTCGAAGGACCTCGGCGAGGTGCTGGTCGACCCGATCTTCCGCGATCTGGCCATTCCGCGTCACGAGATCGCCGAGGTGGCTGAGAACGCGCCGGGCGTTGCCGACGCGCTCGTGCGGCTCTATCGCGCCTTTTCCGATCGACAGAGATTCCCTCCTGCTGGCCCCCAGCACGGCGAGGCCGCCGAGCTGGCCCTCACGCCATCGGACTGGGTGCGGGACTATATAGAGAGCCAGCACAACTTCTTTCCCGAGCTGGACGAGATCGGCGAAGCGCTTTCGGGCGCGATGGATCCCGAGCCGCAGGACGTGAGCGCCGCCGTGGTCCGACGGCTGATGGAGCGGCACGGCGTACGCGTGCGCATCGCCCCACTGGAGGTGCTGCCGGACCAGCTGAGGCGGTTCGACCATCATCGGCGCCGCCTGATGCTGTCGGAACGCCTGGGCGCGCAGGGCCGCGCCTTCGCGGCGACCTATCAGCTGGCTTTGCTGGAGCACGGACCGGACATTGCCGCCCTGGTGGAGCGCGCGGCCCCTCCCGATTCGCCCACTGCCAATCTGTTGCGGGTGTCGCTGGCCAACTACCTCGCGGCGGCGATCATCATGCCGTACGAGGCGTTTCGGGCGACCTGCGAGACGTTGCGCTACGACGTCGATCTCGTGGCCCTGCGCTTCGGCGCCAGCTTCGAGCAGGTCGCGCATCGCCTGACCACGCTCTCGCGGCCGTCGGGCAGGGGCGTGCCGTTCTTCATGCTGCGCCTGGACGCGGCGGGAAACATCTCCAAGCGCTTCGGCGGCGCCGCCTTTCCATTCTCGCGCTTCGGCGGCGGCTGTCCCCGGTGGGCGATCCATGCGGTGTTCCGCACGCCAGGGCGCATCCTCACTCAGATCGTCGAGACGCCGGGGGGAGAGCGCTACTTCACCATTGCCCGCACCGCGCCGCGTGTGGCCGGGCCGCTGGCTGATGAAGACACCGAACTCGCTATCGGGCTCGGTTGCGAGCTGAAGTATGCGCCCCGCCTCGTCTACGCCCGAGGTCTCGACCTGGCCTCGCCGTCGGTGACCGAAATCGGCGCGGCCTGCCGGGTGTGCGAGCGTCCCGCTTGCCCGCAGCGCGCCGCCGAGCCCCTCGGCCGCACCCTGGCGGTCGACGATTTCTCAAAATCCGTGTCGTCCTATCCATTCGAGGTCGCATGAGGTCGGCCGCGAATTCCGAACAGGGCATTTTATTGCCGATTCCCGGCGATGCGAGGCGCGCCGCGCCCAATTCCGGCTTGCGTCGCCACGGCAACAGTTTGGAAATTCTTTCTCGACCAAAATGCGGCGGTGGTTGACGCCCTGTTCAACTTCGCTCAAGCCAGCATGAGCGATTTTGGGTAGTCGGGGGCCTCGCGTCCGCGTGCGCCAACTTTGGCAACGATCCCGCACCCATGCGGGACAGGGGAGAAACTGATGAAGCACCGCATTCTTCTGGCCACCTGCGCGGCGAGCGCGATCACTCTGGCGGCGCCTGGCGCGTTCGCCCAGGCGGCGGGGCCGCAGGCTCAGGCCACGACCACTCTCGGAGAGATCGTGGTCACTGCCGAGCGGCGCGAGGCCAATCTGCAGGATGTGCCGGAGTCGGTTACCGCGTTCACATCCAAGGACCGGAACCTGAAGGGCATCACAACCGTCCAGGATATGACCAATTTCACGCCGGGCTTCACCTATTCGAGCCAGCTGGACCGCCCGGCCATGCGCGGCCTGTCGCGCAACACCAACATCTATCTGGCGGACTCTTCGGTCGGCATCTACTACGACGACTTCTTCTCGAACTCGACCTTCCTGGTCGGCCGGGACGACATGCTCATCGACCAGGTGGAAGTCCTCCTGGGGCCACAGGGCACGCTTTACGGCCGCAACGCCATCGGCGGCCTGATCAATACGATCTCGAAGAAGCCGACGGACGAGTTCGAGGGCGAGATGCGGGTGATCGCCGGGAACTACGGCTACACCAAGGTCGAGGGCACGATCGCCGGACCGCTGGCGCCGAACCTCTCCTTCCGCCTCAGTGCTTACGACGACAACCAGAACAATGGCTGGTTGCGCAACGTCGCGCCCGGCATGCCCTCCGAGGGTGGCGTGCGGCACGATCCGTATGCCGACCTTCAACTAGAGTACAAGACGGACAAGGACGACATCTGGCTCGACTCCTACGTCGTCGGCTTCAACGGCGACCGCGGCGGGCCGGGCTCCCTGCTCGGAACGCCGACCGGCGGCAACTACGACACCGCGCTTACGACCAGCGGCCAGTTGTTCTTCAACCCCAACTTCCCCTATGGCGGCGGAGCGGTGCCCGGCTCTGTGGTCGGTCAGGTTGGCGATAACAACCCAACGCTTTCCAGCATCCGCGATTTCGCCCATTCCGTGGGCACGCGCATCACGGTCGACAAAGCTTATACTGTGGCGTTGCACTACACGCACCACTTCGACAATTTCGATATGAAATATATCGGGGGATACAGTCAATATCATTATGAACTACACACCGCTTATTTCAATAACGACAACTCGCCTATAACGTCCTATCAGATCCCGATTACGCCATTCAGCCCTACCACGGCTCCAGCCAATGAGCTGTGCGCTCTGGGGCAACTGGGAGCTGGCCCGCTGGCCGGCACGGGTTGCGGACCTTTGACGGTCAACCCAAGCCAGATCTTCAGCTTCACCACCCAGACTGATTGGTTCAGCCACGAATTGCTGTTCCAGTCGACCAACAAGGGGCCGATCCAGTGGGTCGCGGGCCTCTATTACTTCAACGAATGGGACAACAACCCAGAGACTATCCAGGAGCCTGGTCAACCGCAGGTCGGCGCGCCGCTGCAGATTCTGCCGCTCCTGGGCGCGGGGGCCTTTGTGCCCGCCGCGGCAAACCCAAGCCTTGACAACATCCTGCTCGACTATCAGGACCGCATCCAGAGCCTCGGCGAATATGCGCAGGTGGACTGGAATGTCCTTCCCACCGTCAAGATCACAGCCGGCCTCCGCTATACGACCGACTGGAAGCACGCCACGGAAGAGGCGCGCTATATCGCCTTCGACAGCGGCGTCCTGAGTCCCTACAGCTGGGGCAGCGACCTTCCGGCGTTCGATCTGACGCCGCTATTGAGTGACCTTGGCAATCCCGGGAAGGGTATCTGCAGCCTGGGCGCCATCGCCACCAGCGGGCCTTATACAGGTGACGCGGTGCGCTGCCTCAGCGACAAGTCGAGCGCGCTAACGGGAACGGCGGGCATCGAATGGACACCCGATTCCGACACCCTGGTCTACGCCCGCTATAACCGGGGCTATAAGGCCTTCGCCTTCAACGCCGGCTTCGTCGGCGCCAATACCGAAGCGGCGGCCGAGCACGTGGACGACTATGAAATCGGCTTCAAGAAGACCTTCAACCACACCCTCGTCATCGACGCCGACGCCTTCTATTACAACTACACCAATGACCAGTTGCCGGTGGGCATCCCCGTCAACGGGATCAATCTCACCGAGTTCGTCAGCGTTCCCAAGGCGGTATCCGACGGTGTCGAGTTGGAGGCGATCTGGAACCCGATCAGGCCGCTCACGCTCAGCCTCACCTACGGCCTCGACCATACCTCGGTCCAGAGCGGCTGTTCCGCCGCCCAGGTGGCCGCGCTGGAGGGCAACCCGCTCCTGACCTCGGGGTCCTGCATCATCGACTACCTCGACCCCAACGCTCTGGCCCCCGGGGCTCGTCCCGTTGGGCCGGCCAATCCCAGTAACGGCGACTTCTATCAATCGATTAAGGGCAACGAGCTGCCGCAGGCGCCGGAGAACAAGGTTGCCTTCAACGCCACCTACACCATCCGCTTCGATCCCGGTGATCTGATCCTGTCCGGTAGCTATATCTGGAAGGACAAGTCCTACTCGTCGGTCTTCGAGCGCACCTACTACGAAGCGCCGTCCTGGTCGCAGGTCGATCTGCGGGCGACCTGGAGCGGCGATCACGACCGCTACGAAATCGTGCTCTATGTGAAGAACCTGTTCAACTCCCTCGGCTACGACGCCGCGGCCGATGGCTATACATTGACGTCGCCGGTCGGCGCCGGCACCAGCGCCTACTCTCAGGCGCAAGCGTACGACCTCACCCCGCCGCGCCTCTACGGCATCGAGGTGCACTACAAGTTCTAGATCGAGCGCAAGCTCGCGACTTTTGGCGGCGGGGCTCCAGGGCCCCGCCGTTTTCTTTTGCGCCCGACCGGTTGGGAACGGGCCGGCGACTCCCTATAGACTTCATCGATGGACGCCAGACCGCCGCAACCCTCGGAGCCGCGCGCGGCGCCGCCGATGCGCGGCCGGCGCGATCTGACCAAGGGACCGATCACTCGCACCCTGCTGGTCTTCTCCCTGCCCCTGTTCGGCGCCAACGCCCTGCAGTCGCTCAACGGGACGGTCAATCAGATCTGGGTGAGCCATACGCTCGGCGAGACCGCCATCACGGCGCTCGGCAACGCCAATATCGTCATGATGCTGATGCTGGCGGTCATCTTCGGCGTCGGCATGGCCGCCAACATCCTCATTGGCCAGGCGGTCGGCGCGCGTGACCTCGGCTTGGTCAAGCACGTCATGGGCACGGCGAGCACCTTCTTCGTTGGCCTCTCGCTCGTGGTCGCGGTCGCCGGAGGCCTGCTGGCGCCGCACATTCTCGATCTGATGCGCACGCCAGCGGTCTCGCGCGCGGACGCGATCATCTATCTCCGCATCATCTTCGCCTGCGTGCCGTTCATGTACTTCTTCATGTTCCTGCAGATGGCCCAGCGAGGGGCGGGCGACTCGGTCACGCCCTTCTGGTTCATGGGCCTGGCCATCGTCATCGATATCACGCTCAATCCGCTGCTCATCATGGGCGTTGGCCCGTTCCCCAGGCTCGGCATCGCCGGCCCGGCCACCTCGACGCTGATCGGCCAGAGCGTCTCGCTCCTGATCATGATCGCCTGGCTCTACCGCCGCAAAAGCATCCTCATGCTTCGTCCCTCGGAATTGCGCCTGCTGTGGCCTGACCCCGGGATACTGAGATCACTCGTGGTGCGCGGCCTGCCGATGGGCGTGCAGATGTTGGTGATGTCGGGGACGGCGGTGGTGATGATCAGTCTGGTCAATCGCTACGGCGCCCTGACCTCGGCCGCCTATTCCATCTCGGCCATCATCTGGGGTTACCTGCAGATGCCGACCATGGCCATCGGCGCCTCGGTCTCGTCCATGGCCGCGCAGAACGTGGGCGCGAGGCGCTGGGATCGGGTGGAACAGGTAGCCCGCGCGGGCGTGATTTCGGGTCTCGTCATCACCGGCGCCGTGGCGTTGTTGCTCTATGCGTTCAACGCCGAGGTGCTGGGCGTCTTGCTGCCGGCGCGCTCGCCGGCCATTCCCCTGGCCGCGCACATAAATCAGGCCGTGCTATGGGGCTTCGTGCTGTTTTCGGTGACGTTCTCGCTGTCCGGCGTCGTGCGCGCGACCGGAGCTGTGTGGTGGCCGCTGGCGATCATGATCGTTTCGATGATCGGCGTCAGGATCCCGTTCGCCAGCTACTTCTCCCAGTTCTGGGGCGCCGATGCGATCTGGTGGAGCTTTCCGCTGGGAACCATCACCTCGGCCACGCTGACAACGCTCTACTACCGGTACGGCGGCTGGCGTCGGGTCCACATGCTCGAAGAGACGCCGACCGATACGGGCTCCGTCGTCGGGTTGGACGAAAGTGAAGCCGCGGCGGCGCAGAGCTGACGCGCCAGCCTTGACGCCTACGGCAGCGCACACGAGTGGAGGCCGCGTGAACCGATCGGCGGCGCGCTTCGCAATCACTCTCGCCGGCGCGCTCGCTGCGGTTGCGCTGCTTGCGCTGCCTGCCGCGGCGGGGCCGCCCTACACCACCGACGATCCTGAGCCCACGAGGACCGGGGGCTGGGAGAACTATGTTTTCGTCGCCGGCGTGCAAAGCCCAGGCGAAACGTCGGGTCAGGCCGGCTTCGACATCAACTACGGCGCCGCCAAGGATCTGCAATTGACCCTGATCGCGCCGCTCGATTTCGACCATCAGGCGCATACGGAGGTTGGCCCCGCCGACGTGCAGTTGGCGGCCAAGTACATGTTCATTCACCAATCCGATCACACGATCATCCCCGACGTGAGCTTCTTTCCCGCCCTCGTCCTGCCCACTCAGGCGCGCGGTTTTGGACCGACCCGGGTAGGTCTATTCCTGCCGTTCTGGGCCCAGAAGGATTTTGGGGAATGGTCGACCTTCGGCGGCGGCGGCTATGACATCAATCCCGGACCGGGCAATCGCAACTACACGCTGGCGGGATGGGCGGTCACGCGACAGGTGACCAAGCGCCTGAACCTAGGCGTGGAGATCTATCACCAGACCCCGGACATCGCCGGCGCCAAGGCCCTGACGGCCGTCGCGGCGGGGGTGATCTTCCAACTGAGCAAGCATTTCGCCCTGATGGCGTCCGCCGGTCCGGGCATTCAGTCTAACCCTCACGCCGGGCAGGGTGTCTTCTACGCCAGCCTGCAATTCACCAACTGAGGCGTTTTGTGCTTCACTTGGACAGTGGCAAGACCGACACGCTTGTTCGTGCTCTGAATCTTCGCCTCTAGCCAGCCTCCCGCACGCCGTCTAATCTGTGTCGCTGCAGGTTAGATCGGGGTTCTCATGCCGCGCGGGGTAGTCAAGTTTTTCAATAGCGCCAAGGGCTTTGGCTTTATAGCTCCCGATGGGGGCGGCGCCGACATTTTCGTACACGTTTCAGCGGTCGAGCGTTCTGGTCTCGGCGGCCTCAACGAAGGCGATCAGGTCAACTACGAAATCGAAGCCGATCGGCGGTCCGGAAAGCCCGCCGCGGTCGAGTTGGAAGTGACGGGTTCATCACCCGTGGCGCCCAGGCCGCCCCGGGCGGCCGGTCCGCCGCGCGGTGGTTTCGATCGCCGTGACGGTCCCGGCCGTGACGGCCCTGGCCGCGGCGGTCCGCCCCGCGAGGCCATGGGCGCCGGTTCGGGCGTCGTCAAATGGTTCAACCCGACCAAGGGCTTCGGCTTCATCCAGCCGAGCGGCGGCGGGGCTGATGTGTTCGTCCACATCTCGGCGGTGGAACGCGCCGGACTTTCGAGTCTCGCGGAAGGCCAGCCGGTCTCCTACGACCTCGAGCAGGATCGGCGCAGCGGCAAATCCTCCGCGACCAATCTTCGGCTCGACGGCTGACAGGGGCGGCCGCCGGCCGCCCTCATCCCGGGAATTTTTGCCGGCGCGGCAGCAGCCGTGTGGCGGAGCGATATCGCGACGTTACGGCGTGACGATATTGAACCAGAAGTCGAAACGGTCGAGCAGTCCGAGGAACGTCGCCAGCGGGCCAGCGTCGTCAAGACCGGCTTCCGCCAGGCTGGTTTGACCGAGCGCCAACTGAACCAGAGTCGTGCGGGTGAGTGAGATGTCGGGCGGTCCGTCGGCCCGGCGATGATGCAGAACGCCATTCTCTATGCTCACCTCGAACCGGTCGCCCGCATCCTCGAAGCCGAGAACGAAGCGCAACTCGAGCGCGCCGGCTCTTTCCCCATTGAGGCGCACGGACAAGGCATGAAGCAGATCGTCCGCGCCCAGAGAGAATAGCTGGGCGGCGGCGCCTTGCCGTGGCGTCGGCGATTCCGGCTTGGGTTCGCGGGCCTCCAGCGCGCCGGTCAGGTAGAAGTCGCGCCATGGCCCTGACTCCGCCTGATAACCCATCTGCTCCAGCGCATCGGCCAGCAGATTGCGGGCGGCCTCGTTCTTGGGATCCGCGAACACGAGGTGACTGATGAGCTCGCCGGTCCAGCGGTAGTCGCCGGCCTCGAACGCGCGGCGGCCCGCCGCCAGCATGGCCTCGGCCCCGCCTGCCAGATCCACATAGCGCCGGCCGCGCTCCGTGGGCGGATGTTTGTGCAGATTGGCCGGATTGCCGTCGAACCAGCCCAGATAGCGCTGATAGACCGCCTTGGCGTTGTGGTTGAGCGTCCCGTAGTAGCCGCGCGTGGTCCATTCGGCGGCCAGCGTGGGCGGCAGCTTCAATTGCTCGGCGATTTCCACCGGCCCCAGGCCGTGATTGGCCAGGCGCAGAGTCTGGTCGTGAATGTATTTGTAGAGGTCGCGCTGGATGGTGAGGAACCGCGCCGCCTCGTCCGCCCCCCACCTGGGCCAGTGGTGGCTGGCGAACAGGGCCTTGGTGTCTCGGGCGAAGAGTAGGCGCGCCTCGTCGATGTACCGACTCCAGGCGCGGGCGTCGCGCACCTGCGCGCCGCGGGGCGTGTAGAGGTTGTGCAGATGGCAGGTGCAGTTCTCCGCCATGCACAGCGCGCCGTGGCGGGGAAAGAAGAAATTCATCTCCGCCGGCGCCTCTGTGTCCGGCGTGACCTGGAAGCAAATCTCCACGCCGTCGATGACGTGCGTCTCGCCGGTTTCGCGGATGGAAAGGTTGGGGGCCACGAGGGCGACCTGGCCAAACGAAACCGCCTTGCCCAGGCCGCTGTCGACATGCCCTTGGGGATCGCGGGGCAGCAGGGCGCCGTACATATAGGTCGCGCGCCGGTTCATGACGTTGCCGAGCAGGACGTTTTCACTGATCGCGGCTTCGAGGAAGCCCTCGGGGGCGACGATCGGGACGCCGGCGGCGATATCGGCCTCCGAAAGCACGCCGCGCACCCCGCCGTAGTGATCGACATGGCTGTGAGTGTAGATCACCGCGGTCACCGGCTTCTCGCCGCGATGGGCGCGCATGAGCCTCAGGGCCGCCGCGGCCGGTGCGGCCGACGTCAGGGGGTCGATGACGATAAGGCCCCGCTTTCCCTCCACGAAGGTGATGTTTGAGATGTCGAAGCCGCGCACCTGATAGACGCCGGGGGTGACCTCGAAGAGTCCGTGGAGCGAGTTGAGCCGGGCCTGCCGCCACAGGCTGGGATTCACCGTGTCCGGGCGCTCGCCCTGAAGGAACGCGTAGGGCGCCATGCTCCAGGCGCCGTCGATGGCCGCGTCCGGGATCGTGCCGATGAACCCGCGCCCGGCGTTCACGAACTCCGCGTCCGACTCGGGCGGAAGGCTCGCGGCTAGGGCCGCGTGTGCGGCGCGCGTGGCGTCGGTGGCGATCTTTCGTTCGTCCATGATCTCTCCCTGGCGGTCTCGGACTTGGCGCGGACCCGTGACGCTATGGACACGTGGAAACAATTATTAACCCGAAGTCATCTTCAGTCTCGAAATGACCTTATTTCCGTCGCGGCCACGCCGCGCGGTGTGGCGATAACGCGAGCGTCGGTTGCTCGGGCGCCCACTGGTCCCGGACCCTGAACAGCCCCCCCAGCCCCCCAGGATCGGCGGGGCCCGGGCAGCCGATACGCAGCCTTTCTACGAATGATGCGAGACTTCTGAGCCCCGCCGCCCCCCGGGTTGCGGGGCTCGGCTTATGTGGCGTCTAGGGTTTTCCCGGCGCCTTCAGCGCCGCCAGGATGCGGCCGCCGCCTTCGCCTTGAACCAGGATGAGGCTGGTCAAGCCATCCTCGGGCGCGGCGGGCAGGTGGAAGACACGCCGGCGACCGCTCCACGCCCCCAGCCGCACGAGTTGGCGGACAACATTGCGATGGCTGACGGTCTGGCCGCGATTGTCGCCGTCTTTCACCTGAACGCTCTGGACACGCGGATCGTAGCGCACCAGCCACACGTCATCGGCGCGCCGGGGACGGTCATGGAACCGGTCGGCGTCCTCGACAGCGATCGTTCCGTCCGCGCGGGGGGTGATTTCCGGACCGCGCGCGGCGGCGCGCTTGGCGGCGCGGATCAGGGCCTCGACGTCGCCCTGCTTGTCCCCCGACGCCTGGCCTTCTCCTTCGACGATGATCTGGGGCGTGTAGACGTCCTGCAGACCGAAGCGCTTGTCATAGGCGCGTTGACGGTCGGCGAACTCGGGGCGGGCGAAGGTGTCCTTCCAGCCGAGATAGTCCCAGTAGTCTACGTTGAACGTCAGCGCCGTGACCCCCGCCCGATCGGCGAGGCCGGCCGCGAAAGCGTTGGACGCATCGCACGAGACACATCCCTGGGCGGTGTAGACCTCCACCACCACCGGCGGGCGCGCAAAGGCGCTCGCGGCGGCGAGGCAGGCGACAGCGAACACCGACGCGCGAAGAGCCCAAGTCATGCGCGCGCACTTAAACGAAGAATGTCCAGGCGGACAGGTCACGAAACCGTGAGGTCAGGTCGCCTCCCGCGCCAGATTGCGCAGAACGAAGTTCAACACCCCGCCATTGCGGAAATATTCGAGCTCGGTGGCCGTATCGATCCGGCAGCGAACCGGGAAGCGGGCGATTTTGCCGTCCGACGGCCGATAGAGCTCCACCATCAGCTGCCGCCGAGGCTGGATGTCGGCCAGGTCGCGGATGGTGACGATCTCGTCGCCCGTCAGGCCCAGACGCTTCCAGCCATCGGCGACGAACTGCAGGGGAAGGACCCCCATGCCGACCAGGTTGGAGCGGTGGATGCGTTCGAAGCTTTCGGCGATCACCGCCCGCACGCCCAGCAGCTTGGTGCCCTTGGCCGCCCAGTCGCGCGACGAGCCGGTGCCGTATTCCTTGCCCGCGAAGACGATCGCGCCGCGGCCCTCGGCTTTGTAGCGCATGGCCGCGTCATAGATCGACATCACCTCGCCGGAGGGGAAATGCTTGGTGACGCCCCCCTCGATGTCCGGCGTGATCTTGTTGCGGATGCGGATGTTGGCGAAGGTGCCGCGCATCATCACCTCGTGGTTGCCACGGCGCGCGCCGTAGGAGTTGAACTCCGACTGGCTCACCTGATGCTGTGACAGGTATTCGCCCGCCGGCGAGGTTTTGCGGATATTGCCGGCCGGGCTGATGTGGTCGGTGGTGATGGAGTCGCCGAAGATGCCCAGGATGCGGGCCTCGACGACATCGGTCACCGGCTCAGGGGTCATGGTCAGACCCTCGAAATAGGGCGGGTTCTGAACATAGGTCGAACCCATTTCCCAGGCGTAGGTCTGGCCGCCCTCGACGGCGATCCCCTGCCAGGATTTATCGCCCTTGAAGACGTCCTTGTAGCGCTTGGCGAACATCCCCGCCTCGACGACCTTGTGCTGGATCTCGGCGATGTCCTCGTTGGTGGGCCAGATATCCTTGAGGAACACGTCCTGGCCGCCCTTGCCCTGGCCGAGGGGCTCCGTCGCAAGATCGATCAGCATGGAGCCGGCGAGCGCATAGGCCACCACGAGGGGCGGCGAGGCCAGGTAGTTGGCGCGCACGTCGGGGTTTACGCGGCCTTCGAAGTTGCGGTTGCCGGAGAGCACCGACACCGCCACCAGGTCGCCGGCCTGCACGGCCTTGGCGATCGGCTCGGCCAGTGGACCGGAATTGCCGATGCAGGTGGTGCAGCCATAGCCCACCAGGTTGAAGCCGAGCGCGTCCAGCGACTTGGTGAGGCCCGCCTTGGCCAGGTAATCGGTAACGACCTGCGAGCCGGGAGCCAGGGAGGTCTTCACCCACGGCTTGACCTTCAAACCCTTGGCGATCGCATTGCGCGCCACGAGCCCGGCCGCGATCAGCACGCTCGGGTTGGAGGTGTTGGTGCAGGAGGTGATGGCGGCGATGACCACGTCGCCTTCGCCGAGGTCATGGCTTTCGCCCTCGACGGCCGTGCGCTCGGCGAGCGCTGCGTCATCCTTGCCGAATTCGCTTTCCAGCGCCGTGCGGAATGCGCCGGCGGCTTCGGTCAGCAGCACGCGATCCTGCGGCCGCTTGGGACCAGCCAGGGACGGGACGATCGTCGCCAGGTCGAGTTCCAGCGTGTCGGTGAACACTGGATGCTCTAATCCGGGTTCGGCCCACAGGCCCTGGGCCTTGGCGTAGGCCTCGACCAGGGCGACCCGTTCGGGCGTGCGGCCGGTCGCGGCGAGATAGGCCAGGGTGGCTTGGGTTACGGGGAAGAAGCCGCAGGTGGCGCCGTATTCGGGGGCCATGTTGGCGATGGTGGCCTGATCCTCGACGGTGAGGTGCGAGAGCCCTTCGCCGAAATATTCGACGAACTTGCCGACCACGCCCTTCTTGCGCAGCATCTGGGTGACGGTGAGCACAAGGTCGGTCGCCGTCGCCCCTTCCGGCATCCGGCCGGTGATGTGAAAACCGATGACCTCGGGAATCAGCATCGGGATCGGCTGGCCGAGCATGGCCGCCTCCGCCTCGATGCCGCCCACGCCCCAGCCGAGCACCGAAAGGCCGTTGACCATGGTGGTGTGGCTATCGGTGCCCACAAGGGTGTCGGGATAGGCGAGGGCGTTTTCGCCGCTGGCGCCGGATGCGCTCCACACCGTCTGGGCGAGGTGCTCGAGATTGACCTGATGGCAGATGCCCGTGCCTGGCGGCACGACGCGGAAGTTGTTGAACGCCTGCGAGCCCCAGCGCAGGAAGCGATAGCGCTCCATGTTGCGCTCGTATTCGCGCGTGACGTTTTCGCCGAAGCTCTTGGCGCTGCCGAAATAATCGACCATCACCGAGTGGTCGATGACGAGGTCCACGGGGGTGAGCGGATTGATCTTTTCCGGATTGCCGCCGAGCTTGCCGAGGGCGTCGCGCATGGCGGCGAGATCCACCACCGCAGGCACGCCGGTGAAATCCTGCATCAGCACGCGCGCCGGGCGGAAAGCGATCTCATGCTGACGCGCGCCCTTGTTTTCCAGCCAGTCGGCGAAGGCGGCGAGGTCGGCCTTGGTGACCGTCACCCCGTCCTCGGCGCGCAGGAGATTCTCCAGAAGCACCTTCATCGAGATGGGAAGCCTGGAAATGCCGGAAAGTCCGGCGGCTTCGGCGGCGGCGAGGCTATAGTAGTCGTAGGTTTGCTCACCGACCTGAAGTTGGCGGCGAGTATCGAGGCTGTCGAGCGAAGCCATTTTGGGGGGATCCTCTTCCTGTTCCAGGCCCACCGGACATCGGTTTGGAAGATCGCGCGCTTTTCGGTGCGGACACACAGCGTCCGACCCGCGCGGCGCGTCTCAACCTGGGCCGGGGCTCTCTTAGACCGGGCGAATGTCGCCGTCCATGCGAGGGTCGGAAAGCCGTCGCCGGCCTGGATCACGCCGGCGTGATCGCCGCTGTCCGCCTTCGCGACCTCGGCCTCGAACGGGGCGCGCGCGTACTGTTCACCGGCCTTTCGGCGCAGGTCGCGGCCGGCGAAGCGCTGGCGGTCACCGGGGCCAACGGCGCCGGCAAGACCAGCCTCTTGCGCGCCGTCGCCGGGCTCCTGCGGCCCAGCCAGGGCGAGATCCTGTTCGAGGGGCCGGCCGACGCCAGCGAGGCGCGTCACGCACACCTGCATCTGCTGGGGCACCAGGACGGGCTCAAGGGGGCCCGGACGGCCTGCGAGGAGTTGCTGTTTCAGGCGCGCTGGAGCGGGGCGGGAGTGGATGGCGCGCTGGCGGCGGCCGAGCGCCTGGGCCTGACGCGGCAGCTCTCACTGGAGGTGCGCCGCCTTTCAGCAGGACAGAAGCGGCGGCTGGCGCTGGCGCGCCTGGTCGCATCGCCCCGGGCCCTCTGGTTGCTGGATGAACCCCTGGCGCCGCTCGACGCCCCGGGCCGCGCCCTGATGGGCGAGGTCATGGCCGAGCATCTGGCGGCCGGCGGGCTTATCATGGCCGCGGTCCACGATCCGCTGCCGATCGCGGCGCGAGTGCTGGAGATCGCCGCGTGAGCGCGCTCGGGGTGCTTTTCCGCCGCGAGGTTTCACTGGCCTGGGGCAACGGCGGCGGCCCTCTGCTGGCGGTCGGCTTTCTGGCCGCCGCTCTGACCCTGTTCCCCCTGGCGCTCGGCCCGGCCCCGGGGCCGCTCGCCGCCGTGGCCGCGGGCGTCGCCTGGGTGGTGCTGGCGCTCGCCACCCTCCTGACCCTGGAGCGCCTGTTCGAGCGCGACTTCGAAGACGGCGCCCTCGACCTGCTGGCGCTGGGCGCGCCGCCGCTGGAAGCTGTCTGCGCCGTCAAATGCCTGGCCAGTTGGCTCGTCAACGGCGCGCCGTTGGCGCTGGCGGCGCCCTTGGCCGCGATCGCTCTGGGAGAGCCCGCCCGCGCCGCCCCCCTGATCTTCGCCACCGCCCTGCTGGGTGGTCTCGCCTTCGCCTTCGTCGGCGGCGCCGGCGCCGCCCTGGCGCTCGCCAGCCGTCGCGGCGGCCTGCTGACGGCGGTCATCGTCCTGCCACTGATCATTCCACCGGTGATCTTCGGCGGCGCGGCGATCGCCGCCTACACGGGAGGCCTGGAATGGCGGACGGGCCTCGCGCTCCTGGCCGCCTACGCCCTCGCCGCCGCCGCCCTGACGCCCTTCGCCATGGCCGCCGCCTGCCGTAATGCCCTCGGTTAGACTATAGGATGGTTCCCATGCCCATGCCCTCTCTCTTCGCCCTCCTCGCCGTCGCTCTCACTCTGGCTTCGCCCGCCCTCGCCCAGCAGGGGATGCCACCGCCCGGTCCGCCGCCGGCGGGCTACAATGGCCAGCCGCCGACGCCGGCCGATCAATCCGACCGCCTGCGTCAGTCGCTCAACCTGCGCCCGGACCAGGAGACGGCGCTGCAGGCCTTCATTGCCGCCATGCAACCAAGGCCCGGCGAGGTGGACGAGCTGCGGGAGCAGGCGCAGCGCGACGCCACCCTGCCGACGCCTCAGCGGCTCGACGCCATGGTCGCGCGGCTGGACCGGATGCGGGCGGAGGTGATGACCAGGATCGCGGCCACGCGCGCCTTCTACGCCCAACTGACGCCGGGCCAGCAGCACGCCTTCGACGTCATGCCTTCGCCGACGCGCTGAGCGCGCCGCTTGCCGCGTCCGGGTGTCAGGCCTAAGCGGGCCATCTGAATGATCGCCGTCCTCGCCAATCCCCATCGCTTCATGGCCTTTTCGCGCTGGGCCGCGCCGATCCTGGGTGCTATCGCCGCGGGCCTGATCGCCTGGGGCCTGACGCTCGGCCTCGCTGTTCCTCCCGACTATCAGCAGGGCGACACCGTGAAGATCATGTTCGTCCACGTGCCGGCCGCCTGGACGGCGATGATGGCCTACGCCTGTCTCGGCGGGGCGAGCTTCATCTCGCTGGTGTTCCGCCACGCCGTCGCCGACGCCGCCGCGCGGGCGGCCGCGCCCCTTGGGGCAGCCTTCACCGCCGTCGCGCTCGTCACCGGTTCGCTGTGGGGCAAGCCGATGTGGGGAACGTGGTGGGCCTGGGGCGATTCGCGCCTTGTCTCCGTGCTGGTGCTGTTCCTGCTGTTCCTGGGTTATCTCGCCCTGCGCGCCAGCATCGAGGACGAGGCCAAGGCCGCGCGCGCGGCCGAAATCCTGGCCCTTGTCGGCCTGGTCAACCTGCCGGTGATCAAGTTCTCGGTCGACTGGTGGAACACCCTGCATCAAGGCGAGTCGATCTTTCGCGCCGGCGGGGCTCTCATCGCGCCAGTCTATCTGTGGCCGCTGTTCCTGATGGGCGCCGGCTATTCGGCCGCGTTCGGCGCCCTGTGGCTGGTGCGGACCAGGACCGAGGTTCGCCGCCGGCGCGCGGCCGGCCTCGCCCTGCGCGCGGCGCTCTGACGTGACCGGCAAATACGCCCTCTTTGTCTGCGGCGCCTACGGGGCCAGCTTTCTGGCGTTCGCCTGGATGATCCTCGACACCTTTCTGCGGGCGCGCGCCGCCAAGCGTGCGCTGGACCGACTGGAACGCCCCGCGCGGAACGAGACCGACGCATGAGGCGCCTGGCGGCCTTGGCCCCGCTGGTCGCCTTGCTGGCGGCGATCATCCTCTTCGCCGGCTGGTCGCTGAAACGGGAGTCGCAGGTGGTCCCCATGGGGATGGTCGGCAAGCTGATGCCGGACCTCGTCCTGGCCAACCTCGATGGCGGCCGCACGTCGCTCCGCACCATCGTCAAGGGTCCGGCGCTGGTCAATTTCTACGCGTCCTGGTGCGCGCCCTGCGCCGAGGAATCGCCGACCCTGATGGCGCTCAAATATGAGGGCGTGCGCATCGTGGGCGTCTCCTATGAGGATCACCAACACCCGGGCGACACGGCGGGCTTCCTCAGGCGTCTCGGCGATCCCTACGCCGTGAAGCTGGAAGACCCTGACGGCGCCGCCGGCATGGAGTTCGGCGTCACCGGGGTGCCGGAGACCTACGCCGTCGATGCCCATGGGGTCATCCGCGCCAAGCGCGCGCTGCCGATCGACACCTCAGACGCCGAGGCCCTGCTGGCGGCGGCCTCGAAGTAGGGCGCCTCAGGCGCCCCACACCTCGCGGGCGAATCGCACGAAGTTGCGGCCGAGGATCTTGTCGATCCGCGCTTGCGAATAGCCCTTCGCCGCCAAGAGGCGGGCCAGCTTGCGGAACTGGTCCACCCCGCGCAGATCCACCACGAAGGGATAGGTGTCGGCGCGCTCGCCCTTGGCCCCGATGCCCGCCTTGGCGCGTTCGGCGACTTCCTTGGCGAGGTCGGCCCGATAGGCGGCGAGGTCATCGATGGCGGTGACATCCCCGTCCGTGCCGATGCCGACATGGTCCTCGCCGCACACGTTCACGGCATGCGCGATGTGGGCGACCACGTCTTCGGCGCTGGCGTGTCCGGAGGAGGCCAGGAACGGCATGAAGAAGATGCCGACGAACCCGCCTTTCTCCGCCACGCCGCGCAATTCGGCATCGGTCTTGTTGCGCGGCAGGTCGTTGAGCGCCCGGCAGCCGGTGTGATTGATCGAGATCGGCGCCGTGGAGGCGGCGATGGCGTCGAGGCAGGTCCGCTCGCCGCTGTGCGAGAGGTCGACCATGATCCTCCGCGCGTTGAGCCGCGCCACCGCTTTGCGGCCCAGATCGGTGAGGCCGCGATTCTCCGGGGCCATGGAGCCGTCGCCGAGGGCGTTGGCCGGATTGTAGGTCAGCTGGATGACGCCCACGCCGAGATCGCCGAAGGTGTCGATATGGGTGAGGTCGTGTTCGACCTGCACGGCGTTCTGGAAACCATAGATGACGCCGACCTTGCCTTCGTCGTGGGCGCGCAGGATGTCGGCGGCCCGGTCGACCTTGATCAGGTCCGCCGGGTGGGCGCGCAGGACGGCGTCCCATTCGCCGATGGTCCTCACCGTATAGTCGAAGGGATCGGCCGGTCCGGCGACGTAACCGAGCGTGATGTTCACGGCCGTCAGACCCGAAGCCTTGGCGTCGGCGATGGCCCGCGCATCGACATCCGGGGCGTCGGTGTCGGCCGGTCCGCCGCTGGAGCGGCCGAGCGCGAGGTTCGGATTCTCGAGACCGCCCAGGGCGTTGACGATCAGGGGGCCGCGGGCGCGGCGGGCCGTCGCTTCGGCCGCGAGAGGACTCAAGGCCGCCAGGCCCGAGACAGCGAGCACCGCACGCCTTGAAAGACCGTCGCCCATCGCCCGCCCTCCCTCATTCCTCGCCGGTCATCTCCTGCGCGGTCACCGGCCGGAATTCCCTGCGCCAGAATTCCTTGCCGCGCTTCACCGTCAGCACCACGGAATGGAAGGCGCGCATGTCCTTCAATGGATCCTGACGGACGAAAACCAGATCGGCGAGCTTGCCGGGCTCGATGGTCCCGATTTCCTTCTGGCGACCGACGACCATGGCTCCGGTCAGCGTGGCCGCGCGCAGCACGTCCGCAGGCTTCATGCCGGCCTTGTCCTGCAGCAGGACCAGTTCGTCGTCGAGCGCCGGCCAGGGATCGGCCTGGGACGAAAAGCCGTCGGTGCCAGTCACGATCAGATCGCCGGAGCGCCAGGCCTGGTTCGCCAGGCGTTCGGCGAGGGCGGCGCTGCAATAGGGCGCTGGGCCGTCGGGATGGGCGGCGTGCTCTGTGGCCATCTCGTCATAGACCCAGAGGGTGGCGTCGAGGATCGCGCCTCGGCCGCGGATCTCGTCGAAGAGGCGCTGGACGACCGGGTTATCGCCGGCCTGGAAACGCGCTTCCTCGACCGCCGCGCGGTTGTGGTAGGCGCGCGGCATGGCGTCCGAGGCCTGGTAGGCCAGCATGCAGACGTGCGAGACCGAATCGACGCCGGCGTCCAGCACCTCGGCGGGGGAGGCGGGAAACACCGCCGCATGGGCCCACACGAGCATGCCCTGGCGATGCGCCTCGGCGGTGATCCTGGCGACCAGGTCTCCCGGCAGGTCGGCGTAGATCTTGATCGCGGTCGCGCCCGTTCCCTGGGCCCGGGCGATGGCCAGCGGCATGTCGGTGGCCTCGGTCACCGCCTGCATCCACGGCGTCTGCCCGGCCACGGCCCCTTGGGTGACAGCGTGGGTGCGCGGGTCGTCGAAGAACTCCGGCCCTGCCATCAAGGCGGCGTAATAGATGTCCGGCCCCGGAATCTCACCGACCCGGGAGGCGCGGGCCAGGTCGGCGAGCGCGCGCAGGTCGTCGGCCATGTCGCGCACGGTGGTGACGCCGCCATAGAGATCGCGGCGCATCATCGCCTCGGCGAACGGGCGGTTGGGGGGAGTCGCCAGATGCTCGTGGCTGTTGACCAGGCCGGGCGTGGCGTAGAGGCCGCCGACATCGACCACGCGCGCGCCGGGCGGCGGCGTCAGCTCATTTGCCGGCGCCACGGTCTCGATGACCTCGCCGCGCGTCAATATGGCCATGTCCGGCAGGGCTTTGCCGGCTGTCACATCAATCAGAGTAGCGCCGCGGTAGAGGACCTCGGGGTCGGCGGCCAGGGCGGGGCTGGCCATCACGCCCAAAGCGACCAGTCCGGCGGTGAGGCGACGTCCCATGGTCATACGCCCAGGACCCAGCCTTCCTCGGTCTCGACATCATGGACCACCGCGGCGGCGACACCCTTGGCGTGGCCGAACTGCGCGCCGAGCTTGCCCGCCTCGTCCAGCTTGGCGAAGTGCTCGGCCAGGGCCCGCACCTGGGTCGTCTCTTTCAGCTCGCCGGGGAGGGGCGCCGCCTTGACGCCATCCGTCGAGACCTCGGCCGCCACCACCTCGACGCCGGCCAGATCGGCCTCGGCCAGCGCCTTCCAGCCGGTCTGGAACGGCCAGACCTGCAGAGCGTCGCCGCGCGCGTCGCTCAACCGCCGGACCATGGGCATGCCCAGGATGCCGTGACCGCCGACCGCGCCGTTGTAGTAGAGCTTCCAAACCGGGTGGCCGCTCTTCTCGGCGATCTCCACGTGGCGGAACTCAGGAATATCGCCCGGCCCGTGTTCGCGCCCGCGCTTGGGCTGCAGCGTCGTGAGCGTGTCCCTCGGCGGGCAGCCCCAGAACGGAAACGGTCCGCCCGTCAGGCGCCGATTGATCTCCGAGCCGACGCCGAAGCGGTTGTTGGTGTTGTCGGCCTTGTCCTTGACCATCCGGTTGAGCTGATCCCAGACGGCGCGCCAGGGCTCGCCGCCAGTCAGCTTCAGGCCCGTCGCGAGGCCGCGCGGGAAGCCCAAGGGAAAGTCGAAGCCGACGAGGGTGCGTTCGCGGCGCTTGACGCGGTCCTCGACGATCTGGGCCAAAAGAGCTTCTGCCTGGGCGCGGGTGGGTGGATTGTGGGCCTCGAACGCCAAGCGGAAGCGCACGTCCGGCTTGAGGACACCGATCCACACGGAATCCGCGCCGGTCGTGGGCTTGGAGGCCGCGCTCCAGCGGACGATCACATATGCTTTGAACAGGCGAGCCACGCCGCTCTCTAGAGCCTGGGAGGCCCGCGGGGAAGGGACTCCGGCGGCGACCCTTCGCCCGCGGAGGCGAAGCTAGCTCAGCTTCACCAGCATCTTGCCGAGGTTCTCGCCCTTGAAGAGCTTGAGAAAGGCGGTCGGCGCATTCTCGACGCCTTCCTCCACCGTCTCCTGCCACTTGATCTTGCCGGAGGCGATCCAGGCCGACATGTCGCGGATGAAATCGGCCTGCATGTCGGTGTGGCTGGAGACGATGAAGCCTTCCAGCCGAAGCTGCTTGCCCACCGCCATGATCAGCCCATGCACACCGGGCCCGATGTCGGTGGCGTTGTATTGCGAGATCATGCCGCACAGGGCGAAGCGGCCGAAAGGTTTGGCGGCCATCAACGCCGCTTCCATGTGGGCCCCGCCGACGTTTTCGAAATAGACGTCGATGCCGTCTGGGGCGGCGCGCAGCAGAGCCGCGGTCAGGTCCGGTTCGGCCTTGTAGTCGATGACGTGGTCGACGCCGATCTCCTTCAGCCAGGCGGCCTTGTCGGCTCCGCCGGCGGAGCCGATCACTGTGTGACCCTTCAGCTTGGCGATCTGGCAGACCACCTGGCCGACGGCCCCGGCGGCGGCGGAGACGAACACCACGTCGCCGTCCTTGAGCGCGGCGATCTTCAGGAGGCCGACATAGGCGGTGAGGCCCGGCATACCGGCCACGCCCAGGAAGGCCTGCGGCGGCAGTCCGTAGGTATCCAGTTTCTGAACGATGGCGGCGGGCGCGTTGAACGCTTCGCGCCAGCCGAAAAAGCTCTGCACGGCGTCGCCGGCCTTGAACGCCGGGTCGTTGGACGCGGTCACCTCGCCGACCGCGCCGCCCTGCAGGGCCTCGCCGATCTGGAACGGCGGCACATAGCTGCGCACGTCGTTCATGCGCCCGCGCATATAGGGGTCGACGGTCATCCAGCTGTTGCGCACCTGAACCTCGCCGGGCGCCGGATCGGGGAGGGTGACGGTGGCGAGTTCGAAGTTGGCGGCGGTCGGCTCGCCCACCGGACGGCTCTTCAGACGAATTTCCCTGGACGTGGTCATGGCGCTCGCTCCCGTGGATTATCGGTTCTGAGCAAACCTAGCCTTACAAACGCCGGCCGTCGCCCGAGAATTCCTTCAGCGGCGGACAGTGGCTAAGTCTGCCTCGGCCTGCTAGGCGGGCGCATGACCTCGATCACACGCGCTGGCGTCATCGGCGCGGGCGTCTTCGGCGGCTATCACGCCGCGAAGTACGTCGAACTCCCGGACGTGACCCTGACGGCGGTGTTGGATCCCCACCCCGACCGCGCCCTGGCCCTCGCCGAGCGCCACGGCGCGCGCGCCTTCACCGACCTGACGCCGTTTCTGGAAGCAGTCGACCTGGTGTCGATCGCCGCCCCGGCCATCCACCACGGCCGCCTGGCGCTCAGTGTCCTCGGCGCCGGCAAGCCCGCCTATGTGGAAAAGCCTCTCGCCGTCTCGCTTGAAGACGCCGACGCCATCGCCGCCGAGGCGGCCAAGCGCGGCCTTGTCGTCGCCTGCGGCTTCCTGGAGCGCGCCGCTTTCGCCGCCATGCGGCTTTTCGACATTCCGCATGCGCCGCTGCGCCTGGAGTGCGCGCGGGTCGGGCCGCCGTCCCCGCGCAACCTCGACGTCTCGGTGGTCATGGATCTGATGATCCACGATCTCGACCTCGCCCTGCATCTGACGCCGTCGGACCCGGTCACGGTCGAGGCCGAGGGCCGCTGCGTCGCCAACCGGCTTTTGGACGAGGCGAGCGCCGAGGTGAGCTTCGCCGACGGCTTTCAAGCCGCCTTCCGCGCCTCGCGGGTGGCCGAGGGCCGCGAGCGCACCCTGACCGTGGTCTATCCCGAGGGCGAGGTGCGGCTCGATCTCCTGGCCCACACCTTCGAGAACACCACGCCGTGGACGCTGGATTCACAGTTCGAGGAAACCCCGGCCGGCAAGGATCGGCTGGGCGCCAGCCTCGCCGCCTTCCTGGCCGCCGTGCGTGGCGAGGGCGCGCCGCTGGCCGACGCCCGTGACGGTGTTCGCGCCCTCGATCTCGCCCTTGCCGTCGAACAGGCGGTGGGAGGATAAGGCCGAGCCCGCAGGAGCCATCGCCATGTCCAACGCCCACGACTTTTCCTTCACCGGTATCGACGGCGCGCCGCTGCCGCTCTCCGGCTTCAAGGGTAAGGCGGTGCTGGTGGTGAACACGGCCTCCAAATGCGGTCTCACGCCACAATATGAGGGCCTGGAGAAGCTGTGGCGTGAGTGGCGTGGCAAGGGCCTGGTGGTGCTGGGCGTGCCTTGCAACCAGTTCGCCGGCCAGGAGCCCGGCGCGGAGGACGAGATCGCGGCGTTTTGCACCCTCAACTACGCCGTCGACTTCCCCATGACCGCCAAGGTCGAGGTCAAGGACGCCGGCCGCCATCCGTTCTACGCCTGGGCGGAGGAGGCTCTGGGACCGACGGCCGTGCCAGTGTGGAACTTCCACAAGATCCTGGTCGGCAAGGATGGCGAGGCCATCGCCGTCTTTGGGCCCCGCACCGATCCGCTCGACCCCGAGATCGAAAAGGCGGTCGCCGAAGCGCTCTGACAGACCGCCGGTGAAAAGACTGGGCCTCATCGGCGGCATGAGCTGGGAGAGCACGGCGGTCTATTACCGCCTGCTCAATGAGATGGCGCGCGAGCGCCTGGGCGGCCAGCATTCGGCCGATCTGGTCATGGTCTCGGTCGATTTCGCGCCCATCGCCGTCCTGCAGGCCGCCGGCGCCTGGGGCGAGGCCACGGCCATCATGGTCGAGGCGGCGCGGCGCCTGGAAGGCGCGGGCGCTGAGGCCATTCTCATCTGCGCCAACACCATGCACCGGATGGCCGACGAGGTTCAGGCCGCTGTCCGGGCGCCGGTGATCCACATCGCCGACGCCACGGCGCGGAGGGTCCATTCGGCGGGCGCGCGGCGACCCCTGCTGCTCGCCACCCGCTTCACCATGGAGCAGGATTTCTACCGTGATCGCCTGCGCGCCAGCGGCGTGGAGGCGCTGATCCCGCGCGAGGCCGAGCGCGCGCGGCTGCACGCGATCATCTATGACGAACTGGTGCAGGGGCGGATCGAGGACGTCTCACGCCGCGCCTTCATCGCTATCGTCGAACGCGCCGTCGCCGAGGACGGAGTCGACGCCGCGATCCTGGGCTGCACCGAGTTTGCACTGCTGGTGCGACCTGGCGACTTCTCCGTGCCGGCATTGGACACCACCGAGATCCACGCCCGCGCGGCGATGGATTTCGCGCTCGGGGTTTAGGGCAGGGCGCGCACGCCGAAGGCGTAGGGGTGGGCGAAGAGCAGGCCTGCCCAGATCGCTATCGCCAGCGCGATCCGCCACCAGCCGATCTCGCCCAGCCGCAGTTTCTGGCGACCCGCGGCTATGGCCGCGAACGGAATGCTGGAGGTCTGGGCAGCGAAGGCGTCCCAGCGTTCGCCGAGCACGCGGCGGCGCTTGGCGTCGATGCTCGCGGCGCCGAAGAGGGCCAGGAAGAACATGGATCCGAAGAGGATCAGGGCGGCGACATCGCCGTTCACCAGCAGGTGTCCGGCAGCCCACAGCGCAACCCCCCACAGGAACGGATGGCGCGTGATGCGCAGCATGCCGCGGATGGCGTCGGGCCGCTCCAGCACGGCCTGCTGGCGAACGCTGGTGGGGTTGGGCGTGGTCAGCCCCGGCACGACCAGCAGCAAGGCGACGAACTGCAGGACGATCTGGAGATCGCGGGTGACCGGCGTCACCGTCCAGAACACCGCATTGCCGCTCGCCGTCCGGGCAGGCCCGAAGGCGAAGATCAACCAGACGAGGCAGGCGACCGAAGCCAGGGAGAACAGGCCCATGTAGGGCCCTTCGCCAATCGCGCCGGTCAGCGCGTCACGAACTCGCGTTCCCGAAACCAGCAGATGCAGCAGGACGAAAGCCGCCGCGGCGACGATCAGCATGGTCACGTTCCGGGCCTCCCCTTGCGGTTGTCAGTCCTTCAGTTCGGCGACCACGGGCACATGGTCGGAGGGCTTATCACGCGCGCGAACGGCGCGATGGATAGTCACCTCAGCCAGCCGGTCGGCCGCCTGCGGCGAGAGGAGCAGGTGGTCGATGCGAATGCCGTGGTTCCGGTTCCAGGCCCCGGCCTGATAGTCCCAAAAGGTGTAGCCGCCCGGCTGGCCGTCGGCCGACATATAGGCGTCGGTTAGGCCGAGCCATTTGAGGCGCCGGAACGCCGACCGGGTCTCAGGCCGGAACAAGGCGTCGCCGGTCCAGGACGCCGGATCGTCAGCGTCCTCGGGCTCCGGAATGACGTTGTAGTCGCCGGCCAGCACCAGCCGCTCCTCCAGGGCCAGCAGCTCGCGTGCGTGGGTGGTTAGGCGGTCCAGCCAGCGCAGCTTATAGGCGAACTTGTCGGTCTCGACCGGATTGCCGTTGGGAAGATAGATCGCCGCCACGCGCGTCGGCGCCGGGTCGGAGACCACCGCCTCAAGATAGCGGGCGTGATCGTCGCCATCATCGCCCGGCAGACCCTTGCGCACGTCTTCGAGTGGCGTCTTGGAGACGATGGCGACGCCGTTGTAGCTTTTCTGGCCATGGACGGCGACGTTGTAGCCCAGCCGCTCGAACTCGGCGGTCGGGAACTTCTCGTCGACGCACTTGATCTCCTGCAGGCAAGCGACGTCGGGCTGGGCCTCGGCGAACCAGCCGAGCACGGTCTCGAGGCGGGCGTTGACGGAGTTGACGTTCCAGGTGGCGACGCGCACGGGCGGCCGTCAGATCGAGAAACTGACGCCGCAGCCGCAGCTCGACTTGGCGTTGGGATTGCGCACGCGGAACTCGGCCGCCGCCAGCTCGTCGACGAAGTCGATCTCCGAACCCCGGAGCAAGGCGACCGACACCACGTCGACCACGGCATGAGCGCCGTCGCGTTCGATGGTGAGGTCGTCATCTTCGGCCGCGCCGACCAGGTCGAAGCGGTATTGGAAGCCGGAGCAGCCGCCGCCGTCCACGGCCACGCGCAGCATCAGCGGACGTCCCTCGCGCGTGGAGAGCGTCTTGAGCCGTTCGGCCGCCGAGGCGGAAAGGGTGATCTGCGGATCGGTCATGGCTTTGGCTTTACAATTCCGCGCTCTATATGATGCCCCGGCCGCCTCTTCGCAAAGGGGTGTTTCATTTATCGGAGCGCCATGGCTCACGCATCGACCGCTAAGGTCGCCTGGGCCGAGGATCCCGGCAGGACGCGGGGCCGCCGGTACGAGGAGGCGCCGAGCGCCACGCGATCGCCCTTTGCCCGCGACCGGGATCGGATCATCCACACCTCGGCGTTCCGCCGGCTGAAGGAAAAGTCGCAGGTGTTCGTCGCCCACGAGGGCGACTACTTCCGCACCCGGCTTACTCATTCCCTGGAGGTGGCGCAGATCGCCCGCTCGCTGGCGACGGCCATGAGGCTGGACTGCGATCTGGCCGAAGCCATCGCCCTGGGACACGACCTTGGCCATCCGCCGTTCGGCCACGCCGGCGAGGACGAGCTGGCGCGGGCGATGACCGACTTCGGCGGCTTCGACCATAATGTGCAGACCTTCAGTGTGCTGACGCGGCTTGAGCGCCGCTACCCGCGCTTCGACGGGCTGAACCTTTGTTGGGAGACGCTCGAAGGCGTGGTCAAGCATAACGGCCCGGTGACCGGCATGATCGGCCGCCCGGCCTGGCGCGAGATCGCCGACTACAATGCGGGCCACGACCTGCGACTGGATTCCTGGCCCTCGGCCGAGGCCCAGGCGGCGGCGATCTCGGACGACATCGCCTACAACAATCATGACGTCGACGACGGCCTCGACGCCCGCCTGTTCACCCTGGACGAACTGCGCGCCGTGCCCCTGATCGGGCCGGTGCTGGCGGGAGTCAGCGCCGACTACCCCGACCTCGACGCCCGCCTCACACGTCTCGAGGCCGTGCGGCGCATGATCGGCGAGATGGTCGGCGACGTCCTGGCCGAGACCGACCGCCGCGTCGCCGCCTCGGGCGTGGCCTCGCCCGACGAAGTGCGCGCGCTCGACGCCCCGCTGGTGGCCTTTTCCGAAGGCATGGCCGAGGACCTGGCGCGCCTGCGGGCCTTCCTGCACGAGCGCATGTATCGCCACTGGCGGGTCAACCGCAGCCGCAGCCAGGCGCGGCGCCTGCTGGCGGAGATGTTCGCCCTGTTTCTGGCCGAGCCCGACGTCCTGCCGTCGGAATGGTATCGCAGGCTTGAGGGCCTGGACGAGGCGGGCCGCGCGCGGGTCGTGTGCGACTACATCGCCGGCATGACCGACCGCTTCGCGATCGACGAGCATCGACGACTGTTCACGCTCGAGCCCGGCGCCTGAGTCAAAAGGCCGCATCCGGCCGCGCGGACAGAATCAGCGGCTGAGATACACTCCCGTTAACGATTCGTTTGCGTCGCCGGAGGATGATCCGGCGAGTTCTGCTGGAGCGCCCATGTCCACCTATCGCCGCGATCTCGATCCCACCGAGCGGCCGCTGGCGTTCGACGGCCGCGACTACGCGCCGCGCCGCGGCCCGGCGCCCGTCACCCTGATCGTCAGTCTCCTGATCCTCGCCGGCGTCGGCGGTGGGGTTTTCTACCTCTATCGTGGCGGCGTCCGCGCCCCGAGCGGCGCGCCCGCGCCGGTGGGCGCCCCTGTCGGTGATGTCCGCGTGGCCGCGCCGCCGGAGCCCCAGACGGCCGATCCGGCCGCCGGCCTGTCGGTCTACAAGGACGATCCGAACGCCCCGTCCGCCGCCCCGACCTTCGCGCCGCCGCCGGAACAGCCCGCGGCGCGCGCGGTCGCTCCCGCCGCCGGCCCTGTCGTGGCCGCCGCCGCGCCGGCCGGACCGATCGCCGCCGCGCCCCTCGGCTCGGCGCAGGCCCCGACCGTCGCGACCGTTCCGGTGGGCGCCCAGGTCCTCGAAGCGCCAAACGTGAAGCCCACCAAGGTCGCCAAGGCGCCCACGATCGACACCATCCTGGCCGACAACAGCCCCTCGCCGAAAGCGGCGGCCGCCGCCAAGACGCCGGCGCCGGTCAAAGCCGCGCCGGCCAAAGCCCCCGCCGGCGGATTCTCCGTGCAGATCGGCGCCTTTTCTTCGCAGGGGCTGGCCGACAAGAGCTGGACCTCGGCCGCCGGCCTGGCGCCGGGCGCCATGGCGGGCAAGGGCAAGCACGTCGCCCAGACGACCAAGGATGGCGCGACCCTCTATCGCGTGGCTATCACCGGCTTCGATACGCACGCCTCGGCCGCGGCCATGTGCGCCAAGCTCACCGCCGCCGGGAGAACCTGTTTCGTCAGGTGACCCTGGCCGCCATCTTCGGCTGCGCCGGGACGGCGCTCGGCGAGCGCGAGGCGGCCTTCTTTCGTGAAGCCCAACCCTGGGGCTTCATCCTCTTTGGACGGAATATCGAAACCCCGGATCAGGTTCGGACGCTGACCCGCGCGTTGCGCGAGACTGTCGGTCGGGCCGATGCGCCGATCCTGATCGACCAGGAAGGCGGCCGCGTCGCGCGCCTCACGCCGCCGCACTGGCGGCGCTACCCGCCGGCCGGAGCCATTGCGCGCCTGGCGGCGGACGATCCCAGCCTCGCCTGCGAAATGGCCTGGCTCAGCGGGCGGCTCATCGCCCACGATCTTTTCCAGCTCGGGATCAATGTCGACTGCGCGCCGGTCCTGGATGTTCCGGCGCCGGGCGCGCACGACATCATCGGCGACCGGGCCTATGGCGACGACTCAGACGGGGTCGCCCTGCTGGCGCGGATGGCGGCCGAAGGACTTATCGCCGGCGGGGTGGCGCCGGTTATCAAACATATCCCCGGCCACGGCCGGGCGACGGCGGACAGCCACCTCGAGCTTCCGGTGGTCGACGCCGATCTCGCCAGTCTCGACGCCGTCGATTTCGCGCCGTTCCGCGCCCTGGCCGACGCCCCCATGGCCATGACGGCGCATGTCGTCTTCCGCGCTGTCGATCCTGACCGTCCGGCGACGATCTCGCCCAAGGTGATCGGCGAGGTGGTGCGCGGCCGCATCGGCTTTTCCGGCCTGCTGATGACCGACGACCTCACCATGCGCGCCCTGGGCGGCTCATTCGCCGCGCGAACGTCGGCGGCGCTCGGCGCGGGCTGTGATGTCGTCCTGCACTGCCACGCCGACCCGGCGGAGATGATCGAGGTCGCCGGCGCCGCCCATCCGCTCACAGGTGTTTCGGCCATGCGGGCCCAGTCGGCGCTGCGGCGGGTGGCCCAGGGCCCCGAATCATTCGACGAAGAGAGCGCGCGCCGTCGCTTCGACGCGGCGTTCGACATGAGATTCGCGGCATGAGCCTGGCGTTCCAGCCCTCGATCGAATTCACCGCCGCCGCCGACGCCAACCTCGACGGCGAGGCCCTGGTCGTCGACCTGGAAGGCTATGAGGGCCCGCTCGACGTCCTGCTGGCCCTGGCCCGGACGCAAAAGGTGGATCTGCTCAAGCTGTCGGTGACCCGGCTGGCCGATCAGTACCTGGCCTTCCTGCGCGAGGCGCGCCGACGGCGGTTCGCGGTCGCCGCCGACTACCTGGTCATGGCCGCGTGGCTGACCTATCTCAAGTCGCGGCTGCTGCTCCCCAAGCCGGCGCTTGTCGTCGAAGGCGAGCTGTCGCCCGAGGAGGCGGCCGGTCGGCTGGCGTTCCGCCTCGCCAAGCTGGACGCCATGCGCCGCGCGGCCGAGGCGCTGGAGGCGCGGCCGATCCTGGGCCGCGATGTCTTCGCGCGCGGCGATCCCGAAGCGACTACCGTCACCTCCAGCGGCCGGCTGGAAGGCGATCTCTACGAACTGATGGCGGCCTATGTCGCTCAGCGACGGCGGTGCGAGGAGCGCCGCTACAGTCCGCCGGTGACCCAGACCTTCCGCCTGGACGAGGCGCGCGACCATGTCCGCGCCCTGCTGCCCGGCCTCACGCGCTGGACGGCGCTGAGTGGGATGGCCCCGCGCGAGACCGCCGGCGGCCCGGGCCGCGCCTCCTGCATGGCCTCGACGCTCTCGGCCAGCCTGGAGCTGGTGCGCGAGGGCGATCTCGAAGCCCGGCAACTCGTGGCCTTCGAAGAAGTCTATCTGCGCGGACGCAAGGCGGCGGCGTGACCGGCGTCCATTCGGTCGAGCGCATGGTCGAGGCCCTGCTGTTCGGCGCGGCCGAACCCTTGAGCGCGTCCGACCTGGCCGAACGCCTGCCCGCCGGTTCGGACGTTGCCGCCGGTCTCGCGACGCTCAAGGCGCGCTACGCCGGCCGGGGCGTGGAACTGGTCTGCGTCGCCGACCGCTGGCGATTGCAGACGGCCGAAGACCTCGCCTTCCTGATGACCCGCGAGCGCGAGGAGCCGCGTCGGCTGTCGCGCGCGGCCAAGGAGACCATGGCCATCGTCGCCTATCACCAGCCGGTGACGCGGGCCGAGATCGACTCCATCCGCGGCGTCCAGGCCAGCCGGGGCACGCTCGACCTGCTGCTGGAGCTGGGGCTGGTGCGCATGCGCGGTCGGCGACGCTCGCCGGGCCGGCCGGTGACCTTCGGCACCACCGACGCCTTCCTGGAGCACTACGGCCTGGCCAGCCTGGCCGATCTGCCCGGCGCCGCCGAGATGAAGGCGGCCGGCCTGCTCAGCCTCGACCTGCCCCCCGGCTTCGACTTCGAACCGCGCGCGGCTGAGGTCGTCGAGGAGGACCCGCTGGAGGAGGGGGCGGCCTTCCACGTCGACTATCTCGAGGAAGAACCGGACCGTTGAGGAACGTCGATACGGGGTCGTTTCGCAGGCCTAGCTATCGATCTTCCGCTTCCACTTGCGGGTGAAATAGAAGGTCAGAAATAGGCAGCCGAGAAAGATGCCCCAGAGCCCCATTCCGACTTCATGAAGAAACAGCATCCCGATGCTGACCGGGATGACTAGGACAGCCAACCAGAGCCATACGGGGCGCAGGGGATGCGGCCGGAGTTCGTATTTGTCCATGAGGCGATTTTAGGCGACAGCTTCCTAGAGCGCCACGCCAATCAACAGGCCCCAATTTCAAACTGACCCACTACCCCTCGTCGCGGTTTCTGGCGCTCCTTCCGCGAACAGCCTATATTGCGCGGATAGCTGGGTGCGTCGCCGGCGCCGGTCTCAATCGGGCGCCGTCATAGGAGAGAGAGTTAGATGGGCAGTCTGAGCCCGGTTCATTGGATTATCATCGGCGCCGTGGTGCTGCTGCTGTTTGGCGGACGCGGTAAGCTTTCGGGCCTGATGGGCGACGCCGCCAAGGGCATCCGCGCCTTCCGCGAAGGCCTCAAGGGCGATGAGCACGATACGGCGGCCACGCCCGTTCCACCGCTGCCGCGTCCGGAGCCGGACAAGGATCCGATCGTCCGCTGAGGCGCCCGGCGTATTGCTGGCCGGAGGTCTAGCCGATGTTTCCCGAAGGCCGGATTGTCGATTTCATGATCGTGGGCGCGGTGGCGCTGATCGTGGTCGGCCCCAAGGACCTGCCCCTGTTGATGCGCAAGGTCGGCCAGTTCGTCGCCCGTATGCGCGCCATGGCGGCCGAGTTCCGCGCCAGTTTCGATGAGATCGCCCGGCAGTCCGAGCTGGAAGAGTTGCGCCGCGAGGTCGAGGCCATGCGCGCCAATGTGACCTTCCCGGGCGCGGTCGGCGCGGTGGCGGGTCCGGAGGCCAAGGAAGCCTTCCAGGACATCCACGCCGGCCTCCACCAGACGGGTGCCGAGATCGAGGGCGCCCAACCCAGCCTGCCATTTACCGATAGCGCCGCCCAAGAGGCCGCTCAGACGGTGAAGGCGCCGTCTTGAGCCTCGACGACGAAGGCGAGATCGAGGCCTCGCGTGCACCTCTGCTCGATCATCTGATCGAGCTGCGGCGGCGGCTGATTGTATGCGCGGCGGCGCTGGCGGCGGGTTTTTTGCTGTGCTTCGTCTTCTCGGCACAGATCTACATTGTCCTGCTGCATCCGTTCGCGGTGGCGGGCGCTCTCCTGGCGACGCAGAAGGCGGCGGGCGGCCATGCGGGACCCTTCCAGCTCTGGCTGACCCTCATCGGCGCCCTGCCGCCACCGCACGGCCTGCCGCAGCTCAAGCTGGTGTTCACCGCGCCGCTGGAATTCTTCTTCACCAAGGTGAAGCTGGCCGTGTTCGGGGCGGTGGTGGTGACCTTTCCAGTCCTGGGCTGGCAGCTGTACCGCTTCGTCGCGCCCGGGCTCTATCGGCGAGAACGCCACGCCTTCCTGCCGTTCCTGCTCGCCTCGCCCGTGCTCTTCGCCATGGGCGGGGCCCTGGTCTATTTCGTGATGCTGCCCTTCGTCCTGTGGTTCTCGCTGAACCAACAGATCGTCAATACCGGCAACGTCTCGGTGGAGCTGCTGCCCAAGGTTTCCGACTATCTGTCGCTGGTCACCACCCTGCTGCTGGCCTTCGGCCTGTGTTTTCAGTTGCCGGTGGTGCTGTCCCTGCTGGGTCTCGCCGGCCTCGTCACCAGCAAGATGCTGCGCCAGGTGAGACGCTACGCCATCGTCGGCGTCTTCGGCGTCGCCGCGGTGGTCACCCCGCCCGATCCGATCAGCATGATCTCTCTGGCCCTGCCCATCACCCTTCTCTACGAAGTCTCGATCTGGTGCGTCGCCCTGCTCGAGCTCCGACGCCGCCAGGACGAGGCGAGGGAAGCCGCGGCCGCCTGACACCTTCGCCCTTGGCGCGCCCCCCGGCGCGCCCTAAGGGAAGCCCTTCTCCGAATATTCGATTCAGTTCCGCCCATGCACGATATCCGCGCCATTCGCGACGATCCCCAGGCCTATGACCAGGCCTGGGCGGCGCGTGGCCTCGCGCCGCAGACGCCGGCGATCCTGGCGCTGGATGAAAAGCTACGCGCCTGTCAGACCGCGCTGCAGGCGGATCAGTCGACCCGCAACGAGGTGTCCAGACTGATCGGCAAGGCCAAGGCCGAGAAGAACGAGGCCGAAGCTCAGGCGCGCATGGCGGAGGTGGAAAAGCTCAAGCTCGCCCTCGCCGTGCACACCCACAAGGAGGCGAAGCTCGCGGCCGAGCTTCATGACCTGCTGGCCGCCTTGCCCAACCTTCCGGCCTCAGACGTCCCGCGGGGCGCCGACGAGACCAGCAATGTCGAGACTCGCCGCTGGGGCGAGCCGGCCGCGATGGCTTCGGCCAAAGACCATGTCGAACTCGGCGCCCGCTTGGGCATGATGGATTTCGAGGCGGCGGCGCGCATGTCCGGCGCCCGGTTCGTCGTGCTGAGCGGCCAGCTCGCCCGGCTCGAGCGCGCGCTCGGCCAGTTCATGCTCGACATGCAGGTCCAGGAGCACGGCTACACCGAGATCGCGCCGCCGCTGCTGGTGCGCGACGAGGCGATGTTCGGCTCCGGCCAGCTACCCAAGTTCGCCGAGGACCTTTTCGCCACCACCGACGGCCGTTGGCTGATCCCCACCGCCGAGGTGTCGCTGACCAATCTGGTGCGCGAGCGGATCGTCGAGGAAGGCGAGCTGCCCATGCGGCTGACCGCGCTGACGCCGTGCTTCCGCTCCGAGGCCGGCGCGTCGGGCAAGGACACCCGCGGCATGATCCGCCAGCACCAGTTCAACAAGGTCGAGCTGATCTCGATCACCACGCCCGAGGCGTCGGAAGCCGAGCACGAGCGCATGACCGGCTGCGCCGAGGCGGTGCTCAAGCGGCTGGAGCTGCCCTACCGCGTCATGACCCTGTGCACGGGCGACATGGGCTTTTCGGCGCGCAAGACCTACGACCTCGAGGTCTGGCTGCCGTCGCAGAAGACGTTCCGCGAGATCAGCTCCTGTTCCAACTGCGGCGACTTCCAGGCCCGGCGCATGGACGCGCGCTGCCGAAAGGCGGGCGAGAAGGGGACACGCTTCGTCCATACCCTGAACGGGTCGGGCCTCGCCGTCGGCCGCGCCCTGGTGGCGGTGATGGAGACCTATCAGGACGAGGGCGGGCGCATCGCCATCCCTCAGGCGTTGCATTCCTATATGCGCGGCGTCACTCACATCGGCGGTGCAGACTGATGCGCATTCTCGTCACCAATGACGACGGCATCCACGCCGAGGGGCTGGCGGTGCTGGAGAAGATCGCCGGCGAGCTCTCCGACGAGGTGTGGGTCTGCGCGCCCGAATTCGAACAGTCCGGCGCCTCGCGAGCCCTGACCATCTCCGATCCGCTGCGCGTGCGCCAGATCGAACCCCACCGGTTCGCGGTCACCGGCACGCCGACGGACTGCGTGATGCTGGCGGTGCAGAATCTGATGGCCGACAGCCGGCCGGACCTGGTGCTCTCCGGCGTCAACCGCGGCCTCAACGCGGGCGAGGACGTCACCATGTCGGGCACCGTGGCCGGGGCCATCGAGGCCATGTCTTTGGGCGTTCCGGCCATCGCCTTGTCGCAGAGAATGACCTATGGCCCGGCGGACGACACCGCCCCGTTCGAGGCCGCCGAGACTTTCGGCGCGGGCCTTGTGGCGCGGTTGGTCGAATTGGGCTGGCCAAACGAGGTGATTCTGAACATCAACTTCCCATCGGTTCGGGCGGCGGATGTCAGGGAGGTCGAGGTGACGCGCCAAGGCTTTCGCGACGTGCGCACCCGCTACGCCGAGCGGCGCACGGACCTGCGCGGGCGCGACTACTATTGGTCCGGCTATCGCGCGGCCGCCCAGACGCCGGCCCGGGGCACCGATCTGTGCGCCGCCGAGGAGGGGCGCATCTCGGTGACACCCCTGCATATCGACCTCACCCACGCCCAGACCATCCACCAACTCGCCGGCCTGGTCGGCGGTGCGCCGCCACGACTGAAAGTCAGGGCATGACGCGCAAGCCCCGGGAGCCGGCGGAACGGGATACGCATGTGGCGCGCCTGGTTCTCGCCCTGCGCACACAGGGCGTCACCGACCCGGCGGTGCTGTCGGCGATGGAGCGCACGCCGCGCGACCTGTTCACGCCGGAACTGTTCAAGGAGAGGTCGTGGGAGGATTCGGCGCTGCCGATCGCCTGTGGCCAGACGATCAGCCAGCCCTTCATTGTCGGCCTGATGACCCAGGCCCTCACGCTCGAGCCCCGTGCGCGCGTTCTGGAGATCGGCGCCGGCTCCGGCTACCAGACCGCCGTGCTGGCCCGTCTTTCGCGCCTCGTCTACACCATCGAGCGCTACCGTACGCTGCTGCGCGAGGCCGAGGCCCGGTTTCAGACCCTGCAGCTGACCAACATCATCACCAAATTCGGCGACGGCGGCCTGGGCTGGCCTGAGCAGGCGCCATTCGACCGCATTCTGGTCACCGCGGCGGCCCATGAAGAACCCAAGGCGCTGCTTGAACAACTGAAGCCGTCCGGCGTGCTCGTCGCTCCGGTTGGCAAGGGGCCCGTGCAGAAGCTGTGCCGCTACGCCGGCGACGGCGCCGGCGGCTTCACCATGGATGTCCTTTGCGAAGTGCGCTTCGTCCCCTTGCTCGAGGGTGTGGCGCGAGAACTGTGAACCCGGGCGGCGGGGGCTGACGGAAACGTGATTGTTGAATGACTCGATTGGTTAACCTTACGCACGCTCCTCTAGGCGCATCCATGGGAACGGCGATGAAACCACTTCTCCTCGTGGGCCTTTCGGCCGCCGCGCTCGCAGGGTGCGCCACGCCGGAATATCCGGTGACCCAGGGCTATACGCCGCCACCGCCGATCACGCCGAAATACCCGATCACCAAGGCGTCGGCCGAAACCTCCGCGCCGCCGGCTCAGCTGGAGACCGTGTCGACCTCGGCGGCCGATACTTCTGCTCAGACAGACAATCCGCCGACGCTCACCGCCCCGACGCCCGCGCCGGTGCAGAGCACGCCGCTGGCGCCCGTCGCCGGCGCGCCGGCCTCTACGCCTACATCCGCTCTGCCGGCCTCTACGCCCACGTCCGCTCCGCCGCCCAGCTCGACGCCGGCGCCACCGCCCAGTTCGACGTCCGCTCCGCCGCCCAGTCCGACGCCGGCTCCGCCGCCGTCGGCTCCGGCCGTTGTCTGGAGCGTGGCGCCCGCTCCGCCGCCGCAGGCCTATGAGCCGCCTCGGCCCACCCGTCGAGCCGAGGTTCGCACCGTCACGGGCGGCAAGGTGGTGACCGCGCACGGCATGTACCGCGACTATGCGGTGCAGGACGGCGACCACCTCGACGCCATCGCCAGAGACCTCAACACCACGCGCGACGAGTTGATCGACGCCAACCACCTGCGCAGCCCCTACCGCATCCATCCCGGCCAGCACATCAAGGTCCCGGTGGCCAAGGCCTATGTCGTCGAGGGCGGCGACACCATGTCGGCGATCGCGCGCCGGTTCGGTGTGAGCCTGGGCGAGATTTCAAGCCTCAACGACCTGCCCGAGCGCGGGCGGCTCACGCCCGGCATGTTCGTCGCCCTGCCGACCCACTACGACGACCACGGACCTAGCAAGGAGACGGAGGAGGTCTACACCGCTCCGAAACCCGAGCCGCAGCGTCCCAGCTACGCCCAGACGCGGCCGCACGCGACCTACAGCACCGAGCCGCAGACGACCTATGCGCCCGGCCCCTACACGCCGAGCCCCGAGGCTCTCGCCGCCGCGGCGGCCCGGCGCGAACAACAGGCCCATCCGACCCCGACCTATCAGTCGTCCCAGTCATATGAAGCGCCTCGGGCCGAGACGCCGGCGACCGCGGCCGAGTTGACCAGCCTTGGCCAGGGCAAGTTCATCTGGCCGGTCAAGGGCCAAGTCATCTCGCCCTTCGGCGCCTCGGGCATGGGCCGGCGCAACGACGGCGTCGACATCGGGGCCGTGGACGGCAGCGAGGTTCGGGCCGCGGCGGTGGGTGAGGTCGTCTACGCTGGCGACCAGGTGCCGGGCTTCGGTAATCTGGTTCTGATCAAGCATTCCGGAGGCTGGGTCAGCGCCTACGCTCACCTCGGCAGCGTCAGCGTGCACATGCGCGAGACGGTCTATCAGGGCCAGCAGATCGGCACGGTGGGGGAGACCGGTGGCGTCAGCCAGCCGCAGCTCCACTTCGAACTGCGCTATGCGGCCAACACGGAGGAAAAGGCCAAGCCGCTCGATCCGCTTCTCGTTCTGCCGAAATAGACCTCTCCGGCGGTTAGACGGGCAGAGTTTTGCCGAGCTCGCCGGCCAGGTCGCGGATGAACTGCCAGGCGACCCGGCCCGAGCGCGCGCCGCGAAGCTTGGCCCAGCGCAGGGCGCGCGCCTCGAGATCGGGAACCCCAAGGTCGAATCGGGCGGCGTAGGTCGTAACGGCGACGAGGTAGGTCGCCTGGTCCATGGGCGGAAAGCCGATCCACAGGCCGAAGCGGTCGGAGACGCTGACCTCCTCCTCGGCGTCCTCGGCCGCGGCCATGGCCCCGCGGGCCTCCACGTGATCGCGGGGCATCAGGTGGCGGCGGTTGGATGTGGCGACGAAGAGTACATTTTCGGGCGGTCCGGCCACGCCGCCCTCGAGCGCCGACTTCAGGGCCTTGGCCGCCGCCGCGCCCTCCTCGAAGGATAGATCGTCGCACAGGACGACGAATCGCTCGCCATGCCCGCGCAGCGCCTCGAACAACGCCGGCAGGGCGGCCACTTCGTCGCGGTCGACCTCGACCAGCTTCAGCGCCGGCGATTGTCCGGCCACGGCCATGAAGGCGGCCTTGGCGAGTGAGCTCTTGCCGGCTCCGCGCACGCCCCACAGCAGGACATGATTGACCGGCCGGCCGGCGGCGAAGCGGGTGAGGGCCTCGACCACCAGGGCCTTTTGCCGGTCGACCCCCACCAGGAGGTCGAGGGTCAGGCCGTAGTCGGGGGCCGGCACGAAGGCGTCGGGCGAGGGATCGTGACGGAAAATGCGCGCGGCGGCGAAGTCGGCCGGCGGAGGCGCTGGCGGCGCCATGCGCTCAAGGGCCTGGGCGACGCGTTCGAGGGCGGCGATAAGGCGGTCTTCCATGGCTCCACGCCATAGACGGCCCGCTCGCATTGCAAAAGGGCGGGCGAATGCCTAGTTTCCGGCCGCCTCGCGCGGGGGCGCGCCTGACGCGCGACCCGGCTTCATGTTTCGGAACCCTTGATGATCGCCCTGATTCCTCTCTTCCTCGCCGTCGCGACCGCGGCGCCCGACGCTCTGACCGGTTTTCTGTCCGGCCCAGGACAGTTCCTGCCCATCGTGGCGATCATGGTCCTGTTCTACGTCATGATCCTGATGCCGCAGCAGCGCCGGCAGAAGCAGCACGCGGCCAAGATCGCCGCCGTCAAACGCGGCGACACGGTGGTGATGTCGAGCGGCGTCAAGGGCAAGGTGGTGCGCGTCGAGGAGGGCGAGGTGGGAGTCGAGATCGCCCAGAACGTCACGGTCAAGGTGGTCAAGTCGATGATCGCCGATGTGCTGACGCGGGGCGAGCCGGCGGCCGCCAACGATTCCAAGTCCTGACGACGGCGAGATCAGTCGCCCGTCATGCTTGCTCTTTCGCGCTGGAAGATCATTCTTGTCCTGGCTTCGGCCCTTTTCGGACTGATCTTCACCCTTCCTAACGTCCTGCCTGACTCGGCTTTGCAGGCCATGCCGTCGTGGCTGCCGCACGACCGGCTCAGTCTCGGCCTTGACCTGCGCGGCGGCTCCTACCTCCTGATGGAGGTGGACACCGACGCTCTTAACAAGGAGCGGCTGACCAACCTCACCGAGGATGTGCGCACCAAGCTGCGCGTTGCCCAGATCAACTTCAGCAACCTCGGCCTCCAGGGCCAGGTGGTGCAGGTCCAGATCACCGATCCGGCCCAGTACGATCAGGCCTATAAGCTGCTCTCCAGCCAGATCGGCGGCGCCCTCATCGGCGGCGGACGCGATACGACGGTGCGCCAGACGCCGGGCGAGACCATCCAGATCGCCTATGTGCCGCAGGCGGCCAAGGAGGCGGCCGAAGACGCCGTCACCCGTTCGATCGAGATCATTCGCAAGCGCATCGACGCCCTGGGCGCCACCAATCCCTCGATTACCCGCCAGGGCGCCAACCGCATCGTCATCGAGGCTCCGGGTGAGAGCGATCCGGAACGATTGAAGGCGGTGATCGGCAAGACCGCCAAGCTGACCTTCCAACTGGTCGATACGACCCTGTCGCCGGATGACCTCAAGGCGGGCCGCATCCCGCCCGACGACCAGATTCTGCCGAGCGACGAACCGGGCCACGAATATTTTGTGGTCAAGCGGCGGGCTATGGTCGACGGCGGCATGCTGACCAACGCCGCCAACAGCCACGACGAAAATAGCCTGCCCGACATCGCCTTCGCCTTCAACGGCGTCGGCGCGCAGCGGTTCGCCGAGGCGACCAGCGAGAACGTCGGCAAGCCCTTCGCCATCGTCATCGACAATCGGGTGATCTCCGCGCCGACGATTCGCGGCCCGATTCCCGGCGGCAGCGGCGAGATCACCGGCGATTTCAGCGAGGAGTCGGCGCACGACCTCGCCTTGGTGCTGAAGACCGGCGCGCTGCCGGCGCCGCTCAACATGATCGAGCAGCACACCGTGGGGGCCGAATTGGGCGCCGACGCGGTCAAGGCCGGCCAGATATCCATCCTGATCGGCGCCGCCCTGATCTTCATCTTCATCATCCTGGCCTACGGCCTGTTCGGCGGCTTCGCGGCCGTGGCGCTGGTGGTCAACGGCCTGTTGATCGTGGGGATGATGAGCCTCTTCCACGCCACCCTGACCCTGCCGGGCGTCGCCGGCCTGGTGTTGACCCTGGCGGTGGCCGTGGACGCCAATGTGCTGATCTATGAGCGCATGCGCGACGAGGTGCGCTCCGGCCGGCCGGCGATGGCCGCGGCCGACGCGGGCTTCTCACGGGCGCTCACCACCATCATCGACGCCAACGTCACCACGGTGGTGGCGGCGGTGATCATGTTCAATCTCGGCGCCGGGCCGGTGAAGGGCTTCGCGCTCACCCTGCTGATCGGCGTCTTGACCAGCGTGTTTACCGCCGTGCTCATCACCCAGGTGCTGATCGGCTGGTGGTTCCGGGCCTTCAAGGCCAAGAAGCTGCCGATCGTCTGAGGACCGGAACCATGTGGCCCCTGATCAAAATCCTGCCCACCAAGACACACGTTCCGTTCGTGTCCCTGGCGCGCGTATTTGCGACCCTTTCCATCCTGGCGGTGATCGCCACCGGCGTCGGTGTCTTCTATCCGGGCGTCAACCTCGGCATCGACTTCAAGGGCGGCACGGTGCTCGAGTTCAACACCGGCTCACGGCCGGCTGATCTGGCGCGTGTGCGCGAGGCCGTGAACGGTCTCAACCTCGGCGATGTGCAGGTGCAGCGCTTTGGGGCCGACAACGACGCCGTGGTGCGTTTCCAGACCCCCACCGCCGCCGCCGCGGGCGCGGTGGCCGACAACGTCAAAGGCGTCATCACCAAGGCGCTCGGTCAGGTCACCTTCTCGCGCATGGACGTGGTTGGGCCTGAAGTTTCGGGCGAACTGGAAGGCAAGGGCCTGCTGGCCCTGTTCACCGCCGTCGGCCTGATGCTGATCTACATCTGGTTCCGGTTCGAGCTGCAGTTCGGCCTGGGGGCGGTGGTGGCCCTGTTCCACGACCTCATCCTGTCATTCGGCCTTATCCTGCTCCTGCGCCTGGAGTTCAGCCTCAACCTGATCGCCGCCCTGCTGACCATCATCGGCTATTCGATGAACGACACGGTGGTGGTGTTCGACCGCCTGCGTGAGAACCGACGCAAGTACAAACGCATGCCGCTGCGCGAGCTCATCGACCTGTCGGTCAACGAGACCCTGACGCGCACGGTGATCACCGGCCTGACGGCTCTGCTGGCACTGTCTGGCCTGGCCATCTTCGGCGGCGAATCTCTGCGGCCGCTGTCGATCGTGCTGTTGTTCGGCATCGTCATCGGCACCTATTCGTCGATCTATGTCGCCTCGCCGATCATCCTGCTCTGGGGCGCCCGCCGTGACGACGAGCCCGCCAAGCCGATCGGCCCGCAGCCGGCCAGTATCGTCAGCCGGCCCTAGGGGATCTGTGCGCGAACCGCCCTCGATCGACGCCTGGGGCGGCGGGGGCTTTCGGGTCTCCGGCCTGTGGCGCCCTGGCTCGCTGCTGATCCTGGACGATGCGCCGCGCGACTGGGCCGCAGCGCGCATCGAGGACCTCCAGGCCTCGGATTTCGCCGAGGCGATAGCCGCCGGCGCGGCCGTCTCCGAATTCGTGCTCCTGGGAACCGGACTGAGCGCGGCCCTGCCGCCACGCGCCGTACGCGACGCGATCCGGGCTGCCGGCCTCGGTTTTGAGTTCATGGCCACCGAAGCCGCCGCGCGTCTGCACAATGTGCTGGCCTCCGAAGGCCGGCGCTTCGCCACCGCCCTGATCGCGGTGTAAGTCTGCATCCGTTCAAAAGAGGGAGGAACCAGCTATGACCGGACCGTTTGGCGCCGAGACGACCACCGACGAAGTGCTGGAGGGCGTGGACCTGACCGGCAAGCGTATCCTGGTGACCGGAGCTTCCGCCGGTCTCGGTGTGGAGACGGCGAGGGCCCTGACGGCGCACGGCGCCAAGGTGGTCGGCGCGGCCCGCGATCTAGGCAAGGCGCGCACGGCCACGGCCCACATCCCGGGGATGGAGCTAGTCGAGCTCGACCTGGCGTCGCTGGCCAGCGTTCGCAACGCCGCCGACGCGCTCAATGCCGACGGCCGACCATTCGACGTCATCATCGCCAACGCAGGCGTCATGGCCTGCCCGTTCGGCAAGACCGCCGACGGCTTCGAGACCCAGTTCGGCACCAACCACCTCGGCCACTTCGTCTTCGTCAACCGCATCGCCGGCCTGCTGGGGGCCGGCGGGCGGCTGGTCAATCTTTCGTCGGCCGGCCACCAGTTTGCCGATGTCGACCTCGAGGATCCCAACTTCGAGACCACGCCCTATGTCGAGTTCGTGGCCTATGGCCGCTCCAAGACGGCCAACATCCTCTTCGCCGTGGAGTTCGACCGCCGGCACAGGGCCCGTGGCGTGCGCGCCACCGCTCTGCACCCGGGCGGCATCCAGACCGAACTCGGCCGCCACATGACCCAGGAAGTCATCCAGCAACTCGTTCAGGCGAGGGTCGCCGCCGGTCGTGGCGAGGCGGCCAACACCTTCCAGTGGAAGACCATTCCCCAGGGCGCGGCCACCTCGGTCTGGGCGGCCGTGGTCGCGCCCGCCGAGGCCATCGGCGGCCACTATTGCGAGGATTGCCACGTCGCCGGCGTGGTCGAATCCTCGGCCGGGGTTTCAGGCGGCGTGCGCAGCTATGCCGTCGACCCGGAGCGGGCCAAGGCCCTGTGGGCCAAGAGCGAGGCGATGGTCGGCGAACGGTTCTAGGCGGGGAGGCGCGGCTGCGGCTCGGCGCCCGCTTTACGGGTTTCGCCAAAAGGGTCTATGCCAAGGCCTTCTAGGGGTGTGACTCGTAACAGGGACAAGGCGCTGACCATGGCCGGACTGCTGCTCAATTTCCGCAATACAATGATCCTCAGCGTCGTGCTGGCGCTGATCATGATCTTTGCCTATTCGCAGGTCAGCCCGCACGGACTGAGCGATCGAACCTTCTGGCAAGCGGTGTTCCGCTGGATGCACGTGGTGTTCGGCATCCTGTGGATCGGGCTCCTCTACTATTTCAACTTCGTCCAGATCCGGAAGATGCCTGAAATTCCAGCCGAACAGAAACCGGCGATCAGCAAATTCATCGCGCCGGAGGCGCTGTTCTGGTTCCGCTGGGCGGCCCTCTTCACCGTGCTGGCCGGTATTGGCGTCGCGGTCCTGCGTGGCCGTGAATACGCCGAGAAGGTGTTCAGCTTCGGCGTGGCCGGCGGTTATGACGCCTCCGACCGCGGCTACACCCTGATGGGCATCGGCATTTGGCTGGCGATCATCATGTTCCTCAACGTCTGGGGGATCATCTGGCCGAACCAGAAGATCGCGCTGGGCATCAAGGAAGCGGATGCCGACGCCAAGGCCAAGGCCGGCCGCATCGCCACCCTGGCCTCGCGGACCAACACCTTGCTGTCGCTGCCGATGCTGACCTCCATGGCCATGTATCAGTCGCTCTATGGCTAAGACTTGACGGACGGGGTCGACCTGGATGGCGAGATCCGCCGGGTCGATCTCGACCGCTGGCTCGCCAGCCGCTTCATCGCCGATCCCGCGCGGCGCGCGGACGTCATCGCGCTCTACGCCTTGGATCACGAACTCGCGCGCGCGGCGCAGGTCGCGTCGAACGCCTTGCTGGCCGAGATTCGCCTCACCTGGTGGCGCGAGTCCATCGACGAGATCTTCGCCGGCGGTGAGGCGCGCCGGCACCCGACGGTCCAGGCATTGACCACCGCCGTGCGGGGCCGGGGTCTGCCGCGCGCGCCCTTCGAGGCCATGATCGAGGCGCGGGTCGGCGCGCTGGAGACGCCCCCATTGGACCTGACGGGCGCGCGCGCCTGGGCCGTCGCGGCCGAGGGAAGTCTGTCGCGGCTGGCGGCGCTTATCCTCGGGGCCGGCGAGGCGGCGGCGTCAGCCGAACCGGCGGGAACCGTCTGGGGCCTGACCCTGTTGCGTCGCGCCGGCAAGACCGGCGGAGCCGACTATGACGCAGGCTTGAAGGAAGCCCTGGTCGAGGCCCGGCGGGGGGCAAAGGCGTTGCCGTCGGCGGCTTTTCCGGCGGCCTTGTGCGCAACGCTCGCCCGCGGCGACCTGGGGCCGGCGGCGTCGGAGGTCGGCAAGCGCGCGCGCCTCACCTGGGCGACATTGAGCGGGCGGCTCTAGGACGTCAGACGCCGAGGACGGCCTTGGCCTTCTTGACCTTCTTCTGCTTCTTGCCGGCCTTCGGGGCCGCATCGCCCTTGATCTTGGCGGCCTTGGCCTTGGGCGCCTTGGCAGTCTTCGCCTTGTCAGCCTTCTTGGCCGCCTTCTCCTTGGCCGCCGGCTCGTCGGCGGCGACGGCGATGGCCGACAACGTCTTCATGAAGCCTTCGCGCTTCTTGGGCGACAGCGCCGCCAACAGGCGTCCGTCGGCGATGGCGGACGGGGCCGCCCCCGCGGCCAGGGCCGCGCGCCCGGCCTGGGACAGGCGAACCGAATTGGCCCGACCGTCGGTCGCGGATCGCTCGCGGACCAACAGGCCCTTGACCAGCATGCGCGCGACCAGGTCGGCCAGGGTCGAGCGGTCGATGCCGGTGGCCCGCACCAGATCGTTCTGGGTCAGGCCGTCGTTGGCCGCCGCCGCGGCCAGCACCGTGTACTGCCGCTGGGTGACGGCGCCCGCTCCGGCGGCTTCGGAATGATAGTCCAGCGCCAGCTGCAAGGCCCGATGGAGAAGATGGGTGACCGATCCACCCAACACGTCCGCGGACGGCTTGACTTTGGTCTTGGCCATGGCCCGCCCCTTGCGTTCAACGCCGGTCAATTTCGCCGACGCCTGCTTATCGCATTTTCACGTCGGTTTGACGACAGACCTTCCGTGCCCGGTCTTTAGAGGCCGAGATCGGGCGGCGGCGCGTCGGCGTCCGTGGCGAGCGCATTGTGTTTGAGGATGAAGGGTGTTTGCGCGAGAGCGAAGATCACGGCGGCGGCCAGAGCGCCGCCTCTGAACAGCACCCAGGTGTGATCGCTCTGGGTGCGGCGCACCACCTCGTTGGCGATGGCGCAGGCCCACCAGAAGACGCCATAGCGGATCGCCAGGGTCGCCCACGCCTTGTCGGTGAGTTCGAAGGTCGAACCCAGGATCAACTTCAGTGGGTTTCGGCCGATGGCGAGGCCCACGAACAGAGCCGCTCCCAGCAGACCGTCCACAATGCTCATCTTCATCTTGAGGATGTTGGGGTCGTTCAGGAGGAGCGAGGCGCCGCCGAACACCAGCGCCAGCCCGCCGATCGTCGTCGGCAGAGGCCGAAACCGGCGCTCGACGATCAACATCGCGGCCAGGGACACGGCGGCGGCGGCCACCAGCACCATCGTCGCCAGGCGAAAATCGCGCGTCGCGAGATAGACGACGATGAAGAGGACCCCGGGTCCTCCGTCCACGGCCGCGTTGAAGAATCGCGCGCTGCGCTCAGCCATGGAAAGCGGCCTCCAGACCGACCAGAGATCGGGCGAAGGCCCGCGCGTCGAAGGGCTGCAGATCCTCAATTCCCTCACCGACGCCAATCAGCACGATGGGCGAGTCCGAGGCCTGAGCGACCGGAACCAACACGCCGCCCCGCGCCGTGCCGTCGAGCTTGGTCATGACGATCCCGGTGACCCCGATGGCGTTGCCGAAGATATTCTCCTGGGCCAGAGCGTTGCGACCGACGGTGGCGTCGAGGACCACCAGCACCTCGTGCGGAGCATCGGGATCGAGCTTGCGCATCACACGGATCATCTTGTGGAGTTCGTCCATCAGGCCCTGCTTGTTCTGCAGGCGTCCGGCCGTGTCGACCAGCAGCACGTCGTATCCCTCTGCCTGGGCCTTGGCCAAGGCGTCATACGCCAGGCCCGCCGCATCGGCGCCCGGCGCTCCGCTGACAAAGTCGGCGCGCGCGCGGCCGGCCCAGGTGTGGAGCTGCTCCACCGCCGCGGCGCGGAAGGTGTCGCAGGCGGCGATCAGCACCTTGGCCCCTCGCCCGGTGAGATCGTGAGCGATCTTGCCAAGGGTCGTCGTCTTGCCGGAGCCGTTGACGCCGATGAACAGAACCACGAACGGCTTTGGTCCGGACAAGGGGGCGAAACGCCCTTGGCGGGGGAGGAGCTCGGCGGCCACCGCGTCGGCCAGGACTTCCTTGACCTCCTCGTCCGTGGACGACTTGCCGAACCGTTGCGCGGCGAAAGCCTGGGTGATCCGGGCCGCCGCCTTGGGCCCCAGATCGGCCTCGATCAGCATCTCCTCGAGGGCGTCCAGCCGTTCCTGGTCGAGCGGTCGCGCGCCGAGCGCGCTCGACACCTGCTCGGTCATCTGCCTGGATGTGCGCGACAGGCCCTCGGAGAGGCGCCTCAGCCAATTGCCGGGAGCGTCGGCCATGTCAGTCGTCGCGATCGGGGTGCTGGAACGAGCGGACGGCGGGGCGTGCGGGTTCGTCGGCTTCGGCCTCGAGGGTCGGGAGGCTGTCGAGGTCGGACAGCCACGGAATGCGGCTCTCCAGGCCCACCTGGATGCGGGGGCGGACCTTGGCTGGCTCGTCGAAGGCGCCGATGGCGAGCTCGATATCGCCCACGTCGGGCTCATAGCTGAGCGGGGTGCCGCAGTCGCGGCAGAAGCCGCGGCGGGCGATGTTGGAGCTGCGGAAGTGGGTCGGAGCGCCTTTGGTCCAGGTCACCGCGCCGACCACGACCAGCGGGGCGTAGAAGGCGCCGAAGGCCTTCTGGCACATGCGGCAGTGACAAATGGCGCCAGCACGGACTTCGCCGGTCACCGCGAAGCGCACGGCGCCGCACTGGCAGCCGCCGGTGAGGGGGGCGTCGGTCACGCGGCCCTCCAGGCCTCAAGGCGCGCGCGCCGCCCGTCATGACTGGCGACCACGCCGGCGATCAGACTTCCGGACCTGGCCTCGCCCTCGAAGGCGACCTCGGTAAAGTCTTCGGCGCGGGCGTGGCCGGGCTTCTCCACCAGGGCGGAAACCCGCTCACCGACGCGCCCCTCGATGTGGCGGGCGAGGGCGGCGTCGCCGGCGGCGCGCAGACGCCGTGCGCGGGCGTGGGTGAGCTCGGCCGGATGCTGCGGCATGCGCGCCGCCGGGGTGCCGGGGCGGGGGCTGTAGGGAAAGACGTGCAGGAAGGCGAGGCCGGCCTCCTCGACGAAGGCCAGGGTGTTTTCGAACGCGGCTTCGGTCTCGGTGGGAAAGCCGGCGATGAGATCGGCGCCGAAGGCCGCATCCGGGCGAACGCGGCGCACGGCCGCCATCAACTCCAGCGCATCGGCGCGGCTGTGGCGGCGCTTCATGCGCTTGAGGATCAAGTCGTCGCCCGACTGCACCGACAGGTGCAAATGCGGCATGAGCCGCGGTGCGCTGGCGATTTGGGCCATGAGCGCGGTGTCGATCTCGGCGGCGTCGATGGAGGACAGGCGCAGGCGTGGCAGGCCGGGAACCTCGGTCAGGATCTGCCCGACCAGGTCGCCCAGCGTGGGCGATCCGTCGAGATCCGCGCCCCAGCTGGTCAGGTCGACACCGGTCAGCACCACCTCGCGGTAGCCACGCTCGACAAGACCGCGCGTCTGCTCGACGATCGTCGAGGCAGGCTGAGAGCGGGAATTGCCGCGCCCGAACGGGATCACGCAGAAGGTGCAGCGATGATCGCAGCCGTTCTGGATCGCCACATAGGCGCGCGATCGTCCGGCGAGGCCCGAGACCTTCGGCGCCGCGGCGCCTTCGGTCATGATGTCAGAGACCCTGACCCGCGCGCCAGCGAGGGCGAAGGCGTCGGCGGCGCGGGCGTTGCCGACCACCAGGTCGACTTCCGGCATGGCGGCGAACATCCCGGGATCGATCTGAGCGGCGCAACCGGTCACGATGAGGCGGGCTTCGGGCTGTTCACGCCTGGCCTTGCGGATGGCCTGGCGCGCCTGACGGACCGCCTCGGCCGTCACCGCGCAGGTGTTGAACACCACCGCGCCGGCGAGATCCTGGGAGGCCTCTTCGCGGATGGCTTGCGACTGCGCGGCGTTGAGCCGACAGCCGAAGGTGACCACCTGGGCGTCACCGGTGGGGGCGAGGCCCGCGGTCAAGGCCCACTCACCCGTGGCGGAAGGGGTCGGGCGCGCCGGTGTAGCGGTCGTCGAAGCCCGCGGATGCGCCGTAGTCGTTGGCGGCCAGCTGGGAGTCGCTCGGCCGGCGGGCGGGTTCGGGCTGCGCGACCTCGGGCATGCGGCCGGTGAACTCGACCTCGACCGGACCCGCCAGCAGGACGTGCCCGTCGCTCTCACGCCATTCGACGACAAGTTCGCCGCCATCGGTCTCGATCACGGCCCGACGGCCGGTGAGTCCGCGGCGCTGGGCCGCGACCAGCGCGGCGCAGGCGCCGGTGCCGCAGGCGTGGGTCAGGCCCACGCCGCGCTCCCACACCCGCAGGCGCATGCGATCGGGGGACATGATCTGGGCGAAGCCGACATTCGCGCCCTCGGGAAAACGCTGGTGCTTCTCGAGCCAGGGACCCAGGCTCTCCACCGGCGCGGTGTCCACATCGTCGACGAAGAACACCACATGCGGATTGCCCATGGAGACGCACCCGGGTCCGCCCTTGGCCGACTCCACCCGCAAATCGAGTTCGAGGGTGTTCATCGGCGACGCCAGGGGAATGTCGCTCCATTCCAGGCGGGGCGCGCCCATGTCCACGGTGACCGTCCCATCTGGCGACTTGAACGCGTCCAGAAGCCCGGCCCCCGTTTCGAGCACGACGTGACCGCGCTTTCCCGCCTGCATGAACAGCCAGGCGACGCAGCGCGCGGCGTTGCCGCAGATCGCCACTTCGCCGCCATCGGCGTTCCAAATCCGCATCCGGATGTTGGCCTTGTCGGTCGGCTCGAGCACGACGAGCTGGTCGCAACCGACGCCGTCGATCCGGTCGCAGATCTCCCGCGCCTGTTCTGGGGTGGGATCGAAGGGATCCTCGCCGGGCTGGACGATGACGAAATCGTTTCCCAGACCGTTCATCTTGATAAACGACCTACTCATAGCCTTCCGATATAGTGCAATCGGCGGCCTCGCGCACGCCCCCCTATGAGGTGGATGCGCAGAATCCGAACCCCGGCATGGCTTTGGCGCATGACGGACGGGATGAGCGTCTTCACGCGGCCGCCTCCGATCCGCCGGCGCGGAACACCTGGGCGAGCAATCGCCCCTCTTGGGCGCGCGTGGAGCCGCTTCGCCAGGCGACCACAACTTCCCGGCTCGGGTGGTCGGCCTCGAGGGGCCGGACGGCGATCTGGGCCGCCGCCGCCAGGCCTGCGTCCACGGCCATGACGGGTAGGAAGGAGACGCCCAGACCCGACCCGACCATCTGCACCAGCGTGGCCAGGGACGTGGCCGCGAAACCCTCCTCGCGACCATGCGGCGAGGTCATGCCGCAGGCCATCAGGGCGTGGTCGCGCAGGCAATGGCCATCCTCGAGCAGGATCATCTCTTCGCTTTCCAGGCGCTTGGGCGAGACCCGTTCCACCTGGCACAGGCTGTGCCCTTCCGGCAGGGCTGCGACCAGCTCGTCGTCGAGCACATGGGCGTGGTCCAATCCGGACGTGTCGTAGGGCAGCGCCACCAGCGCGGCGTCCAGGGCGCCGGAGCGCACCTCCGCCAGAAGGCGATGGGTCAGATCCTCGCGCAGGAACAGGCGCAGTTTCGGATAGCGGCGGCGCAGCACGGGGAGCGCCGGGGGCAGGAGAAACGGCGCGATGGTCGGGATGACCCCCAATCGGAAGCGGCCGCTCAGGGATTCGCCGGCGCCCCTGGCTTCGCGCACCAGGTCCTCGGTCTGGGCCAGGATCGACCCGGCGCGGGCGACCGCTTCTTCGCCGGCGGCGGTCAGGATCACGCCGGAACGGTTGCGGTCCACCAGGGCCGGTCCCAGGATCTTCTCCAGCTCCTGAATTCCGGCCGAGAGGGTCGGCTGGGTGACGTGGGCCGCCTGGGCGGCCCGGCTGAACGATCCGTGATCGGCGAGAAGTTTCAGGTAGTGAAGCTGGCGGAGCGTCGGGAGCATGCCGTGAATATAGATCGGCTCGATGTTTCCTCAAATATCAATCGAGAAATCTGTCTGGCGGGCGATCGGACCACATTCACCGGTCTTGACTGGAACGCGGCTTCAGCTTTCGTGTTGGAGGATCATGCCGGCGTCGTTCACCAACGCGAGCCAGGTCAATGACGCGGCGCCCGCCGGCCGGCGGGCCCTGCTCGTCTTCCCCCGCTACACGCCCTCGTTCGGCACGTTCGAATATGCTTTCCCCCTGGTGGGCGCCAAGGCGTTCATGCCGCCCCAGGGGCTGCTGGTCATAGCCGCCGCCCTGCCCAAGTCCTGGCAAGTCCGGTTCGTCGACGAGAACCTCGCGCCGGCCAGTGGGCGCGATTTCGCCTGGGCCGAGGTCGTTTTCGTCAGCGGCATGCATATCCAGAAAGGCCAGATCAACGACATCAACCGACGCGCCCACGCGGCCGGCAAGACCACAGTGCTCGGCGGCCCGTCGGTGTCGGCCTCACCGGAAGGCTACTTGGAGTTCGACTACCTGCATCTGGGCGAGCTCGGCGACGCCACCGACGCTCTGGTCGAACGCCTGACCAGTGACATCGCGCGCCCCGACCGTCAGGTGCGTTTTGTCACCGATCTCCGCCGCGACCTGGCCGACTTCCCGCTGCCGGCCTACGAATTGGCCGAGCTGAAGAAGTATTTCATGGGCTCGATCCAGTTTTCGAGCGGTTGCCCTTACGACTGCGAGTTCTGCGACATCCCGGCGCTCTACGGGCGGATTCCACGCCTCAAGACGCCTCAGCAGGTGTGCGCCGAACTCGACAAACTGCGGGCCTGCGGCGTCCAGGAAGCCATATACTTCGTCGACGACAACTTCATCGCCCACCGCAGGGCGGTGCGTGAGCTCCTGCCCGCGCTGACAGCTTGGCAGAAGGCCAACGGCTATCCGTACCGCTTCGCCTGCGAGGCCACGCTCAACATCGCCAAGCGCCCCGAAATTCTCGAGGAAATGCGCGAGGCCAACTTCCAGACCATCTTTTGCGGCATCGAGACCCCGGAGCCGGACGCCCTTCAGGCAATGGACAAGGGCCACAACCTGATGGTGCCGATCCTGGAGGGGATCGAGCGCCTCAACGCCTACGGCTTCGAGGTGGTGTCGGGCATCATCATGGGGCTGGACAGCGACGGGCCCGAGACGTCGCGCCACATCCTCGATTTCGTCGAGGCCAGCCACATCCCGCTACTCACCATCAACCTTCTCCAGGCCCTGCCGCGCACGCGCCTGTGGGACCGCCTGGCCGCCCAGGACCGGATCGACGAGGACGAGCGTCGGGAGTCCAACGTTGTCTTCCGTCTCCCCTACAATCAGGTGGTCGACGGGTGGCGCGACTGCATCGCGGCGACCTATGCGCCCGAGGCTCTGTTCCAGCGCTTCGAACACCAGGTGCGCGCCACCTATCCCCATCGCCTGCAGCCGCCGCGCAAGGTGACGGCGGCGGACCTCAGGAAGGGGCTGACCACCCTGGCGCGGGTCCTGTGGACCTGCGGCGTCGTCGCCCCGTACCGGCGAAGCTTCTGGGCCTTCGCCTGGCCGCGGCTGAAGGCGCTGGATATCGAGCGGGTGATCTCGGTGGGCGTCGTCTCACACCACCTGCTCAGCTTCGCGCGCGAGGCCGCCCAGGGTCGCCAGAACGCCTCGTTCTACTCAGCCAGGGCCCCGGCCCGCGCCCCGGCCGCAATGACCGCCGCCGCCCGGGCCGGCTGACTCCTACTGGCCGGCCGCGGGCCGCCAGCCTTCCACGCCCGACCGCCAGAAGGCGAAGGCGATCCAGTCGGCGGTGAGCAGGTCGGTCTGGGTCCGGGTCGAGCCGATGCCGTGGCCCGCCTGCTCGTCGATGCGCAGCAGCACCGGATTGGGGGCGCCGGAGGCCTGCAGGGCGGCGGCGAACTTGGCCGGCTCCCAGGGTGAGACCCGCGGATCGTTGAGACCGGTGGAGATCAGGACGGCGGGATAGTCGACGCCGGCCTTCACATGCTGCACGGAGTCCATCTCATAGAGGTTCTTGAAGCCCTGCTCGGTCTTGATCGAGCCGAACTCGGGGATGTTGTCCGGCCCGTTGGGGGTGAACTCCATGCGGATCGGATCGGCCGCCGGGACCATGTCGATGACGCCGGCGAACAGGTCCGGCCGCTCGGTCATGGCGCGACCCATGGTGATGCCGCCGGCCGAGCCGCCGATGATGAACAGCCTGTGCTTGTCGGTGACGCCGCGGGCGATCAGGTCCTCGCCGCAGGAAATGATGTCCTTCCAGGTGTTGGGCTTGTTGGCGTCCTTGCCCCCGAGCCGCCAGGCTTCGCCCAGCTCGCCGCCGCCGCGCACGGCGCACATGGCGTAGTTGATCCCCTCCTTCATCGCCGCGGCGCGGCGGGTGCTGAAGTCGGCGAGATTGGAGATGCCGTAGGAGCCATAGGCCTCGACGATGGTCACGCCAGGGCCCGTGGCGCCCTTGGGGCGGATCAGCGCGTAGGGGATCATCACCCCGTCATGACCCTTGGCCTCGAGATCGCTGACCGTGAACTGGGCGGGGTCGATGTCGCCGCGCACGCCCAGGTGCTGATCGATGAAGGTCCCCTTGGCCGGATCGTAGTGGAAGGTGGTCGGCGGCAGGGTCCAGTTTTCCAGGGCGAAGGTCACGCCCCGCTCGCGCGGATCGGTGAACACGTCGGAGACGTGGCCGCGCGTGGGCAGCGCCACCTCCTCGATCCTGTCCGTGCCCGTCGGAATACGCAGCAGGCGCGAATAGTCGCCCTCGCGGGTCAAGACATAGAGCGCGTCCGCGGCGGCGTGGACGCCTTCGATCACCCGCTTGGGGTCGGCCGGGACCAGGGTCTTGGCCGTGCTGAGCGGCTGGCCGAACTTCAGTTCGAGCACCTTGAAGGTCGGCGCGTCCTTGTGGGATAGCAGGAACAGGTCGTCACCATGGGCGTCCAGGCCCGTCACCCCGTCGTCGCGGTCAAACAGCAGGGTCCACTTCGCATTGGGATCGCTCGCGCCGGCGGCCGGCGCGATCCACATCTTCTGCTCGTTCTGAACCCCGTTCTGCGAGATCAGCACGGCCTCGGGAGTCGTCGGCTCGAAGGCCAGGACCGGCGTTTCATCGGCTCCGAACGTGGGCCCATGGCCGGCCTGCGATCCGTAGAGCGGGACGGGTTCGGACGTCAGATCCCAGCCGTCCAGGGTGGCGTTGCGATACTTTTCCGTGCCCGGATCGTTGGGCCCGAGCTTCTTGAGACGGATGAAATAGAGCGTCTTGGAATCCAGGCTCCAGGAGGTGGGGCCGAAGTCGGCGCGGTCGACGGGTCCGGCGATCTGGGCCCCGGTCGCGGCGTCGTAGACGAAGAGCGAGGCGGCTTCCGATCCGCCGGACGAAATGCCGACGGCCACCTTCGATCCGTCGAAGGACGGCAGCATATAGTTGATGGCCATCGGCTTGCCGCCGTTCTTGGCCCGCAGCGCGGCCATGTCGACCAGCTTGCGCGTGCCTGCCGCGTCGCGGACCACCAGGTCGAAGGTGTCGGCGCCGGGCGCCCGCTCCTCATAGAAGGTCCGGCCGCCGAAATAAGCATAGCTCTGCACAAAGCCGAAGCTGCCGGTGAAGGCCGACACGCGCTTCTGCAGCGCCGCCAGCGGCTTGACCGCGTCGAACACGCTGCGGGTGTAGGCGCCCTGCGCCTTCATCCAGGCGATGGTGTCGGGGTCGAGGGATTCCATGTAGCGATAGTTGTCGGTGACCGGTTGCCCCCAGAGGGTTTCGGTCACGGGCTTGATCGGCGGCGGCGCCGGCTGGGCGCCCAGACCGACGGGGGCCAGGGGATCAGCGGCGTTGGCGGATGCGGCGGCGAGCACCATGACGGCCGCGCCCATGAGAGCCGAGAATTTCATGCAGTCCCTCCCAAATGTTGGGGACCTTCTAACCCCCGCTTACCCGCTGGCGCCATGAAATCTCTGTCATCCTGCGGTTCGGCGGAAGATTTTGGCCCTCAGGCGGCCTGCCGGTCGAGGCTCGCGTCGGCCAGGAATCCCAGGATCGCGGCGTTGAACGCCTCGGGCTGATCGATGTTGGCCGCGTGGCCGGCGTCCGCGATCACAGCCTTCTTCGCCCCGGGAATCTTGGCGGCCATGTAGTCGCTGGCGGCCAGGAAAGGCGTGTCATTGGCGCCGACCACCACCAGCGCCGGAACCGCGATTTCCGGCAGGCTCGAGATCACCCGCGCATCCCGCTGCGCCAGCATGCCCCGAGCGGCGCGGGCCAGGCCATCGGCGTTGCGATGGTGGCTGGTGCGCGCCTCCACGCCGCCTCGCGCCAGCCGCGCCAAGCCTTCGGTCTCATAGCGTTCGGCGGTGCGCTGGGCGTTCTTGTTCCAGCCCTCGCGCGCCTCGTCGTTGCGGTAGCCTGGGCCGGTGTCGATGATCAGCAGGCCGCGCACGCGTTCGGGATGAGCGAGGTGGAAGGCGAGGCTCATGTAACCGCCGAGCGAGAGGCCGCCGACGATGGCGCGCTGGGCGCCCGCGGCGTCCAGCAAGGCGGCCATGTCGGCCACTGTCGCCTCTTCGCTGTAGGCGGCCGCGTCTTCCGGATAGTCTGAGCGTCCGTGGCCGCGCATATCCCAGGTGATCAGTTTGTAGTGCTTGGAAAAGGCTTCGATCTGACCGCGCCACATCTCGCCGGTGGCTGAATAGCCGTGGGTCAGCAGCAGAACCGGGCCGTTACCGGCAATCTCATAGTGAATCTGGACGCCGTCCCGATCGAGCTTGGGCATGACCGTCAGGCGCCCACGAACACGCCTGGGCGGCGTTCGTTGACCGAGCGGACGCCCTCGGCGAAGTCCTTGGTGGCGCGCAGCCGCGTCTGTTCGGCCAGTTCGCGGTCGGTCTGGGCCTTCACCGCCGCCGCCAGGCCCTCGCGCAGGGTGGCGCGGGTGGCCTCGACCGCCAGGGGCGCGTTCTCCGCCAGCTCCATGGCCAGGGCCAGGGCGGCGTCGCGCAAGCCGTCCAGCGGCGCGATGGCGTCGGCCAGGCCCCAGGCCAGCGCCTCCTCGCCCTTGATGCGCCGTCCCGTGAGGCACATCAGATTGGCGCGCTGCTCTCCGACCACGCGCGGCAGGGTATGGGTGATGCCGAAGCCCGGATGGAAGCCGAGCTTGACGAAGTTGGCGGCGAAGCGCGCTTCCGGCGCCGCCACCCGGAAATCCGCCACCAGCGCCAGGCCCAGGCCGGCGCCGACGGCCGCACCCTGCACGGCGGCCACGATCGGTTTCTTCACCGAAAACAGACGGACGGCCTGGTGATAGAGCGGCGAGACCCCGCTCATGCCATCGCCGCCGATCCCGGTGGGCGACGCCAGGTCGGCGCCGGCGCAGAAGCTCTTGCCGGCCGAGACCATCACGCTGGCGCGCAGCGAGCGGTCGGCGTCGATATCGTCGAGCGCATCGGCCAGGTCGCGCATCATTTCGACGCTGGCGAAATTGTTCGGCGGCCGGCTGAACTCCACCACGGCCACGTGGCCCTCCACGCGCGCGCTCACCGTATCGCCGTAGGTGTCTTTCATCGCTTGGTTCCCAGTAGGTTGCGGGCCACCACCCATTTGTGGACCTCGGTGGGGCCGTCGTAGATCCGCATGGTGCGCAGCTTGGCCGCCATCAGTTGCAGCGGCAACTCCTTGGTCATGCCCATGGCGCCGAAGGTCTGCATGGCGTGGTCGACCACCTCATAGGCCATCTCGGTGGCGAAGGCCTTGACCATGGAGATCTCCACGCGTGTGTCGCGTCCCTGGTCGAGCTTCCAGGCGCAGTCGTAGGTCATCAGCCGGGCGGCGTGGATCCGGGTCGCCGCGTCGGCCACCCACCACTGGATCGCCTGACGCTCGGAGAGCGGCTGGCCGAAGGTCACCCGCTGGGGCGCGAACTCGCAGATCATGTCCAGCGCCCGCTGGGCCATGCCGATCGACCAGGCCGCCATCTGCAGCCGGCGGGTGCCCAGGCGGATTTGCATCGGCGCGAAGCCCGCGCCCTCCTTGCCGAGCAGCTTCCAGCCCTCGACGCGGCAATCCTCCAGCGCGACCTCATAGGTCGCCGCCCCGCCGATCATCGGAATGCGGCGCAGGACATTGAAGCCGGGCGTTCCCTTATCGACCAGGAAGGCCGAGATGCCGCCGCGCGCGCCCTTTTCCTTGTCGGTGACGGCCATGAGGATGGTGAAGTCGGCGTCGGCGGCCCGGCTGGTCCAGATCTTGCGGCCGTTGACCACCCAGTCGTCGCCGTCGCGCACCGCACGGGTGGTCATGGCCGAGGGATCGGCCCCGGCGCCGGGTTCGGAGATGCCGATGGCCGAAACCGTCTCGCCGCGCACATAGGGCGCCAGATAGGCCTCGCGTTGGCGCTCATTCACCGTCGCCATCAACATGCGCAGATTGGGCGAGTCCGGCGGCAGGGTGTAGGGCGTGACCGTGCGGCCCATCTCCTCATTGACGCCGATCATGGCCAGGGACGGCAGGTCGACGCCGCCCACGTCCTCGGGCGCATCCAGCCCCCACAGGCCCAGCGCGCGCGACTTGGCGTCGAGCCGCTCATGCTCGGCCGCGCCGAGCCCCAGGCCCTTGCCGTCCGCCTCTCGGGCCAGGACGCCGGCTTCCAGCGGCATCAGCTCGTCCTTGACGAACCGCGCCACGAGCTCCTTCAGCATCCGGTGTTCTTCGCTGAGCTCGAAATCCATGGCGTTCCCCGGCGGGCTCTTTCCACCCCCACGGCAGCCACATTAGGTTCGAAACCCGCGGGCGTCATCGTTGACCGAAGGGAAGTTTGAGTGATCCGGGACAAGCAATTGGCCAGCGAAGCCACCGGCCCCTTGAAAGGCGTGCGTGTCCTCGACCTCACCAGCGTGGTGTTCGGCGCCTATGCGACCCAGATGCTCGGCGATCTCGGCGCCGACGTGATCAAGGTCGAGTTTCCGGGCGGGCGGCGCGGCGGCGGGGGCGATATCATGCGCTGGGCCGGCCATGGCCAACCGGGCGGACCCGAGGATCTCGGCCCGATCTATCTGACCATCAACCGCAACAAGCGCTCGCTGCTGGTCGACCTCAATGAGGCGCGCGGCCAGCACCTCATCCGCAAGCTGATCGAGACCAGCGACGTCTTCGCCGCCTCGGTGCGCTACGCCGGGCTGCAACGGCTGGGCCTGGACTATGAGGGGGTGAAAGCGCTGCGTCCGGACATCGTCTATGTCCACGGCTGCGGTTACGGCGCCGAGGGGCCCTACGCCGGCGAGCCGGCCTATGACGACCTCATCCAGTCGGCCAGCGGCCTCGCTGACCTGCTGCCGCGCGTCGATGGCGATCCGACGCCCCGGCTCCTGCCGAGTCTGGTCGCCGACAAGGTCTGCGGCCTCTTCATGGCCCAGGCCGTGCTCGCGGCCCTCTTCCACCGCGCGCGGACCGGTGAGGGACAATTCGTCGAAATTCCGATGCTGGAGTGCGTCACCAGCTTTAACCTCGCTGAGCACTTCTACGGCCACGTCTACGATCCGCCGACGGGCCCCTGGGCCTACACACGTGTGGCTAATCCTCAACGCAAGCCGTTCCCGACCAAGGACGGCTACATCGGCCTGCTGCCCTATACGGACCAGCAGTGGGATCTGTTCTTCGAGGCGGCCGGATTGGGTGAGACCTTCGGCAAGGATCTGCGCTTTTCGGACTATCGCGCCCGCGGCGCCCACATCCGCGAGCTCTACGCCCTGGTGGACGAGGTCACGCCCTCCAAGACCACGGCCGAATGGCTGGCGCTGCTGAAGCCGCTCAGCATCCCGGTGGTGAAGATGAACCGGCTGGACGATCTTCCGGACGACCCGCACCTGGACGCCGTCGGCCTCTTCGAGCGCTACGCCCATCCGCAGGCCGGCGACTACATCGCCATGCGGCCGCCGGTGAACTATTCGGCCACCCCGGCCAATATCCGCCGCCATCCGCCAAGGCTCGGCGAGCACACGGCCGAGATTCTGGCCGAAGCCGGGGAGGATTGACGCCGTGGCCCAGGAGAGCGCCCACTTCTACGAGCCGACCAAGGGCCATGGCCTGAAGCACGATCCGTTCAACGCCATCGTCGGGCCCCGCCCGATCGGCTGGATCTCGACCGTCAGCGCCGCCGGCGTCGCCAATCTCGCCCCCTACAGCTTCTTCAACGGCCTCAGCTACGTCCCGCCGCTGATCGGCTTCTCCTCCATCGGCTGGAAGGACAGCGTCGCCAATGTCGAGGCCACCGGCGCGTTCTGCTGGAACCTCGCCGTCCGCGCGCTGGCTGAGCCGATGAACCTCACCTGCGCGCCGGCGCCGCCCGAGGTCGATGAGTTCGAGGTCGCGGGGCTGACCAAAGCGCCGGGCCGGGTGGTCGCCGCGCCCAGGGTGCTGGAGAGTCCGGTCAATTTCGAATGCCGCCTCTCACAGATCCTACGGTTACAGGGCGCCGACGGTCGCAAGGCCGACGCCTGGCTGGTGGTTGGCGAGGTGGTCGGCGTGCACATCGACCAGGAATGGATCGAGGATGGCGTCTACGACACCGCCGGCCCACGTCCGATCCTGCGCGCCGGCAAGCTCGGCGACTATTTCGAAATCACCCCCGGGGCCGGCTTCTCAATGCGCCGCCCCGGCTGGCCGATCGGCTAGATCGCCGGCGGAGCCCAGGATCGCCTGGCACAGTCCGGTGGTGCGCGGATCGCCGACCAGTTCGGGGCCCATCTGGTTACACACATAGCCGATGGCGACGCCGGCGTCGGGATCGGCGCAGCCGAACGAGCCGCCCCAGCCGCTATGGCCGAAGGCGTTGGGGTTGGGGCCATAGATGCCCGGCCGGTTGAGCGCCACCCCCATGGCCCAGGCGTCGACGAAACCGAGAAACTGGTCGACGCGTCCGCCGCTCGTCGCTGGCTGGGCTAGGCCGCGCACGCCTTCGTCCGAGAGAATGCGCGCATCCTCGAGAGCGCCGCCGCCCGCCAGCGCCGCATAGAGGCGGGCGAGTCCGAGCGCGCTGGCCTGACCGTTGGCCGCGGGGATCTCCGCCGCCCGCCAGGCGCGGCTATTGGGCGCGGTCGGGACCTGGATGGGATTGGTGAGCGCCATCAGGGCGGCCGGCGGCATCGGGGGTGGTTCGGCCTGCCGCCGGGGCGCGAGAATCTCGGCTACGCGCGGCTCCTCGCCTTCCGGCAGGCCGACGAAGATGTCGGCGCCGATCGGGCCGGTCACCGCCTCGGCGATGAAGGCGCCGGGTGAGCGGCCGCTGACACGACGGACGATCTCGCCCGCCAACCAGCCATAGGTCATGGCGTGGTAGGAGGTGGCCTCGCCCGGCGCCCATACGGGAGCTTGGCGCTCCAGCTTGGCGATGCAACCCGGGAAGTCGCGCTGGTCGTCGACGCTCGTCGGTTCGGCGAAGCCCGGCAGGCCCGCTTGGTGCGATAGCACATGGGCGATCGTGACCCCCTGCTTGCCGCCTTGAGCGAACTCGGGCCACACCCGCGCCACCGGATCGTCATAGGCGATGAGCCCACGATCGACGAGTACGGCCAGGGCGGTCGCCGTCACCGCCTTGGTCGCCGACCAGACATTGACCAGGGTCTCACGCGTCCACGGCCTGGTCCGCGCGCTGTCGGCGTGACCGCCCCACAGATCCACGACCCGCTTTCCGTGGTGATAGGCGGCCAGGGCCGCCCCCACCTCCTGGTAGTCGCCGGCGCGGGCGAAGTTGGCGGCGAAGGCGTCCCTCACGCGCTCGAATCCCGGCGCGACGAAGCCTTGAACGCTCATGATCTGGCCCTCAGTCCGTGCGCGAAGAGTTCGACCAGTTCGCGCGCCAGGCGTTCGTCCGCACGCGGATCGGTGGGTTCGAACCACTTCGGCAGCCATTCGAAGACGCCTGCGCCAAGCTGGGAGACAGCGTTGAAATCGATCGCCCGCATGGCGCCATCCGTGCGGGAGAGTTCGCCAAAGGCCTGGTAGCGCTGCTGGACGGCGCGGTTGCGCTTGCGCATGGCGCGGCGGGCGGCCGGTGGAAACGCGGCGTGGCCGACCAGCTGGATCAGCGGCGCCAGGCCCGTCGCCTGGGCCTGGACCAGCAGGTAGAAGCCGATGACCGCCTTTTCGAGGCTGGTCTTGCCCAGCCGGTCGGCGGCCTCGGCGAAGGCGTCGTAGAGGCGGTTGGCGCGCTCCTGGCACCGCACCACCAGCTGCGTCTTGTTGTCGAGGTAGTGGTAGAAGACGCCCTTGGTCGCGCCGAGCGCGCCGACCACGTCGTCCAGCGAGGCGCCGTCGACACCCCGGCGGTTGAACATCGCCGAAGCGGTCAGGAGCAGGCGCTCCAGCTTGGCCTCGGCCACCTGCGTCCGGTCGAACGGATCGGGCGGCGGCGGGAAAAAGGCGTCGATGGAGATGGGCGGCGCGAACGTCCAGTCGGGATCGGCGGCTTCGCCCCTGGTCATGACGTCGATGAGTGTCTCGACGGCGCGCGCCTGGTGGTCGGCGTCGGCGCCCTCGACCCATTCGGCCGACAGGGGAATCCACGCCATCATACCGATCAGGGCCTGGGCGATGATCTCGTCGTCGCAAGGCCGCAGATCGCCCATGGCCACGCCCATGCGGATGATCCCGCGCAGCCGCTGAACATTGGCCTCGTGCGCGGTGGCGATCACCTGTCGGGCAGCCCCGGTCAGAAAATGGAGATCGCCCAGAACCGCGGTCGGCGGCCGTCCGGTGTCGAGGGCGAGGCGGATGAACGCCTCCAACTGAGCGAGCGCGCCGCCTGAGCAAGCCTCAGCGGTTTCGAGGTCGCGGGCCATGGTCTGGCAACTGCGCGCATAGGCCTGAAAGACCAGGTCGGCCCGATCGCGCACGTAATAGTAGACGGCGGCGCGCGTCAGGCCCTTGGCGGCGGCGATGCGCGAGATCGAGGCGCGCGAGACCCCGCGCGCGTTGAACTCAGCGGCGGCGGCGTCGAGCAGGGCGTCCCGCCGCGTATCGCGATCGGCCCGCGCCTCAATAGCCGTCAGATCAGCCGTCATCGCGCCCGGTTGAAGCACGGATTCTTCCCTCGAACCAGGAACACCCCGATTGGCGCCCAGACATACCTGAATGTTTGACGACTTGACAATCGAAAATATCTTTTGCACATCTTCACATACTAAATCGTCAAATTCGATATCAACGACGGCGCGGGGAGGAGTCCAGATGAAGATCGATTTTCGAGGGTCTCTGGCGTTCGGCGCATCGGTAAGCGCGCTCGCCGCGGCCTTCGCCTGCGCCGCCGAGACCCCCGACGCTGGCGCCAAGACGACCAGCGTCAGCGAAGTCGTCGTCACCGCCGAGCGGACGCAGGAGAACATCCTCAAGGTCGGGGTCAATGTGACGGCGATCTCGGCCGGCCAGTTGCGGCAGTCGCGCATCGCCAACGCCACCGACCTGGCAACCATCGTTCCCAACTTCGACGTCAAGACCAACATTCCCGGTCTGCAGCAGATCATGACCGTGCGCGGCGTCGGCCTCGACGATTTCTCCTCGACCAATAATTCCAGCGTCGGCGTCTATGTCGACGACGTGTTTCTGGCCTCGTTCGCCGAAATGGACTTCGGCATGTACGACCTCTCGCGCGTCGAGGTGCTGAAGGGACCGCAGGGCACGCTCTATGGCCGCAACTCCACGGCCGGGGCCATCAACATCATTTCCGCCCCGCCGACGCTCGGCAAGTTCTACGCAGACGCGAGCGCGGGCTACGGCAATTACGAGAACTTTCAGGCTGACGGCGACGTCAACATCCCCCTGGGCGAGACGGCGGCTCTGCGCCTGTCGGCCCAGACCGACCAGCAGGAGCGGGGCTATTGGTTCAGCACGGTGCTGGATCGCGATCTCGGACGGCAGAACGTCTTCCGCGAGCGCGGCCAGCTGCTGTGGGAACCAACGTCCAAGCTCAAGGTGCAGCTGAAGCTCGAAGGCGAGGAGAACCACTCGGAAATCGGGGTCGGCAAGTTCTTTGGCACGATCCCGGTGCCGGGCTACGCCGGTTCATGTCCGAACTTCAGCGCTCCGGCCAACTGCGTCGATTTCCTGGGCTACACCGACACCAACCCCAATCCCTTTGTCGGGGCCTGGAACCATCCCGCGCCGCTGAAGACCGACGTCTTCAACGCCACCCTGCACGCGACCTACGACATGGGCTGGGCTCAGCTCACTTCGATCACCGGCTACATCGACTTCAGCCGCGACTTCTACATCGACGCCGATGCGTCTCCGGCCACGATCTCCGAGTTCGACCAGCACGACTTCGTCAAGCAGTTCAGCCAGGAGTTCCACCTGAACGGGGAGGTGGGTGGCGTCCAGTGGCTAGTCGGCGCCTACTATTCTTGGGACGAGGTCAAGTCGCGCACGCCGGGCTATCTGACCGACTTCCTGGGCGCGGACGTCTTCATCCATTCCGATCAGGAGACTCAATCCGAGGCGGTCTTCGGTCAGGTGAAGTGGCCGATCACCGATACCGTGACCCTGGTGGCGGGCCTGCGCGGCACGCACGAGGAGCGCTCCTATGCCGGGGGCTCGATCTTCTACGTCAGCGGAACCAACATCCTCGATCCCTACTTCCCCGCCACCTATCTCGCCGACACCATCAGCGACGAGAATCTCTCGTGGCACGCCGGGCTCAACTGGAATCCGGATCCGCGCAACCTGCTCTATTTCAGCGCCGCGGAATCGACCAAGAGCGGTGGCTTCTTCAACGGCATCACCACCAGTTCGGCGGCGCTCGCGCCCTACAAGCCCGAACACCTGACCGATTTCGAGGTCGGCTGGAAGTCGCAGCTGTTCGGCCGCGCCCTCATGCTGGATTCCAGCCTCTTCTATTACGACTACCACGACTATCAGGCCCAGACCTTCACCAACGTCGGGCCGGTATCGCTCATCAAGCTGGCCAACATCCATGAGGCCCAGATCTATGGCGCCGACCTCGCCCTGGACTGGATTCCCCTTGAGGGCCTGACCCTCCACGGCGGTCTCGGGCTGCTGCATTCGCGGCTGGGCGCCTTCGCCTATACGGCGGCGTGCGCGACCTGCTCGCAGCTCCAGCCGGCCGGCAACAAGATGCCGGACGCGCCCGACGTCTCCTTCGAGGGCCTTATCCGCTACGAACATACCCTGTCCGCCGGCCTGGTCGGCGCCGTGCAGTTCAGCGCCCACTATGAGGACTTCAACTACAAGGAATCGCTCAACACGCCGTTCCTGTCGTCGCCGGCGGCCTGGATCATGGACGCCAGGGCGTCGGTGGCGACGCCCGACAGGGGTTGGGAGATCGCGGTCTGGGTGAAGAACCTCGCCAATCACCTCTATCCGATCCAGGCGGCCGACGACGGCGATTCCATCGGCTACCGCATGTTCAACAACCCGCGCACCTACGGCGTCACCCTAACCCATCACTTCTATTGAGCGCCGGTCGCGGGGCGGACGTTCAGACGTTCGTCCCTGAGCTGCGTGCGGCGCACCTTGCCGGCGTCGTCGCGGATATTGCCCTCGACGAATTCATAGGTTCTCGGCTGTTTGTAGGTCACCAGCCGGGCGCGCACATGTTCGCGTAGCATCGCCTCGTCGAGGCCCGGACGGGGCTGCACGATGGCGTGGATGGTGGCGCCGAGGTCGTCGTCGGGCATGCCGATGACCGCGCTCGACTGCACCAGGGGGTGCTCGTCCAGCGCCGCCTCGATCTCGGCCGGATAGACGTTGGACCCACCCACCAGGATCATGTCGGCGCGGCGGTCGGCCAGGTAGAGATAGCCGTCCGCGTCGAACGAGCCGATGTCGCCCAGCGACTCCCATCCGCCGGGTAGGGTGCGGGCCTCGGCGCCTCTGTAGCTATAGCTCGCCGCCGCGCCCTCCGGCCCGCGCATGAAGATCTCGCCGACCTCGCCGGGCGGCAGGAGGTTTCCCTCGGTGTCGAAGGCGGCCATCTCCCCGATCACCACCTTGCCCACCGAGCCGCGGTGCGAAAGCCACTCGGCGCCGGTGATAATGGTGACGGCCTGCGCCTCCGTGCCGGCGTAGAGCTCCATGATCACGTCCGGGCCCAGCCAATCGATCCAGGCCTCCTTGAGCCACGGCGGGCAGGGGGCCGCGAGGTGCCAGACAGTCCGGAGGCTCGAGACGTCGTAGCGGACCCGGTCCGGCAGGCGCCAGATCCGGCCCATCATGGTCGGCACCAGATAGAGCCAGGTGGCCTTGTGGCGTTCGATCCAGCGCAAGGTCTCCTCGGCGTCGAACCGCGGCATGACGACGAGGTGGGCGCCCTGGTTCAGCCCGGCGAAGGAGGAGGTGAAAGGACCGTTGTGGTACAGCGGCCCCGGCATCAGCATGGTGTCCTCGCCGCTGGTGCGATAGCCGCCGCCACCGCCCTCCGGCGGTGCAAAGACGCCGGGGCTCCCGGACAGAATGAGCTTGGGCCGGCCAGTCGAGCCGCCCGACGTCGG